>ERZ1026810.326-NODE-326-length-31847-cov-6.999149_pt1 | contig 31847 bp, 33 predicted proteins | sample MGYA00520872_ERZ1026810 | MGnify/ENA primary metagenome ERZ1026810 (study PRJEB33270, sample SAMEA104284477) | anaerobic digester metagenome | biome: Anaerobic digester microbiome; feature: mesophilic sludge digester; material: Anaerobic digester biomass | place... | reverse complement strand
AGTGTAGGTGGTATAAGCTGTATGTGTATGGTGGTGGTGTGTATTTTTTTTTTTTTTTTCAAGCAGAAGACGGCATACGAGATGCTCAGGAGTCTCGTGGGCTCGGAGATGTGTATAAGAGACAGGATCAGGGCGTTCAACCTGGCCGAGCTCTACCGGGTGCCGGTGTTCTTCATGATGGACGAGGTGGTCGGCCACATGACCGAGCGCGTCGTCATCCCGGAGGCGTCCGAGATCGAGGTGGTGGAACGCCGGCTCACGGCGAAAAGGCCCGGTGAATACAAGGTCTACGGGACAGACGGCAGCCTGGTGCCGGAAATGACGAAGGCGGGAGACGGCCACCGTATCCACGTCACGGGGCTCACCCACGACGAGCGCGGCTACCCGGCGATGAATGCAATGGCGCAGGACAAGCTCGTTCGCCGGCTGCTCGCCAAGATCAACGCCCACGCCGACCAGCTCGTGGACGTGCAAACCGACGGAGTCGAGGGCGCCGACATCGTGGTCGTCTCGTTCGGCATCACCTCGCGCGTCGCCACTGCGGCCGTCGACGCGGCCCGGGCGCAGGGGTACAAGGTCGGACACCTGCGGCTGATCGTCTGCTGGCCGTTCCCGGCCAAGCTCTTCGCCGAGCTGGCGGGCCAGGTCAAAGCGTTCGTCGTGCCCGAGATCAACATGGGCCAGATGGTGCTGGAGGTGGAGCGGGCCGTGGCCGGCCGGGCCCGCGTGGTGTCGGTTCCGCACCCCGGTGGCACGGTGCACGAGCCGGCGGTGATCACGCAGGCGATCGTGGAGGCGGGGCGATGAGCAGCGAGTGGACCAACGCAGAGCTGATCCAGCAGTACGGGATCGAGAACCCGGTCATGCCGTACCTGCGGCAAGACCGCCTACCTCATATCTGGTGCCCGGGCTGTGGCATCGGCACCACCGTCAACTGCTTCACGCGGGCGCTCAGCGAGTCGAAGTTGAACCTGGACGAGGTGGTGATCGTGTCGGGCATCGGCTGCACCGGCCGCGTCGCCGGCTACATGAACCTCGACTCGTTCCACACCACGCACGGGCGGGCGATCCCGTTCGCCACCGGCCTCAAGCTCGCCAACCCCAAGCTCAAGGTGGTGGTGTACTCCGGCGACGGCGACCTCTCGGCCATCGGTGGCAACCACCTCGTCCACGCAGCGCGCCGCAACATGGATCTCATGGTCGTGTGCGTGAACAACTTCACCTACGGCATGACGGGCGGCCAGGTGGCTCCCACGACGCCGCTCGGCCCGACACAGACCACCATGCCGTACGGCAACTTCGAAACCCCGTTCAACCTGCCGTTCCTGGCCGACGCCTGCGGTGCGGTGTACGTGGCGCGCTGGACGATCTACCACGTGCGGCAGCTCGCCAAGGCGATGAAGGAGGGGCTCGAGAAGAAGGGGTTCGTCTTCATCGAGGCGATGTCCCCCTGTCCGACGCTCTACTCGCGCCGCAACCGCCTGGGCGACGGCGTCGACCAGGTCAAGTACTACAAAGAGCGCTCGATCATTCGCAACGGTGCCGACACCAAGGAGGTCGGGCTTTCGTTCCAGGGCGAAATCGTGGTCGGCAAGTTCGTGGATCGCGAGCGGCCAACCTGGCTGGAATCGATGAACGAGCACCTCGGCAGGGTGCTCGGAGACAAGTTCACGCCGTACGGAGTCTGAGATGGCGAAGACTGAAATCCGCGTTGGCGGCCTCGGTGGGCAAGGGGTGATCCTCTGTGGCCACATCATCGGCAAGGCGGCGTCGATCTACGACAACAAGTACGCCACCCTCATCCAGGCGTTCGGACCCGAAGCGCGCGGCTCCGCGTGCTCGGCGCAGGTCTCGGTGGCCGACGAGGTGATCGGCTATCCATACGTGAAAAACCCCGACATCCTGGTGCTCATGTCGCAGGACGCCTACAACCAGTTCATCGGTCAGCTCAAGCCCGGCGGCCTGCTGCTGTACGAGCAGGAGCTCGTCAACCTCGACCAGCGGTTGCCGGCCGGAGCGAGGGCGCTGGGCATCCCGGCGACGCGCTTCGCCGAGGAGCTCGGGCGGCGGCTGGTGCTCAACATCGTCATGGCCGGGTTCTTTGCCGGCGTGACGGGGCTCGTGTCGGCCGAGGCCATCGAGAAGGCGGTGCTCAGCTCGGTTCCCAAGGGCACCGAGGACCTCAACATGCGGGCGCTGCGCAAGGGCTACGAGTACGGGCGCGAGCAGGCCGCTGCACCGACGCAGTGAGGAGGAGTGTATGCACCTCGAAGGTTTTCCCCAGCCCGTGACGCTGCGCGACGGCACCGAAGTCGTGATCCGCCCCCTGTGCGCTATCGATGGCGCCGAGCTGCTCGAGTTCTACCGCGCCTTCACCGAAGAGGAGCGCCAGTTCCTGCGCGACGACGTGTCGAGCCCCGAGTGGCTCGAGCGCTTCCTCAAGAAGGTCGACTTCGAGGAGGTCGTCTCCCTCGTCGCCGAGCTCGACGGTGCGATCGTCGGCGAGACCACGCTGTATCGCACCCGCTACGGCTGGACCCGCCACGTCGGCGAGATCCGCGTCGCCGTGGCTCGTGACCTGCGTCGTAAGGGGCTCGGTATCGCCCTCTCGCGCGCCGTGGTCAAGCTGGCCACCAACCTGGGCATCGAGAAGATGGTCGTGCAGGTGGTCGAAAACCAAGTGGGAGCCCGTCACACCTTCGAGAAGCTCGGCTTCACCCAGGAAGCGACGCTGCGCGCCCACGTCAAGGACATCCGCGGCCTCAAGCGCGACCTCCTCGTGCTCTCCAACGACGTCTCCCATATCTGGCACGCCATGGAGGCAATGGTCGCCGACTACTCTCCGATGCACGAGTAGCGCCGACCTCTGGCCCCTCACCCGGCTCGCAGGTCGATACACTTCCGCGCTTGCTCCCTCGCCCCCGCGGTAGCGGGGGAGAGGCGGGTCTCATCCCTCGCCCCCGCGGTAGCGGGGGAGAGGCGGGTCTCATCCCTCGCCCCCGCGAGAGCGGGGGAGAGGCGGGTCTCATCCCTCGCCCCCGCGAGAGCGGGGGAGAGGGCAGGGTGAGGGGGTGCTTTCGCGACCCCTTCCCCGCTACGCGGGGCGCAAGGTCGAGGCCAGTACCTTGGCCCAGGTCGATACACTTCCGCGCTTGCTCCCTCGCCCCCGCGAGAGCGGGGGAGAGGCGGGTCTCATCCCTCGCCCCCGCGGTAGCGGGGGAGAGGGCAGGGTGAGGGGGTGCCTTCCCCCCTCTCCCCGCTACGCGGGGCGCAAGGTCGAGGCCAGTACCTTGGCCCAGGTCGATACATTTCCGCGCTTGCTCCCTCGCCCCCGCGAGAGCGGGGGAGAGGCGGGTCTCATCCCTCGCCCCCGCGGTAGCGGGGGAGAGGGCAGGGTGAGGGGGCGCCTTCCGCGCTCTCCCCGCTGGCGCGGGGCGCAAGGTCGAGGCCAGTACCTTGGCCCAGGTCGATACATTTCCGCGCTTGCTCCCTCGCCCCCGCGGTAGCGGGGGAGAGGCGGGTCTCATCCCTCGCCCCCGCGAGAGCGGGGGAGAGGGCAGGGTGAGGGGGTGCCTTCCCCCCTCTCCCCGCTGCGCGGGGCGCAAGGTCGAGGCCAGTACCTTGGCCCAGGTCGATACATTTCCGCGCTTGCTCCCTCGCCCCCGCGCGAGCGGGGGAGAGGGCAGGGTGAGGGGGTGCCTTCCGCGCTCTCCCCGCTACGCGGGGCGCAAGGTCGAGGCCAGTACCTCTGGCCCCTCACCCGGCTCGCTGCGCTCGCCACCCTCTCCCCGCTGCGCGGGGCGAGGGAGAATGCGTCCACGTTCTCGTTCACGTCGGGGTCGACGTCCGGGGCGTTCGGGTGCTACCAGGCGGTGCTGGTGAGCCTCTGCAGCTCCGGAAGCCGGGCCAGGACCGAACGGCCGAGCGCGAGCTGGGCACGGGACCGGACCAGGTTGTGCTCGGCGGCCGAGGAAAAGCGGGAGGCGTCCCAGGCGAAGTAGCGCTCCTCGAGAGCATCGGTGCAGAAACGCGCCGCCAGCTCGACGGCAACGAGGGCAGTGGCGCCTGGGATCGCTGCGCGCTCGGCTGGTGTCGGAAGCTCGCCGATAGCGGAGGCGTAGCCCTCGATCGCGGCGGCGAAGTGAGCGATCTTGATCGGTTCTGGCGCCTCCTCTCCACCTGGGCAGCACCACGAGCGCAACGCGTCACCGAGCTCCAACGGTAGCGGCAGGCGGGCGAAGGTGTCGAGGTCGATCATGGCCCGGACCGAGCCGTCAGGAGCGAAGACGAAGTTCGAGATCTTGGGGTCGCCGTGGACGACCCGCAGGGGGAGACCCGGTGGGATCGCGAGCCCTTCGGCTGCCATGAGGATCTCGGCCGCGAGCGGGCGGATTTCCCCGCCGAGCCGGTGGTCCTGATGCTCGGTGACCGCCGCGCGAAGCCGGGCGAGGTGGCGGGCGGTATCGTGCACTCCGCTCCGGCGATGCACGAAATCGGGCGCAAAGTCCCACAGCGCCCGGTGGACGCGCCCAAGCCCGGACCCGGTCGCCGCGCACCGCGCCGGTGAGTCGGCGGCCCGGACCACCTCGCCCGGAATGCAGGTGAGCAAGCGCCACGGCCGTCCGTCCGGCTCCGACACCCACAGCTCGCCGCGCCGTGTGCGCACCAGCCGCGGGGTTTCCAGGCCCTTCGCCGCCAGGTGGCTGGTAACCGCCTCGATGTCGAGGTGCACCTCGGGTCCGAAAACCGGGTGAAGGCGCTGCAGAATGAACTGGCCTTCATCCGCGAAAACCCAGTACGTGAGGTTGATGTGCCCGCTCGAGACCCGCTTCAGCTCCCGTACCCGCAGCGCATACGCATCCAGCACCCGCGACGCGACGCGCTCCCCGGTCATCGCTCCGCGGCTCCGGGCACCCCTATGGGAGCGTTCGTCATCTCTGCCTGTCCCTCGCTGGCTGCCCCAAGCTGTCTCGAACGCGGCAGGGGAGAGTTGGTCACCAGCGCCCTCCCTCGCCCCTCCCACACGATCTCCACGTGCCCGAGCCGATCCGCCGCCATCTTCCGCTGCCAGTTGCGCCCGACCGACAGCCACACCCGCTGGGAGGAATCCCAGCGGGGGCGGAACTCGTCGACGGTCGGGAACCGTTCGAGCCGCTCGGCCGCCGAGAGATGGGAGACGCCGAACGCCAGCTCGCCAACTGCGCCGACGATGCCCACCGGGCGATCGAGGTAGGGGCCGAGGCTTTCTTGGAAGTCGCGGTAGGCAAAGACCGGCTCCTCGGGACCCAGGAGCGGGCGCAGCGCCTTGGCGACACCCTCCGAGCTGCGCTCCTCACCCAGCCGAAGGGCAAGCCCGGCGAACGAGAGGTTGACCACGACCGCCGCCACTGCTGCGAGCCAGGCCGCGTGACGCCACCTCGATCGCCATCCCGAGAGCGAGGCGGCAGTTGACAGCGCGACCGTCACCCCTCCAGCCACCAGCAGCCAAAGCGTCCATTGCCCGCCCAACCCCAGCCGGTCCACCCTTCCGGTCCCAGCGAGAACGAAAGCCCCACCGAGCCCCGTTAGGACCGAGGTGCCAAGCATCCAGGCCAGCCGCATCCCACGGGAGCCATCCCGGGCCGACCAGTGGGAGCCCAGTGCCCGCCCGGTGAGGATGGCGAGCGGTGGCAACGCCGGCCCCATGTACGGGATCAGCTTGGACTGGGAGGCAGAAAAAAACGCCAAGACGAAGCCGAACCAGAGGAGGAAGAAGAGCCCGTCGCCATGGTCCGCGAGCTGGCGCCAGCGACGAACCGTGGGAGAGATTCGCAGCGCCGCTGGGAGCAGCCCTGTCCAGGGGAGCATTCCGAGCGCGATCACGGCGATGAAGTACCACCACGGCCCCGGCCGCTCGGCCACCGGAGTGGCGTACCGCAGGAGGTGCTCGTGCACGAAGTAGAACCAGGCGAAGTCCGGGTTCCGCAGCGACGCGAGCACGTGCCACGGCGCGGCGAACGCGAAAAACAGCAGCGTACCGGACACCCACGGCACGCGAAGCAACAACCGCCACTGCCGTGTGACGAGCACCCACAGGCCGGTGATGGCGGCCGGGATCACGACACCGATGAGCCCCTTGGTCAGGACGGCGCCAGCCGCGGCGGCGAAAGCCCCCCACCAGAGGCAGCGCTCCCGCCAGCCACCGTTGGCGCGGCTGGCGAGCCACACGCAACCGAGCGTCACCGTGATGAAGAACGACACCGCGATGTCGAGCGACCCGAGCCGCCCGAGCCCGACCCACAGCGGCGACGTGCCGAGCACGAGCGCTGCGCCGAGCCCCACCTCCCGCCCCGCCCAGACCGTGGCGATCCCCCAGACGGCGCCCACGCCGAGCGCCGCGAGCAGCGCGTTCCAGATCCGCACGGCGATCTCGTCGACGCCGAAGACCGTGATCGCGCCGGCAGTCAGCCAGTAGTGAAGTGGCGGCTTCTCGAAGTACAGCACCCCGTTCAGGCGTGGGGTGACCCAGTCGCCGCTTTCGACCATGTGCCGCGGGATGTCGAGGTACCGTCCTTCGTCCGGCTCCAGCAGCGGCACCGTGGGCAGCAGCCACGAAAGCTGTAGCGTGACGAGTACTACGACCAGCCCTAGGGCGAGGTTTCCCCGCCTTCTGGCCGCCGAGCTACCGGTCATGAAGCGGTGCTCCCACGGCCGTCCATCTTAGCGGACGACACCTGCGGCTGGAGCCGGGGTGCGACGTCGTGAGCACCGGTGTGGGCTGGCGAATGGAAAGGGTTCGTGGCAACGACAACCCGGGTGACGGCGGTCCGCCCGCATCGTGACCGCAGGCGGCTCGCCACCGAGCTGCCCGTCACGGCAGCACCGGTCGCTCGCTCGGGGCGCTTGACGGCGGCAACCGGGCTCCGTACCCTGGCGTCAGTCGAACCGAGCTGCGCACGGAGGAAGCGGGTCCAAGCAATGCGCCAGTGGGGTCGTTTGAGCCTCGAGCTGCTGTTCGTCGCCCTCCTCTACACGGCGGTCGGGGTCGTGCTGGGCGTCTTCTCCGTTGGATGGGGGAGCCCCATCGATGTGACGCGTCTTCTCCTGCAGAACCTGCTGGCCCTCATCCCGCTCGTGTTCTTTATCTGGAAGGCGGACGGCCCATGGTGGTCGGTCGGCGGGACCTGCGCGCTGGCGCTGGCGCTTTTGCAGGTCGTCGTTCCCCGCATGGAGATGCTTCTCGAGCGCGGTCAGACGCTCATCCAGCTCCCGGTCCTGGCGCTCAACGCCGTCGGCGCCGCCGCCGCCGCCGTGGCGGCGCTGATGATGATGCTCCGCCCGTGGAACGACGGCGACTCGATGCCGCCCTACTTCTGGCCGGCCGGCGCGCCGCTCTCGTATTTCTGGAGGATCCCGGCGGTCGTTGTAGTGGCAGGGGTAGCCCATATGATGGCCGCCGTGATCGGCCGGACCCTTGTCGGACAGACGGGGCGGCCTGCGGTTGTCATCGAACTGATGGACAAGACAGCCTTGGGGTTCCTCGTAGCGCTCGCAGCTTTCGTGTGTGCAGCCCACCTCGGTGTAAGGTCACCCCGCCGAGTGCAGGTCCTCGTGGGCATCCTGGGAGTGGTGCCTGCAATCGGGCGCCTGCAACAGGCCGCTGGATCGCCTTTTGGCTACATGTTGCCAAGGGTTGGCCTTCGCGTCCTTGCTGACTTGGTCGTGGGCTTGTTGTCGGCGATCTTGTTCCTCGTAGCAGTCAGTTCGCGCCAGCACCTGGAGGTGCCCCTTCGTGGGGGCGAACGCCCCGACGGCGAACCCGGCGAAGACGATCCAGAGGAGACAGCGTACTCGGGCTCCTGAGAAGCGTCCAACGATCGACCATCTCTGTCCGTGAGACCCGGGTCCCCTCGTCTCGACTGGATCGAAAGCGAAGCAGTGTGGAAGCTGCGACCAGAGAACGGACGGTGCGATTGCGCTAGAAGCACGACCCAGGGAGGAAGACAACGGCCAGAGACTCTGATCTGGCTCAGGGGGATGTTGACGCCGTCGAGGTGATCGCTGCCGATACTGCCGTCGAGTCTATGTGCTCTTTTGAGAAAGACATCACGAACGACGGGACATCGTCAAACAGGCAGCTTGAAAGACGCAAGATCTCTCTTCGGAGGCTCTCGAAGGTGTTGACGACCATGTAGGAGGAGTGCTCAACGAAAAATCGGAGGCTCGCCTCCCTCCCACCCAACTTCCCGAGCCGGAACGAATCGGCCTTCTCAGGGAAGAGCACTCCTCCGAGAGGACAGTGCCCTATTCCATCAGTCACGCGGCCCAGTGGCGTTGAGAAGACCATTGGCCGATGCCCGATGCCGCTGACCAGGACCATGTCGTCCGAGAGGATGTGACCACCTAGGAGCCGCGCAGCGGTTGACTTCCCGACGCCGCTCGGACCAGTGACGATAACCCCGAATCCCCCGAGGTCGACCCCCGCCGCATGGACCAGTAGCGAGCCGCGGGCAGCGAAGGCTGGTTGCAGGGCCGGAACGAGGAGGGTGTTAGGGGAGAGGTCGAAGTCGGAGGGGATCAGCCTGAAGGCTTCGATCGAGCGCGTTGCGGGGTCATAGAGCGTCGCGCTGAGAGGGCCATCGAAACGGGTGTGCCAGGTTCTCGACCTAGCTGCCATGCTCCGAACGACCGTATCCCACTCAAGGATGGGTGGCTGCCGGTCAGGATCTTGTGCCTCGGACCAGCGAAGCCGTAACACCGACCACGGATCAGGGATCCACTTGACAGCGACGCGAGCGATCGGCAGGGAGGACACAGCGGCCTGATCGGCGGCGGTGAACACTCTCTGCCACTGCCCGAGGAAAGAAAACGGCGGGTCGAGGAACTCGACCTCGACCCGCTCGTTTCCGAGAATCAGGTCAGACTGCAACTAGGAGCCTAGATGTTTGGCGCATTCCCGAAGCCACACACGCTGGGATGGTGGCTAATACCCGTCGCCCACCGTGCACTGTGCGCCAGGGAACACGTTGTTTCCGCTATGGCATACGTTAGCGCTGGGGAAATCACCCCCGGAACAATTCCCACCAGTCGGATAGGAGCCGCCACCACATGAGCCTTGCCCGGGGTTGCCGGCAAAGGACCCGAAACGACAGACGCCGTGCAACGAGTCCTGGCCAGTTGCCGTGCTTACCTGGTAGTTTCTGATTTCCGGCTTCACGAACTTCCGCTTCATGGCACGATCCCCCTTTTCTGCGGCTACGCTACACCGACCGTTGCAGGGTGTCAATACCCCTGCATCGGTCGAGGTGCTCCGCTCACGCCGGCATGGCCATCGAGCGTGAGAGCAAGCCCTCGATGAACTGCGCGGCATCGGCGCGGGCAGCGGCGGGGTCTTCGACCTCGAACTCCTCCAGGACCTCGGCGACGATCTCCTCGGCGGAGCGGGTACCGTCCAAAAGAGTGCAGATGAAGGCGGCAGTTTCGTTCAATACCTGAACATCGCCGGTGGCGGGGTCGAAGATGAGGCCGCCGTCGTTGTCCTCTCGGAAGACCAGGTCGGGGTTCAGCTTGAGCTTGCTCATGACGCCTCCGGGGCGCATCGTAGCATGATGGTTAGCGCTCTCACGCGACCACGTTGTGGTGCTCGACGATGTACTTTTCGGGGAACAACCCCAGTTCCTCAGCCTCAGCGCAGGTGCTGAAGGCACCGTACAGCTTGCCGATGGCGTGGAAGGTGTTGGCCACGCACTTGCCGAGGCAGGCGTTGCGGAAGATGCAGCGGCCGCAGATGCCCCCGAGGCCCGCCGGCAGCTTCTCGCGCAGCGTGACCAGGGTGGGGTGAGTCTCCCAGACCTGCTTGATGCTGACCTGGCGAAGGTCGCCGAAGTCGAGCTCCGGCAGGTGCTCGCCGATGCCGCACAGGCCGGCGTGGCCGTTGTGGAGAACTCCCAGAATGCCGAGAATCCCACACGTCCCCACACCGTTCCGCACGATGTCGCGCAGCGGAAGGAGCGCGGGCGGGAGGTCGAAGTAGAGCTTGAACCCGTTCTCGGACTCAGGCATGCGGGAGCGCACCTCGAGCACCTCGGGGAGCGAGAGCAGCTCGCCGTGCACACGCATCTCGTCCGAGCGGCCCATGCTGGCGATGACGTTGACCTTGAGGCTAGAGGCCCCGAGGCCCTGAACAAACGCCGGCATACCGGGCAGCAGCTCGGCGTTGCGCCGGTACAAGCTGCAGATGGTCTGGAAACGCAGCCCCTCGGCGCGGCATGCCGCCATCCCCTTGAGGGTTTTCTCGAACGAGCCGGGGACGTTGCGCAGGTCGTCGTGGATCTCGGGCGTGGGGCCGTCGAGGGAGATCGAGAAGTTTGCGTTGGCGGCTTTCAACGCCTTGGCCTCGCGCTCGCCGATCAGGGTGCCGTTGGTTTCCATGCGGACGCCCAGCCCCATTGCTGGCAGGTCGGCCAGGATCTCGAGGATGTCGGGGTGGAGGAACGGCTCGCCGCCGGTGAGCTTGACGCAGCGCAGGCCGAGTTCTTTGGCCTGCTCGAAGACCGGCTTGAGCGCGCGCCAGGGCAGGTGCAGAGTCGAGCGCTGGCTCTCGGTGACGGGGTCGATCCAGCAGTGCCGGCAGCGCAGGTTGCAGCTCCCGGTCACGTAGAAGTAGATGGTGTTAAGGGGTGGGACGCGGCGGGGCTCAGTTGCCATCCTTGGTGGCCTCCAAAAAGCGGCGGTAGCAGTCGGTCAGGTTGGCGCGGTTGACGTCGCCGAACTGCTCGTAGGCGAGCCCTGGGCAGCTCCCGTTGCAGTAGTCGTGCCACTCGCACCCCTGGCACTCCGGCAGGTCGCGCATGGCGATCGTGTGGCGCGAGCGCATCTTGGTGAGCACCGGATCCGATCGCCAGAGCTCCGGGATGCTGTCCTTTTCGATGTGGCCGAGCACCACGGTGGCGAGGATGCTGCACGGGGTGATCGTGCCGTCGTGGTTGACGGCGAGCTTCGAGAAGATGCAGCCACAGGCGGTCAGGTGCCCGGCGCGGTAGCTCGAGATCGCCGTGCCGGTCGCTCGGGCCTGCTCCATCTCTCGGTGCATCTTGACCTTGGCCAGCGGGCCAGCGGTGGCGGTGATGCGGCCATCGTAACGGGTGGCCAGCCGCTCGAGCGTGCGCATCGCCTGTACCTGCTGCTGCGGTGAGAGCGTGATGTCGCCCTGGTTGGAGCAGCCGGCGCCCATCGGCATGGCGTCGTTGGTCGAGAACGACGGCAGGCCGACGTCTTCCAGCAGCAGCTTGGCGGCGGCCTCGAGATCGTCGACGTTGTACTTGTTGACGGTGAGGCGGACGGTGAGCGGGAAACCCGCGTCCTTGAGAAGGCGGACGGCCCGCAGCGCGCGCTCGAACGAGCCCGCGCCACGGCTGGCGTCGTGCACGGCGGCGCACGAGCCGTCGATCGACACCTGGATCGAGCTCAGCCGCCGCCGCCGCGCTGGTTCGCACAGCTTCGTGATCGTGTCCTCGCGGATCAGCGTGCCGTTCGACAGGATCGAGTAGCGCAGACCGTTGGCCACCACGCAGTCGAGGAGCTCCCAGAGGTCCTTGCGGACGAACACCTCGCCGCCGGACAGGCAGACCGAGCGGGTGGGGAGCTTGCCGAGGGTCTCGAAAAAGCGCGTCCACTGCTCGGTCGAGAGGTCGTTGCGGCCGACCATCTCGTTGGCGAAGAAGCAGTACGAGCACGAGAGGTTGCACTTGCCGGTGAGGGCGACGTCCCACTCCCGGGGCGCGATCCCCGTCTCGCACCCCGGCCACACCGGCCGTATGCGTGTGCCGCGGGAGGGCTGCGCCAGCCCCTCCGACGCCAGCGATCCGGCCAGCTCGACGACGTCGGCGAGCGCCTGCTCGGCGGTGCAGCCCTCGAACTCGGAGGCCAGCTCGCGGGCGACCTGCGACAGGCTCTGCTCGCCGTCGAGCAGCTGCCAGATGAACGAGGCGGTCTCGTTGAGGTAGCGGGTCACACCGGAGTCGGGAGCGTACAGCTCGAAGCCGCTCTCGCCGATGGTGAAGGTACGAACACTCGGTTCGCGCATCCAACATGCGCCCGGTTCGATTGCGTTCACGGGATCTCCCACGCTCCTTCCGCGAAGCCTGTATTCATTGTGCCACCACCTTGCTCTCGCGAGCAACCGCTCGGGGGGTGCGGAAATTGTAGCACCATCCGAGCGCCATGCAACCGAAGGTCAAAGGTCGAGAGTCGAGAGTCGAAAGCCCACTGCACGGCTGCGTCCACGCCCACGACGCCGTCGACGACCACGGCCACGTCCACGACCGCCCACACGCGGCCTACGTCCAACCCCAGGTCGAGGGCGGGTGGTGAGGCAGGGAAGGGAGGTGGTGCGAGGCGGTGACGGGTAGCGGGTGGGCGGAGAGCTGACCGCCGATCACCGAGAGTCGGGTGGGTGGGGGTGGGGTAGAATCCCGACCCGGTGATGGCGAAGCCGCACAAGGACCGCAGCCTCAAAGGACGGATCAAGGGGGCGCTGCGCCTGAAGCAGGCGGTGGCGCTGGTGTGGAAGTGCGCGCCGAAGCTGACTGTCGCCAACATCTGCCTGATGTGGGTACAGGGGCTGCTGCCGCTGGCGCAGCTCTACCTCATGAAGCTGATCGTCGACGGGGTGACGGCCGGGTTCACGGGTCCCGACAAGCAGGCAGCGTTCCGGAGCGTCGGGACCTACATCGTTCTCACGGCGCTGCTGGCGCTTTCGATGGTCGGCTTGCGCTCGATCGCGACGCTGGTCTCGGAGGCGCAGTCCTTTTACGTCTCCGACTACGTTTCCGACTTCCTCCACGAGCGCTCGGTGGCGGCTGACCTCGAGCACTACGAGAACCCGACCTACTACGACATGATGCACCGGGCGCAGCAGGAGGCGATGTCGCGCCCGCTCAAGATCGTCAACGGGCTGGCGGGGCTCGGTCAAAGCGCGGTGTCGCTCGTCGCCATCGGCGGGCTGCTCGCGTCGCTGCACTGGGCGGTGGCGATCGTTGCGGTGCTGGCGGCGGTGCCGGGCGTGGCGGTGCGGCTCCGCTACTCCGGGAAGATGTACGAGTGGCAGCGGCAGAAGACGCAGACCGAGCGGCGTTCGTGGTACCACCACTGGATGCTCACCGACGGCTCGTACGCCAAGGAGGTGCGCCTGTTCTCGCTCGGCCAGCGCCTGCGCGACCGCTTCCGCGAGATCCGCCGGCAGCTTCGCTTCGAGCGGCTGCGCCTGATGAAGAGCCAGCTCCGGGCCGACCTGATCGTGCAGGGCGTGACGTCGGTGGCGATCTACGCGACCTACGGCTTCATCGCCGTACGCACCATCACCGGGACGATCACGCTCGGCGACCTCGTCATGTACTTTCAGGCGTTTCAGCGCGGTCTCGGGGCGCTGCAGGGGGTGCTCGGCTCGCTCGCCGGCCTGTACGAGGACAACCTGTTCCTCACCAACCTGCAGGAGTACACCAACCTGCAGCCACGCGTGGTGGACAGCTCGAGCCCGGTGCCCGTGCCGAGCCCGATCCGGCAGGGTTTCGTGGTCGAGCATGCGGCGTTCAAGTACTCGGCGGGCAGCAAGCTGGCGCTCGACGACGTGAGCCTCGAGCTGGCGGCCGGCGAGGTGCTGGTGCTGGTGGGCGAGAACGGCTCGGGCAAGACCACGCTCGCCAAGCTGCTGTGCCGCTTGTACGACCCCACGGTCGGGCGCATCACCCTCGACGGCAGGGACCTACGCGAATACCGCGTGGCCGACCTGCGACGCAACATCGCCGTGATCTTCCAGGACTTCGCTCGTTACCAGCTCTCGGCGCGCGAGAACATCTGGCTTGGCAACCATGACCTGCCGCTCGTCGACCGGCGCATCGAGGATGCTGCCGAGGAGTCGGGTGCCGCCTCGGTCATCGCCGGGCTGCCGCGCGGCTTCGACTCGGTGCTCGGCAACTGGTTCGAGGACGGCCGCGATCTCTCCCTCGGTGAGTGGCAGAAGGTGGCGCTCGCACGAGCGTTTCTCAGGGAGGCGCAGATCGTGGTGCTGGACGAGCCGACCTCGGCGCTCGACCCGATGGCCGAGCACCAGATCGTCGAGACCCTGGGGCGGCTGTGTGCCGGGCGAACGGCGATCATCATCTCGCACCGGCTGTCAGCGGTGCGGCTCGCCAACCGCATCGCCGTGCTCGAGGGTGGCCGCCTCATCGAGCACGGCACCCCTTCCGAGCTGCTCGCCTGCGGTGGGCGCTACGCCCACATGATGCAGCTACAGCGCTCGGCCCTCGAGCCGCGGTGAGCTCCGCTCAACGGTCGCCGGTGAGCGGGTTGCCGTGCTGTCCCGAAAGATCGAAGTGCGGCTTCGATCGCGAGCTGGGCAACCGCCCGCACCGCGAAAAGCATCGGAGCGGAGCGGTTGCGCCCCTGTTGTTGTAGCCGGTTGCGTCCGTTGTGTCGTGTCAAAAGCGGGCTCGTGGGCCCGGTCGGTTCAGTCCCCGGCCACCCGTGCTCAACCCCAGCCGCACCTATGCTATCGTCCGGCAGGTGGGGAGTGGTATGGCGCGGACGAGGCAGACGACGAGCGTATACAAGGTCATCTTCAGCAACCAAGGGCAGGTCTACGAGGTCTTCGCCCGCCAGGTGAGTCAGGGCGGGCTGTTCGGCTTCGTGGAGGTCGAGCAGATCGTCTTTGGCGAGCGTTCGCAGCTCATCGCCGACCCCTCTGAGGAGAGGCTCAAGACCGAGTTTGCGGGTGTCAAGCGAGTCTTCATCCCGCTGCACTCGATTGTCCGCATCGACGAGGTGGAAAAAGAGGGTGCCGGCCGCATCTCCGGGTCCGATGGCTCGCCGTCGACCCCCCGCGTGCTGCCGATTCCAATGCCGGTGCCCGGCCTCAAGAACGAGCCGCGCTGAGGCGCTTGCCGTCGACCGGGTCCCGAGCCCAGGACGGCGCCCAGCGAGGACGCATTCGTTGCGGAGCCCCGGCAATCGCTGGAGTACCCCGGGGCGCCGATCGCGAGCTGGAGCTGGACGGATCGGAGTGATCGCCAGAGCCGACCTTGCCCACCGGGCTACGAGCTCGCGGGTGGTACCGGGGCCGGGCTGTCCGGTTCCGAGCTGTTCGCCTATCGCCCGGAGGTGCGGAAGGTGTCGCACTGGCGGACGTCGCCGCTTTCGAAACCACGCCGGAACCACTCGACGCGCTGGGCCGACGAGCCGTGCGTGAACGTGTCGGGGTTGACGCGCTGGCCGGCCTGACGCTGGAGGCGGTCATCGCCGATCGCAGCGGCGGCGCCCAGCGCCTGGGCGAGGTCACCGCGTTCGAGAAGGTCGCGGCGAGCCGTCGAGTGCGCCCAGATCCCGGCAAAGCAGTCGGCTTGCAGCTCCAGCCGCACCGACAGGTCGTTGGCAAGGCTCGGCCGCTGCTGCTGAAGCCGGCGAACCTCGGCGTCGATCCCGAGGAGGTGTTGCACGTGGTGGCCGATCTCATGTGCGATCACGTATGCCTGCGCCATGTCACCGGAAGCACCGAAACGGTGTCGGAGCTCGTCATAGAACGCCAGGTCGATGTAGACCTTGCTATCTCCGGGACAGTAGAACGGACCGCTGGCGGACTGGGCGTACCCGCACGCCGAGCCGACGGCATCCGTGAACAGCACCAGCTTGGTGTTCTGGTACTGCCGCCCGGACGAGGCGAAGTGCTGTGCCCAGACGCGCTGCGCGTCGTTGAGCACGAAGGTCACGAAGTCCACCTTCTCCTCCTCGGCGGCGGAGCTTCGGTACGGCTGGGTCTGCATGCCGCCCGTTCCCGAGACGTCGGCCACCGGTCCCAGGTCGAGTAGCGTGAAGAGGTTCCTCTTGAAGAGCAGGCTCAGCACCAGCAGGACCAGGATGCCCCCGCAGCCCAGGCGTACACGCCCTCCGCCCAGCCGGACCCAGGCTGCTCCCTGCCCACGCAGGTCCTCGATGTCCTGGCGCGATTCCCCTCGTCTCCAGCGCATGTCGAGCCCCCGCCGATCGTGTCGGCATCGCTATCGTAACGCCGAGCCAATGCTTTCGTATGCCCAGAAAGGGTCAGTTGGGAAGCAGCGCCTCGAGACGGCGCAGGACGCTGTGATCGACCAAGGCGCTGGCCGCGTCCAAAATCTGCGCGGCGACCGCCTGCGCTGAGCTGTCGAGGTGCCAGTGCTCGTCGAGCAGCTCGGGGTTGCTGGTTCTTTGAAGCCGATCCACCGCCAGGGCGGCCAGCACGAGATCATCGCACAGTCCGGGAACGCCGAGAACCGCCTCGGGCACGTAGTCGTGAGGCGCCACGATGTACTTGAGGGTGCTCACGAGCCCACCGCGCTCGGCGGTCGGCAGTCGAGTGTCGAGCGCCACGGCGACGAGAAACCGGTAGAGCTCCGGCAGGTGGTGGTAGAGCGCCGCGCACGGTACGCCGTGGGCCGCTTCGCTCTCGAGCCATGCCCGAACGCGTGCCTGCAGCGCCTGATAGAACGAGTCGGAAGCTCCAGACAGAGGTTGACCCGGCATCTCCCTACCTTCTCCGAGGTAGTTGTACGCCCCGGTGACCGAAGGGTTGCATCCTCACCCGTCTGACGGCAGGCTTTGGCTTCCGGTTGCGCCGAGAGGGGTATACGGGTTGGCGACCGCCGCGGTCAGGTCACCCGTCCATCGAAGGTGGGCTTGACTGCCCAGCTTGTGTATACTCGTGGCGAGGGAAGTGGGGATTGTCTGGACAGCAGCTCATCGCGTGGGGGTAGGGCGTGATTGCCCTGCAGGCGCCGGTCGGTGAGGCCGTTCGCTCGCTGAGGAGCGACCTCTTGGCAGGCCCCGAGCCGTGCCTGCGCGAGGCTGCGTGGCGCAATGAGGCGGTCGTCGCCCAGGTCCGTCTCGTGGTCCTGGCACTGCTGTGCCTGATGCCGATCGTGCAGCTCGTGACCGAGCCGGGCGAGCTCGAAACGGCGTTCGGGCTGGTGAGCGTGCTACTGGCCCTGGCTTTCGGTGTGGTCATCCACGTGTTCGTCCAGCACGGAAAGGGACGTTCGCAGCTCCCGTTCATCTCGTCACTGCTCGATGTGACCTTGGTGAGCCTCGGGTTGGGGTTTTTCTTGGCCGTCGACCAACCGCTCGTGGCGACCAACAGCTTCATTGTCTTCCCGTTCTACTTCCTCGCCATCGCGACCTCGTCGCTGCGGTATGACCCGCGCATCTGCCTTCTGACTGGAGGGGTCGCCTCCGCGGAGTACGCGGTGATCATCAAGCTGGCACTGATGATCGGTGTGGCCGACCCGGTGCGCATGGGCGAGCAGGTGATGACCCACGGGAGGTTCGACCTGCTCGGCCAGCTCGTGAGGATCTTCCTCATGCTCGCGGCGGCGGTGATTGCGGCCGTGAGCGTGGTGCGGGCGCGGGATCTGCTCTCCCGGTCGGCGCGGGATCCGCTCACCGCCTTGCTCAACCGAGCAGCGTTCGCGGAGATGGCGCGGGTTGAGTTGGCACGTTCCCGCCGTCACGGTGGGACCCTCGCCCTGGTTCTGCTGGATCTCGACTTTTTCAAACGTGTCAATGACATACACGGTCATCAGGTCGGTGACAAGGTGCTTGCCTGGTTCGCGAAGCTGTTGCACGACAGCTTTAGGGAGTCCGACGCCGTGGCGCGGCTGGGCGGTGACGAGTTCGCCGTGCTGCTTTCCGGTCCGTCGCTCGGGAGATCGGCGGCCCGCCTCGAGGAGTTGCGTTCGTGGGTGGAGAACAGGGTGATCCCGGAGACTCCTTTCGTCAGTATCACGGTTTCAGCCGGAATCGCTTCGCACCCGGATGACGGCGAGTCGATCGAGGCGCTGCTCGAGGTCGCCGACGATCGGCTGTACGAGGCCAAGGACTCGGGCCGCAACCGTATCGTCCTGGCGTCGGGACCGCGCACCGCGGTCATCCTCGTCGACGAGCCAAGCGCCGACCCCGCAGCGAGTCCTCCGGTTCTCGCCATCCCGGAGACATAGTGAAGCTGGACGATGCGCACCACGAGGGTGACTGCAGCCGCGGGCGCCGGAGCGTGGGTGCAGGTCGTTCATCGTCGATGACCGGAACCGGAGCACCACTGGGTCCGCGTACGGGACGGAGGAAGGTTTCGGACTCGCTATCGGGCTGAGGGTGGAAAGCGGTCCGGTGGCTTGACAGCCGCGGCGGACGTCGATTACGGTCGTGCGCGATGCAAGCGATGGGCACCACCCGCCATCATCACCACGGACCACCCAGGCGGTAGGCGGGGTGTTGCCTCGTTCGAGCCGTTGGGCATCGGACGGGGAGCCGCAGCGTCACGATCCTCAACCTCCCCGTCGGAACCGGCGGGGAGGTCTGTTTTTTTGGATATCGTTGCGACGTTCGTCCCAGCGGCCGGCGCTCACTCGACGGCCTTGGCCGCGGAGCTCACCCGCCCACCGGCGGGGGCGACGGTGGTGGAGCTGCGGGCGGACCTGCTGCCGCCCGATCTGGAGCTCGCGCCGCTGGTCGCGGCCTGTCCGCGACCGGTGGTGCTGACGTTGCGCTCGCGCGCCGAAGGCGGACGGGCCACCGACGACCCGTCGGTGCGTCGGCGGTTTTTCGAACGCGTGGCAGCCCTGCCGGTGATGGCGTTCGATCTCGAGGCGGCGCGAGACCTCGACCTCGTCGATCGGCCACTCCCGCGCGACCGCGTCGTTCTCTCGACCCACCCATCCGTGGTGCCCGCCGACCTCGAGGCGCAGGCGAGGGTGCTGCTCGAGCGTGGCACGCGATTCGTCAAGCTGGCGCCCGCCGTCGATGGTTTGGATGACGTGCTCGAGGTGCTGCGGGTAGCGGGGGCGCTCGGTGGGGAGCCGGTCAGCCAGCGGCGAGCGGTGGTTCTCGCCACCGGCGAGGCCGGCCGCGCGATCCGGCTTCTCGGCCCGTTGCTGGCGGCACCGCTGGCGTATGCGGCCTGGAGCCCCGACAGGGTGGCGGCTCCCGGACAGTACACTCCCGAGGAGCTGCTGGCGCTCGTCGGTCACCTCGCAGGCGCGCCTGGGCGCGTGTTCGCCGTGCTCGGGCGCCCAGCCAGCCGTTCGCTCTCGCCCTGGATGCACAACGCCGCATACCGGGCGCTGGGGCTGCCGGATCTGTTCGTTTCTCTCGAGGTAGCCAATTCGGACGAGCTGGGGAAGCTGCTGCAGCCCGCCGGCCTCACGGCGCTGGATCGGGTCGGTCTGCGAGCTGGTGGCTTCGCGGTCACCATGCCTTGGAAGGAGGTGGCATGGGGATACTGCTCGGTCGTTGCTCCACGGACGGCTCGCCTACGAGCGGTCAACACCGTGCTGCCGCGGCTCGGGAAGGTCGTGGGCGACTGCACCGACATCGACGGAATCACCGGCGCGCTTCTCGCCGCCCAGGTGAGGGTCGGGGGCGGGTTGGCGGTGGTGCTCGGCGCGGGCGGGAGCGCCCGAGCGGCGGTGGTGGCGCTGCAGGAAGCGGGGTGCAAGGTGGCGGTGGCCGGCAGGGATCGTTCGAAGGTCGCGGCCATGGCTGGGGAGCTCGGGGTCGAGGTAATCGAGCCGGCGGACGCGGGTCGCTGTATCGCGGCTGTCAACGCAACACCGGCCGGTCTCGACGGCACGTCGTCTGACCTGCTCGACTCACTCCGGTTGGCGCCGTCGGCGGCGGTGGTGGACCTCCCGTACGGCCCCGGCCCGACACGGCTGCAGATGCTGGCAAAGAGAAATGCCTGGAAGTACGTCGGGGGCCGAGAGGTGCTGCTCTGGCAGGGTGTGGCTCAGCTCGCGGCGATGACCGGAGTAGCGCCATCGGTCCGGGTCATGGCGTCTGCCCTTGGGTTGGTGGTCGAGGAGGATGCGTAGATACCTCCTGGCCGCTTTCCCCCGGTGGGTCCGTACCGGCGGGCGAGCAGCAGGAACTACGCGTCTCACCGATGCCCTTGGCTGGTTCGGTGGAGCCAGCGGCTGGGCCAGGGCCTGCCGAGGCAGCCGTGGACCGGCTGGAAACTGGGCGGAGGCTGCGCGAAAATGGGAAGCAGCCTGAGGAAGAGTGGCTCGCTGTCGCCCCGTACCTGACCGCTGGCTGGGCCGCTCGTTTCTGGAAGGCTGACGAGATGCGCGCGCTTCGGCGGGTGCGTGGAGGACAGCGATGAAGATCTGGCGGGCAAGCGAGGACAAAGGCCAGAAGTACCTGCTGCGGCTGGAGGAGCGCCAGCGCCAGGTGTCGTCGTCGGTGGACGACAGGGTGCGCAAGATCGTAGCTGCTGTCGCCAGGCGTGGCGACCGGGCGCTCGTATCGTTCGTCAGACAGCTCGATCTCAAGGGCTTGCCGATGACCGAGCTCCGCTTGCAGGGCGAGCTCGCCGGCAACGAGGATGTCGGCGAGGACTTCGCTTCCTCGATCGAGGTGGCGATCACCAACCTGAAGGCGTTTCACGCGCAGCAGGCGCAGCACGGGTATACGCTCGAGCAAGAGGGCGCCGAGCTCGGTATCCGGGTGCGGCCGATCGGATCGGTCGGCGTTTACGTGTCGGGCGGGGCGGCGGCGTCCCTCTCGTCGCTGCTCATGGCAGTGGTACCGGCGCAGTTGGCCGGCGTTCCACGGATCGCCGTGGCGACCCCGCCGCGCGCCTTCCTGTCCTCGCCCTCGCTGCGCTACGTGCTGGAGCGCTTGGGTATCCACGAGGTCTACCTGATGGGCGGGGTGCACGCGGTGGCCGCGCTCGCGTACGGCACCGAGTCGGTGACCGCGGTGGACAAGATCGTCGGGTCCGGCGGGCGCTGGGTGGCGGCTGCAAAACGGGCCGTGTTCGGGGTGGTCGATATCGACGGTCTCGGGGGACCGTCGGAGGTGGTGGTGATCGCCGACGCCCATGCCGAGGCCGAGGTGGTGGCCGCGGACATGCTGGCCCAGGCTGAGCACGACTCGGACGCCACAGCGGTGCTGGTCACGACCTCGCGCACGCTGGCCGAGAAGGTGGACCGAGCCGTGACCGGGCGGCTGCGGGGGCTCGGTCGGGAGGTGGTGGCCCGGGAGTCGATCAAACGCTGGGGCGCCATCCTGCTGGTGGACAGCTTCGAGCAGGCGCTCGAGGTGAGCAACCGCATCGCCCCGGAGCACGTGCAGATCCTGGTAGAGGATCCGCGCCGCCTGCTGGATGGGCTCGAAAACGCTGGTGCCATCTACCTCGGGCCGTGGTCGTCCACGGTCCTCGGCGACTTTGTCGTGGGGACCAACCACGTGCTGCCGACCGCTGGTACGGCGCGCTTCGCATCGCCGCTGGGGGTGTGGGACTTCGTGCACCGCACCGCGGTCGTACGCGTGCACGCTCACGGCTTCGCACCCCTGGCACGGGCGGCGCGTGCGCTCGCCCTGCAGGAGATGCTGCCGCTTCACGCCGAGGCGCTGCGGGCGGGTCGACGGGGCAAGGTGTAGGCGCGAATGCCCCGGCCGAAAACGTCCGCCACTCCACAGCAGCCGGGGAGTTGCGGTCTTCGGTTGCCGGACCGGTCGCCCTCCCCGGCTCCGAAGGCGCTTCAGGCTCCGAGAGCTCTCGAGCCACGCTGTTCGCCGCTACTGACGCGGTGCCCGAAGCCGGGCGGGGCAGGGATGGAGGTGTTGCTGGCGGCGAACGACAGGGATCACGCCAACCTGGCCTCGGAGGTGTCGGACCGGCTGCCGTCGGTGGCGTCGATCACGATCGCCAGCTACCTGGTGCTGCCGCAGGTGAGCACCGAGCCCTATTGCTGTGCCGGGGGGCGGTGCTGATGCGACCGGCGGCGGCCGAGTTCGCGGTTCTGGCGACGCGGTACGCGCGCATCCCGGTCGTGCGCTCGCTCACGGCCGACGCGCTCACCCCGACCGGAATGCTGCTGCGGCTGGCCCGGGCTGGGCGCTCGCCGTTCCTGCTCGAGTCGGTGGAAGGACGCGATGCCGTGGCGCGCTGGTCGGTGGCCGGTGTCAACCCGCGACGGAGTGTGGTCGGGCATGGCGCACGGATCAGCATCGACGGTGTCGACCAGGTCGGGCGGCCGCTGGAGGTGCTGCGGCGCCTGCTGGTGCCCCAGGAACGGGTGCCTCTGGACGATCTGCCCCCATTTGCGGGAGGCATGGTTGGTTGGCTCGGGTTCGACGTTGCGAGGCTCGCCGAGGGGCAGACGAGCCGGCTTCCGGATCCCCTCGGGGTTCCGGACATCTGGCTCGGGCAGTATCCCGCCGTGGCGGTGCTCGATCGGGTCGCACAACGTCTGCTGCTCGTCACCACTGCCGACGTCACGGTCGGAGCCGAGGTGGCGTGGAACCTGGCCAACGAACGTCTCGATGCTCTGGAGAGCGCTCTCGCCGCGCCGAGCCCCGAGGTGCGCCCGATCACGGTGCCGGCACTCGATGCGGGGCCGCAGCCTGACGGAAGCTGGGAGGTGGCTCCGGATGACGAGCGCTTTCTGGCCGCGGCCGCGCGGCTGGCGGAGACGGTGGCGGCTGGGGAGTGCTTCGAGGTCGTGCTATCCAGACGGTGGTCGCGGCCCCTCGGGGTGTCGCCTCTCATGCTGTATCGGGCCTGCCGGCTGCTTACCCCGCTGCCCTACGTCTTTTACCTCGATTCCGGCGAGGTGCAGGTCATTGGCGCGGCACCGGATTCGATGGCGCGACTGCGTGGCCGGACCGCGAGCACCGCGCCGGTCGCTGGGAGACGGCGGCGCGGTCGGACCGCGGCGGAGGAGGCCCACCTGGCAGCCGAGCTGACAGCCGATGAGCGCATCCGGTCGGAGCACTTGCTGCTCGTAGACATGGCCCGCAACGACCTGGGCAAGGTCTGCAGGCCGGGGACCATCGAGGTGACCCGATTCATGGAGATCGAACGCTTCTCCCACGCTCTTCACCTCGCCTCGGAGGTCCGGGGCGAGGTGGCGCCGGGCAAAGAGGCCCTCGACGTGGCGCTCGCCTGCTTGCCGTCGCCAAGCCTCGTGGGAGCTCCGAAGCCGCGCGCTCTTGCCCTCATCGACGAGCTGGAGGTTCTCAAGCGCGGTGTGTGGGCCGGAGCCGTGGGCTACTTCGACGCCGCCGGCGACATGGACCTGTGCCCGGTCAATCGTGCCGCGGTGGTCACCAGGGGGACGGTGCACGTTCAGGCTGGATCGGCGGTTATCTTCGACTCGTTGCCCGAAAGCGAGCTGGCGGAGTGTGCCAACAACGCCTTGCGCCCCGCTCTAGCGGTCGTGTTGGCACGGGGGATGCAGCCGTGATCGTGATCATCGATAACTCCGACTGCTTCACGTTCAACCTCGTGCAGTACGTGCGCGAGCTGGCGGTGGGCGTCCCCCTGCGGGTGGTGGGGAACACCGAGGTGCCGGCGATAGAGGTGCTCGGCTGGCAGCCACGTGCCGTTTTTCTCGCCGACGGCCCTGGGCGGCCGGAGCAGGCCGGGATGAGTCTCGAGTTGGTTCGACTGGCGGGCGAGACGCCGATCCTTGGAGTCGGTCTCGGGTACGAGGCCGTGGCCGTGGCGTACGGTGGCCAGGTGGTGGCTGTCAGCCAAGCGAGGCACTCCCGCTCCTCGGAGGTTTTTCACAACGGTCTGGGTGTTTTTGCTGGGCTCCCAGACTCGTTCATCGCGGCCCGCTTTCGTTCTTTCGTGGTGAGGCGCGAGTCGCTGCCCGGCGAGCTCATCGTTACCGCCTGGACGCGCAACGGCCTGATCATGGGCCTGCAGCACCGCGACCGGCCGCACTCAGGAGTCCAGTTCCACCCTGAGTCATACCTCACACACACGGGCAAGCGGCTCATCGGCAACTTCCTCGCTGCGGCTGGGATTTCTGCGCCGCTATCCTGCTCCCCTGATGGTGCAAGCCACTCATAAGACAAGATGGCGGCTGAGAGAGTCGTCGTCGTGGCTGTGGGAACGGCGGGGCGAGCGGAGCGAGCCATTAGAAACTGACTAATTGGGGGGCCGCAATTCTCATGAACATGCTCATACGGCCTGCCCGCCGTTGTCCACTTCTTCTGTGGCCAGCGTTTTCACCATGCCTGCTGTCAGCGGGAGCGCCAGAACGAAGGTCAGCACATCGGCAACAGCTTGGCTCAATTGGACTCCAAAAAGTCCAAATAGACTGGAAAAAACGAGAAGTACGGGTATGAAGACCAGTCCCTGCCTCGCCAGAGCCAGAATGCTGGCCCGCACAGGCTTGCCAATGTATTGAAACATCATATTTGAGATCACGATGTATGGTGAGAGTGGAAGAGTCACGCATTGCAGGCGTAGAGCCAGGCTGCCGATTTGTATGACCTCAATGTCGTTTCTGAAGATGGCAATGATAAACGGAGCAAATACACCGGCCCCCAGAGCACAGAAAAATAGCGCTATTGTCCCCACCGCCACGGAGAAGCGGAAGGCCTGATAGACCCGGTGATGGAAACCAGCCGTATAGTTGAATGCCGCTACAGGCTGAAAGCCCTGACCGAATCCAATGAGCATGGCCATAATGAAGAACATGATCCTGTTCACCACGGTCATGCCGGCGAGGGCCGCGTCGCCAAAAGGCCTGGCTGCCAGATTCAGGGTAATGACAGCAATGGTCACGAAGGACTGCCTGAAAAGCGTGGGAAGCCCAGACTTCAGCATCTCCCAGTACATTTCCCATTTCGGACTGAAGTTTTTGGGATCTATAGCGAGGGTACTGCGCCTGCTCAGGTAATGGGACAGCAATATGCAAAAGGAGACGAACTGGCTCAGTATGGTTGCAGCTGCTGCTCCCGCAATGCCCATCCGGAATGTGAAAATGAAAAGTGGATCCAAGGCAATATTGAGAATGGCACCGCTTGCCAGTCCGATCATGGAAAGAACTGCACTGCCTTCTGAGCGTAGGTTGACATTCATTACGAAAGCGGCAGCCATGAAGGGTGCTCCAAAAAGAACCACCCTGGCATAGCCACTGGCGTAGGGGAGGATGCTTTCTGTCGAACCCAAAAGACGCATGAGCGGTGTAAGAAGAAGCTCTCCACCGACCGTGTAGAGTGCACCTACCGCAAGGGCGGTGAAGAAAGCAGTCGATGTCGCCCGATTGGCTCTCTTGCTGTCTTTCTGCCCCAGAAGCCTTGCAATGAAGCTGCCCGATCCGACACCCAGCGTTATGCCTATTACCTGAATGGAGGTCATGAGCGGAAAGACCACACCAACTGCAGCAGTCGCGCTGGTATTGATCCTTCCGACAAAAAACGTGTCAGCCATATTGTAAAGTGCTGTTACCAGCATGCTTACAATTGTGGGTATGGCCAGGCTGGCAACCAGACCAGGTATTGGCCTAGTGGTCATCGTGGTATGTCGTTCGTGCAGGCTCCCCCGTTTCACCGTTTGCATACCCGAAAGATGTTATACCTGCCTTCCACAGGAGGGGTCATACGCGACCGGGCGACAAGGTACCCAGCACGAAGCGGGTGCGGCCTTCGCCCTCGCCGACTACGATTCCCTTGCCCTCGAGGTTGTCTCGCACCTACAGGTAAAGCCCGGCCTGAGACACCACTTCCTTGACCACCGGGGTGCCGGCCCACAGCCGCTCACCCGCAATGGAGTGGTGCCTCCCCGGCGCAGTTCCCGGAGGTTGTCCGCTGCGACCATGTCGCGGTCCACTACCCCCACTACCCGCTCGGACCGCCACCTGGCGAGGCTGCACTTCACCTCGGTCACCTGCGTGGCGTGGTTGGCGTTGCTCGTCCACGTCGAGCAATGGAGCGCCAGGGTTGACAGGGGATGCGAGTGCGGTAAGGTAGGGCGGGGGGCAGCAACGGTGGAGCCCGACTGGAATGGAGGCCAGAGATGAAACGAACGTTGGTTGTCGCCGTGGTGATGATGGGGCTGGTGCTCGCGGGAGCGTTGGTGGGGACTGCCGCGCCGACCTATATCGGAGCGGTCAAGTGCAAGATGTGCCACAAGGTGGAGTACGACTCCTGGTTGGCGAACGGCACCCATTCGAAAGCGCTGGAGCAAGCCAGGGCCTCGACCGACCCGAAGTGGGACGCGTCGTGCTTGAGCTGCCACGCCACCAACAGCAGCGAGACCTCAAAGGGCGTCGAGTGCGAAGCGTGTCATGGCCCGGGCTCCGACTACAAGGCGATGTCGGTCATGAAGGATCAGGCCAAGTCGGTGGCTGCTGGCCTGATACTCCAGGACCAGAAGCAGTGCAACCGTTGCCACGACGGCAAAGACCACCACAAGAAGGTGGACTTCGCCACCGGCAAGGACAAGGTGCACGATAAGAAGGCCAAGTAGGACTACGAGCCGCGGCCGAGAATTCCGGCTCGAGTTGCAGCCGCCAACCCAGCGGAAAGAACCACCCGACCGGGTGGTTCTTTCGTCGTCGGGCAGCGGTGTCAGGTTGCCGTCGGGTGCGGGGTTTGGGGGCCGGCATCGCGCGCCCGGCGAAGAAGGGCGGCGGTTCCGCCGACGAGAAGCACGACGAGGCCGATCCACACCAGGCTGATCGCCGGCTTGATCGTGATCTCGGCGATGAACACGGGCGGCACACCGGGATCGGCGGCCACTTCGCCGACCCCGCCCAAGACGAGGCGCACCCGGCCCTGATCGGCGTTGATGCCGGCGACCTCGACCCATCCACCGGCCAGGCCCGGAAGCTCGACACGCGAGGAGGTCATGCCGTTAGGGCCCATGGTCAGTTGCGGGACGAGTGTTTGCTCCCCGTCCTGCCGCACCAGCGTGAGGCGCACTCCGATCGAGAACGTGGCCTCGCCGCCATGTGTTCCCTCACGAACGAACTGGTCGAACCGCAGCTCCCCACCAGCGACTCTCGTAGCTTCGCTCTTGCCGAGCTCGACGGTGTTGGCCGGTGCCGCGGCCCGTCCCGGCCTCCACTCGATCGGAGCGACGTAAAGGTCGTGCGAAAGCAGAACGTGCAAATCCGGATTCGCGACCATCTGACCCGACTTCGGGTTGGTCCACATCCGCGGCCGCGCAGTCCAAATGGCACCGGAAGCGTCCTTGACCTCGACCAGCATCAGTTGTTTGCCGGGCACCGTGGTGGTGTCGACGCCGCGAAAAACCAGCGTCCGTCCGAGCGCCCGCACCTCCTGCCCCTCTGGTAGGTTCAGCTTCACGGCCCGGTCGAAGGCGGAGGAGATGACGATGCCGGCGAGCATGAGTGCGAGCCCGAGATGGGCGAGGTGGCCCCCGGCCCTGAGCAGCGAGCGGGCCCGTAGTGCTTCCACGAGGCGCCAGAGGTTCGAGCCCGCGGCGAAGCTCGCGGCGGTGAGGAGCGACAGATAGAGCGCTCCCCGGGCGCCGAGCGCGATCGCGAGCGCCGTCCCGGCCAAAGCGGCGACACCGGCCGTCAGCAACCGGCCGAGCAGCTTTTCGCCCGGCTGCTTCCAGCCGAGGTGAGGGACGAACGCCACCAGCAACGCGATGACGATGCCGATCGGCAGCGTCACCTGGTTGTAGAACGCAGGACCGACCTGGGATGGCTTCTCGGCCATGCGGGTGAGCAGCGGTGCCGAGGTGCCGAGCAGGACCATACTTGCCGCACCCAGCAGCACCCCGATACCGACGACCGTGAGCACGCTCCGCGTCCAGAACGGCTCGTCGCCGCGCTCGGAGGGTATTTCTCGCCAACGCCAGGCCAAAAACGCCGCACCGATGAGGAGGAAGGTGAGGAGATAGGCAACCAACCAACCTGTGATGCCGAGGTCGACGAACGAGTGCACGGAGAAGTCGGAAAGCACACCGGAACGGGTCAGGAACGTCGCGTAGACGACCAACACGAAGGTGAGGATCGCGAGCGAGAAGTTGAGGCGCCGGAACCTACCTCCGACGCGTTGCAAGAGCAAACCGTGCACCAACGCAGCCGAGGTGATCCAGGGTACGAGCGAGGCGTTCTCGACCGGGTCCCACCCCCAGTAGCCACCCCAGCCGAGCGTGACGTATGCCCAGTACCCGCCCAGCATGATGGCGCAACCGAGCGTGACCAGCGAGACGATCGACCACGGAAGCGCGCGACGTAGCCACTGGTTGTACTGGCGTCGCCACAGCGCGGCCACGGCGAGGGCGAACGGCACGGCGGTGGCGGCGTAGCCAACGAACATGATCGGCGGGTGAATTACCATCCAGGGGTTTTGCAGCAGTGGGTTGAGCCCCTGCCCGTCGGTCGGCATCTGGCCCGGGGGCAGTCCCTGAAGGAAGCGGAACGGCGACTGTCTGATCAGGATCAGCACCAATGAAAGCTGCACCAGATTGTAAGGGATCAGGGTGTGGGCTTCGTCGTCGTCGGAGGAGCGAATGAGCGGAAGCCCGATGAGCAGGCCGGACAACAGCCAGAGCAGGAAGCTTCCCTCTTGGCCTGCCCACAGGGTCGAGAACAGGTAGACCGGTGGTAACGAGGTGTCCGAGTACGAGTACACGTAGTGGACACGAAAGTCATGCGTCATGATGAGGTAGCTCAGGGCGGCGGTCGCCAGCCCGACGGCGAAGGCGCTCAGTGTGTAGGCTTGGCGGGCACGGTCGAGCGCCGCCTTCTCTCCTCGAAGGGCGCGCGTGTAAAAGTAGGTCGACGCAACGAGGGCGACCAGGGCGACCCAGAGGGTCACAGCGCCGGGAACGAACATGCTTCCTCCGGAGATCAGGTGGTGGCCTTCGGCACCTCATCGGGGTGCCGAGAGCCCTGCTGCTCGTATTTGGACGGACACTTGGTAAGGATACCCTCGGCCTGCAGCAGGCTGCCGTCGAAGCGACCGATCGCCACGATCATGTCGGCTTCCTTGAGGTTGCCCGGGACGGCACCCGCGTAGGCTACGCGCATGGTGTCACCGCTGTTCTCTCGCAGGGTGAATAGGATGCGGGAGGAGTCGGCATCGAAGGAGTCGGAGCCGGAGACCAGCGTACCGGTGATCTGAACGGTGCCCCGAGCGGTCCGCGCCTCCTCGAAGGTCACGTACGGCGTGAGGTTGGACTTGAAGGCGCCGAACCCGAAGGCCAGGAAACCGACGATGGCCACTACGCCCAGCACGGTCCACAAAGTGCGCCGGCTCTTCATTCCTCCTCCTCGAGGCGGCGCAGCCGCCGCCCGAGCCCCAGGCAATAGGCAAAAACGCCGGCCCAGATCACTACCATCACAACGGCCAGCCAGACCATGCTCGTCGTCATCGCTCACGCCTCCTCGCGGCTGTGACGGGCGGCGAGCACCCGCGCCAGACGCACCTCGAACGAGTACAACCACGCGAACAGCCCCGTGAATCCCGCCAGTGCCGAGAAGAGCACCAGCCGCATCCCCGGGTCCATCTTGAAGCGCACGGCCCCCTGCGTCGCCTCCACCAGGTTGGGGTGCAACGAGGAGTAGACACGAGGGATGACGAAGATGAGGAACGGCATGGTCACGAAAGCGAAGATCGCAAAGGCGGCTGCGAGGCTCGCCCGGCGCTCCTCGTCGACGACCGCCTGGCGCAGGGCGAAGTACGCCGCGTAGATCAGCAACAGGATGACGATCGAGGTCTCCCGGGGGTCCCAGTTCCAGAACATCCCCCACTCGAGCTTGGCGAAGATCGAGCCGGTGACGGTGGCCAAAATCGCGAACAGCATCCCCAGCCGTGCCGCGGCAGCGGCTCGGGCGTCGTCGAGGGGAGCTCGCGTGCGCAAATAGCGAATCGAGGCTACGAGATTGACGCAAAACGCCAGTACTGCTACCCAGGCTTGCGGTACATGGAAGAACACGATGCGGAAGGAGTCTCCGTGAAACCCCGCGGCAGCCGGCGCCCACAGCAGCCCGGCGACGGTCACCCCGGCGAGCCAGAGCCCCAGCACCCACGGGAGCACGGCTTTCAGCGCATCTTTAGTCACGCCACACCACCGGGAACAGCAGCAGCGCCGTCACCATCGTCACGCCCCCGAGCGAGGAGATCGCCCTCAACGCCGGCAACACCGCCCCGAGCTCGGGGCTTCCCACCGCGGCCCGCGTGCCGGCGATCGCCGCCACCAGTAGTGGCAGCAACAAGGGTAGCGCGAGAATTGGGAAGAGGGTGTTGGAGCCCGAGGCCCTGGCGATCAGTGCGGCCACGAACGTCGCCGAAATCGACAGTGTCGCACCTCCGGCCAACATCACCAGCACGAGGCCCAGTACGCCTTCGATCCGCAACCCCATGAGGCCGCAATAGAGCGGGACGACGACCACCTCCAGTGCCAGGAGCAGGAGCAAGTTGAAAACCAGCTTGCCGAGCAGGACGGCGTGCGGACGAGCAGCCAGCCGCAGCGTCTTCGCGGTGTGGGCGTCCTCCTCCTTGACGAATACGCGGGCAAGCCCGGCCATGGAGGCGAAGAAGAGGATGATCCAAAGCAGCGCCGAGAGCAGGAACGGGCGGTCGTTCTCCGCCAGGCTGTACGGCCCAATCTGGTAGGCGACGGCGATCAGGGTGGTGATTGCGAACAAGCCGATAGCGGAGAGGGCAACCCGCTGCCGCAGCTCCGACGCAAGCTCCTTGCACACAATCGCCAGGCTCTCAGCCAGCAAGCTCGATCTTCGCATCACCCCAGGCTATCTCCCGTGGATCGTTGGTGGCCACCGCTATCGCAGTCGTGGGTTTGAGCCGCTCGACCAGCGTCCCGAGCCGCAGGTGCCCGTCCGCATCGAGATTGGCGGAGGGCTCATCGAGCAGCAGGACTTCTGGGAGGTGCAGCGTCGCCTGGGCCAGCTTCACCCGCTGCCGCATCCCCGAGGAGAACGCCGCGATGAGCCGGTCGTGATGTGCGGCGGCGAGCCCCAGCTCCTCGAGCAGCGTGCCGAGTGGCCCGTCGCCGTTGTAGCACCCGCGCAAGCGGGCGAACAGGCGCAGGTTCGCGAGCGCTGACAGCTCCTCGTACGGTGCCATGTCCGGTGCCGCCATGCCGAGCCGGGGGTACCAGTCGTCGCGAGGCAGAGGCACGTCGCCGTCCAGATAGCGGACCTCTCCGTACGAGGGGCGCAGAAGCCCGGCCAGGATGTTGAGCAGCGTCGACTTGCCCGAGCCGTTCGGCCCGGCGACGACGAGCAGGTGGCCGGGACGCACCTCCCCGCCGACCCCGGCCAGCACCCGCTGCCGCCCGAACCGCTTGGTCACGCCGTCGAACCGCACCGTCACCACGCCGGCATTTAAAACGATAACCTCCCGGATGACAACGCCCAAGAAGCACCTTCCAACGACCCCGGTGGCGCTCCGACGGACGCAGCTTCGTCCGAGTCGGGCTCGGACAGGGGTGAGCGAATGCTATCCTCCGCGTGTGCTGGCAGCGGTTTTCGGGGGACGGAAGCTGTGGAAACGGGTGCTGCCGTGGCCGCTAGTCCCCTCCTCGCGGCGAGAGGTTTCGGTGCTCGCGAGTCTGGCGGCACTGGTGGGCGTGCTGTTGTCGCGGCTGATGCTGCTCGCGGACGGGCCGTGGGAGCAGGACGAGGCACTGTTGGCGGCTGGGGTCGTCGACTTCGATCCCGCCAGGCATATGCCGCTGCCGCCGGGCTTTCCGCTGTGGATTCTGCTCGGGAGGTTGGTGAGGCTGTGTGGCGCCGACGACCCGGTGTTGGCGCTGCAGATCGCGAGCAGCGTGCTGTCGGTGGTGGGGCTCTGGGCGTTGGTTGGTCTCTGGGACCTGGCTCTTATACACATATGACGCTGCCGACGATCTACTCTGTGTAGATCTCGGTGGACGCCGTATCATTAAAAAAAAAACAAGAACATGACGCAATACGTCAGGCAACCAGACGACGTAGCACAAGGCGGCATCTCATGCCCCAGATATCTTACACACGACCGACGCGCGCGCGACAGACACAACGCGTGGTGCGCGAACGCGCTCGTACCCGGTGCATCGGCCGGCG
>ERZ1026810.324-NODE-324-length-31966-cov-8.244700_pt1 | contig 31966 bp, 28 predicted proteins | sample MGYA00520872_ERZ1026810 | MGnify/ENA primary metagenome ERZ1026810 (study PRJEB33270, sample SAMEA104284477) | anaerobic digester metagenome | biome: Anaerobic digester microbiome; feature: mesophilic sludge digester; material: Anaerobic digester biomass | place... | reverse complement strand
GCCCTTCCTCCACGAGCTGCCGGTGCACCCGCGTGCCGGTGAGCCGCTGCTTCGCCGTCATCCTCCCCTGCCACTGCTCGAGCAACCGCTCGATCCGCTCCACAGCCCTCGCCCACACCGGACGCCCTCGTGGCTTCAGCTCACGCCGCCTCGGCTCTGACTGCCCCAAGTACTTCCGCACGGTGTTGCGGCTGACTCCCATCTCCCGCGCCACCCGCCGGATCGATTGCCCCTCCACCATCACCTTGTGCCGTATCACGTGCACCTGCTCCATCCCAAGCATCCCTCCTCCGGCTGCTCCGAGCGGTCCCGCTCGTGCTGCCGGTTACGGTGCCAGGGGTGGGTCAATTTCTAAACGTTGGATGGGTCAATTTCCGAGCGGCGCGTACAGCTCGACGAAGAACCGGGCGCCGGCGGCGCCGACCATGTCGGCCACGATCACGGCGGCAGGTCGGACAAGCAGCGTCGAGGCCATGCGCGCCGACCCGGCGCAGTAGTCCCAGCCGTCGAGACGGCCGTGGTCCTCGGCGTCGAAGAAGGCGAGCCAGAGGTCACCGGGGGGAGGGTGGAAGAGCCGCGCCAGCTCGAGCAGCACCGCCACGCCGCTGGCCCCGTCGTTGGCCCCCGGCACGGCCCTTCTGCGGCGCCACCATGACCGCTCGCGGTCGGCGCGCGGGCGAGTGTCGAAGTGGGCGCCGAGCAGCAGCGCCGGCCGTTCCCGCACGGTTCGCGCCAGCAGGTTTCGGCACCGCTGGCCGCGGAGGAGGAAGGCGTCCTCCTCGACCGGCCAACCGCACTCGGCAAGCGTCGACGCGATGAGCTCGGCGCAGCGTCGGTTGGCGGGCGACCCCGTCGGCCTGGGCCCGAGCGCGCACTGCGCCTGCACGAGCCGGAATGCCCGCTCCCCGTCGAAGCCGCTCATCTGCCGCTCCCAGCCCCCGGAGGTCCCGGCACGCCGTCCCACGACTGCCAGGTGGAGCAGAGCACGGCGTTGGGGGACACGCGCCGCGTCGCCTCCCAAGGTTGACGTCGACGAACCGTCCTCCGGTGCTGTCGAGCCAAGGATCGGAGGTGCGGCGGGCGCCGTCCGACAGAGGGCCGGGGCCCGGGGTCCGGGGCACTCGCTGCGGTCCGGGAAGGCGAAGCGCTCACGGCAACAGCCGCATCGCCTCAGAGCGGGCAATGAGGTCGGGCCCGAACACTCGGCCGTCCGGGTTGATGAGCTGGAAGTTGTCCCAGACAACCGTCGGTGGTTCCCAGTCGAGCTCGCGAGCCGCGTTGCCGTAGCGTTGCAGGAAAAAGATGTTGGCAAACGGCTCCAGGCCGGCCCGCGCGACCAGGTCGACGACCGCCTGATCGTCATCGGCGACGCCCCGTCGGCGCCGGACGTTGATCACCAGCGAGCGCTCGGGGTTGACGCCCATGAGGTCGCGCAACAGTGTCGCGAGCTGGACCAGGTGCGGGTCGCGGCCAAGCAGAAAATGGTTGAACGAGAGCTTGATCGTCAGAGGTATGCCGAGTTTTTCCAGCCACACGAGCAGCCCTCGAGGCCTGCGGGGCAGCAGCGTCCCGTTGGTGCACAGCACGAGCCGATGGCAGCCCGGGTGTGCCCTCGCGACCTCGACGAAGTCCCAGAAATCCGGGTGGCACAGTGGCTCACCGCCTTCGAGCTGGACCTGAAACCTCCCTTCGGGAGGGAGCAGCTCGCGAAAACGTTCGACGGGCAGAAAGGTCTTGCCCTTGATCTTCGAGCAGGCCGAACACCAAGGGCAGCCCCGGTTGCACTTGTTGGTGATCGCGAAGTAGAGCCGGATCGGGCGATCCGGCGTCGGGTGATCGAGAAGCACGGAAGTGCGAGGATCCTCGGCGGTCACCGAGACAGGGTACAGCGAACGGCTGGAACCGGCCAGGGGATCGATGGCATCTTCCTGGCAACCTGATCGACGACAACCCGGCCGTCGAGGGTCTGCTGCGGGCGTCAATTGGCGTCGCGGGGAAGCTCGTGCCGGCACCACCATGACCGGCGTCAGCAGCCGACCCAGCGCCGAGCGGGGTTTTTCAGTCACCAGCAGGAATGCTCTTCCCGTGCGCTGAAGGCAGCCCAGGACCTATTCGGACGAGGGCCGTTCAGGTCTGCTCGGGGGCCAGCTCACCACCGCCACCCTCCGAACGCATGGGCTGCACGGTCTTGCGCGTGTGGAGGCAGCCCGGAAGCGACGCGAGGTCATCGTCGCACTGCCAGTCGTCGTCGCGCTCGGCGCCGTTCGGGTCGGGGCTTGCAGGGCGGCTCGCTGGTGAAGGGGAGCATTTCAAGGCCAAAGCGTTCCTCCTCGGGAATGGTCGAGGGGGGTAGGCGGAGAATATCACGCATGGCGTTGGCTCGCGTTGACGGGGCGGTGGAGAGGTACGGAGCAGGGCTGGAGGAGCGGCACGCACGGAAGCTCGCGGTGGCGGAGGGACGCCTGGTGCAGGATCTATGGCTTAATTTGGACACAGGAGATATCGACAGCCCGAGCGGGGAGCCGTCGGCGTGGAGCAGTACCGGTCCCTGGCAGGGGAAGCGGTGAGGAGTCGTCAGGATCCAGCGCCGCCCGATTGCTGCAATTGCCAGAGGTCAGCCCGAAGAGTCGTTGGTCGAGGCGGTTGGTGGTGGAACCTCGCGCTCGATCTCGATGCTGCAGTCGGTGAGAAGCGCCGCGAGGGCGCCGACGGCGGCCAGGACCGGTGAGATGACTGCCCCAACCACACCGACCGTGAGCGGGAACTCAGCGATCGAGCGTTCACCCTGGCGGACCACGATCCGGCGCACGTTGCCCTCGCGGATGACCTGCTTGACCTTGTCGAGGAGCTGGCCGCCCTCGAGCTTGATCGTCTCCCAGTACGAGTGCTCACCCATCGTCGCCTCCAGCGACAGCACGGTCGGGTCCGGCCGTCGTGCATGGTTGTACGGTGAAGCGGGCTTGCGGTTTCTTCGAGGCCGCTTGACGACGCCAGCGGCTCAGCCGATGCTGCTCCCGTGGCTTGGCAGGCATCAACGCGGGGCTTGGGGCGGTGGCTGGACCCTCGGACGTGCCAGGGAGCGGCTTTTGGGATCGCGGTTGTCGCCGCCATCGCGGCCTGGGGAGTGGCGCGTGCGGCGTTGGTGGGGATCACCCATGACGAGGCGCTGACTCTGCTCATTCATGTGCGTGGTAGCTGGGGCGAGGTCTTCGCCCACCGCCTCTACATCGGCTCCAACAACCACCTCCTCAACACGGTGCTGCTCAAGCTGCTGCTCGGGGTGCTGCCCCCGTTCGAATGGGTGATCCGCCTGCCAGCTCTTGCCGGGCTCGGGATGTACCTTGTGGGGTGCTGGCGGTTGCTTCGGCGCCTCGCCTCCGGACCCCGCTTCGCGCTCGGCCTCGCGTTGCTCGGCACCCATCCGTTCCTTCTCGACCTGCACACGTTGGCTCGTGGCTACGGGTTGGGTTCGGGGATGCTGGTCCTCGCCGCCTCCTGTGCGTTCCAGAGGTGCGAGAATGCGAGCTTCTGGCGGGTCGCACGCTGCCACGGCCCGGCCGCGGGGCTGGCCGCACTTGCGATCACCGCGAACCTGTCGCTGCTTTACGGGGCTGTGGCGCTGGGCCTGCTCGTGCTCGCCGACGCGGCCATGCGGTCGATGTCTGGCCCTTCCGGACGCGAGGCGGGACGGATGGTCGCAGCCGCCGCCCTGCCATGGCTGATCGGGGCGCTCCTCACGGCCGTGATTTACCGTCCCGAGGTCCTGCAGCGCATCGGTTACTACGTCGCTGACTGGGGAGGTGAGAAGGGTTTCTGGGCCAACACCGTGACCAGCTTGGCGGCGGCCTCGCTCTACCGTCCAGGCTGGCAAGGTGCGGTACACGTCTTGACGGTGCTCTTCGGGGTGATATTGGGAGCGGGGACGCTGCTGGCGGCGGTGGCAGTGCACCGGCGCCGCGGCCGGTCCTGGCTCGTGGGCGCGACCGTGTTCTGCTGGCTCGTGGTCGCAGAGATGAGCGCGGTGAGACTGGTGCTCGGCGCACGGTGGCCGATCGACCGGTCGGCGGTCGTCCTGCTCCCCGCACTCGGGCTTGTCCTCCTCGGCAGCTGGGAGGAGCTTTCCAGCGCCCGTTCCCCGGCCTCGCAGCTGGGTGGGAGCCTGGCCGCGCTGATTTCGATGCTGCTGGTGAGCGGTTGGGTGTCATCGTGGAACCTCTGCTGCACCTTCTTGTGGCCAATGGACGAGGCGACGCCCTCCGTCATGCGGGCGGTTGCAATCTCGACCCGCGGTCGGCAGCGTGGCAGCGTGCGCATGGCGACGTCGTGGGTGCTCGAGCCGGCGGTCAATTTCTACCGAGTGAGGAGCGGGATCGAGGCCCTTGCACCGGTCGACCGGGAGCCGATCCGGCCGGGCTACGACCTCTACTACCTGTACGGGCGGCAGCGCAACGCCGTGGGCTCGTTGGATCTGATCGTCTGCCGTGAGTACCCCGAGGCTGGCACCGTGCTGGCCGTGCCCAGCTCCCGCTCCTGCCCACCGCTGTGATGGACAGCCAGCAGCCGGCTGCTCGCCTCAGGTTTCGATATCGGCGATAGCTGCTGCGGCGTCGGAGGAGCCCTGGATGACCCGCTGGAGACCAGGGAAGTAGCGGTCCATGATCGCGACCGAAAGATAAAGGTTGCTCTGGAACTGGGCGTGGCTCAGCGTGCTGGGCTCCGCCTCGTGCGCCACCTTGAACCGCACCTCGCCATCCGACAGGTCGAGCTCGAAGTTGCCGAGCAGCAGCCCGTAGTTGGCCCGGGTCAGGAATTCCATGACCTCCCGACGCCGGTGCTCCGGCACTTTCCCCTCGACGAAGGTGAGGTAGCGCACGACACCTCGCTCGGCGTCGACCACGATCACCATGCGAAACGATCCGTTGTCACCGGCGACAGCCATCTCAACGGCTGTATGGCCGCCGATCCGGCGGAACTGCACCCCGTCGTGCTCCAGGTGCGTGAGGATGCTCTCGAAGAGGTCAGACACGAGACTTCCTCCCGTGGTCATTGTAGTCCTCGACAGTCTCCACCCGCCGCTGCACCCGGACAGGCGGGAGAGTCGTCTCTGGCCGGCCGCCGCCGTCGGGATGTTACCCTCTCTGGGTGCTACGTCTGCTCGTCGTCGGCCCGGCTTGGCCGCTGCGTGGGGGCATCGCCCGCACCACCACCCAGCTCGCCCAGGCGCTTGCCGCGGCTGGCTCACTGGCCGGCTTTCTGACGCCGAAGCGGCAGTACCCGCGTTGGCTCTACCCGGGCGCATCCGATGTCGACCCCGACGCCTGCCCACGCCTACCGCAGGCGCGTCGCTGTTTCGGGGTGCTCGAGCCGTGGTCGTGGAGGACGGCGGCGAGGTACGGCAGGGCGGCGGCCGCCGACGCCCTCGTGCTGCCGTACTGGACCTGGGTGTGGGCACCGTTCGAACGCTGCCTGGCACGGCGCCTCGGCTTGCCGGTTGTGGCGGTCGTCCACAATCCAGCCGATCACGAGGCCACCCGGCTGGCTCGGCTTTCGGCTACCTGGGTGCTCGACCGGGCAGGCGCGTACTTCTGTCACGCCCGGGCGGTCGAGCGGCAGGTGAGCGAGAGGTTCCCGGGGAGGCCGACGGCCGTGCACCCGCTACCGGCCGACGCTCCGCCGCGCGCCGAACGGAGCCTGGCGAGAGCCCGACTGGGTGTGGCGGATGGAACCGTCGCGGTCCTCTTTTTCGGCCTCATACGGCCTTACAAGGGTGTGGGTGTGCTGCTCGAGGCGTTTGCTGGCCTGCCACGAGAGCTACCCATGACGTTGCTGCTGGCCGGCGAGCCATGGAAGGACGAGCGGAGCGCGTTGACCGAGCGCCTGGCCAAACCCGACCTCGCAGGACGAGTAAGGGCGAGGCTCGAGTGGATCCCGGAGCAGGAGGCAGGGGAGTGGTTTGCAGCGGCGGACGCTACCGTGCTGCCGTACCTGGCAGCCACCGGCTCGGCGGTGGCCGCCCAGGCGCTGGGCGCCGGGCTACCGGTAGTCGGCACGCAGGTGGGCGGGATTGCCGAGGTCATCGAGGACGGCAGCAACGGGCTGCTCGTGCCGCCTGCCGACCCAGCGGCCCTTGCGGATGCCCTGTTCCGGTTGACCGCGCCGGGAGCCTTGGCTCGTTTGGCCACCGGTGCGTCGGTGGCCGCCGGACGCTTTACGTGGCGCTCCTACGCCGATGCGCTGGCGGCCCTCGTCGGTGTTCTCCTTCGCAAGACAATGGGTCGACACGACGTCCCTGCGGGCTATACTGAGGCGAAGTCCGGAGACGCGACGTGCTCCAAGTGACCTCTGGAGGTCGGGACTGAACCCTCTCTGGCTCTGCGTACCGGTCGTGCCCGCGGTGCTCGATACGCTCGTGCGGTTTCATTTGGCGCGGGCGAGCCGACGGCGTGGGCCGAAGGCGGTGTCCGCGGAGGTGGCGCGGCCCCGCTGGCTGGTCGTGGTCCCGGCCCGACGCGAGGGTAGGTCGGTCGAGCCGACGTTGCGGTCGCTGCTGGCTGCGGCCAAGGGACATGCGGTGCGCATCGTCGTTCTGATGGACGGCCCCGATCCCCAGACCACGGCGTGCTGTCGTGACCTGGGCGCCGAGACGCTCCTGAAGACCCCGCCGGGGCCGACCAAGGGAGCGGTGCTGGCGTGGCTCGTCAGTAACGCTGGTAGCCTTCTGTCCGAAAGCGACGGGGTTCTGCTCGTCGATGTCGGGTCGCAAGCGGCTTCGAACCTGTTCGATGCTCTGGTCTTCGAACCGGGTGTGGACGGGCTGCAGACCCGGCTGACGGGAACCGGTGCCGGCACCGGGCTGGCCGCCGCCCACTCCGAGCGTGTGGGACAGGAGTGGGAGGACCGTGGGCGTCAGGCGCTGGGGTGGTCCGTCCGGCTACGCGGTACCGGCAGCGCCCTGTCACCACGCGCCCTGGCCTGGGTGGCGCCCCGGTTGCGCACCCGCGTCGAGGACCTCGAGGCCACGCTCCTGCTCGCTGCCGCGGGATACCGGATCGAGCTAGCGGAGGTGGAGATTCGGGACGACAAGCCGGCTGCGGTAGCCGATGCTGCTCGGCAGCGGGCGCGCTGGTTGGTCGGTCGGCTCCATCTCGCGCTCCGACATCCGCTGGCGTTTGGGCAGCTCTTCCTGAGACGGCCTGGCGAGGCGTTGGCGTTCGCTGTCGAGCTGCTGAGCCGGCCGTTATCGCTCACGGCGTTGCTGCGGTTGCTGGTCGCCGGAGCACTCACGGTTTCCGCAGTCGCCGGCAATGGCCAATCGTGGGTGGAAGTGGTGGCTGCAGCGGTGCTCGTCGCCTCGGTGGTCGGCGATCTGACGATTATCCAACTGGCTGGGAGCATCAACTGGCGTAGCGCGGCTAAGCTGGTATCAGCCTGGTTGGGAGCGGTGCTGCTGGCCCCGCGGGCGCTGTGGCGCTGGACGCGGGTCAGGCGATGAGGGCGCTGCTCATCGTCTCGCGCTTTCCGTTTCCCCCGTATACGGGCGACAGAATACGCGCCACGGCATGGATCGAGGCTTTGATGGAAGCCGACGATCTCACTGTCGTTGCCCCGCCGGGGAGGCTCGAGCTGGTGCCCCGCGGTTGCCAGGTCGTGACGGCAGCCCGTACCCCCGTTCGCCTGCTGGCCTGTGCCCTCCACGTCGGCTTGCGCGGCCTTCCGGCCACCTCCCTTCTCGCGGCTGGCTTCGCGTGGCGAAACGCCATTCGAGCGGCCGAGACGGTGAGTGGGCCGTTCGACGTCGCCATCGTCCAGCTCGCGCGGCTGGACCCGTGGGTGTTCAGATACCTGCCGGCGGGCCGGAGAATTCTCGACGCCATCGACGCCCTCGGCGCCAACCTGAGCGAGCGGGCAGCCGCGTCGCTCGGGGTGGCGAGCGCATTCTGGCGGCAGGAGGCGGCCCGCACGGCACGCCTCGAGACGGAGTGCGGTCGTCGGTACGACGCGGTGTCGGTGGTCGCTCCGGCCGAGTGTGCCGCCTTCGGTTCACGAGCCGTGGCGATCTCGCACGGCACGGTGCTGGGGCCGCCGGCGAGCGGCCCGCGCGACATCGACGCGGCGTTCTGGGGGCGCCTCGCGTACTTCGCCAACGAGGACGCGGCGCGCTTCCTGCTCGACGAGGTCTGGCCGGCGGTGCGGAGACGGCGGTCGAGAGCGACGCTGCTGGTAGCCGGGGCCGACGCCCCGGCGTGGCTGCGCCGGCGTCACGGCCACGACGGAGTGACGGTGGAATCGCCTCTGCGCGACCGCGCAGCCGCCCTCAGGCGTGTGAGGGTGGCGATCGTTCCGCTGCGGTTCGGAAGCGGCGCCTCCAACAAGGTTCTCGAGGCCGCCGAGGCCTCGTGTGCCGTGGTTTCGACTCCGGAAGGCGTGCGTGGGCTACCGGAGCTGGCTGCTGAGGTCGAGCTGGCGCACACGGCGGAGGAGCTGGCGTCGAGGCTCGTGGGGCTGTGCGAGTGCCCGGCGATGGCCGACGTGCAGGGCCGCCGGTTGCGCGAGGTGGTGGAGTCGTGCTACTCCCGCGACACCGCCCGTCGGCGCCTTCTCGCGCTCGCCCGCGGGGTGGCGACGGCAGGGGGGTAGGAGGATTTCGGTGGGCGTTGACAGACCGAAGGTTCTGGTGGTCGTGGGCACACGGCCGGAGACGATCAAGCTCGCTCCGGTGATCGAGGCGCTGCGGGCCGACCGGCGGCTCGAGCCGGTTCTCGTCGCCACCTCACAGCACCGCGAGATGCTCCGACAGGCGCTGCGGCCATTCCGGCTCGTGCCCGATGTGGACCTCGACATCATGACGGTCGGACAGACACCGACCCGGGTCGCCGTCGAGGTCCTGCGACGCTTCGAGCCGCTGCTCGCGGAGCACCGGCCCGCCTGGGTCGTCGTGCAGGGCGACACGACCACTGCGTTCGCAACCGCTGTGGCTTCGTTCTACGGCGGTGTCAAGGTCGCGCATGTCGAGGCCGGGCTGCGCACCGGGAGGCTCGACGCCCCGTTTCCGGAGGAGTTCAACCGACGCGCCGCCGCCGTGGCCACCACCCTGCACCTGGCTCCGACCCCACTGGCTGCCGCCAACCTGCGCGCCGAGGGGATCGACGAGGAGAGCGTTCTGGTCGTCGGCAACACCGTGGTGGACGCGGTACGACGCATCCGAAAAATCCGCCCCTGTCCGGTTTCCGCCGACCCACCGCTGGTGCTGGTGACCCTCCACCGGCGCGAGAGCTTCGGGGGTCCGATCGCCCGCGTGCTGGGAGCGCTCCGTGCCCTCGCCGAGCAGAACACCGGGCGTATCAGGCTCGTCTACCCCGTACACCCCAACCCCAGGGTGGACGGACCGGCGCGCGAGGCACTCGGCGGCGTGCCCGGCGTCGAGCTGCATGCCCCGCTCGACTACCCCGAGTTCCTCGAGCTGTTCGCCAAGGCCCGCTTCGTGCTCTCCGACTCCGGCGGCATCCAGGAGGAGGGTCCGACGCTCGGCGTGCCGGTGCTCGTGCTGCGCGACACCACCGAGCGGCCGGAGGTGCTCGAGTCGGGGTGGGGGAAGCTCGTCGGCACCGACCCGGACCTCATCCTCGCCGAGTCGACGAGACTGCTCCGCGACGACGCAGCCCTCGCCGCGATGAAGCGAGGCCCCAACCCGTTCGGCGACGGGCACGCGGCCGTGCGCATCGCTACGGCCCTGGCCGAGCGGACCTGATCCTCACGCGCCGAGCGGCAGCCTGAAGCGGCCGTACCCTTCGATGGAGACGAGCAGCTCCCGGTCCCCCGGGTGCGGCGGGGCGAGGAGCGAACGTTCGATGTGCACGTCGATCGCGCCGCTGTCGTCTGTGTGCTCGAACGGCAACAGGTCCTTCGGCTCGTCAGGTTGGGCGAAGAGGCCCACCGGGCCCCACGTCGCGTTCCATCACCCGACGACGAAGATGCCCGTGATGACGAAGAGCCGGCCGCCGCGCTCGCGCACGTGCGACCGCAGCCACTCGGAGCGGATCGTCACCGGCGTGTTCACCGGAGCGCCTGGAAGAGGCGTGCCGGCGTCTGCGCGGCCGTTGCTGGCTGCCATCAGCGCTCCGGCAGGTTGGATGCCCTGGGCTTGGTCGCGCGGACCTTCGCCGACACCACTGCTTCCGCCGTGGCACGGAGCTCCTGGGCGGTGAGGCCTGTCGCCTCCATGATCGCGAGCTCGGTCGCGTCGGGGTTCGACGAGCCGATCGGGTAGGTGTTCTCCGAGAGCGACTGCACCTGCTCGAAGCCGGCAGCCGCGATCATCGCCAGGTAGTCGTCACGCAACGAGGCGCCTGAAATGCAGCCGACGTACGCCTCGACCGACGCTCGCACACGCTCGGGGAGGGGCCGGAGGAGGACGAGGTCCGAGACCATGAGGACACCGCCGGGCTTGAGGACGCGGTACGCCTCGGCGAACACGCGTGGCTTCTCCGGGGACAGGTTGATCACGCAGTTCGAGATCACCATGTCGGCGACACCGTCGGCGACCGGCACAGCCTCGATCTCGCCGAGCCGGAACTCGACGTTGGCCACGCCGTACTTGCGGGCGAGAACCCGAGCGCGCTCGACCATCTCGGGGGTCATGTCAACGCCGATGACCCGTCCCCCCGGTCCGACGCGCTCGGCGGCGAGGAAGCAGTCGAACCCGGCACCGGACCCGAGGTCGACGACGATGTCGCCTTCCTTGAGGGCCGCGAACGCCAGCGGGTTGCCGCAGCCGAGCCCGAGGTTCGCACCGTCGGGAACAGACTGGAGCTCAGCGGGCGTGTATCCAACGGCCTTCGCCATCTGGACCGGCGCCGCCGGTCCGCAGCACGGTGCCTTCGGCGCGCAGTAGGTGGAGCCGTCGGTGACGGCCTTGGCATAGTGGCGGCGGACTTCGGTCCTGATCGATTCATCTGACATGACGGCCTCCTGGGGTGTGGTCAGGCTTGGGGCGTTGGGGCGCCGGCGGGCTGTTGGTTGAGGGGTGCAACGCCGAAGTAGCGTCGCTGGAAGTAGAACGCCACGTTGACAAGGGCGATGAGTACCGGCACCTCGACGAGGGGGCCGATGACCGCCGCGAACGCGGCGCCGGAGTTGATGCCGAATACCGCGACCGCGACAGCGATCGCCAGCTCGAAGTTGTTGGAGGCGGCAGTGAACGAGAGGGTGGTCGTCTTCGAGTAGTCGGCCCCGACCCGGCGGCCCATCCAGAAGCTGACCACGAACATGAGCACGAAGTAGACGAGCAGCGGCGCGGCGATGCGTACGACGTCGAGAGGGATGCGCACGATGAGCTCGCCCTTGAGCGAGAACATGACGACGATGGTGAACAGCAGCGCCACGAGCGTGAGCGGCGAGATGCGGGGGATGAAGACCCGCTCGTACCAGACCCGGTCCTTGACGCGCAACATGACCGCGCGCGTGACGAGGCCGGCGATGAAGGGGATGCCCAGGTAGACGAAGACGCTCCTGGCGATTTGGCCCATCGTCACCTCGACGGCCGAGCCGGAAAGCCCGAACAGCGGCGGCAGCTTGGTGATGAACACCCAGGCGTAAACGGAGTAGAAGAGGACCTGGAACACAGAGTTGAACGCCACCAGCCCGGCACAGTACTCGGTGTCGCCCCTGGCCAGCTCGTTCCAGACGATGACCATGGCGATGCAGCGCGCTAGGCCGATCATGATCAGCCCGACCATGTACTCCGGGTAGTCGCGGAGGGAAACGATGGCCAGGAAGAACATGAGGATCGGTCCGACGACCCAGTTCTGGACCAGCGACAGCCCGAGCACGCGCCAGTTGCGGAAGACGTCGCCCATCTCCTCGTAGCGGACCTTGGCGAGCGGTGGGTACATCATGAGGATGAGGCCGATGGCGATCGGGAGGTTGGTGGTCCCGACCTGGCAGCGGCCCCAGAACGCCTCGACGTCGTCCGAGAGCGCGCCGGCTCCCACACCGACCGCTATCGCGGCGAAAATCCAGAGGGTGAGATAGCGATCGAGGAACGAAAGGCGGCGGGCGAGGTGCTCGCTCATCGGCAGCACTCCTGCGAGTCGACGGTTCGGCGGAGGTCGAAGTCAGGCCGACAAACCGCTTCGACCGGGATCGATGCCAAGGCGGCCAGGAGGCGCCGGTCGTCGGCGACGGTGGGGTCGGCAGCGATGGCATCCCACACCCCTTGGAGCGTCAGAAGCCCGAGGGCCGAAAGCCGGTAGTGGACCCAGCGTCCAGCCTTGCGCTCCTCGACCAGACCGGCCGCCTTCACCTCAGCGAGGTGCGCCGAGACGGTGGAGGCGGCGAGCTGGAGCACAGCCTTGATCTGACAGACGCAGAGCTCCGCTGGGCGTAGCATGGCGAGTATGCGCAGCCTGGCCGGGTGGCCGATGGCCTTGTGGATCAGGACCTGGCGGAAGAGGGGAGAGGGATTCATTTCGTCACTTTCCGAAATATCGTATCATAACTCTCGGTTGTCAAGCTCCGTGGGGGTGCTCGATGATCTCGGACGATCGGCTCCAGCCTGACCGCAAGCACGTCCTCGTCCTGTGCACCGGCAACTCCTGCCGCTCGCCGATGGCCGAGGGGTGGATCACGCACCTTCTCGGCGAACGGTGGGAGGCGTACTCCGCCGGCACGGTCCCTGCGGCGACGGCCAACCCCAACGCCGTGAAGGTCATGGCCGAGGTCGGCGTGGACATCTCGGGCCACGTCCCGAGGCGGGCGGCTGACATGACCGCTCGCAAATGGAACCTCGTTGTCACGCTGTGTGGCGGTGCGCGCGAGGGCTGCCCGCACTTCCCGAGCCCGGGCGAGCAGATTCACGTTGGGTTTGCCGACCCGTTCGACGCGGTGGGCACCGAGGAGGAGATCTTGACGGTCTACCGGGAGGTGCGCGACGACATCCGCGCCCGCCTCATCCCCGAGATCGCCCGTCGCGGATAGGATTCCCGCACCCCGATCCCCGGACCCCGCACCTCGGACCGCAACCCGCCAGGTGAGTTGTCGACCCCCGAGCCCGGTCCCCACCCAACGGGCTGGCCTCAGTGCGGCGTGCAGCCGCAGTCCGGGCGCAGGTCGTCGCTTTGGCGCACGAGGTCGCGCACCGTCTCACCCCCCAGTGGACCAGCCCCGGAGTCCAGCCCCCAGTCGATCGGCACGTGGTCGCCCGTGGTACGCCCCCGCCGCCACGGGTTGCCCGACAGGTCCAGGCGCAGGGTGGCCAGCGCCCGGTGCTCGCGGTACGAGAAGCTGCCCTGATACCCGTTTTCGATGCTGGACCACCGCTGGCCGTACTCGTAGGTGAGCGCCGCCTGCAGGCCGCGGCGCAGGAGCCGCCAGGTGCCGAGCGAGAGCCGCATCGTCGTGTCGCGCCGACCCTTGTCGCTGCCGAAGGCGATGATCGACTCCCAAGTCCGAGAGTGCGGGTAGTCGTCCCACGAGCCCTGCACGCTGGCTCGCAGCAGCCACGTTTCTCCGATCGGAAGGCGGCTCACGAGGGTGAGCGTGGCGCCGCGCTGGTCGTAGGGCGCCCTCTCGGCCTCGTACAACCGCCCTGAGAAAGCGAACGTGACCGGCTGCCTCCCGAGACGAAACGCACTGGCGACGCCGCCGTCCCACTCGGTGCGGGTGCGCCACGAATCGAAGAACTCTCGGCGCCCGCCGCCGGCGAACACCACCAGCCCGGCCGCGGTTTGGACGTCGAGCTCACCTCGCCACGCCTCGGAGAAGCGCGACGTCGTTTGGTCGAGGTGGAGCACCTCCCGGCGCAAAGCGAGGCCGAAAAGCGTTCTTCCCAGCCTGATCTCGGCTCCGGCTCGACCGCCGAGCTCGAGAAACGAGAGCTCCCTCGCGAGCTGGTCCTGGATGCCGTGCCCCCGAACCGCAGCCTCGAGGAACGGGGTTACCCGACCCGACATCGGGGCGCGCAGAACCGAGGAGAGCACGAGCCGCGCGATCGCGCTCTTGGCGCCGGAGGTCGTGAGGTCGGTGGGGGAGCCAGCGAACGCCTCCGTGGTACCGCCGAGACCGAGCTCGACCGAGGTCCGCCACGGCCAGCTCCAATACGGGTCGACCTGGCGTTCGAGGTACGCGCGCGCCCGGTCATCCTCTGCCCACAGAGGGGCTCGATCCCCGAGACGGCGCAGGGCTTCCCGTGCCGCCTCCGGGTTTGCCTGGTGGCGGTGGGCGAGTGTTTCGAGCAGCGCCCAGCGGCTGCGCTCCTCGGGGGTGCTCGGGCACCCGGGCGCTAAGATCGCCTGCCAGGCCTCGGCGGGGTTGTTGGCCACCAGCTCCGCCCACGCCAGGTGTGACCAGCTTTCGCAGTCGGTCGGGTGGCGTTCGAGGTGCCGGCGCAGCAGCTCGCGCAGCGCCCCCGAGTTGCCGACAGCGGCATGCGCCCGCGCCGCGAGGCGGACCAGGACCGGCTCACCGGGACAGCGGGCGAGAGCCGTCTCGGCGAGGGACACCGCTACTCCGGGCTCCTGCCGGGCCAGTGCCCGGTCGACGGCAGCGGCTTCGGCGACGATGTCGAGGCCGCAGGAGTCGGGCCCGGCCGCCGGTGCACCGACGGCGGCCAGGGGTACCAGCAGCAGGGCCGCCGCGATCCGCCTCATGGCGAAGCGACTCCCGGCGTCGGGCGGAATAGGCGGCGCCGTGGTAGCAGCGGTGACCGCGTCCAGTTCGGGTCGTACGAGGCGGTGACCGTGGCGGTGGCTGTGAAGCTCATGCCGTCCGGGGAGGTGGCAGTGAACGTCACCGTGCCGGTGGCCTGGTGCGCCTCGGGGTAGGGGTAGTAGTTGGGGTCGGCCGCGATGCGGGCGATGCTGGCTACGGTGCCCGACGCCGGCGTCACGGTCAACCATGCAGCGCTGGTGCTGGCAGTCCAGGTCAGGGTGTGCGGTCCCGAGAACGAAAGCTCGGCAGCCGACGGTCCCTGTGGGATCGCGAGCGAGACCTGCGGCGGCGAGACGGAGAAGGCCGCCGGTTGCGGGACCACCGCTTGGAGGGTGTCGTAGGGGCCGGTGGTACCGCCCGGCCGCACCTCGACCAGAGCGAGGGGGTGCAGGTTGTGCCAATCCACGAACGAGTTGATACGGAGGTCGACGGTCACCGAGGCAGTCCCGCCGGGCGCCACCGAGACGGGCAGCGGTTGGTGCACCGCGTCGCGGGTGTACATCCCTGTCACGCCGAGACTCGCGTGGCGCTCCCAGGCGAGCCCCCAGATCCCGGCCTGGTTGGTCGCCGGATCCAGCGCGACTCCCGACGTGTTGAGGACCGTCGCAAGGACGCGCATCGTGTTGGGCCCGGCGCGCCACCACCAGGCCTGAAGGTCAACCTGCGGCGGACGCGCCTTCTCCGCCTCGATCATGGTGCGGTAAACCTTGAAGTAGTCGGCAGGTCCCTGTGTAAAGCGGTAGCCGCTACCCACGATCGCCTCCGGTACCGCAAACCCCCATCCCCCGAACGCGGCGACGAAGCGCGACTCGCGGTTGCCGGCCGAGCTCCCCGCGTAGTACTCGAGGAACACCACCGGTTGCCCGGCGTAATCGATGGCGAGCTGCTTGATCGCCGCCCCGGCGACCCTACAGATCGTTCAAGCAGGATGGAGGAATGACTCGAACACGGTCACCCGCTCCTGTGCCGCCCAGCCGGTCCCTGCCAGGCCGGCAGCGAGTGTCGCCATCCCAGTGAGCAGTCCGATCGACCTCATGGGCCCTCCTGCGGTACCGGAACCCTCCGCGCCGAGTCCCAGTGTGTGTCGCAGCAGCCGGAAGCGCAACCCCTGGTCGGGAGCCGGTGTAATGGTCGCGATCGCCCACTCCTTTCCTTCTGGTCCTGACAACGGCACGGGCACCGGCCTGAGGCTCTCGCCTGACGGCATGGTCGTCGCCGGTCACTGTCAGGTCGGGAACGAGGTGGAGCTCGCGCCTGTCCATCGTCTGAAGACCCGCGAGGGAGCACCGGGCGCAGGAGCGTTCGAGCGACCGGCGGTGGCCGATTCCAGCTGGCTGGAGGTCTCGGCACCGCGGTGCGGGGTCAGGGACGCAGGCGGCAACCGGGCAGCGGCTGCAGCCTCGACTCCCACTCAGTAAAAGACGGTGCAGGTGCGGTGGCGGGGGATGGCCTTGTAGTGGGGCTGCTGGCCGCGGTTCCACAGGAGATAGTCGAGGCGCATGGCGGTCGTCGGACGACCCTGGCGGGCGAGCTCGGCACAGAGCAGCTCGACGGCGTGGACGGCGCAGGCTCGGATCTCGACTTCCTCAGCGGAGCCGGCGGCGAGCAGCGAACCTCCGGCGATACGATTGGCGAGGTCGGGCGAGTACTCGAGCACGCCATCCACGCGAAGAACATGGGGTACGAGGTTGTCGGCGAAGATCGTGAGCTCGTCGAGGTCGCGGAAGGTACCCAGTGGCGTGTCCCCGAGGGCGAGAGCGAGGTCAGCGGCGCAGAGCTGGGCGCGCTTGAAGAACGGGACCTCGACCTCCTTGTGGCGCGCCACGTCGCGGAACATCCGCATGCCGACGAGGATCTCCACCAGACGTTGCGAACAGGCACGGGCAGAGGCGATGAGTCGGGAGTACGAGCCAGCGAAGCGTTGGCGGACGAAGTGGCCGAGATCCTGGAGTGCGGTAGTGAACAACCACATGAGCTCGCTGGCGGGATGGTTGTCCAGGTCCTGGTGGAACAGCTCGGCACAATCGGTGACGGTGAGCTTCTCGAGCTGGCGAGGGGAAAAGGGGCCGTGACGACGAAAGTGGTTGGCGAGGTGGGTGGCGATGGTGAGGTAGCCGGAGCGACCGGGAAGCTTGGCGAGGTGGGGAAAGTAGCCGGAGCCGAAGTTGATGGTGTCGAGCTGGAGGATGTAGGCGGCGGTGGCCTCGGGTGAGCCGAGGTAGTGGGCCTCGGGGTCGAGCTGCGGCACAGCGTCACTGTCGAGAGGCAGCGAGGCCGCGTAGGCCGCCAGACGGTCGTGCCGAACCCGCACCCAATCGGCCTGCGCCGCCACGGCCGCGCACCGTTCGCGCACCTGCCTGCTGTACCCGTGACCGGCCGTCATGCGCGCCCCGGGAGCGACCCTAGCAATCGAGGTCCAGGTGGGTCAATCCCGTACAGACTGGGACGTGGGCGAGCGAGCCGATGGTCCAGACAGGGCCCGGGTGTTCTTCGGCGGCGAGGACCGGTTCCTCTTCGCTCGGGTGCTGCGCCGGGCGAGGCGCTCCGCGGGGCGGTGGCGGCACGCCTGCGTGCGAGCGGCTTTCGGGCGCGCATCGCGAGATGGCCGCTCCGGCCAAGGAGGGCGCTCGATCCGGAGGGGCACCGAACGCCATGTTGAAGCAGAGCGGTGGTGCGGTAAGCTCACGGTCCGAGGTGACACGATGCCCGAGCGTCTCTACACCGCACTGCCCTCGTTCATGGCCGTACTCGCGCTGCTCTGCACGGCGTCCGCGATGGCCGTAGACCCCGGTGCCCGCCTGCCCGACGGAAGGGTGTCGGTGATCGTCGAGCTGTCCGAGCCGGCAGCGGCCGACGTGTGGCGGCAGCAGCTCGCGGGCCCGTCGGTCGCTTCGACGCGGCCGGAGGCACTGGCGCGGGCGGCGGCGGCGTCACGGGCCCAGATCGTGCTGGCCGAAAGTGAGCAGCGAACGTTTCTCGAGGCGCTGGCCGACTCGGGGGAGCGGGCGACGGTGGTCTTTCGCGTGCAGCGCCTGATCAACGGCGTGGCACTCGAGGTAGACGAGGCGTCGATCCCGACGATCGAGCGGCTACCCGGAGTGACGGCGGTCCATTCCAACCCATTGCTCCGACAGACCAACGCGACGAGCGTACCGTGGATCGGTGCACCACAGGTGTGGCAGGACTTGGGTGTCACCGGCAAGGATGTGCGGGTCGGCGTGATCGACTCCGGGATCGACTACCTGCACCGCCACTTCGGCGGTTCCGGGTCGTACGCCGGGCATAGCTTCGAGGACAACAGCGTGCCGTGGAACGCCAAGGTGGTGGGCGGGACCGACATGTGCGGCGACGCGTACACCGGCTCCGCCAGCACGCTCCAGCCAGACGGTGACCCGATGGACTGCGCTGCCAACGGTCACGGGACGCACGTGGCAGGAACGATCGCCGGATATGGTGTGACCTCGGCTGGGCGAACCTACACCGGACCGTGGGTGGCCGGTCTCGACCCCGGTGCGTTTCTCATCGGCCCGGGTCTGGCGCCGGAGGCGAAGCTGTACGCTATCCGGGTGTTCGGGTGTTCGGGCAGCACGACGCTGGCGGTCGCGGCACTCGACTGGGCGTCCGACCCGAACCGCGACGGCGACTTCGGCGACCGGCTGGACGTGGTCAACATGTCGCTCGGCTCCGAGTACGGCACCGCCAACCCGGCGGCCCGCAATGCCATCAATCGTCTGGCGGGGCTCGGCTCGCTGGTCGTCGCGGCGGCCGGCAACAGCGGTGACCTCTACACGATCGTGGGAGCACCCTCGAGCGCCGACAGCGCTCTCTCGGTCGCCTCGTGTGCCGACGACGGCGTGGTTGGGGGACGGCTGCGCGTCGAAGCACCGCCGGAGCTGGCGGGCGAGCTCGCCAGCACGTCGGCGCAGTTCGGCCCGGCCCCGTCGGTCCCGGGTGTGACCGGGACGGTGGTCGCATCGGTCCCTCTCGATGCCTGCACGGCGCTTTCCAACCCCGGGGCCGTAGCGGGGGGGATCGCGCTCATCGACCGGGGGGGCTGCAACTTCACGGTCAAGGTCAAGAACGCACAGCTCGCTGGCGCGCGGGCGGCGATCGTCGCCGACAACGCCGGGGGGCCGCTCATCACCATGGGTGGGGACGACCCCTCGATCACGATCCCATCGGTGCTGATTTCACAGATAGACGGCGCTGCGGTGCGGGCGGCGCTGGGTTGGGGCGTGACGGTATCGATGCGTCTGGCCAACCTGGCCGGGACGGTGGCCACGAGCTCTTCGCGCGGGCCGCGTGGAGGCGACCTCGTGCTCAAGCCGGAGATTGCCGCACCGGGCGTGGCGATCACCTCGGCGAGCGCCCGCAGCGGCAACCAGGCCTCCACGCGCTCGGGTACCTCGATGGCCACTCCGCACGTCACGGGGGTCGTCGCGCTGCTGCGGCAGCGACGCCCCGGGTGGACCGCCGCGGAGCTGAAAGCAGCGGTGATGAACACGGCGCGAGCGGTCCTGACCGTTCCTGCGGAGGCATCCGGGCCCCTGCACGGCGCCGGCCGGGTCGGCAGCGGCCTCGTGGATCCTGCGGCGGCGGTGGCGACGGAGCTCCTGGTGATGGATGCCGATGCCCCGGCCCGGGTGGCGATGTCGTTCGGCCTCGTCGAAGCCTCCGGCGTTGCCCGTTTCCGCCGTACTGCGATGGTGCTCAACAAGGGCGCGACTGCCCAGGCGGTCACCTTCGGCTTCGATCCCATGGTCGCGGTGCCGGGAGTGGAGGTGGCGTTTCCGGAGGGCGTGTCGGTCACGGTGCCGGGTGGCGGAAGCACGACGTTCCCGGTCGAGCTCGTTGTCGACGCTCCGGCGGTGCGGGCGGTTCGCGACCCTGGGGCCGGAGCCACCCAGGACGGTCAGCCGCGACACTACCCGATCGAGCACAGCGGACATGTCCGGCTCGCGGCCGCCAATGGCGCCGAGGCGAGGCTGCCACTGCACGCGGTGATCCGGCCGGCGAGCACTCTGGCGCTCGATGTACCGGCCTCGGGGCTCGTGGTCGGCACCAGCGCGACGACGGTGGAGCTACCGTTCCGCGGCCTGGCGCTCGGGATGCCGGGTAGCGACGAGGCGCCTGTCGCAACCGCCCTGGTCACCCCGCTCGAGCTGGTGTGGAAACACACCGGTCCGGAGCCGACGGCCAACCGGCACGGCCAGATCCGCTGGCTCGGCTTGGGTAGTGACGCTCCCGCGCAGGGTGGTGTGGCTGGGGCGACGGTGTTCTTCGGGATCGCCGTGTACGGCCCGTGGCCCACACCCCTCGACGTCTCGGCGCGGATCACCGTCGATACCGGAGCCGACGGCAGCATCGACGCCCACGTCGTCACCATGGACTACGGCTCACTCGTCTCCACCGGCAAGGAGCCGGCGTGGACCTCGGACGTCTACGGCGCGGCGGTCTGCTCGGCTTTCGACAACCAGTGCGGATCGTTCACCCTGCTCGACCGAGTGGCGCCGGGGAGCGGCGGGCTCACGCCGTTCGGCACCGACGTCGTGCTGTTGGCGGTACCGGCTGCTGCGCTGGGGTTGTCCGACGCCAAGAGCACGCTGCGAGTGCAGGTGCACGTCGAGGCGAAGGGCACGAGCCGCTCGTCGGACAGCTCGGAGGTGATGTTCGACGTCGCCCGACCAGGGTTTTCGCCGCTGGCGGGGCTGCCGCCGTTTGCCCTCGGGACCGGGCAAACGCTGCCGCTGCGGGTGGATCGCCAGGCGTTTGTGGAACGCGGCTTGCAGGGACTGCTGCTGCTCCACCACAACAACGTAGCCGGCAGGCGCGCCGAGGTGGTGCCCGTGACCTTTGCCGATTGCTCGCTCGTGTCCTGCCCAGAGGTCGCGGCGAGCGTCAACGCGGCAACCCGTACGGTCACGCTGACGGCGACACCGCTGACGGCGTGTCCGGGCGCACAGTACGTGTGGAGCTTCGGTGACGGCGAGACCTCGGCGGGCGGGCCGAGCGCCACCCACCGGTACGAGCGGGCGGGCACCTACGCTTGGACGCTCATGATCACCGCGGAGAGCCAGAGCTGTACCCGCAGCGGAACGGTCACTATTCCCGTGATCGCCCGCCGCCGTCTGGGTCGCTCGTAGGCGACGCCGAACAGGCGCTGGCGGTCGAACGGCCGTCGACTGTCACCGACCGTGAGGCCGACACCCCGACCCTACTCGTACCTCAGCGCCTCGATCGGATCGAGCCGTGCGGCTCTCGCGGCCGGATAGAAGCCGAAGAAGATCCCGACCAGGCCGGCGAACACGAACGCCGTGAAGACAATCTCGGGCGCCACGAGCGTGGGCCAGCCAGCGAAGCGGGCGATGGCGCGGGCGGCGAAGACGCCGAGGCTGATCCCGACGACGCCGCCGAGCCCCGAGATCATCGAGGCCTCGATCAAGAACTGGTTGCGGATATCGGAGCGGCGGGCGCCGAGGGCGCGTCGCACACCGATCTCACGGGTACGCTCGGTGACCGACACCAGCATGATGTTCATGATGCCGATCCCGCCAACGAGCAGCGACACCGAGGCGATCGCCCCCAACAGCAGCGTCAGGACGCCGCTCATCTGCATCGCAGCGGCAGCGATCTCCTGCTGTGAACGGATGATGAAATCGTCGTCCTGGCGCGGGCCGATGCGGTGACGCTGCCGGAGCAGCTCGGTGATCTCGTCGGTGGCCTGCTGGATCCGGGCCGGGGAGATGGCCGAGACCATGATCGTCTGGATGTGGGTGATCCCCATGAGCCGGCGCTGTGCCGTCGTGTACGGGATCGAGATGATGTCGTCCTGGTCCTGCCCCATCATGTTGCCGCCCTTGCGGTCGAACACGCCGATGACGCGGAACGGGACGTCCTTGATGCGGATGATCTGGCCGATAGGGTTGGCCTCGCCGAACAGGTTTTCGACCACGGTGGCGCCGAGCACGGCGACCTTGCTGCCCGCTTTGACATCCTCCTCGGTGAGGTAGGTACCCTTCGCCACCGCCCAGGCACGGATCGTCGGGTAGTCGGGACCAGTACCTTGGATTGAGGTGAACCAGTTCTGGTTGCCGAACACGACCTGGCCGCCGGTGCGCACGCCGGGCTCCGCCACCGGGGCCGAAGGGCACTCGCGCGCGATCGCCTGGGCATCTTCGACGGTCAGGGTCTGTACCGAGCCGGCGCCGTGGCGCACGCCAGCAGCCTGGCGAGAACCCGAGAAGATGACCAGGAAGTTGGTACCCAGCGAGCCGATCTGACTTTGGATCGCCGACGACGCGCCTTGGCCGATCGCCACCATCGCCACTACGCAGCCGACGCCGATGATGACGCCCAGCATCGTGAGCGCCGAGCGCATCGGGTTGCGGCGCAGGGCGTTGATCGCGATCTTGTAGATCTGGATGAGGCCTCCCATCGCCTACCTCCGCCGTGGGCCCATCATGTTGAGGAGGCCACCGGCGTCCTGCGCCTGTGCGGTGGCGAGGCCAATGACGACCTTTGCGCCCTCAGCGAGCTCGCCTCCCTTGACCTCCACGAACTGGCCGTCGGTGAGGCCGGGGGTGAAGGTGACGGGCTCGAGCTGGCCGGCTGGCGTCTCGGGTGCGAGGAAAACGCGGGTGTTGCGCCGGGGATCGTAGCTTTCACGGCTCGCAACGCCTCCACCCGGGTGCCCCCCGAGCCCGCCGACCGGACCGCGGGGCTGGCCGCTCAATCCCAGCAGCTCGGGTCGGAAACGCAGCGCCGATGCGGGCACGCGTAGCGCGTGCTCAGCCCGCGCGACCTGCACCCGGACCTCGGCCGTCATCCCAGGCAGCAGTGCCAGATCGCCGTTGTCGACCTCGACGATGACGGGATAGGTGACGACATTGTTGGCGGTTTTGGGGGAGAGCCGGATCTGCGCAACGGTGCCGGCAAACTCGCGCTCGGGAAAGGTGTCGACCGAGAACCGCACCGGCTGGTCAACCTTGACCTGGCCGATGTCGGCTTCGTCCACATCGCACGTGAGCTGCATCCGAGTGAGGTCCTCGGCGATGGTGAACAACGTTGGCGCCTGGAACGAGGCGGCCACGGTTTGCCCCACATCGTAGTCGCGCGAGACCACGACGCCGTCGATGGGGGAGCGGATGATCGAGTAGGTGAGGTTGGCCTGGTTGCGCTCGAGCGCTGCCTCCAACTCGGCCACCTGGGCGAGCGCTTGGTTCTGCATGGCCAGCGCCGAGTCGAGCTGGTCCTCGGACACCAGCTTTGCCTCGTACAACGCCTGCTGGCGGCGCAGCTTGGCCTTGGCATCCTGGGCGGCGACGCGAGCCCGCTCAAGCTGGGCTTTCGTCTGGTTGACGGCGGCTTCGAACGGCGTCGGGTCGAGTGTCGCAAGTACCTGACCTCGGTGCACGCGGTCGTTGAAGTCGGCGTGCAGTGTGGCGATGATCCCGGAAACCTGCGAGCCGACCTTGACTGTCGTCACCGCGGTGAGCGTGCCGGTGGTGGTGACGTTCTGAATGACCGCGCCACGATCCACGGTCGCCGTGAGAAACCCCGGGCCGGCCTTCTCCCGTTTGCCCAGCAGCGCCCAGGCGACCGCCGTCGTGGCCACTACGACGATCACCCCCACCACGATTCGCGTCTTGACCTTCACGTTCGTCCTCCAACAACCCCGCCCGCCAAGGTTGTCGGCTCGCGGCGGGTGGTCGTATGCTCGCACATCCACGCCCGACGGCGGCGCCACTACCTGCTCGACTGGGCAACGGCCGACTGCGGCGCAATCTTCCGTACCGTCCAGGACGCTCGCGGCGTCCGGGAGGCCAGCCACTGGGTGGGGGGACGGCTCATGCCCGGTCGGTTAGGTCGCAGGCCTGCGCGCTGCCTTGTCCGCGTACATTCGGGCATCGGCGAGGCGAACGGCTTCCGGGAGCGTGAGGTTGGCGGACGCGGTAGCGAGCCCGAGCGAGAAGCTGAGGTTGCAGGTACAGCCGGATGCATGGTGGGCGGCCAGGTTCTCGCGCAGCCGTGCGATGACTGCCTGGCCGGCCTCCTCGCTGGCGTCCGGGAGCAACACGGAGAACTCGTCGCCGCCGATCCGCGCCACGACATCCCCGGGCCGGAAGGAGGCCCGCAGGATCTCGGCAGCGTGCCGCAGCAGCTCATCGCCGGCGGCGTGGCCGAGCCGGTCGTTGACGTCCTTGAGGCCGTCAACGTCGGCCATGATCACCGAAACGGGCAAGCGCCCGCCGCGGCTGAGTGCCGCCAGGTGCTCCTCGAAGAAGGTGCGGTTGAACAGGTTCGTCAGCCCGTCGTGGAGGCTCTGAAAACGCAGATGCTCCTCGGTCTGCTTCTGGACGGTGATGTCCTGCACCACCGCCATCCCGGCCCAGACGCAGCCGTCCTGGTCCCGCAAGGGCAGGGCGCGCAGGCTGTAGGTGTGGTCACCGGCTGGTATCTCGATCCGCCGCAGCTCACCGGAGAGCGCTGCCTTGAGCACCGGCTCGATCTGTGCCGCTCGCTCAGGGGGAAGCGCTTCCCGGAGCGTCCGCCCTTCGAGTGCTTGCTTGCCGAGCCCGCTGCTCTCGAACCCGGTACCCTCGACGAGCGAGAACCGCAGCTCGTGATCGAACAGGCACACGGCGCCGTCCGGAAAGTTGCGGGCGAGCGTTCGGTACAGCTCCTCGCTCTTCCTCACCGCCTCCTGCGCCTGCTTCTGCTCGGTGATGTCCACCAGCACCCCGGCGAAGCACGACAGCTTTCCGGTTTCGTCTCGGATGGCGCGCGGGAAGTCGCGGACCCAGATGACCCGTCCGTCACGGCGGCGGAGCTGGAACTCCCCCGGCGCGATCCCGACCGAGCGAAGCCGGTCGATGTGGTCATCGCGGTCGCGCCTCGCAACGTACAGCTTCGAGATGTTGAGGCGGTGCAACGACTCGGCGGAAGGGAAGCCGAGAATCTCGGCCAGCCCCTGGTTCGCCTCCAAGATCTGGCCCTCGGGTGTCGAGCGGTACACGCCTACCGGCAAGTGCTCGAGAAGCTGGCGGAGCCGCTCTTCGGCCTGGCGCCGCTCCGCCTTCTCGGAGTGGAGGCCCAGAGTCGCCTCCTCGAGCGCCGCTGTGCTTTCGGCGACTTGGGCGGCAAGTGCTTGGCGGTGCGACGTCTCGGCCGCCTCGGCCTGCTTGTGAGCGGTGATGTCGCGGCCGCAGGTCATCACGTAGGCGACGCGCCCATCGCTGTCGAGCTCGGGGACGAGCTGCCAATCGATCCACACGCCGGTGGGCAGCTCGAACTCGATACGGTGTGGCTGGGCCGAGACGAAAACCCGCTCGATCGCCGCCTCCGAGAGCGCCACCAGGGGTTCGGGGAAACCCAGTTCACGATGGGTCCGTCCCAAGAAATGCGCGGCTGGGATGCCGGTCTGGACCTCGACGACGGCGTTCACATACAGGTGCCGGTACTGTCGGTCGAAGCGCATGAGGGTGTCGCGTGAAAGCTCGGCGAGCGCACGGAACCTCTCTTCGGACTCACGCAGCGCCCGCACGACACTCGCGGTCGCCGTTGCGCGGGTAGGCGCACCCGACCGCTTGCTCATGAAACGAGTATATCTGGAAAGGCCGCACCCGACATCGCGGCGACGAGCTCGCCCGATGAGCGTAACGGCGGGCGACAGACACCTCCCTCGCACAACCAGGCGAGCGGAGCACCGTCAGGAGCTGCCCGCCGCCCGCCCAACACAGGAAATCGACAGGCCATTTCCGCGGGCAGCGGTGTGGCTGGTCCCAACAGCACCGTGGTCTCGGAGCCGCCCTGACGCAAAGCGGTGGCGAGCAGCGCGCTGGTGGAACCTCTCGCCGGGTCGCCGGAGACGACGACGGTGCGGAGCGGCCCTTCCACGGCCGCAGCGGCTTGCAGCAGGGTGGTGAACGCCTCGGGCACTTGCTGGGCGAGGGCAGCATCTCCCGTCACGATCCTGTGGGCGCTCTGGGCAAACTCGTCGTTGCCGGTGATCGCCGCCAGTCGGGCGAGTACCAGGGCAAGCACGGCGCCTGCCGAGGGGATGGCGTTGTCGAGCGGGTTGTGCGGGCGCATGATGAGCGCTGGGCCATCGTCGGGGGTGTCGAAGGTATGCTCGGCGAGGTAGTGCGGAAGTCGACGGCGCACCAGGGCGTCCGCCGCTTCGATCCAAGCCAGGTGGCCCGTCACCTCACCGAACTGTAGCCAACCGGCGGCAACCCAGGCCACGTCCTCGAGCGTCTCTGTTCCGCTGGCAACCCCGTCTCGCCAGGCGCGCTCGAGGCGGCCACACGCATCCGTGCGATCGCGCAGAAACCGGGCCGCCCGTTGGGCAGCGGCGAGAAAGCGCGCTTCGGGCAGCGCCGCTCCGAGCCAGGCGAGAGCCCACACCGCCATGCCGTTCCACCCAGCGAGCCGTTTGTCGTCGGTCGCCGGTGCAAGCCGCTGGCGCCGAACTGCGAGCAGCGTCCGTCGGGCTGCGGCGAGCTCCGAGTCGACGACCTCCGGGGCGAGGCCGGCAGCCGCGCCGGCGTCGGCCACGGGGCGTGACGGCCGGAGCAGGCTCCGTCCGTGCTCGAACGAGGGCTGGCCGTCGAGGTCGCAAAGGGCGATGACGAGGTCGGCCTGGGTTCGGGATAAGGCGGAGCGCACCTCCTCGACCGTCCAGGTGAAGTAGAACCCCTCGCCATCCGGCGTGTCCGCGTCGGTAGAGGAGAAGAACCCACCCTCCGGTCCCTGCATGACGGCGAGCATCCACTCGGCAGTTGCCCGAGCGACCTCGACCCAGCGGGGGTTGCCGAGGCGCAATCCGGCCTGGCCGTAGAGCCTGGCGAGCAGGGCGTTGTCGTAGAGCATCTTCTCGAAGTGGGGGACGAGCCAGTGGCGGTCCACCGAGTAGCGGTGGAAGCCGCCGCCGAGCCAGTCGTACATACCGCCGGCGGCCATGCCGTCGAGCGTCACCGAGAGCAGACGCCGGGCGGCCTGGTCGCGATCCGCGAGATCGAGCAACAGGAAAAGCCGAGACGGTGTGGGGAACTTGGGCGCCGAATCGAACCCACCCCAGACCGGGTCGAAGGTAGCGTCCAAACGTCGGATGAACGCCACGCGGGCGCCGCTGAGGTCGAGAGCCTCCCGTACCCGCCCTGCCTCCCTCTGGCGTAGGGCCGCAAGCAGCGTAGCCGCGCCGTCTACCACCTCGGCTCGCCGTTCGCGCCAGGCGCGGGCGATGGCGGTGAGGACCTCCTTGAACGATGGGCGTCCCCATCGGGGCTCGGGTGGGAAGTAGGTACCGCCGAAGAACGGCTCGCCGGCCGGGGTCAGGAACACCGATAGCGGCCACCCCCCAACGCCGGTCATGGCCTGTACAGCCGCCATGTACACGGCGTCGATGTCGGGGCGTTCCTCGCGGTCGACCTTCACCGGTACGAAGTCGCGGTTGAGAATCGACGCGGCCTCGGTATCCTCGAACGACTCGCGCTCCATGACGTGGCACCAGTGGCACGCGGCATAGCCGATCGAAAGAAAGATCGGCTTGTCCTCCGCGCGGGCCAGCGCCAGCGCCTCCTCGCCCCACGGGAACCAAGCCACCGGGTTGTTGGCGTGCTGCCGCAGGTAGGGGCTGGACTCGTCGACGAGACGGTTGGGCATGCGCACCTTTCTGCCGGCACACCGGCAGGTGCAGCAACCCCGAGGCTCACCTCGAGCTTCCCGGTTGAAGTCGGTGGTCGACGGCTCGTGGTGGCTGCCTGCACGATGCGCCCTCATGGGCGCCGTCACCGAGATGGCGGGCGCAACCTCTTGGCCGCGCCCGGTGGGCGGGAGGACGGGCTAGACGCGGGATCGATCGATCGGGATGAAGCGCACCGAGCAGCGTTGGAGCTGCTCGCCGCAGAGCGAGAGAATCGCGGTCCCGAGGGCTGGCGGAGGTGGAACCACGTCGAGCGCGCGCCGGGTGCGAAGTCGTGGGTCCACCGGCATCCACCGCATGTCCGCCACGAGCGCCGAAAGACGGACCTCGTGCGCTTCACCGTGGAGCTCCCAGAACCCCGCTGCTTGACCGCAACGCTGGGCCTGAGCCGCGAGCTGCCAGCTCAAGCTGTACCCCTCCAAAGCGGACGGGGGCAGGCGAGGGCCACCCCGCCACCCTGGGTTCAAGAAGAGCTCGACCCGGGGCTCACCCGTGGCCTCGGCCCGCACTTTCGCCGCGAGCTCCGCGAGCGTCGTGAGCTTTCGGTCGACGCGGATCGGCTCAGCGAGCAGGGCGTCCACCGGGCGACCGCGGAGGGCGGGTGCGCTGCCCAGGGCATGTGCCCAGGCCATGTGGGCATTGAGGTAGTAGGCGATGACATGCGCCTGGTCAGAGAAGAGCTCGGGGGTGCTCTCGGGGCCGCCGTCGGCGAGTACCGCCAGGTACGCCCTGAGATAGCCGAGACGGCGCACGTCCAGGTCCTCTCCGGGCAGCGGAAAGCCGCCGGCCAACACGGCCGAAAACGCGGAGTGCACGAGCGGCACAGCCGGCTGCCACCACGGCGGATTGAGCGGCATGCGCACGGTACGGGTCGGTTCACGGCGACAGGCCGAGGCTGCGAGAACGAGCACGGCGGTGACCACCATGACCGTATATCGCTTCGCCGACAGATGCGGGACAGCGGCGCTCATGCCGCCGCCATTGTAGCGGTCACCGGTGCCGGGAGTTGCTACCGCCACCGCGCCCGGAGCCAGAGCTCCCGGACGAACTGCGGGAGCTGGATGACGAGCTGCTTCCGGCCGATCGTGACGACGAGCTTCCGGCCGAGGAGCCTGACGACGGGCTCCCGGCGGGTGAGCGCGAGGACGACGACCCCGCGAACGAGCGTGAGCTGGAGCTACCCGAGGTGGAGTAGGAACGTCCAGCGCTGCTCGAGCCACCCGAGGAGCCGCTCGAAAGGCGGGACGACGTGGTTGCCCGTGAACTGGATGCCGGCGAGGTGGATCGGCCGGTGCTGGAGGCTTGACTCCGGCTCGATAACCGCGAGGCCTCGGGCCAACTCTGCAGCCAGGATGAGCCGACTGACCCCGACCCCGCTGGCGACGAGCTGGCTCGGCGGGACGAGTGGTCGAGGCGCGATCCGCCTGCGTTGGGCGAGACCGCATTCGGGCGCCCAGACGAGCGGGAGCTTTCGGGGCCAGGCTGGGTTCGGACCGTGAGGGTGGTTTGGTTGCGACCTTGGCGAGTGGACCGCAAAGCATCCTGGATCCGGTAGGCGCTGCGATCCGGCAGCTCGAAGGCTCGGTGGCTCGCCGTGTTCCGCTGCTGGCTCGGCGGATCCGGGCGGCTCGGTTGGTCCGACCTGGTCGGTGGCTCGGACCGGCTCGGGGCATCGGAGCGGGCCGGAGGTTGCGGGGGGGCGGGTGGAACCGAGCGCGTCGGTGGATCCGGTCTCGTCGTGCCCGAGCCGGGCCGGTTCACGGGCTCGGAACGGCTCGACCCGGGGCTCGGGGGAGATGTGCTCCTTCCCGCATCGGTACGAGGGCTGGGACGCTGCGATGGACCTGTCCGGCCAGTCTCACCTTCAGGGCGCTGCAGGGAGCGTTCAGTCGTCGAGCGGTCAGTCGGCGCCTGTCCGGGCGTACCAGGGCTGACTCGGGTCAAGTTGCGGCCGGGACCGGTCTGGTCCGTTAGGTCGCGCCTGGTGGTCGGCTGGGTGGACGAGTCGCGGTCGACTCGCAGCCGCCCGCTGCCGTCGGGCCTTTCCCGTGTGGCGTCGCGGCTGTCGGTACTTCGGGTTTCCACCGTGCGGCTGGGTAGGGTCCGCGACACCAAGTCGACGGTCCGGCTGGGAGCGAGGATCTCGCGCTCACCAGGGATTCTCGTCAGGCCCTCGGCATCACGCCGCAGGACCGCGCCGAGGTCCGGCGGCTGGCGGTCGCCGACCTCGCGCCGGATGACGTCACCGACGCCGCGATCAGCAAGCTCACGGCCGGGCGTGCGCGTGACCAGCGGTCCGGAGCGCACGATGCCGTCGCTGCGGTTGCCGATCTCACGCAGCACCCGCTCGGTGTCTACCCGCACGCGATCGATGTGGGGGCTGCCGAAACGGTCGCCCGGTACGAACGTCCAAGGACGGGGGTCCACGTCTCGCATCCGCACGCGACCCGAGAAGTCGAACGCCGCGTGTGACCAACGATCGGGCCAGCGGCCCCGGTACTGCTGATGGCGGTGGCCCCAGTACCACCAGTCGTAGTACCCTCGTGGGCACCAGCCCAGGTAGCCATCCGCCCACATCCAGTGCACCCATGCCGGCCCCCACACCCAGTCCCAGCTCCACAACCAGCCGTAGCCTGCGTCCCAGTACCACGAGCCGTAATGGTAGGGGTACCAACCCCAAGGCTCGTACGAGACCCAGCTCCAGCCGACCGGCGTCCAGTACCACCTGCCAAGCGAGTACGGGCGCCAGGTGACGCTTACTCGCGGGCGCCAGGCCCAGCTCGAGTAGGTCGACACGTAGACCCACTCGCCGTAGGTGTCGAGCACCGCAGCACGGCTGCCATGGCGTCCCTCGACGTACTGACCGGTTCGGCCGCCGGAGCGGGGGGTGCGCCGCTCCTCGACCCAGGCCCAGAAGTCGTCGTAATCCTCATCCAGGCTAGCACGCGTGAAGTCGTTGTTGTCGTCGTCTTCGAGCCACGCCTGCTGGCCGCCGCGCAGGAGCGAAGACCCCAGGCCGACAGGAAGCTCCGCGAGGCCGGCGTGCACCTCGACGTGCAGCTCATCTCGTTCAACGTCCAGACGGTAGAGCCCGGGTCGCGAGAGAAACACGCTCCCGCGCCGCGAGTCGACCCGGACGTTGTCCCCGAGGCTGGCCGTGGAGGGGATCTCGATGGCAACACCTCCGGCCACGATGTTGAGCACTGTCCGCCGGCTGTCGGCATCGCGCGACAGGACGATGGCATCGAAGTCCACCGTCGTGAACTCGTTGACCCAGAGAATGCAGCCATCGGCGAGCGGTACTTCGACCCGCGCTCCGCGGGCCGTATCGAGTCGGTCGCCCACCAGGATCGGCATGTTCACTTGTGCATCGAGGGCCTCGTCGCCGCTCGCCGGATGCACCGTGGCGTATCTCTCCAGGTACGAGATGTAGCTCAGGGAGGTCAGGTCGTCACCGCCATAGGCCAGCGTGCTCGCGCCCAACAGGGCAGTGATCAGCATCCAGGTTGAAAGTCGGCTCTTCATCGTGGGCCTCCCTTCACTCTCCGCCCGTGTTCCGAGCAATCTCCGTGCCACACGTACGCTGAACCTGCGGTAACGGGCGGCCTCGCACGGGTTTCAACCCCGAACCCTTGGTTTTTCGGTAATCGGCCATCGAGCACCGGGTTGGCGGCGGTCACTCGAGCTCGAGTCGATCCAGCACGACCTGCTGCTGGGTCTGACGCAGCTTCACGAGCGTGCGGGGCGGGTAGAAGCCGGAGCGAAGACAGATATTGGGGTAGGTGATGCAACCAGGGCCCATCAGCACCCCCGGGTTGAGCACCGAGTTGCAACCGGTGCGGCACCCGTCGCCGAGGATCGCTCCCAGCTTCTTGAGGCCAGTGCGCACGAGCTCGCCACCGGCCCGGAACGACACCTCCTTGCCGACGTTCTTGACGTTCGACAGGATGGTGCCGGCGCCGAGGTTCACGTTGCGACCCAGGATCGAATCGCCGACGTAGTTCTGGTGCGGGGCCCGGGCGCCGTCGAGCAGGATCGCGGTCTTGAGCTCGCTGTGAGCGCCGACAATGCAGTTGCGGCCGATGACCACCCGCCCCCGCAGGTAAGCTCCGGTGCGGATCTCGCTACCTGCCCCGATGATCAACGGGCCGCGGAGCAGGGCGCCGGGCTCGATGACGCAGTCATGGCCGATGAAGATCGAGCCCCCCAACCAGTGGACCCCGGGCGGAACGGGTGAAAGAACCTCCCATCGGTGCCACCCGGCGAGGTAGGTGTCCATGGCTCGGCCCAACGCTTCCCATACCTGGGCGCCCTCTCCAAACAGCGCTGCGTGCTCGTACTCGTCGAGGGTGAAGAAATCGCGCGCAAGGAAAGTTGCCATTCGACAAGTATAGGACAGCCCATCCGCCAGCCCCAACCCGGATGTGGAGGAGGTCTTTGCGTTGTAGGGGTCGGGCGGGGTGACGGACCCGGGCAGGGCGGGTGGTTGGCGGGCTGGGAAGCCGCCAGGGCGGGCGAGGAGGCCGGCGAGGCGGTGGGGAGGGGGAGCGCGGGTGC
>ERZ1026810.302-NODE-302-length-34193-cov-8.136382_pt1 | contig 34193 bp, 50 predicted proteins | sample MGYA00520872_ERZ1026810 | MGnify/ENA primary metagenome ERZ1026810 (study PRJEB33270, sample SAMEA104284477) | anaerobic digester metagenome | biome: Anaerobic digester microbiome; feature: mesophilic sludge digester; material: Anaerobic digester biomass | place... | reverse complement strand
CTAAAGCACTGGTCAACATTCGCCCATGACGGGAATACGTTGGCCTCGCCTTTGGTGAGTACGGACGACGGGTTGAAGTCCTTGCGCACACTCAGAAGTACCGGTCCGCGTTTGCTCTGGACGACGTCCAGCGGTTTTTCGATCTCTTCAGCGATGGGTCCCGCGTAGAAATTACCGAAATTCAGATCCGGGGAGAACAGGACGTGTCCGGTGGCCCACGGGTCAGTGGCGGTAACTGTTCCGGCGGCATTCTCGATACCGACGTAGGTGTCGATCAGGATGATCTGCGGCAGGCGCAGGGCGTTCATCACTTTGTTGGCGATTTCAACGCTCTGGTATCCCAGTACGGTGGGTTCACCGACCAGGAACTGTTTGGCGGCATTCTGATACTCCGTGGAGCCGACCATGTAGTTGAAGTCGGTATTATGCATGAGCGCATACCGTAATTGCACACCGCTTGCACGGCCCTGAGCGGCTACTGCCTTGAAGTCGGTGATCGGGGTTACCGTCGATGCGGTGGCACTCCAGACAACGGCGACTACCTCCTTGTTGGCGGCGGGCATTCCGAAATCGATGGCGGTCTCATTGATAACGCAAAGCGGGTTGTTAGTGGTAGACAGGGTCACCTTGGTGGCGGATAACGCTTGCAGCGCCAGCCACTCCATACGTGCCTGGACACCGTCCCAGCAGAAGTCGAGGTCGTTGAAGTAATCTTCGATGACGGCAAGGTTGCCCTGGATCGAACGGGTGATCTGGTGTTCGAGGATCTCACGCTCTGATTTCCGGCGGGCGATGGCCACCTTGGGGATGTCGAAATATTTCACGGAAAGGGATTTGCGGCCAAGTTCGGGAGTCGATGCGTCGTAGGCGATCACGTTGGCGGCCACGCGGTTTCCGCTGGCTCCGATGATCGTCTTGGCATCCAGTGTGTTCACGTTCTTGATGGGGAACAATGACGCCCAGTACAATTCTTCATACTGGCGGGCAGCCAGGTACTGCTCCAGTCCTGTCTGCGATACTCCGTTGATGATAGGTGATTTCATGCTGCGTCAGTGTTAATAGTTAAACGTGAGTTTTGCAAGCGCGGTCTTCTGGGTCGTGCTCAGCGGGTAGGTAAGGGCGCTCTCGCGAACGGATCCCCCGATGACATAGCTCCCTTCGGTGTTGTCGACAAGGGCCACGCCGTTACCGACGTAGATGTCGTCTTTTACCAGGGCGTTGGGCGTGTAAAGTGCGGTGGCCGTTGTGGCATCGGTGGCCACGGTCAGGACGGTGCCATCTCCGGTTGTTGACAGGTCACCGTCGAGGGCGAGTAAGTCCATGTCGCCGGAGGCGGTGATGGCCGTGATGGTCTGTGCCGTGGCTCCGTCATACACATGGTCGCCGACGGAGAACAGGTTCGGGGTGTCGATGTAGACTTTATCCGCATCGGAGGCGTCCACGATGGTCGCCGTCTTGACAAGGTAGGCCACGCGGGCCGACTTGTCAATGTAGACGGGGGTGCCTGCCGCGATGTACTCCGTGTCCGCAGGGACGTTGGATAGGTCGAAGCTCGCACCGCCGGGATAATCCTCAATCACTTGATCGAAGACTACCTTGCGTCCGGATATGGTTTTGGATGTAAGATTCATGCTTTCAAATGAATTTCGTTAAACAATCAGATTAATTTTTTACCTACTACTCCGCTGGCCACGGTCGGGTTGTTGCGTTTCTCGGCGATCATCTTGGCGATTGCCGCGTCTGCCTTCTCCCCTCCGCCTTCCTGCGGGTTATTCACGATGACCCCCTGGTTGACAAGATCCTGTCGGAATGCCGTGTAGTCGGCCTCGATGGATGCGACCAGGTTGTCGATTTCCGCTTCGGACTGAAGCTCCAGCGATCTCCCGCGCAGGAAGGATTCCGGTATCTTCTTCTCTGCCAGCTTGGCCTTGGCCTGGCTGACGAGCGTGGTACGGGCTTCCTTCTTCTCAAATGCGTCCAAACGGTCAAGAATGCCCTTCGCCCATGTCGGCACCTCGTCGTCCTTCTTCTCCGGTTTCTTCTCTGCTGGAGGTGCCTGTTCGGGTTTTTGTTCACTCTTTGCCTTTGATACCGCACTGGTGACGCGTGCGTCGATGTCGCTCTGAAATGCCTTCAGCAGCAGTTCCGCCCCTGTTACGGCCGGTTCGATGCCGTCTTCTTCAGTCACGGTTTGGGCAAGGAATGCAGCCACCCCGGACAATGCTTTTTCACCGAACCCCAGGTTCTTATACTTGGTTTTCAGTGCTGTTAAAATTTGTTCTTCCACGTAGAATAATTATTTATGCGTTTGGGTCAAATGTCGCGCGTAATAATGGCGTCATGGTTGGATTATGTTGCGTATTCCGTCACGGTTTGTGATGCGTGAAAAGGTTTTAATATCGCCGGTTTGCCTGCGTACACCCTGCTGATGATCGCCTGGTTCTCTTGGATGAAATACGGCTGGGTCTTCCACCGGTCGAACTGCTCCTGATGTTCCTTCATGTACGACTTGAATCGCTCCGGTACGTCGTTCTCACCCTTGATCGGCTTGCCCGCTTCGTATTCGTACAACTGCGCCTCGGTCATGAACAGCGGCACGGATCTGCAGCGGCATGCCGGGTGCCATCCATAGAAGGTGAACTCCTTCGGGTAGCGGCCCGTAAGCTGGTCGCAGATATCCGTGACAGGGTGTGCCGCACTCAGCTTCACCTCATAGCCAAGGATCACCGGACTTGAACGGTACATCTCCATATTGGCGGCGTGGTATGCCATATTGATCTCGGTGCGTGCCAGCCGTCTGGCGTTCTGGTAGGATGACCGGTACACCCCACGCCCCGGATGGTAGTTCTCCATCGGCTTGGATGGCTTCAGTACGCCGGTAATCGGATCACGAACGCGGCGGAAGCGCTTGTCGGGTTCGTTTAGTACCTGGCGCACGTCGCGGGATATTTCGTCAGCGCTGCGCCCGACAGACAGCCCCGACTGGAGGTAAAATTCAACTTGTTCGCGCACGTTGTCGGCCATCTTCCAGACGCGGTCTGATAGGTTCATCCCTGCGGTCTTGCGGTCGATGAACTTGCTCATGGCATCCATGTTTCGGGCATAAGCGCCAACGGCGGCCACGTCGGCAAGTCCCATACTTTCGGCCCATGTCTTGATAATCCCGCCTGTGCGCTCTTCAGCGTCCTGCCACGCCCCGGTCATCTGCCCTTTGGTGAAGGTGTCGAACTCAGTGACGAAGCGATCCAGTTCCTTTTTCAGCAGCGCTTCTGTGATGCGGTCACGGATCACGACGCCCCGCGGATCATAGCGGTAGCGCTCAATAAGCGGCGACACCCTGCCGATGTACCGGCGGAATATGTCGTTCACCTGCCGGTTGGTTACCAGTAGGCGCTGAACGAGTTGCCGCTCGGCAAAGGTCGGTCGAACTATGTCGTCTGCGCTAATCATGGAGGTAATCGTTTACGGTGTCGCGGAACTCATCAAATGTCCGGCATATCACATACCGGTTACCGAACAATTCGGCGTCGCGTTGGAACTCGCGCTGAAGATCAGTCTGTCTTCCTTTCGATGCCTTCATCTCGATGCAGAGCGAAGCGTGTCCGTTTCTGGGTACCAGCAGGATCATATCTGCCACACCGGCAACCACGCCCTCACCCTTCAGTATGCAGGCGGTGCGCTTTGACCGGTGGTGGCCATTGGGTACGGCGAACAGCAGGCGCCCCAGTCGCGGGTATTGCAGCCGAAACCAGGTCACACATGCGGATTGCAGCTGGCTCTCCGGGGCTTTCATTCCTCGTTGCGCATAAGTTTCTCACGGTAGCGGCGTTCCCGCTCAGGCTTGGTAATCCAGCGGAAGAAGGAAATCCAGACTATTAGGTTCACGGCTGCTGCGATGGCGATTATGGTAATTTCATTCATGGTCTTTCTTTTTTAGTTGTTGAATAATTGTATATCACTTAACTCCTCTTGATAGTACCACTTTGAGTCAAAATTAGGGTCGAATGAAACCTGATACCTGATTGTGTTTTCCCTATGATTATAACTCCAATCTATAACAACACCTTTGTCAGATTCGCCAACTACGGACCATACTTTCTGCCCTATTTTAAACCTCGGATTGAGTTCTTTAACTATCATTTATTTCTTTTTAAATCTGTCTTTAACCCACTTCTTTATGTCTTGGCGGTTTCTCCACGCCTTGTCCAGGATACCGGTACCACCGATGACGGTGATTGCATTGATTGTGAAATCCTCCCACTTCTCCGGGATGGCCTGCGGCGCTACCATCGTTATGCCCTGCAATATCAGCAGCATGATCACCACTGATGTCGGACGCGTGGCCTGTCGTGTGATGTTATTTACCTTTGCCGGTGTCATGACAGCGCCCTTACCCTTTCCGCCAATCGCTTGGCACGTCCTTTTACCTGGCGCGCCCACCGGCTTTTAAGCATGTTCGCCGCCGCCCGTTCGTATTCACCGGCACCCATGTACCAGAGCGTGTTTTTGAACGTCATCAGCGTTTTGATACCCATGTTAAAGCACATGTTTATTAGCACTTCCTTAAGTTCGTCCGGTGCGCCCGCGTACCATTTAACCCTGAGTTTCAGATCTTCTTCGCACTGGTAGATGTCATTGCGTAAAAGCATCATAGCCTCGTCTTCGGTGATGCCGTTGATCTTCATGTCGCGGATCAGAGCCATCAGCAGTGTTTCGCCATCCAAGGTTTCAAAGTCCTTGGGGAATCGTGCCTTCCGCTCCGGGTTCTGCCCGATCAGGGTGACCATCTCGCCCCAAGACAGACCATTCGTTTCAAGGTTTCGCCCTACACCAATGGTCAGGAAGCCTGCCGTGCAGTAGTACGGTTTTAAACTGATGCCTTCATCAATTATCAGTTGCTCCGTTACGTTATTATAGTTCATTTTATCGCTTTGTCGAGAATAAAAAGAATGATGGTAATTCCGGCGCTGACCAGTACTGCGATCAGTCCGGTACGGGTTTCGACTTTTGTCTTGAATGTCTGGAGGTCATTGACCAGAGGAGAGAGTAGCTTTATCTTCTCGGCGTTGTTTACGGCAGTGTTTTCAAGCGCGAATATCCGGTTAGTGAAACCGCTATGGCGCTTCTGCTCCTGTTCCACGATTATCATGCGGTCGCCGAGGTTGTGCAGTTCAGGGATGCCGTGGCATTTCGATTTGAGGTCTTCGTTCTCCTTCTCCAGCTTCTCAAGCGTCAACAGGACGTACTTCGCCCATATCTTCCACTCATCGTCGCCGCCGGGGGTTTTTGGGGCATTACTGTGGGAAACCATTGTCTTTGGGTACAGTTAGGGCCACAAACCAGCAGTCGGTAATGGCTACGGCGGAATGTGGCTGGGATTTGTTTAACTCGATTTTGTCGAACTTCGTGAGTTGCCTTGTTTCCTTGTCCGTCGTCACTTCAAGCGTCCCTTCTAGTATGATGATGACTTCGTAGGCTCCGTCGTGGAAATGGTTTTCCAACTGGGCGTTCTCGCTTATGAATGTTTTGGCTATGGATATCTCCTCGTTATACAAGGATGTGGACAGCATGACGCCTTCTTTTACGTGGTAGGTGACCATTCCGTCGCTGACTTTTTTTCGTAGGTCTGAGAATGGTTTCGGTGGGAGGTTCGGCGTCAATGTCCGCAGTTTTTCGATGTACTCGCACATGGTTGTTTTTATTGCGAAATAACGGTTGATGTCCGCGGAAGCAATGGTATAATATTACATAATACGTCACGGTTTTGTATGCGTGAAAAAGCCCCGGATCAACATCCGAGGCTCTCAACTAAACCAAACTATGAAAAAACGCTCACATCAGTCCATAGGTGAACTAAATCACTGTGTAATAGCCGTGCATTTCAATATTCATTTCTTTATCACGGAGCTTTATAATCAAGTGTATCAATGAAGGTATCTGAGCCGTCAACACAGACACGCAACTTGCCTCCTTCAGCCAATGTTTGGAACGAACCCGTTGTAAGTCGACAGTAGTATAGTTGCCCTGATAGCGTGCCTCCAGCACCACCAAAAGCAGCTTCTCCTCCTGTACAATTCGTGAATGTACCTGAGGCTGTACCACTATCACCACCAAAAGCAGCTTCTCCTCCCGTACAATTAGTGAATGTTCCTGATGCTGTACCACCACCACCACCAAAGGAATAATCTCCTCCTGTACAATTCGTGAATGTACCTGAGGCTGTACCACCACCAAAGGAATAATCTCCTCCTGTACAATTCGTGAATGTACCTGAGGCTGTACCACCACCACCAAAAGCATCGCCTCCTCCCGTACAATTAGTGAATGTTCCTGATGCTGTGCCTCCAGCACCACCAAAAGCAAAATTTCCTCCTGTACAGTTGTTGAACGTACCTGAATATTCTATATAAAGTCTCATTGAAAACAGTCGTGGCCCTTCGTCATTACTACCATCTTGCCCGTCAAACTGACAATTATCAACAACTGTGTTGCTCAAGCTCGTTGATGGGAAATAAGCAGCACTGTCTGTATCATCCCAATTCGCTGATTCAACCTCAGTAAGTATTTTGACATACAAATTTGAAACATGCACATCATCAGCCGTCTGCACAATTACCCCTGAATTGGTTGCCTCTGGTGTACCGTAAATTTGTTGCAAACTTCTGTCCGTTGTCAGTCCAATGATGTCAACAAATTCTGTGTCCAAAGTCAACGGCACGCAAGCATCATCTTCACCGTGGTCAAGATCATAATTACCCGGAGGTATGATAACACAAGCCCTGTTTGTAGCTGATAATTCTTCACCGTTTGGTGTAAGTGCCTTTGCCGCCGTGTAAGCTGCAATAAGTGCCGCCCCATTTGTCTTTGCGTTGCTTGTAGTTTCAACGACAATGCAACTCTGCGGACTTAACTTTGCTATTAGTGCCGTCTTTGTCGCAGCACTCATTTGACTTGGTCTTACTCCTTCTCTTACCATCTTATTCTTCTGTTAAAACGTTAGCTGTATCTTCTTCTGTTAAGTAATTCTCACTGTCTTCCTCGGTCAGATAGTTCTCCGGTAATTCAGGCGATTGGTTCACATTTGAGCCAGGGAGAACCAAACGTCGCACCGTTGACGTGTATGTTATTTTTGCTGTATTTACCATATCAATTTAGGATTGAATAAGCGACCGCCCCAGTGGATCCCTGCCCGGAGGTGAAATTCAGACACCAGAACATACCCGGCTTATTTTCAAAGCTAAGAATGGTTGTCTCATTTAATGCCAGTGTTCCGGATACGATGTTCCCGGCGCTATCTTCGGCGTGGTCAAAGTGCGCCCCCGAAACCGAAAAATCCAGAACCCACGCGGCCCCGGTGCTGATCAGGTTTGAAGAAAACATTTCTACCGCCACGATATTCCCGGCCATCCGGGTCGGTCCCTCGGCGGGGATCGTAAGGTTTTTCGTTAAATCTATTCCTGTTGCCATTTTTTTATTCTTTTGATGAGTTTACTTATTTGAATTTTAATTGTGATCCTTATTACCCTTATCCCGTGCGGACCTCCCGGAAGCCGACCGCTATCCCTCAACTGCGGGAACGGTTTTACGGGGGATCAGGCGGACCAAAGCCGTGAGCAGGGCGACATAGACGTTTTTCTCATCGTCATCCTCAACAAATGGGATCAGGTTCAGTTCTGCCAAAAACTCCCCCGTGGCGTTTACCAGCAGAAAATAATCGTCAGCGAGAAAAGCATCAAGCCACGACTCGACAACTCCGTGGGCCTGTTCCGGGATCAACTTAATGACCTCCGTGAGGGCCACCTTAAAAACATAGCCATCAACAAGCTCAAAACTGCTTACAACAAACCTAACCGGTTTATTGCTGATTTTCGAGGCAATCAGATTCAGATTTACGATCCGGTCCAGCTTCTCCGCCGCCGCTTTGATCTTCGCTTTCAGTGATTCGTTCATTTTTTTTCCTCCTTATTAATTTAGTGATTAAATTGATAACGGTTTCTGCAATCGGGATCAGCCACATACTGTTTTTATAGACGTACTGGCCGACCTTCGTTAATATGTTAATAACGGATTTCATTGTCTTAATTTATTATCGGAACATGGAGTGATTATATGGAGCCAATTTCTCATTTTGGGTCGTATTCAATATGGATATGGTCCCCCTCGTCAATAACATCAAAGTCACGTCCAAGCTCAGATTTAAGCCGCTTCGTGATCTGTGATCGCTGCGAATCGGTGTAAATCCAAACCCGCATATCAAAGGCGTTTCCGGAATAATGCCGGGAGTTTTTTGAATGAACCCCATCGAGCAAGCTGGTAATCACGATCTCTTTCCCCGCAACCTCCTGACTGATCCGGTCGGCTGTACACATGGCGTTTCTGATCTTTGCGGATAGTTGAATAATTACCGGCTCCCCGGCTATCCGTTTGCTCAAATATTCTATAACTCCGTCTTTGTATTTCATATCAGTTTATATTCGTGGAAGAGAATAACTACCGTTACCAGCCAGGCGACCCCGATCAGGGCGCAGAAAATCGTATCACATTTTTTTCTTTTCATTTGTCAAGTTTTATTTTCATTAGCTCATCGAGTTTGAAAATCAATTCCCGGTGATCTTCACGGTTTTCAATGCGGATCTGTTCAATGCTTTTCGCAGTTGCCTCAAATTGACGCTCTAAAACCTGTATTCTCACCTCGGCCTGTGCTATCCTCACATTGAGGCTGATCCATGCCACGATTATGCCTCCGATCACTGTCAGCAGTGAGATGACCTGACCAAATGTTAATCCGAACTTTGTTTCCTTGTGCAATACCATGATTTTATGAATATGTGAGGTTTGACATTAAAAAGGTAAGGACATCGCCACCCGCAACTGCGGAGTTAAGCGTCAGGGTACGAATGATAAAGGCGTTCACCACCCCCGAAGGACTGCAAGTCCCGGCATAGGTGTTTACCAATTTGTTTGATTCCCCCGATTGCGTCACATAGAGGTCAACCGAGAAATTCGTATAACTTGCCGATGTCGCCGTGGATGAAATGATGATTCCATCAAGTTTGGTGGTCCCAGCCGCTATCTGAATGTCCCCAGCCCCTGACGGGTCGGTAACCGAACCCGACACCTCCACATCATCAAGGATGCCCCCCACGGTGCGGGAGAGGGTTCCGTATTCCGATGAGTGGATAATATCAAATGTAAAAGTCGTTTCCCCGGTCATCCACGGAGTGAGGTCGGTGAGTTCATCCGATGATGAGTTGCTGCCGTAAACCTTTATTGTCCCCGATGTTGTACCGGTGCTGACCCCCGTGAATTGGATGAGATTTCCCTCCACGGGATCACCGCTTTCGTCATGCCACACATCAGCACGAGCCAACAAAAGCGTTTTTGTGGTGACTCCGATGGTGACTTTAATCAGGAGGTGGGTGATGGCTGAAGGTAATGCCCATTCCCCAAGGTCGGCATTGATCGCTACATTGATTGTCCCGGCAAAACACGACTGCTCTGACGGGATGATTGCCCGTGCCTCCGGTGCATTGTGGTTATACTGCCGAAACCGCCCTAACATATGCTGAAAGGTGACCACATCAAGCACGGGGAGACGCAGTTTCAAATCTGTTCCGTCAAGCTTCCAATCTCCGGGGATGTGGGCGGCAAATTTGTTCCAATAGGTTTCCGCACCGCTGATCAGTTCCCCAGCGGAATCAAAAGCCTCCCCTGCCGACCCGCCCGACTTGGCGTTTCCGATTATGTCCGTGAGGGCGTATGTTGGTGCGCCCACGGTTTTTTTCACCAATGAAATTGATATGTCAGTCTTGGGTAATGCCATTCTCCTTTAATATTTTTTCAAGTTTATCCACGCGATCTGAAAGCTCCTGAATCGCCTTAATGGCTACGGTGACCAATTTCGGGTAATTGACCGTGTAATAATCCGATTCATTACCCTCTACCATCTGCGGGAAAATCGGGAGTATCTGCTGGGCGATTACCCCGGTTCGCCTTCTTTCCTGCCTGTCTCCGTTCTTATTGTAATCGACGACCTCAATTTTCCGCAGTTTATCCAATGCCGGGGATGTCGGGGTGATGTCGTGTTTCAAACGGGCGTCAGAATATGCGGTGACCTCCCCCGTGGCAACAATATTCCCCTCTGCTCGGATGTCCGAGGCGTAGAGGTTCCCGGCTACGCGGAGATTATCATATATGTGTGCTCCAGACCCTCCACCAACAAGGCTTTCAGTATGAGTATATCGACCGACCGATGAACCGATTTCCAACTGTGCGCCCCAAACCTCAATGTCCTGTGTCGACCACTCAACACGAACATATTTCGTGGTGTGGGCAGTCGATAAATTGTTTGTAACGCTGAACCTCTGCCAGGTGCTTGTGACTGTTACGGAAATGCCGGAGTGGCTCTGTGCGTTTGAATAGACTTTAAGAATTACCGTTTCATTTCCACCGCTGCTACGGAGCCAGATTGAAAATGTGTGATTTCCCGTGTTTGTGTTGCCTACCGCCTGTTGGAACAATGGATTGGATGAATCCACCATCATAGAACATCCCTTTACGGTTGACCCTGAGAATGGGGAATCCACGGAATTATCTGTTGCGGTGCAATTTGATTTTGTCCAAAGTGCGCTTTCAAACTCGGAAGAATACCGCAGGATGTTAGCCCCATAACCCGTCTGAAGGATGCCGTCAATGATTTCCCCTACCTCCAAATCCTCAACATCCACGGAATTGAAATGGACATCATCATCAGTTGCCAAATCCTGATTTATGGCGTCAAGGTTCGCCCCGTTGGCAGCCATCCCCCAGGTATTTGTTGCGGTGCGTTTGAGAAATCCCGTACCGGTCTGACCGGCTATTGCCGTCAGGTCAGCATCCAATGGCTGATATACCCCACTATGATTATGCGATGCAAGGGCGTAACTATTGGTATCAAATGCCCATGCCGTTCCATTCCAATACAACAACCCCAAAGATTTCGTGATGGCAGGTTCATAAACACCGCTATGGTTGTGGCTTGTTATCGTTCCGATCAGCACCGCCTCAACCAATGCCTTCGTGATTGCCGTAAGGTAGGTCTCGTTTTTAAATTCCCATGTCGACCCGGTCCACCGGAGATACCCCGTGGATTTGGTGAGTTTCGGCTCATAAAGGCTATCGTGATTGTGGGACGAAAGGGCGTAGGTCTCATTCTTCCATGCCCATGCCGTTCCGTTCCAAGTGAGGTAACCGGTGGTTTTGGATATGCTCCCCTCGTAATCATGGGTGTGGCTTGTTATCGTTCCCGTTAGAACAGCCTCAACCATTTGCTTTGTTATAGCAGTTAAATATGTTGTTGGTGACAGTTCAACCAATACCCCCGATGATGTTACCCCTAATATTTGCGCTACTGTTCCGGTGAAATTCCCTGTCCCGAAATAATTTAAGACTATACCATCAACTGAATCCAACCCTAACCGTGTTCCATTGGTGGAAATATTAAAATCCGTTCCGTTTTTAATGGTTACTATTTTAGACCCATTGCGGAAATAGAGTTCATTTAGGGTAAGGTAAGTATCAAGTGTTGTATTAACAATCCCGCAATATAACCTTGTAACATATAAAATGCCATCAAGATTAAGTCTGTTTGTGAAAGTCGGGTTTGATGTTCCGCCGTATAAATAGGCATATCCGGGATCAGGTGTAATTTTCGCAGGGTATGGTGATACAGATAAAACACCTGTTGTTACTGCCAAATCCAATATCCCATCTACAACATCAATGGTTCCCGTAGTGCTTCCCGTTCCGGTTGCTGATAATACCCCTAATTCTGTTATCGCTAACCCGCTCCCGATGATCACCCCGCCCAATGTGCCGGTTGTGGCCACGGGCATATTATCCCAAAATGAACCGGTCGGTGATGCCGCGTTATATGCCGTCACTTCTCCGGTGCTGGCAAAATCCCGAAGCACCCGGATATATTCGCCGGTCGTGCCGCTGTTCACCAATTCAAAATACGGATCGAGCCAACTGCCACCACCGACGGAATAATTCCCGCCGCCACCACTGAAAATCGTCTCCGATGAACTGCTCCCATTTGTCCTATTGTTCGACCATTCCGCCGCCGTGGCGAAATCCGTGGTTCCCATCACCCATGTGGACCCACTGACCGTGCCGGGAATCTCCAATAAATTCAGATTGAACTTGTCATTCAATATCTCCCAGGCACCGGATTCCACGACATATTTACGCCCCCCCGTGGCCGCGCAACTGATCACCGAGTTTAGCGATAACCCCGCACCCCGGAAATATCCCTGCAATAACTGACGGGTCGCACCGTGCAGGAACACCATCGAATTGAGGATCAGATTTGCAAAGGTATAGGTATTCCCACCCGAGACAAAGGCATCAACACGCGTTCCCCCATGCGTCTGCCCATTGTAAAACATCCGGTCATAATTGGCGATGTCAGGGGCTGAGGTTGGCAGGATCGTTACCGCCTGCCGCTCTGTGGCTCCCGATTTCATCGAAACATCATAACGGTAGGAATCGGGATAATCACTCCATGCGATCGGGTGAATAACGACATCGGTGAACATTACGCCCTCCAGGGTTTTATAATCCTCCTCTATCAACCCGTACAGATAGACGGTCATCGTACCGGAAGAAAGCGGCGGGCGGTCGGCATAAATTTTGAAATCCGTCCATGTCAACCCCGCAAGTGTCCCTAACTGCTTGTGTTCAAAATTTTTATTTGTAGTTGACCAACCGTCTTTTTCATCGAGATACCACGTTGTCCCACCGTTGGTAAATTCAATCCTCCCCTTTATCGTGACATTCGTGGCCTTCTTCCCGGTCAACCCGCCACCCAAAAGGAGAACGACATAACCGATTGCACAATATTTAAATTCAAGTAAAAACCCCTCGCCATCAACGGCGGTATAAGGGAATGATTGTTTTACCCATACATCCGTAACATCTTCCGCATTGACGGCGTGTTCCCCGGCAATTTTAACATAACTGCCCTGATCTGCTTTCCAAACCGTCACATTCCCCGTGGGCGTGGATTCCTCCCAATGATTTAACCCATCTGAAAAATCATGGTTGTAACAGAATGAAGGTCGTTTCCCGTGTTCGGAAAACAATTCCATCGACGACCACGCGTGTTGCATATTCAACTCTACCTGCCCGATCGGGAAGACATCCCCCGCGCCCATAGGAGCCAGGGCGAGGGGCGTTTCTGCATCATCGGTCACGATATAACCCAACCCCTCCACATAATCGTAAATCTTCGGCGCGGTTTCGGAATCCTGCTCATTTCGGCGGATCAACCACATTCCCCCGTGTTGTGTGATGGTGGCATCCGGTGGAATCATTTTCTCCAACACCTCGTAACAAGTCCACCCCTGGTAATAATCATCGGAAAACGAAACCTCGAAAAGGTGGGTTCCCCCCGTGGTGGTGGCATTGTACGCCACACTGATCTGTAATTCAAGCCCGGTGTTTTCCAATACCTCCCTGATCACATCGATGCGCGTGGTCTTTGTTGTGGGGGTGCTGACAACCGTGTAAGGGTAATTCTTCAGCAACCCTAACCCATCGGTCGCGACAACGGCCACATCGTAAGGCGGGTCACGGAATGCCTCCCTGTATTCATCGCCGATCAGATACCCCTGCCATACCACTGATTCATTGATGAGCAGTTGAACTAAATATTTGCGCGGGTCCGATTCAAAGAATGAAAGGTATTCAAAATCTGAATCCGCCTGGATGGAAAATGACAACGATGTTCCGCAAATGACCCCCGCATTATCTTTGGTCATGGTGACACCGCCGCCACCGAGGAATTTATCTTCTTCAGTTCCGATGAAATCCTCCTCAAGGATGTAGATTTTGACATCATCCTTATATTTCACCGTTTCGGCGTGAAGGCGATATTTGAGACCGTATGCCATTTATGTATTCTGTTTGCGGGAACTCTCCGCGTTTTTGTAGGCGATGAAAATATCTTTATTCCGGATCACGGTTTCACCAACAACCTCTACTTTAATTGCCGATGCGTTCAATCCTTTCAGTTGCGGTGTGTTGCCCGCGGATCTCAGGTCGTATGTTCCAGTGCTGGCGCCGGAATAACCACCGCCACCGCTTCCCAATTTTGCCACCCCGGCTTTCGCTGCCGTACCCAAAGCGATCAGGGCAATACCGGCGATGGTGGCAATAGGCCCGGAGATCGTCGCCAGCGATGCCTTTAATGCCTCTATCCCTTTGCCGACCCCCAGAAGGATCACCCCCAATTCAATCGCCAAGTTTGCGATTGGGTTCATAAGGGCCTGCGCTACCTGCGCCATTGATCCGCTACCGGCGGCAAGGTTCCCGAAAGCCTCAGCGGCACCGCGGGCCATATCTTCAAAGGCAAAGCGGATCATGTCGGCCACCCTCTCCCCGGAAGCCTGGATCTGGGCAAAGTAACTTTCAACCTCCGCCGTGTTTTCGGCGATCATACCACTCATGTCGCCGAGGGTTTTGGTGTCAAGTCCTGCCGATCCCGTTACACTCGCCCCCTGCCCGGTAATCGATGAGGCGGGGGAATAGGTGCCGCCATATTTTAGATTCCACGTTGATAATTCTGTGGTCTTTTTTATCAGTTCGTCAATTTTATCAATCTGGAGTTGCAAGGCGGACACATGGGTAGTGATACCGGTAATATCTTTGTTCTGGGCCGCAATCGCCTGCTGCTCTTTTTTGAGGGCGGAGAGTTGTTCCGTCAGTTGCTCATAGGCGGTTTTTATCTTCGAGGTTCCGTGGGTGATCGTCTTTACTTCGATCTTCTTCGCCCCGGGGAGCGTACTCTCCCCTTCTCCGTACATCCCGGCATATTTACCGGACCACTTCTGAATATCCCTGTACGCCCTAAACCGATCAAGTTGTTTTTTAAGTTCTTCATTTGATTTAAAAAAGTCTTTTAGGAAATTGCCGTACCCGGTCAGGTACATTTCAACCTCCGTTAACACGTCGCTGATCGTGTTTGTAAACTCCGGAGAGGTGGCCAGCGATGATTTGAAATTTTCCCACTCCGCCTTTACCCTTTGTATTTTTGTGGCGCTAGTGTCCAGCAGTCCGCCGTTCTTTTGCAGATATTCCTCCGCGATCTTAGAAACGGCCTCCGTAACCTGCCCCACCGATGCAGCCTCCACGGATATGCCACCCAATTTTTCCTTCAGTTGAATCGCGGAAATGCCCAGGTTGTCAAGGATGAGCGCCGACTTCCGGCCAATACCCCGAACTATTGAGTCTACAAGGTAGTCAACAGACTGCCCCGTGTCCTGCGCCATCTTCGCGGCAAACTCAAAAAGATTACCCAACTCCTGGACCGGGAGTCCCAGGGTGTTCGCGGAAACGGCCATCTTCATTAACTGAAGATCAGAAACAGTTCCCTTTACCTGATTGCGAAGGTTCTGTAAATCTGCCTGTGTCGCTATTTTATTGAATGCCGTAGCAACACCTTCGACTTCCCCGGATAACTTTGCGAGTTCTTTTGTAAAATTGATAGCTGCTCCCACGGAAAAGGCAATTCCAAGAGAGGCGGCGAAATTGGAAAATATATTTTTCGCCCCCTTCTCGAAACTATTGAGGTTCTTCTTCGCGTCAATCAGCCCTTTGTTGAACTTCTGGGCGTCCGCGTAAAGCATCCATTTTAACCTCTTCTCTTTATCCGCCATTTGAGAACCGTTTCATAATTTCCTCGTTGTGCTTTCTTATCTCATCATCCGTCATCGGCTTTTTGTCGGCCTCATCGTCATCGTCCCAGGGGAAGCGCCATAATTCGCCGGGTTTAAGGCGCTGCGATTTTTTGATCTGGATATTGAGCAGGTCGGTGGTCTGCATCCTGAAAAGTTCGGCGACGAATCGCTGATCGCTGCGCTTCTCCCGGTAGTAGATTGTAAGGGCGTCGAAGTATTGGCCGGGGAGCATATCCCAAAACTCCGCAGGGGAGAGGCGCAGACAGGCGATCCCCATTGCCAGATATTCGGATATTTTTTTAGGCTCCCCATCATCTTCACTCTCTATTTTTTTTTAACCTTCACTGCCCCGACCGATGAACTTATTTGCCGGTAGAAAACTTCGAGGATGGGGGCAATATCGGTAGGGCCGATTAAAGCACCCAAGTCGTCAACCGTAAAGGGCAGATCCCGTTTCTCTATCCGCGCTCCCTCGGCAAGCCCGCAATGGATCAGGGAGGTCAGGACCTTTGCGTTTTTACCGGCGATTTTATCCAGCTCCGCAAATTCAACACCCTCCACCTGCTGAAACCTTCCGATTGCGTTCCAGTTAAATCGGATCAGGTAATCAACTCCGTCGATCTCTAAATAGTCGTTCATGGTCAGTTCTTTTTAAAATTATTAGGAAGCAACCCAGACACTCCCCTGTGTCTGCAATTCGATCGAGCAATCCGCATAATTCTCGGAATCGCTGTTAAGGGTGAAATTTCTGAAGATCGCAAACCCGGAGGCCACGGGAGTACCCCCAAAAGTCATAACAAAGGATGACCCGGATGATCCGGCGCAACAACTCACCACATCGGCGAAATTCAGCCACCCAGCCACGGTGCCTTTCATCACAAAGGCGTTTACAGAAAAAGTCCCGTCATGTCCGATATTGTCTATCTGTTTCACGCCGTTGTCGGACTTCATTATCGTTTCCTCACCTTTCCCAGCCAGGGTGAAGGTGTCGGAGGTGGTTCCGGCTATTTTCTTTCCGCCCAGGGCCACCAAAACATTATAACCTAAAACTTTTGCAAGTGCCATATCTCTCTTATCTAAACGTTGTAACTGTGGGGGCGGCGGTGATCTGCAATTCCACCGAACAATCAGCGTAATCCTCGGAGTTGCTGTTGACCGTGCAACTCAGGTAAGTGCAAGTCCCCGTAATCAGGGGATCCCCGGTATCAGAACCCAATGCCAGGGCATAGGTTCCGGTCGTGTTATCCCGGCAGGCCGCCAAGACCGACGCGAGGCCGAGTTCATTAGCTCCTTCGGATCCAGTATAAACAAACGCGTTAACGCTGTGGGTACCTTCGTAGCCCGCATTCAGGTACTGCGTTTGCCCCTGATCAGATTTTTGGATCGCCTCTTTGATTACCCCGCCACCGGCGAACGTGTCGGAGGTCGTGCCTACAATCGAATCCGTACCGATTGTCAAAGCCACCTGATAACCTTTTACTTTTGAGTGTTCCATTTTATTCGTTTTCTGTTACTATTCTGAACTTTATATCATTCACATGAACCGATGCCACCGCATCATATCTCTGTTCCGCCCCCTGGAAGTGGGCGAAATCTATCGATGTCCCCTCGCGCATGTTATCTTCCAACGCCAGCACCCCCGATATAATACCGGAGGACATATTTACAACCGTGTCGAGATCGGGTGAAACGAGGGAAACCGTAACGTCGTAATCATACCCAACGATTCCGGATTTGTCCCGTAGAGGCGTAGGCGAGGCGTTATATACGGCAAAGGGGGTTTCGGCCTCTATGTCACCTATCAGGGCGTATGCCTCGCAAACCCCGCTTATTGCGCTATGTATAGCTTCTAAGATCATGCGACTTTTGTCTGTTTGAACATTTTGTTACTCTGCTGGTCCAGGAACTTTTCAGCGTCTTTCAGCAGATTGGCTTCCGCGTATTCGACCACCTCCCGAAAAACATTGTCGTAGGACTTCTGAACGAACCTCTGCGGACGGATCCCCGCCAGCAAATGCCGGGTTCTTCTGACCGGCTTCTGGAATTGGTGCGTAGGATCGCGCCTTTCCAATGTTCCGTAATTAAGCCAGTATAGGGGATAATAAGCGTCGTAATTACGCCCATCCCGGAGTTGTACCATCACCCGCTTTGTGTAGATACCGGTTTTCACGGCAGGGAGGGACCTCATGTTTTTCGTGGTGATGGCCTTTTTTAGCTCTGAAACTTTCTGGGGGAGGTTCTGCTGCACTTCCCGTTCCAAAGGTTTTGCGGCGTTGCGCAGGGTTTTCTGAATGGGCCGTTTCGCAACCTTCGCCGGGAGCTTGCTCAGTATCTCCATCGTTTCGGCGACCCCCTCAGATTTTACATTGATATGTATTCCGTTTGGTTCCATCACCCCACCACTTTATTAACGCGCAGCCTCATCCAACGGCGCCGATTCAACGGTTCAATGTCCACGATGGCCCAATAGTCGGAGTCGATTTTTACGCGGAATGTTATGTCCACGGTGCTGATGTAATGCCCAAGGATCGTAAAAGTCCCGTCCCACGCTATCCGATCAGCCCCGGCACTCTCCCCACCGGCATAGCGTTCAATGCCAACCATCGCCTTTTGATGCAAGGCATAGGTTTCCTTAACATGGCCGTGGCTATCCTTCACCCGTGTGGGCTTGTGATACTCCGCGTATGTGTCAAAAACCTTTTGCTTTTCCATCTTCGTTTTTCAAAAAAGCCCCGCCCGGTGTGGACGGGGCCAAAACCAAATAAAACCAACCGCTATGAAAACCTAATGAACTTTGTAATTTCTGAGTAGATATTCCGATACCGTGGGGAGCTGGCGAACCGTGTCCCCCGGATTTTCGTATAGGTGCTGAGTGATCAGAAGAATGGCCGCCCGGACATCGGCGGGGACCGTCGCAGGGGAGGCGTAACCGGCCACGTACCGGACTAACCCGGCCTTCTCCGTGGATCCCGTTGCGACCGGAACCGTGGAAAATTCGACCTTCTGGGGGGTGGTGTAGTCCAGGAATGTGTAATTGCCGGTGGCCAGCGTTTGATATTCCGACCCGTCGAAATAGCTGACCGACGCTACACCCGTTGCCGGGGAGTAATCCAGATCAATGACCGGGGTGAATTTTTCAATGGCCTGTTCAATCGTATCACCGCCGATCCGGAAGATCTGACCCGTGAACTGCTCCGCCGCATTACAGGCGGCCTCCATCAGAATTTTAAGGTTAACGTCCTTCTCCGAGTGGTAGATGCCCAAATGCTCCTTAACCTCGTAGATCGTGACCGGGAGGGCTGTGCTTCGTGATATGAACCGGCTTGTTTTCATTTCGTTTTCCTGGTGCGAACCGTTTCCTTTTTCGTGGTTTCCTCTTCCCTTACATAGGCTTTAATAACCGGGATCTCCTGCATGGTTTCCGGAACCGGGATGGCGTTACCGCGTGCGATCAGTTCCGCAGCCCTTTCGTCTGGAATCTCCGTGGTTTCTCCCCCGAAATACGCCCACCCTGGAATCGGCCTCAAGATCTTTACTTTCATCGCTTGTTTTGTTGTTCTTTAAATAGGGGGGCGGAGTTGCCCCCGCCCCCTGGGGAATATGAAAGGATTTTGGGACCGCGTTAAGTGGTCAAGGCGTCGAGCATCGCGGCAAAGGACTGAGCGTGACGCACGGCGACATCCCACCATGAATGTATAAAGACATTCACCTGTGCCTTTTTGGCGGCGGTGTAGGGATCCACGATGATGTCAAGCCCGTTCCACTGGCCGATCATAAGGTCAGCGAAATTCCCGAAGATAATGGCCGAGCATACGCCGGTGGTGGTGGATTTGTCAAGGGTAGAAGGAACCTGCGTGGTAACATAGGCGGGATAACCCATCAGGGTGTTTCCGTTTTCAGCCCACACCATCCGCTGATCAGTCCCCACGGCGGTGCTTTTCAGTTTTGCCCGCACTTTGGGATTGGTCAAAAAGGCCAGTGATCCAACGTCTGCATTATCCACAGCGACTTCTCTTTCCAGCGCCACGATGTTCGCCCAGGTGGGGGCGGCTCCGGTGGCTCCGCCGGTCACGCTACCGATCCCGGAGGTGGCCAGGATCCCGGTCGGGGTGCTGGCTGATCCCCCGTAAATAGCGGCGGAATCCACACCCAGGGCCACGGCATTGATCATGTCATTGCGGAGAATGGCCTCCACGTCGTAACTCGACTGTATCAGAAGCTGTTTGCTCATGGTCTGGTAGGCGGTCAGCCTCTTCGGGGACATTTCCACGTTGTCGAACGAGGCCGCGAAATCTCCGGCGTCGGCCACTTCGGAGGCCCAACCGACGGCCCCGGATGTCAAACGTGGAATCGAGAGATTGCCCTTCAGACCGGTCATCACGCGGGCACCAGCCTGCACAACCACCAAACGGGCCTTCAGCGAGTCAATGAAATCTTTCGTGTCGGTAGCCACAAGGTCGGAACTCGCAGCGGCCAACGCGGCGCGGGAGTTGATCACGAAATCGGGAACCCCGATCCCCTGCACTCCTTCGTTCTGACGAACGGCTTCTTCGTGCATTTCCTTTTCAAGGCCGGTCAGGCCGCCCCGGTAGGCAGTTTCAAAAATGGCCTTCCGGAAACTGTAATCCTTAAAGGTCTTTTTCTCGGTGATGATGCTCGGGGCTTCGATCACGTGCCGGGTCGCCATCTTTTCGATGCGCTCTTCACGGGCGATGTCGAGATCCAGCGCGTCAATATCGCGCGCCATTTGGTCAAACGCGGAGTTGTCCTCCGCGGTGCGTTCAGCCTTCGAGGTCAGTTCTGCCATCTTCGCCTCAAGGGCCGTCCGCTTCTGTTTCAATTCTTCGGACTTTTTCATTTTCTGAACTTTTGTTTAATTGTTAATAATTAGCCTCTCCGGCTTTTTTGATAATATTTCATTGCTTTCTCTGTAAACTCCAGCTTCAATTTAAGCGTTTCAATCTCCGCCTGCTGGGCGATGATCTGCCCGCCGAGGCGCTGAATCTCTTCTTTATCCTGCCGCGCGGTGGTTTCCTCTTCGATGGTCCGGCGCAGGGCGTTAGGGTTTGAGGGGATGTTCACGATTGAAAATTCCAGCAGTTCCACGGCACCGAAATAGTAGGTAGGGTTCTTCCCATTGACCGCCTGTTCGCCTTCACCCCATTTGCCGGGGGCCGTTTCGCGGAAACCTACCGATGTGGCCTTTAATGTCCCGTTAAGGACTTTGCGGAAGATTTTTTCAGCAAGCGGGTTAATATCTTTCGGCTCAAACGTCACGCGCCCGATCAGCTTCCCATCTTCGACAAATACTTCACCCGGCCCCAGAACTTTATCTGGGTCGGGGTCGAAGGACCCGTAAACGTCGTGTTGGTAACCAACAATCCCGTTGCGATTGAAATTGTCCAGGTTCCATGCCGATATTGGGATGACCGTTCCGTGCCGGTCGCGGGTTTCGTCGCTGATCACAAATTCCACGGTCCGCGTTTCTTCGGCAGTTTTGCGGTCAAAGGCGCGGATCTCTCCGGTTATGTATTTCCTATTTTCCATTTTTTGGCGTGTTAAGATTTCCAAGTAGTTCGGGGAGGGTCATATTTGAGGGGACCAGATATTCATCGAGGCCGTCCACGGGATTCAGGTTTTCCAACTCGCGGACCTCGTTGCGGGACATCCATCCATCGAGAACAGCCTTGTGATACCAGTCGGACTGCGCGGCCAAGTCCCCCCGGAGCAGCCCTTTCAGGTCGAATTTTACATCAATGCGCTCCGCTTCACCTTCAGGGAATAGCTTGCGCTCAATCTCGGTTTCAAAGCGTTTGCACTCCGGGCGAAGTCCGTATTTAACGAACTGAATGTCCTGCTGTTCCGTGTTTGTGAATGTCGAGTGCGTGTGTTCTGCAAGAAGGGAAACAGGGACTTTCCAAATCCGGGATGCGTCCTGTATAGAAAATAATCGGGTTTGTATAGCCTGCGCCGCGTCGGGGCTGATGCCGATGGTTTTGTACTTTAGTCCGTGTTCGAGAATAGGAGTCCCGTGGTCCCCGGCTTCCGCTATCCGTTTGGCCACCCTTAAATAGCTGGCGTCGGAGAGTTCCCCGTCAGTTTCGATAACCCCCCTTAATGCCCCCTTTTTATTGAAATATTCAGCGGCGAATTGCTGACCGGCCAGTCCGATACCGATACTTTGGGCGTGGTATGTCACGGGGTCAATGCCTACAATCCCGTCTTTTGAGAATAACTTGACGTGGAGGATGTCGTCTGCGAGGTAAGTCCCTGCGGTTTTCCCTTCCGTCACTTTGTAAACGACGTCATACCCGCGGGTCATCACCATTACGGAACCGGGATGAACCGGGTGCAGGGCCTTTGGGAAGCCATTACCTGCCCATTCGATGACGGCGTAGGCGTTGCCCCACCCGGCGACACAGGATTCCATGTACTCCCAAAACACGAAATCGGTCATGTAGGAGTTTGGCCGGTGGTGAATAAGGGAATAAACGGGGTGCCTGGTCAATTCTTTCTTTCCCGTGGAGGTGCGCTCATATACGGCTTTTGGAAGGGAGGCCAGATTTTCGGCTTTGATGGAAATAGCGGCAAAGGCGCCGGTAAACGTAAGGGCCGTGTCGTGGTCAACCATTTGCCCGGCAGCGGTCATGCCACCATTGCGCGGAATGTACGAAGAAGCAGGCATTACCAGCAATCCGCGCGTTTTCGCGTAATCTATCAGGCGTTTTTCAATGAAAGCGGGTAACCTCATTGCGATATATTGGACCAATTATCGCAAAGGTAAAGATTATTTTGACGCCTGTCAATTTGTTAATAACAAACTTTTATGCAAAAGTCGAAAATAACTTTACTTTACCTGTCCCGATTATCTCTGAAACTCCTAAAACTCGCGTACCTCCGTTGTCCGAACTCCCGCTGATATTCAGACTCAAGCATCTCATATACCTGTTCATGGGTAATTCCGGGGTCCCTGATCCGCATATCCGCCAGGGTGGACCAAAACAGGGAAATGAATCCCTGCTTTGTCGTCATCTGGATAATTCGCGGCGGAACCATCAGGCATTCTCCATCAGTTCGTTCACAACATCGACCCGGAGCCTGTTGACGTGCTTCAGGTCGTAGTATTCCCGGATATAGTCGAGCGCCTGATTACGGTATTTGTTGTAGCTGATCTGCTCCCGGAGCAGGAAGTCCAATTTCTCGCCGTAGTCCTGCGGATCCTTATATTTGATCGTCCCCGGTATAACATTCCATTCTTCCCAATCCGGCACAAGGCAAACCGCCCCGGAGAATGTCCCCTCTAAAGCCGCTATGTTGCTCTTGCAATGATTGAAAAAGTCGTTATATAGGGGGACCTGCATCACCCGCGGGCGGTATTCCTTCAGCCATTTGAAATACAAAACCGGATCTTCCGGCTTCCGGTATTTTTTATTGGGCAGATAAAACTCCCATGGGTTGTACCCGGCATAGACAAAGTTCCAATCTTTGTATTTGTCCTGCGCCTGAAGTATCTGGATTTCGTGAACCCTCAGATCCATACGGTGAGAGTCCCCACCACGCCACAAAACCGTTTTCTGCGTAGTGCCCTGCGCTGGTTCACCGATAAAATCAAATGGCAGGGCATTGGGTACAACCCGGACATTTTTGTTAAGCGGGCCATATAGCGTTTTTAAGGCCGCGGTGGACACCGTGATCACGTCGGCAAGTTTGGCTATCTCTGCGAGGTTCTGATGCACCTTCTCGTCGGAAAACGTGTCAAAAGCCCGGTTATTAGCCTGCGGAATCTCAAACAAATTATCGTCGTAGTCGATCCAAACCGGAATGTGCAGGTCTTTCAGAAATCTGGTCAACGGAAGCGAGGCATATGGCCTCTGCTGGAATACGATGTCGTACTGCGTAAGCGTAGACCACGTGAGGTTTCCGATCTTGCTTATGTCGTGGGTGTCGATGGTCAGGCCCGGCATTTTACGCATCAGGTCCCGGAATACACCGGCGGCCCTGTACCATGATGTAGTGTCGTCTTTCGAGATGGTTAATGCTAAAATTCTCATATTTGTTAAAAATTAAGGATTTTCAAATCTGAATCTTTGTATGGCTCCGGCTTAACTCCCGAACTGTAACCCCCGATGGCGTTCACAATCGCGATCAAACCGTCAATTTTATTCTGTGATTTCGCCTTATGCAATTTGATATTGTCGTTCGCATCCTTCACCGCCACGGCATTGCTGAACATCCAACGGATCACAGGGTCACCCATCAGATCAACCCCGGCCGAACTCACCAACCGCTCTAATTCCCTTGTGGGTTCTGACATCGTTTTGATGTCCTGTTTAAACTCATCCAATATGCTAGCTAACCCCTTCTTTTGAAGGTTTTGTATCGTGCCGTGGTACGCTTTGGCAGGGTCAAAGGCAATATTCCGGCAATTGTACCGCTTGATTATCCGGTAAACATCTTCCGTCTGTTGGTCAATATCAATTACGTTGCCCTCCGTGGTGAAGATACGCCCCTCGTTCACCCATCGTTTATAATCCACCCGGTCGGCTTCCTCCTCAACTTTCGCCTCTGGAATCCAATAATGAACTTTTATCGCTTTCTTTTCCGGGAAATACAGGGCCAATGCCGTTATGTCAACGTGGGATGCAAGGTCTAATCCGGCGTAACAATCCAACCCGATCAAATCATCATCCGTGGTACCGTGGTTGCAAGCGGTCACCATCTCATCAGGAATCCAAACCGTCGGAGCATCAACCCAAACATTCAAGTTTTTGGTTTTGAAATTAACCTCCTCCGATCCGCCCCGGTTCACCGCGGATGTAAATTCTTCATTCAGATATTCCGCCTTTACACTAACCCCCAAATTCGGATTTGACTTCACCCAATTCTTCGGGTCTTTCCAATCGTCTGATTCATCCAATGTGAAGATCATGACGAAGGTGTTGTCCTGATCTTTTATCCCTTTGAGGATGTCGATGTATGTGCGGCGCATCGAAAAGCACGGCCCCAACTTATCAAACCCCGCCGTGGTGATGGTGAATAACATCGGTTGTTTCCGCGACCCCGTGGCCGATTTCAATACGTTGTAAAGATCATCCGTTTTATGCGCGTGGAACTCATCAATCACGGCAAACGATGGGTTAAGGCCGTCTAATTTGTCGCTGTCCCGGCTCAAAGGTTCCATCTTCGACAGGGTGGATTCCATCGTCAGGGCATGACTAAACCGCTGTATATGGTTCGACAATGCCGGGGATTTCCCGACCATGTTCTTTGCCTCGGTCCAACATATCCGAGCCTGCCCCCGTGTTGTGGCCGCCATATAAACCTCGGCCCCTTCCTCTTTGTCCATTGTCATCATGTAAAGGGCAATGGCAGCGGCGAAACTTGTTTTCCCGTTTTTCCTGGCCACCTCCACATAAGCATATCTGAAACGCCGGGTGCCATCTTCGCGTTTCCAACCAAATAAACAATACACGATGAACGCCTGCCAATCTGCTAAATCAAATGGATTACCAGCAAATTCCCCTTTGCTGTGTTTTAATAGATTGAAAAACATGAACGCCCTCCGTACCGCCTTTTGGTCAAACACATATCCCGATTTTCCGATATTCTTCATATCCGAAACGTGACGTTTGACGGCAAGGATTTCCAACTCCCCTGCCTGCCGTTTCCCGTTCAATACGTTTTTGATGTACCGGTCAACCAAACGATATGTATCTTCAACCTTCACCTAATCCATTTCCATTAACTCTGTCAACTCATCCCGCTTTTCATCTTTGACCATGAACCGCAAACGGGCCGCCGGTGTTAATCCAAAATCGGATGACAATTTGTAAAACTTTTCCCATGCCTCATTTCGTGCCGTTTTCATCCGCCTGTAAACCCGTTCGGCATCCTTCGCCATCTTTGCCCGCATCGGTACGGTTTTCAATTCGATGGTCAATTCATAATACGTTCCGTATTCTTCGCACATGGCCACGAACGCCGGGAAATCAATCTCCGTCATTAATCCCAACCGCGCCAATGTTCCGGCCAATGAATGATACATATTTCGGCTGTGATCGTTGAACCATTCCGGCGGCGGCGGCATCGTCTCTATTTTTTTAATCGCCATTTCCCCGCGCATCCTAACCGGCTGATCCGTGCCGCGTAATTTCTTCTGTTTATCCGATGTTGGCTTCCGGCCTTTCATAATCTTCTCCGTTTCTCTTTATTTTGATTGTCGGGTCGAGTTTCAGCATCCGATCAATGATAACCTGGCAATATTTCGGGTCGATTTCCATTCCGTAACATCGTCGGTTGAGTTGGTGGGCGGCAACCATTGTACTGCCTGATCCCAGAAACGGGTCGAGGACTATCCACCCCGATTTGCTACTGTTTTGCATTAAATATCCCAATAACGTAACCGGTTTCATTGTTGGATGGACATCGTTTCTTATTGGCTTATCTGTATATATCACAGTTGTTGGTGTCTTCTCTTAGAATATCTCTTGCAGGAGTTTCAGCATTTCATCTTTGCTGAGTTTTTTTAAGTTGAGTTTATCGTCTATGACTGTGGTGTTTGTGCGATCTTCAGAGAAGTAATGCCCTGCACCTGGTCTCCATCCATAAAGTATCGGCTCATGTTTCCATTGGTAATCCTGGCGACCAAGAACCATAGTATTTTTCACCCATATAAGACATTGTTTTAATTCAAGACCAGACTTTTGGAATGCATTTCTAAATTCCGTAGAACTCGACTCTGCATGAAATACATAAATGGATGCTCCTTTTTTCAGGGTCAGTGCTGTATGTTCATAGAAACTTGTCAAAAAATCAAAAAACGCAGATGATGACATGTTGTCATTTTTGATCTTATTTATATTTCTATGTCCTTTGTCATAGTCTCCAAGCATTTTTGCTTTTTGGCCATAGTTAACATTATATGGTGGATCGGTAATCACAAGATCAGCCATTGCCCCCCCCATTAATTTTCCGTATGTATCAGCGATGGTGCTGTCTCCGCATACCAAGCGGTGCGATCCTATTTCAAAAATGTCGCCATCTTTAATATCTGTTTCAATGTCTTCCGGGATGTCAAAGTCATCCTCTTGCACTTCCGGTTCCGGCTGGTACATTTCCGGGATATCCAGCCCCCACTCCTGCAATTCCTCCGCATCCCAATCATTTGCCAACATATCAAAATCCCACTCACCAAACCCGACGTTATCCTTGATAACAAACTCCCGCCATTGTTCCGGCGTTAAATCCTTCCCCTGCTTAACCCATGCCTCCTGTACTTCTTTGTAACCCAATTCAACCAACGCCCGGTAACGCATATTGCCGCCCTGTATCACGTTCGATTCATCCACGACAATCGGCCGTAACTCCATCATCTGCGGGAATGATTTGATTGATTCAACCAACTTTTTGAACTTGTCATCCTTGATGACGCGCGGATTCGCTTCGTTCAATTTTAACTCTGATAATCTGATCATATACACTTATTTATATATTTTTGCCCAATTTTGCACGCATAAAAAAGATCTTGAGGTGCGGTGGAAAAGATGTTTTAATAAGCCTTTTCTACCCCCCTCCCCGTCAGTTAGTTACTATTTTACTCATTCCCCCTGAAAATTAAAAAACTCCCCAAGTGTGCATCGTTGAGAGGCCTGAGGAGTGTATTATCTTTGTTTATATTCATTTAATACTTTTTTGTCTTCATTTCCCTTCGCATTGTTGCACGACTTACACAATGACTGCCAGTTACTTTGATCCCAAAAGTCGTGGATTGGGTATGGAATTATATGGTCTGTAACTTGTGCAGCCACGATCTTCCCCATGCTTTTACACCTCTCACAAATTGGATGAGATCGCTTAAACGCTGCGGATTCTCTCTTCCACCGCCCCGTATCATAGAAAGCCCGGAGCCTTCCCCGCGCCTCCTGACCTTTGGGCCGTGGTGCTGACTGCCATGCGTAGGTCCTTACTCTTGATCCCGGTTTATTTGGCATTGATCAGGTCTTTAATGAGGTTTAATGTCTTTGCACTCAGTAAGTCGTCAGGTGTTACCCGTATCAACCGCCATCCTGCCCGTGTGAGTTCGTTATACTTCTCCATGTCTGCGATAAATCCGGATGGTCTGGTGTGCCTTCCGTTGACGTATGCTCCTCCTTCCACTTCTATAGCTATCTTTTCTGGGACGATTGCGTAATCAATCCGCCATTTACGCGTATCATGGAACCGGTGTTCCGGCGTTACATCAAATCCGGTCATCCGGTGTACTAATTCAGGGAATAAATCCATAATCATATTTCATTTATCAAAGTTAAATCATATTTGCCCGTTTTTTCGCGCTGTAGTGCCATATTTTCGCATTTTACCTGTTAAGTGGTGGAAAGTATCAACTCACGGAAGAAAACGCCTTAAAATCGGTCTCATCGCAAATAATTGTAATACGACAAATCTCTGTTGATGTAAAGCGGGTTTTTCGCCATTTTGAAACATTCCGTTAGGAAATAACCGTCTGCGTTGTATCTGTCCACAATCCAACGCGTTTCACCTATCAGTTCTCGCGATACGATAGCCGATCCTGAATCAATCCTGTCAACGGCAACCTCCCCGCCTATGCGCCGGTCGCCGTTTTTGAAAATTTGATTGAAATGGATGAAATCATAATCATCCAAATTTTTAACGGTTTCCCAAAGTTCCGGATGGATGATTGTATCGTCATCCAAAAAATAGACGTGGCCTTCATTGATGAGATCAAGAGCGCGGTTACGCTGTGCATTCCCCACAATGCTGGCGGGATCGTTGATAAACATCACCTCATCGGGAATCTCCCATGCGTTTCGCGCCGGTATCTTAACAGGAAAAACAGAATCCACTACAACCCACCACATCCTGTTACCGCACGGAATTTCCATCACGTTGCGGGCAACCCTCGTGAGGTTGTAAACCCTCGAACACGGCGTTACGATATTGAGAAACATTTCATTCATTTCTAAAATGGTAAATCACCCTTTTGCGGTGTCAAAGGTGCTGGGTCCTGCTCATTGATTACGGAAGAATAATCCTTGCCAAAAGGCTCGGTTAGCATAACGGAGAAATATTTTATTCCAGACTTGCTTTCCCTTAACCAAAGGGCAATATCCATCTCCTTTCCGTTCGCGTTGACAACGCCACTATAATCTGGATGGTTTTTGGCCATCTTGTTTATGTTTTTGAAGATCGCGCCGGTGTTAATTTTGTTATCTGACATATCGCTATTATTTATTTTCTCATTGATTCCCCTTTGAACAATACCGGATTACAAATAGCCCGAAGCCGGTCTCTGGTTCGGATTCCGTATTTTCGTTCAATCTCATCCGGTGATAAATTTGTCGTAATGATCAGGATGTTTTCCTTTTGCTCGGCCCGGTCCACAATTTCAGGAAATATCCACCGGCGTTCACCGTATTTCACAAACTGTTCCTCTGTTCCAACGTCGTCAATGACCACAATTCTGCGGGTCAGGATAAAATCTGCATTGTCGTTTATCTCCGTGGCATGGTAACACCTCACAATTTTACCCAACGCGTAATCGAAAAACACTGGAAGGATGTTTTTTGCTATCATGGTTTTCCCCCTTCCGTTGTTCCCGATTATGAGCAATCCTCGGCCGTTGTTTGATCTCATCCAATCAATCACATTATCATATTCTGGAAGGTGCTTCATTTCAAGTTGAGATTCCGCCTCTTTGAAAAAATCACCGGCAACCGGTATATTCCAGCTTATGCGGTCGCTTTTGAACATTCCGCCATCCGTGTACTTCTTTAAAAAATCAGCGATTTCCATATCAAAGTTTTATTTCGGTTATTTTATCAAAATTTGAAACATAGCGCGGATCTCCTGGAAGGATTTCATTGTAGCGTTTGCCGTTTGTGTGTTGCTTTAATGGGAACAATCCATCCCAATTATTAGCGATTGATGTTTCAATGATTTTTTTAGCGTTATCAAAATTGTTATCTGAAATTTCGATCAGGTGTTTTATCATTTGAACCGTAGATTCTTTTGTTTTGTAGGATTGTCTTTTCCCTTTTTTGTAATCAATCCATAAATTCACAATTTCAGCATACCTATTTTCTATATTTAATTCTAAAAGAATATCTTTAATTATAATTGCATTTGCAACCGCGCGGTGTTTAAGCGACCCTTCAAGGCTCGCTTCAAGGCTCGCTTTAAGGGTCGCTTTGTTTTTTAAATCAAATTTTTTGATCTCTTCAAGCAATTCTTCATTTGATAAATCGCTATATTTCGACCTGATTTTCAAATAATTATCCTTATTTAAAACTTCCTTTGCCTTCTTGTAAAATTGCCCAATCTGCCCATTTATGCTTTGTTTATCTGTGTATTCCTGCCGTTCGTTAATCGTCATTTGTAACCTTTCGTTTATCCACCCTTCATTGGTAGCTATAAACTTCGCTTTAAGGGTCGCTATAAGGGTCGCTTCATCTATCCCGGAACAATACATTTTCATCCTTTGAATATTGTTTGGGATGGGACCGTTTTGATGTTGATATATTAGCAAATCGACATAACACGCCCTTTCTTCCGGCAACATGGTTCGTGTACCCTCATAAAAATCTTTTGAGTAAAAAAGAAATGCAGGATCTTTCATGTCTTTGGAGTATTTAAAAAGGCGGTCACCGCAATTAATCTAACATGATGAAGATCCGCCGGACTTTCACCGGGTTGCCGCCGTTTATTGAGTGAATTTTGAAAGACTGAATCCATGTTATAATTAATTGCATTCCAAAGATAAGCAAAATTTATCAAAATCAAATAATATTTATCGCTTGTCGTAAAATTTTTTGATTTCTCCGACGGCGGCCAGCACCCTCTGCGCCCGCGCTTTGAAAAGTTTATCGTTGCAAAGCAGAACCTCCACCTGGCGGACTGACCATAATGCCGTTGCATGATTCAATCCGAAATCATTGGCGGACTGGTGCAGGGAGAGGTTGAATATTTTCCGTCTGACATACATGGCCATCTGACGCGCCTCGACAATATGACGCAACCGAGTGCGCCGGTGAAGGTCATCGTATGTTACACAAAATTCATGGCAAATAATATCATCGGCTCGTTTCAAAACGTCGTTCACCGGGTTTGTGATTTCCGCCAATGCTTTCTTATATCCATTCTCTAAACCGGCCTTGTACCCGTCATTATATGCCGTTTCTGGGTCGTAAGTCATTTTGTTTCCCTCCTTTCCTGTTCCCAAAGTTCACGGAGTTGGGTGGTGGTCATTTTTTGTTGATATGATATATCCCTATTCCACACACCTTTTAATATTTGCTTATATCCATTTATGTCAACCCATTCTGCAAAGGCTTCCATATCTTTCTCCTTTTGATCAAGGCTGAAACTACAGCCTTCATTGAATCCTACCTCCAAAGCGTTCATGTATGCACGGTTCAGAATTGAGTGCAGTTCTGATGTGAATTCAGGAGACGGGTATGGGTCTCTTGCGAGTATCTCATCCTTCATCTTCTCCCAAAATGGAAAGTAGGTGTCTTTTAAATCTTTCAGTTCTTTTTTCATATCTTATTTTAGTTTTTGGTTATTTTCTGAACTAACGGGATTTTTAGTCTTATTTCTCCCCCCCTTCCCTTTAACGGGCAGAAATACGGAAAACCATTTATAAATTGTGATGGTACAGGTATCTGCTTCCTTGCCTCCCAGCACCACCTGACTTTATTACCATTGCTACCTTCAACTACTTGAAAGTCAAAATGACCGCAAGTATCACCGCATCTTTTCAGTTCAATGATTTTCATTTCGCTTCCTCCATATTTATCCAATCATTTAACCATTTCAACTTCTGATTTTCAGTTGCGAAACGTAACATTAACCACTTTTTATCAGGATTTCCACAGGCTTTGAATACACTGTCATTTTCCGCTTGATTGCATAACCTTGTATAATCCCTATCAGAACATTCTACGTCAATCTTAACTATAATCATTTCGCCCTCCCTTTTAATACTGTTTCGCCATTTCTTTACTCATAAAAAAGTGGATTCCCGATGAACACTCATTCCACCTATTTTCATCAAAGTCATGGACCTCAACAATTTCTCCAACTTTGTAGATAAAATTACTGTCATAGTCGCTTCTTATCTCACTTAACCCTCCTTCAATCTCCAAAACTTTAGCTTTGTTTGCACGGCATTTATAAGTAGTAGCACTTAACCTACTTGCGTCTTCAGTTATCAATAGTTTAACAATCTTACCTTTACATTTTTTAAATGCGATAAATGCCCCTTCTTCAGGACAATTAAGTGTTATTCCACATGTTAAGCTACTTATTTTTGCACCACTCAGGTTTGCACGACTCAGGTCTGCACCACTCAGGTTTGCACCACTCAGGTCTGCACTACGCAGGTTTGCACCACGCAGGTCTGCACTACGCAGGTCTTCCTCGGTAATTCCAGCATTTAATAAGATTTGTTTTTTAATTTCATTCAGTTTCATTTCGACCTCCTTTCATAATTTTAATTCTATTAATTGGTGTTATAAGCGAGTTATGCCCCATTTAAAGACCTCCGAACATTCAGCCGTTGTAATTTGAAGTCTGAATGCTCAAATGGTAATTTTTTACGAGACATCGTATAATCTATTTTATCTTTGAGTTCAGCATATTGCGGATATTGTTCAAAGAAAGGTTTAAGGCTTCCGTAAACCTCAAACCTATCTGTAAATATTGCGAGTATTATTCTCATAATTTACCAATTAAGTTAATAAGTTTTTCAAACTGTTCTCTGGTCATTGCTAAAGTTATTCTACCACCATCGGTAAACATTGCATCGTTATTCAAATGCCCTTTCCCGTTACTTATTTCTTTGTCATATTCCATAGCATCAATAACTTTTGCTAATACTTGTTTTGCCAAGTATTTTTCTTCATCAGTTATTTTATTAGATTGTTTACGTGTTTTAGCACCGCCATCTAATTTACAGTTTCCTGTATTTCTTTCGTTAATTCTACCGTTTTTCATACTGATACGTTTTAAAGTCTTTACAAATATAAAACGAATATTTGTAATCACCAAATAAAAATGCGATTATTTTTCATTTAATTGTAAATTTATAATGATTCTAAATAAAAACGTGGCATAACACCGTGTATAAGTAATGTGGGTTTTTGTGGTTGTTCAATCATTTGTTCTCGTATTTAAGTTGTTTGTAATTTAACAGGGTAGTGCTTCGTATTCCCACACTACCCATACACAAGTATCGTTGTGTGCAATAGCAGTGCTTCGTAGCAATGTTAGTGCTTAATAAGTCTTTTTTATTTAATTTTTTGCCCACGCTCATCAAATTTTTCAAATTTGTTAAGATTATCGGTTACAGAATACTCCGCATTTTGTTTGGTCGTTAATCGTAGCATATATTTCTTCTGGTTTAAATAAACTTGTTTCAGCTTCAACCCTAATTTGTTTCATTGTTTTTGTTGGTCTGATTGAAAAATAAGTTTTTCTCCTTGTTAGATTTTCATTTAACCAATTTTCTAAATCTTCTACAATTTTAAATTCAGTTGGATTTAGTGCTGCCATTGCTAAAAATTCTTTATCAGATTTGTAGTAACAACCAATGCACCCACCTCTTTTCATGTACGGAGGAAATTCAGGATACAAACCAACTCTTTTCAAAATGGAGATACAAGCCGCCCTATTCAATCCATTATCAGCAAGTGGATAGGAATATTTTACAAAAGGCAACAATCCATGTGCTCCTGTTCGTTGTTCAACTTCATCTGAATTTAGTCCAATCATTATTTCTGCACCGTCTTCTTTATATTGCTTTAAAAATTCTGCAATAGGCTCTATTTTGAACATTCTTGTACAAAATCTTGTCATAAAATTAGGATACATTACTTGTGTTTTAATGTATTCTGGCAATGTTCCATGTTTTTCATTTTTCACTTTATGAATTTTGAAATCATGTCTATGAAAATTTTGCACCCATTTTTCAACAAGTTCAATTCTGTCGTAAATTTGTTTGTGTTCAAATCCTGTATCAGCAAAAATCGCATCTGCTTTATTACCAAATAAAACACACATAGTAGAACTTTCAACACCTCCAGAAAAACTTATAAAAGACTTCATAAAATCCCTCCCTAAAAATTTTTAAAACGTGAACATTCGTACTCGTATCGAACTGTATCGGTTATTGTCGCACTGGTCATATACCTATCCGTTAGTGGCAATGCTGTGAAATCCTCCGACACGCAACGTCATAATAATTTTCATCTTTTTCTATCCCAATAAAAGAACGCTTTAAGTTTACACAAGCCAGTCCTGTGCTACCAACTCCCATAAAAGGGTCTATCACTATTCCTGTTGTCTTATTTACACAAAATTCCATTAGTTGTATTGGTTTTTCAGTGGGGTGTTCTTTTGGAAAAATTCGTTTATTGAAATAAGCATCAATCCTACTCATTCTAAAAACTCTGCATC
>ERZ1026810.301-NODE-301-length-34388-cov-12.062228_pt1 | contig 34388 bp, 54 predicted proteins | sample MGYA00520872_ERZ1026810 | MGnify/ENA primary metagenome ERZ1026810 (study PRJEB33270, sample SAMEA104284477) | anaerobic digester metagenome | biome: Anaerobic digester microbiome; feature: mesophilic sludge digester; material: Anaerobic digester biomass | place... | reverse complement strand
ACAAGTTTATGCTCATCTTTTTCTGTCCGATACACAACAAAAAGTAGCAACAAGTTTATGCTCATCTTTTTCTGTCCGATACACAACAAAAAGTAGCAACAAGTTTATGCTCATCTTTTTCTGTCCGATACACAACAAAAAGTAGCAACATATAATAAATAAGTAGCTTATTTTAAGCCATTTACAAATTATTTTCACTTTTTATGTAAAAAAAATCAATAAAAAATTGACTTTATATAAAAAATAGTTGTATATTTGTATATCAATAAGACGGTAATTAAGTATAAATTAAAAAATTAAAATTATGAAAACAAATGATATGAAAACGCAAAAATTTGAAAACGGAACAAGAACTTTAACTTTAAACAAAGTAGTTGACACAACAAGCGATTGTACCTACACTCACTTTTTTACAATTGATTTTGATGGTGAAGACACTGACGATGTAGCTATTAACATGAATAACAAAAACGATATTGCGAGATGGTTAGAAGATAACTGCGATATTGAAGGCACAAGCGAAAATGTAGAATTATTCAATAACCTTTTAAAATAACAGATATGAAAACGATGTACACAAATTCAGGCGAAAAAGTTCAAGTAACTGACGAGAAAAGAGCTCTAGGACACGGAGAACAAGTAAAAGTTATTTACTCTGATAATTCAGAAGGTTGGGAACATATAGAAGATTTGCAGGAATAATTTTTAATTAATATGAAAAACGGTAAAAAACTTCTTCGCACAATCAACAGAGGCGAAATAATAAATATTGAAAAGCTCGGAAATATTAGATGCCTTGCAAGTAGGTTAAAATCGGAGGGCTTTGAGTTTAAAATCAAAGTAAATCTACGAGGTGGGTGGGATATTAAGAGGGTTAAATGACGTAAATCATACTTCTAAGTGTCGTTCTTTAAATGGGCGGTAACGGTTCCGCTATGAGTAGTGGCGGATTTAGAACTACTCACTATCAAAATACAACAAATGACAATAGAAAGCACAGACTTACAAAATAGCACTACACCCGCCATTACTTATAGCGAGTGTTGTGTGCTGCCTTTTTCTCCTGATGAATTAAAAGTACCAGGGTTTGAAGACGACTATATTGTGTCAAAAAAAGGATTTATAAAAAATATAAGAACTGGTAAAATTTTAAAAACAACAAAAAAAGAACATTTTACTGTAAATTTGAGAAGCGGCAAAAAACAAAAACATTGCAGCTTAAATAGGCTTGTTTATTCTTTGTTTAATGATGTTGAGCTTAGAAGAAATCATTTAATAATACCCCAAGATGGAAATCCACTAAATTGTAGCTTGGATAATTTAAAACTTATCACAAAAAGGAATTTTGTAGCTGCAAAAATGAGTAATAAAACTGGATTAACTGGCGTGTATAAAGTTGATGATTACCAATATTCAACAAAGATTTGTTTTGAAGGTGTAGAAATCAATTTGCACTCATCAGTCGATATGGTTGAATGTCATAAAATATATCAACTGGCAAAAACAATGGTTGAGGAATATGATAGAAAAAAAACAGCAATTTTATCCAACTATGCTAAGAATAGATTAATTAATAAATCTGTAGATAGTGGCGTTTTTTAAGGTTGCGCATAACGTTTTGCGTATATGTGCAGTACGCATACGATGAAATTAATTATTAACATAGCGTATTGCACATATACGCTGTTATAAGCAGTGGCGGTTGAGTAGTAAAAAATTAAAACTAAAAATATGTACAAAGAACCAAAAGAACAAGCAAGAGAAATGTTTAACAAAATCCGTTATATGGATGGTGAAAACAAAAACTGTACTACTTGTGATTGTGTAGTAAAACCAATTGTAAAGTATATGATTGGGTGTATATTAGAAGCTAACCCAAGCGGTTGGTTTAATAACGGATTTGAATGGGAGAAAGAATTTTTTACTACTCCTGTCAATGAAGGTTGGATAGATGCAAACAAGTATTGGAATGCTGTAATGTCTATTGTAGACGGATGGTAGCCATTGCTTATAACGGCTGGCAATATGAAACGGTTGCCTTGTAAGACGTTTCAAATTTAGTAATAGCCTATTGGCAACTGTTTTATATTGCGTGTTGTGAATAGTGCTTTAATAATCAAAACAATGAATAATATTAGTTTCAAGGCAGAAACAATAAAAGGTGAAATTATAGAAGCGTGTTGTGTTATAAATAAACATGATAGACTTCTTTTAAGTAATGAAGCTAAAGCAGGATTTTGGATAGAGTGCAAGCCAGATACGCTTCAAGTTGTAACCAAAAAACAAGTAGAATATTGTTCGTATTGCGGAAAATCTTCCTGTAATGGTAGTTGTTCTTAGCATTACGCATAACGGTTGAGTGTAGCACAAGTAAGGGATTGCGGAGTGCAAACCTATCAAACTACACCGACCGAAAAGCGGGCTACAACGATTAAAATTTGCAGTGAAACCCTTATTGGTGCTACACTTTGTTACCACCAGTTATTTATTGATTACTAATTTAAAACAAAATAAAAATGATACAAAAATTCAGAAAGAAACCAGTTGAGATTGAAGCAATCCAATGGAACGGAAATAGTAATAAACAAGAGATAGATTCTTTTGTTGGCAGAACTTTAAATACTGAACTCGAAAGTGAAACGGCTTATTTGGCAGGAATTGCACCACCTATATTTAGTTTATTAATTGAAACAAAAGAAGGTGTAATGAAAGCATTTAAAGGAGATTGGATAATCAAAGAACCTTTTCCAACTGGTGATAGGGATTTTTATCCTTGCAAAAACGATATTTTCATAAACACCTACGATGCCATTTTATAATTGGTGGTAACGTTTTGCAGCTAACAGAAGTGGCTGCTTTTAAGAACTTCTGAATTAAAAACCAATGCTTATAGCAGCCATTTTTGTTAGGTGCTGTTATAAGCTGTAAAAATTACGGTTATGAAAGAAAAAATGTTAAACGAAGCAGAATTGTTAAGTATAAAAAGATTGAGAGCAAAGAAAATACCTTACGAAGATATTGCTGAACGAATAGGAATTACAGTTGAAAGAGTGAAAGCTATTTGTAAGCAGAAACGTAAGTAATGTTTATTGCTTATAACTACCATATATGTATGACTTATACACTAACTATCTAAAATTCAATGACAAACAACGCAAATATAAAAGACCCATTGACCGAAATAAAGTGGTAAATATAGAACAAAATCATGGATAAATAGAAATTGCGTTGAGGTTTTAGGACATGTAGAACTATGACGTATATCATAAAAAAACATGTACATAAAATAAGACTTTTTTTAACAATCTGTTAATAATTATAGTAAATTTGAATTTTAAAATTAAGTATTATGAAAAATCAATTCTATCAAAGATTCGATGCATTTAAAGAATGCGAGCGGTCAGTACATTTAGCATACGATATGATTATCGATGCTGCAAAATCAGAACATACAGAGGTTCAAATGCGAGGCGAGTATAAAGACAACTATTTTCAAGTAGTTTTAGTTACAGTGAGTTATAGTCTTTTGCGAACTCTTATTCAGGTAATGAAACATGCCGGATTTAAATACGATGAAACGGTAGAGGCTTCAAGTTACGAACTTTATTTTTCGTATGAATTATGGTAATAGCAGGTATAATAATAGGCATAATAGTAGTTGTATTATTTATTATTGCAATAGTGATAGGAATATATGAATAACATAGTTCAATTAATCGAACGTGAAACTGGCTATAAGATAGCGAATAAATCACGAAAAAGGGAAATAGTATATATAAGATACCAAATGTACTATGCTCTTCGCAAACATACAAACCTTTCATTTAATTTAATCGGTAGACTTACAGGACATGACCATGCTACCGTTATGCACGGGGTAGATATTTCAGAGTTTTTCATTAAAACAGATGAGAAATATAGAAAAGAGTATCTAAATATCGAGAGGGTAGTGTGTGGCGAAATAAGTCAAAAAAGAATGCAAAGGACTGAAAAATTACTATGTGATTTGCAAAATAGAATAGTAGGAGCTTCAATAAGTGGTGTAATTTGCGAAATTTGGCAGCGTAGAGCGATTAAGTTAGATAATTGGATAAATAGTATTAATAATAAATAAAAGTTGTTAGAAATGGAGTATAAAGAGTTTTTAGAGTCAAAAATAAAACGAATAAAAATTAGTGGATTTGAGGTAAGCGAAAGTTCATTAAATAAAAACTTATTCGATTTTCAGAAATACATAGTTAAAAAATCATTAAAAAATGGTAAGTATGCTATATTTGCCGACTGCGGATTAGGAAAAACTATCATGCAGTTAGAATGGGCAAACCAAGTTGTTAAAAAAACTAAAAAACCAGTATTAATTTTAGCACCTCTTGCAGTAAGCGGACAAACGATAAAGGAGGGGATAAAATTCGGTATTGAAATTGAAAAATATAAAAATCAAATAAATAAAGGAATTTACATTACTAATTATGAACAATTAGATAATATAGATTGTGATATATTTAGTGGTATAGTACTCGACGAAAGTTCAATACTTAAAAATTTTACTGGTAAATATAAAAATCTAATTATCGAAAAATTTAAACATACACCTTACAAATTAGCATGTACAGCTACACCAAGCCCAAACGATTTAAACGAAATCGGTAATCATTCGGAGTTTTTAGATATATTAGATAGTCAAGATATGCGTTCTAAATGGTTCGTTAGAGATGAAGGAATGAATAATTACAGATTAAAAGGACATGCTAAAAAAGACTTTTACGGTTGGATTAGCTCATGGGCTACGATGATATGCAAACCTTCAGATATAGGATTTAATTCCGATGGATATTCATTACCAAAACTTAATCAAATTGAACATGAAGTTAAAACGGAACTAAAAAATAACGGTTTATTATTTAACGAATCGGCTGTTAATGCTACAAATTTTAACAAAGAATTAAGAGAAACAAAAGAAAAAAGACTAAAAAAAGTAATAGATATTTGCAATGAATCAAAAGGACAAATATTAATTTGGGTAAAACAAAATGAAGAGGGGGAATGGTTAAGAAAAAATTTAGAAAATTGTAAAGAAGTAAAAGGCTCAGATACGAACGAATATAAAGAAAAAACACTTTTAGGATTTGCAAATAATGAATTTAGAATTTTAATAACAAAGGCAAAAATAGCTCAATTTGGAATGAATTTTCAAAATTGTAATACTCAAATATTCCCGTCAATAGATTTTAGCTTTGAGGCTTACTACCAACAAATAAGACGTTCGTACAGATACGGACAAAAAAACGAAGTAAATATTCATATAATAAAAACAGACACAATGGAAAACGTAATTAAGTCAATAGAGAAAAAAGAAAGGCAATTTCTTGAAATGCAACAAGAGATGAACAAAAACATTAATGAGCATAAATATGGTTTATTAAACGATTACCAACGTAAAGAATTTAAAAATGAAGATGTGTTATTGATAAAAGGAGATTCTTGTATAGAAATTAAAACTATACCGGACAATTCGGTAGATTTAATTATATTTTCGCCGCCATTTAGTTCATTATTTACATATTCAAATTATATTCATGACATGGGTAATAATGAAAATCATGACGAATTTTTTAAACAATATTCGTATCTATTAAAAGATTTGTACAGAATTTTAAAGCCGGGGCGGTTAATGTGTTGTCATACTAAAGATTTAGGAGTATATAAAAATTCAAGTGGATATACGGGCATGTATGACTTTACAGGCGAACATACAAAGGCTGTATTAAATGAACAATTTAAACTACATTCAAAAATAACAATTTGGTGCGACCCAGTACTCGAGATGCAGCGAACAAAAACACAAAGACTTTTGTATAAAACAGTAACAAGCGATTCTACATATACAGGAATAGGAATGGCTGAATATATCACTATATTTAGAAAATGGGACGGAGTAGAGGCAGAATGGGAACCTGTGAAAAACTTAACTAAACAAAACTTCCCTTTAAGTACATGGCAAAAATGGGCGAGTCCCGTATGGATGGATATAAAAAGAACTGATGTATTAAATGGAAAAGAGGGTACTGCATTAGGCGACGAAAAACATATAGCACCTCTACAATTAGAGGTAATTCATAGACTTGTAAACCTTTACTCAAATGAGGGCGAAGTTGTATTTACTCCATTTTTAGGAATAGGTAGCGAAATTTATAAGGCTGTTCAAAACGGGCGTAAAGGCATAGGAATAGAATTAAAAGATAGTTATTTCGAAACAGCATGTAAAAATGTAACAAACGCAATGAGTAAAAAATTACAATTATCATTATTTGAATAACTATGAACATATACGCATTTTCATACTGTACATATACCGAGTATGTTGCAGCAAAAGACAGAAAACAAGCAAATGATTACTATTCAAGTATACATATGGACTTTGAGAAACTAACACCGAAGCCGTATGTATATAAGCTATCCGAAGCCGAAATAATCGACTTACAAATTGATACACGAAATATTTATGAACCGATAATAATAGTAGTAGATGAGCTTAACGAATAACATAAAAAAAATTAATAAATAATATTTTAAAAAAATGAAAAACTATGTAAATCTTTTAGGTATTTTAGGTAAAGACCCTGAAATACGAACAGTTGGAGAAAAAAAAGTATGCAATTTCACTGTTGCAACACATGAATATATCAACGGCGAACAGAAAACAACGTGGCATTATTGTGTGGCGTGGAATGGCACGGCAGATGTTGTTTCAAAGATGCATCAAGGCGATACGGTAGATATTACCGGTTCAATAAAATACGAATCTTTCGAAAAAGACGGTGTAAAAAAGACTACAACAAAAATTGAATGCCATATTATACGACCAGTATCACGAAAACAACAAAAAGAAGCGGACGATATGCCGTATTGATATGTATAAGTTCAAAGTTTATTTTGAGATATTCGGGAAGAAAATGAAGACCGAAGTCAATGCGAATAATCCTATGCATGCAGAAGAAAAGGTTATCGAGCGTTTAAAAATAATAAAAGTTGAAAAAATAGACGATATCGGAATAATGGACTTTTTGAACGGATTTAAAAAAAAATAGGTAAAACTATTGAAAATAGAAAAAAATCATTATATTTGTAATGAATTTAACCAATTGCCCTTGGTTAAAAATAGAAAGAAATTAAAAATCCATGGGAGTAGGAGGGGCAAATCCGAAACCATGGATATTTTTTTTGTAATTATGGCTTACAGGATAGACGGCTTCAAACAAATAGAGGCATTTTACGAATGGGTTTTTAACAATCCGGACAAAGCACGCCCGACTCATGTTTCATTATATCTTTTTTTATGGAATCAAGGCAATCGTTCAAAATGGGTTGAATGGTTTAAATGCCCTTATGATTTAGCTATGCAAGGTGCTTGTATAGGCAATAATGGAACGTATTACAAATGCCTCGATGAGTTAAAAAAATTCGGATTAATTGATTATAGAAAAGGAATAAATAATTTTAAAGCTCCTTTGATTAATTTAAAGCAGTTGTACGATAGTGAACAACTAACTGAACATGTAACTGTACCGCAGTGTGAACAGCAGACTGTACAACAGTATGCACAACAGTATGTACAGCAGACTGAACAACAGCCTGTACATATATATAACTATATAACTAATAACATTAAACTAATAACAGATAACGAAAGTGTTATTTTGAAATTTTTTGATAGTTTAAAAAAACAATCGAAAGAAAACAATAAGATACAATTTGATGTATTTTGGAATCTTTACAATAAAAAAGTAGGTAGCAAGTCGAAATGTGAAAAAAAATGGAATAATCTAAATTTAGAAACACAAAAAAAAATTATTGACACTTTGCCAACTTTTTTAAAATCAATTACAGATAAACAATATCAACCATATGCAGAAACGTATTTGAATCAGGAGCGTTGGAATGATGAAATACAAACAAAGCCAGAACATGCTATGAATAAACTTCGTGAATTTTACAAGGAATGTGAACAACCTCACGAACGGCAGCGAATCCACAAAATAGCAATGATATTTGAGCAAACAAAGGTACTAAAATACAAACCGATTGATTTTACACATGATTTTATGTATGAACATTTGAGGTCGTGTATGCAGCATTTTACTCGTTGGGAGGGAGAACTTGAAAATTTTATACTTAAAAACGACAACGAAAACAAAAGTATAAAACAGTTATTTATTGAATTTAGAAACAAATATCGTGATTGAGTTGATAGAACCAGTAAATTTGTACTCAAAGTATCAAATTACATCAAAGACAAAAGTAAAACCGATTGAGCCATTATTATTCATTGATGAATCACTTGTGTTGACAAAAGGTAATATTTCGGTAGTAGGTGGAGCGGCTAAAAGCCGAAAGACTTATTTTGTATGTGCGATAATAAACGCAATGTATACCGGTAATTGGGAGGCAATAATGACAGGAGGTTGTAAAAAGATTGCGGTATTTGACACTGAACAGTATGACGCAGATGTAAAACGAATTTACGAACGTATAAACAAAATGAACAAATGCAATGATAGTATAGACATATTTAGCCTGCGAGGGCGTGAATGTGATGAAATGTACGAAGTGATTGATAATTACATTATGAGTACCGATACTGAATTTATAGTTATTGACGGTATTGCAGACTTAATGAAAGACCCGAACAGCATCGAGGAATCTACTAAAATACGTAATTGGTTAATGAATCGAACGCAGGAACGGAATATACATATACTTTGTTGCTTACATGTTAATTATGATAGTCCAAAATTGAGGGGTCATTTAGGTAGTGAATTAGAGCGAAAATGTGAACATTCTTTTTTATTGACAAAAGAGGGAGAAAAAACAGTTGTAAAAGGAAAATTGTGCAGGCGAAAAGAGTATAGAGATTTTTCATTTTTCATTCACGATGACGCCCCGGTAAGTGATAGTGAAATGCCATTCAAAATTAAGGAACTAAAACCAATTGAAAATTTTATACCAAGTTACTATGAAAAAGAAAACGACGGAATGCCTTTTTAGGGAACTAAACGAGATACTGAAAGTAGTTGCTACGTGTGATAAAAAAACAATCGAACGTGCAAATAACATACTTCAACAGGTTTATAGCGATATTAATAAAACATACATAGATACTAATTTTCTGAAAAAAATTCTATTTATTTACTTGCAAGGGTATGCACCGGAAAACTATATAATCTATAATTTAGATTTTCTTTTGTTTGCTTGCGAGAACTTTAAAGATAAACCAAAAAGGAATTTAGCTTACTTAATGAATATGTATGAATTATGCCAATTTACATACGAAAACCCAACGAAAGAACAATTTTATAAATTTATAAAAAATGAAGAATCAAAGCAAAAAGCAATCTGCAAAGAATCGTGAATTATCAAAGATAAAAGCGACAATGGAAAATAAGTGTGTGATATGCGGTTGTGTTGGTAGTGATTTAGCTCACTTATTGCCGAAGTCAACATATCCCGAACATTACACAAATCCTAAAAATTTAGTAATAATGTGTAGAAATTGTCATAATTTATACGATAATGATTTGAATTTCAGAAGAAAACAAGTATCTTTATATAATAAAATATGTGAATTCGATATAGTTGGAGGTGCTAAATATTTTAGAATATATGATAATTAAAATAAAACCACTTTCAGTAAATGAAGTTTGGCAGGGAAAACGGTTCAAAACTACTGCATATAAAAACTATGAAAGGTCTATGCTTTTACTTTTGCCGAATATAATTATACCGAAAGCTAAAATAAAAATATATTTTGAGTTTGGGTTCAGCAATCCTCAAAGCGATATAGACAACCCGGTAAAACCAATACTCGACATATTGCAAAAAAAATACAAGTTTAATGATAGTCAAGTATATGAAATGAATGTAAAAAAAGAAATAGTTAAAAAAGGTAGTGAGTATATAAAAATAGAAATCGAATGAAACTAATGCTACAAAATACAAGTCATGGATTAATTCCTTTGTACGATGCAGACTATGAAGAAAAGAAAAGGTTAAAAATAGGAGAAGTTTATACATGCGAAATAAAAAAGGCACGAAACCCCGACTTTCATAGAAAATACTTTGCGTTAATTAATTGTGCTTGGCATTTGCAATCAGAATCACGTAAAGAGAAAATAAAAACGGTAGAGCTATTCAGAAAATCGGTACAACTTGCTGCCGGATATTGTGAGTTAGTTTACTCACACAAGCATAAAGACTTTATAGAAATACCGAGCAGTATAGCTTTTGAGAAACTCGACAATATAGCATTTGAGCAGCTATACAAAGATGTTCGGCATGTTATAGATACTGTATTTTGTTCACATATCAGCATAGAAGACTTTGAAAAATATTTGAGTAATTTCTAACAATATTCATATTTAAACATGACACAAATCATAAAATAACATGCAATCATTAACGCACTTTTTTAATATAAAGGTTCGTTTTTGATTTATATTTGTGTATGTTAAACTAATAAAAAAAGTACTATGAAAGAAATTAGAACATTAAGAGCTGACGAAATAGAGTGTCGCGTTCAGCAAGTGAAAAAAAACGGGTGTGTTTTATTAATATATAAAGATGCCAGGGTAGATATGAGAATACTCGATGAAGTATACGGTTCAGAAAATTGGCAAAGAACACATGAAGTTATTAACGGGAATCTATTTTGCAACGTAGAAATATGGTGCGATGAAAAAAAACAATGGATAAAAAAACAGGACGTGGGAACAGAATCGAATACTGAGAAACAAAAAGGCGAAGCATCTGATAGTTTCAAACGTGCATGTTTTAATGTTGGAATAGGCAGAGAATTATATACAGCTCCGTTCACATGGATAAACCTCGCTGAAAACGAAGTAACTGAATCGAACGGCAAATTTAGTTTAAAATTTGGTATAAGTTTTTCTGTTAAAGAAATCGAATACAATGAAAATAAAGAAATCACTAAACTTGTAATTATCGACAATAAAAAAACCGTTCGCTTTTCTTATAACATAAACGCTTTGAAAAAAGTCGAAGAACCTGCCGACACAAAACAACAGGCAAAAGAATACAACGAAATGTTAGCAAAAGCAATTGAGGAAATGAAAGCATGCAAATCGAACGAGGAAATATATGCAGTTTGGAAAAAATACCCGACTTTCACAAAAGTAGATGAGTTCATCAAAATAACAGTAGAAATGCAAAAAATTTACCCAAATGCAAAAAAATAGTCTTTTTCAAATAAATAGCGAGTTAGTCGAGGTTACTAACTTGCTATTAGAAAACGGTGCAACAATTGTTGAAAATCTAAATCTAAATTACAAATGAAAGTAATACCGAACAACGAAAATACAGCTAACCTATTATACGACTTGTGCGAAAAAATGCAAGGCATACCGTTTAATCATTATAAGATAACCGGGAAAGGTAGAACTATTACAATTGAACTAATCGAGCCTAATATAAAAGTAGGCGATTGGGTAAGGATAGACATATACGAGAATCACAACGGTAAACGTGTAAAAATATCAGAATACGGACGTGTAAAATTCGTAGGCAAAATATACGTAGAGCTTGAATTTAGAATAGTCGGCGAACGTAGATATTTCAATGAGTGTGTGTATGTTTGGCATAAAAACGATATTCGTAAACTAAATTCAATTGGTATAAAAAGAATGGAAAATTTGTGTAAAAAACACAAATGGATATGAAAAATATAACGGTTGGTTGTATGTGTTCGGTTTTGCCACGCACATACTCCGATTCAAAACACTAAAGCCAATTGGCAAAACTGACATATACAACGTGTTATATGCCCATTTTTATTGATTATCAAACTTTTTAAAACTAAAATATGGAAACATTATTATTTAAAGATTCAGAGGTTTTCGTAAAAGAAAGACCGATAAAATTAAGTGAAAAGCAAGAAGCTGAAATATGGCATAAACTTGCAAAAGAAGTAATTGACAATGGTTGGTCGGATGATGATATTGATACTATTATTGAGGACTTGCAAAGTTTATCAATGTCTGATTCTGGTTATGAAATGGCTAAAGATTTAGAAGGATTTCGAGCAAATGGGAGCTATGATATTGACACTTCATTTATCGAATGGTTGGATATGTTGGATAGTGATTTTGACGATGCAAGGCGTGAAAATGTAAAGCGATGGGTAAAAGCACACGACATTAAACCTAAGTACGAAAAAGGCACTCAATTAGTGGTTAAAGAACATTTTACACGAAGCCCTGAATTGCAAGTTGGAAAAGTGATATTTGTTAATGGATATTACGAAAATGAAGCCAAGTATTGCGTATCAAATGAAAAAGATTCAAAACGAAATGTACTTATCATTTATGAGGATATCGAACGATGCTGTGCAGCTTCTTAAAGTGGCATATAACTACTATATATGTAAAAAATAGCCCAAATTCAATAATAATATATTAAAAATGAAAACAATAAAACTAACAATTTTTTGTATATTTACATTCATTATGATAATGATCGGATATGCGGTAATTTTAAGTAATTGAAAATATGATATAAATCATGTTTTACTATGCAAACACTCATACATATTTTGTTGACTTTATATTAAAAAATCATGTATATTTGTATATAAGAAATTAAGTACTAATTAAATAATTTAAGTCATGAAACTAACGAAAACACAATACATAACAGGAATAGATGAAGAAGTAGAATTTGAAGTTGAAGCTGAATGGTGTGAAGCTGATTGGCAAGATGCAGGTGTAGAGGTTATTTCAGCAACTTGGGATAAAAGTCTATATACAAGAACTCAAAATCTTGTTATTGAGGCAAAATTAGACTTAAACGATTTTGATTTTGTAAATTCAGATTTTAATTAGAAATAAAACTATGATAAAAAAATACATTAGAGGACATTCAACACGAGGCGATGAAGTTATCAAAGAATTAGAGAAATTGGGTGGGGTTAATAAATATGGATTTGTATGCGTTTTCCCATCTGAATTTTATATTATCGACCATACCGATAATAATTGTATAAAAGGAGTATCGAGGGGTTACGTCAAAGAACTCATCGAGCAAACCTTCGAGGAAATAAAACTGCCCGAAGAATTTAAACCCGAAGAATTTGTTATTGTAACGGAAAAAGCTACAAATGGGTGTGATGGGTGTATATTTAAAAAAGGCATGCATTGTACTGCCGGTATGTGGTTCGCAAATGACTGTACAGAAAAAGGAATAATTTATAAATTGAAAGAATAGATATGAAAATAATAATATTAATTTTATCAATAACATTCATGTTTTCTTGCTCAAACTACGAAAGACAAGCTAATCATATAAAAGACTATGAGTATGAAGTTACTATATCTAATGATAATTGGGCTTGGAGTAAAATGTACTGCGATAGTTTCAACATGATAAATAAAAATGAAATTGAAGTATACTGCAAAGGTGTTAAGCAAAAAATATATGCCGGAAAAATAAGAGTTAATCAAAATCCCTATAAATAATTGCACAATGAAAAAAATTATATTATTTTTGCTTGAATTATTCCTTTTTGGAGTGATTATTAAATTAATAGAATTATTCTATATTTTACCTTTATGGGCTTACATACTTGGACTAATTATAACAGCAATATACAATGTTTACAAAAGAGCAAAGTAATATTCAAAGAACGGGTTATGTTCAAAACTGTAAATGTAATATTGATTTGTAATATAAATTTAAACTAATGAAATTATCAGATATAAAAGCAAATCCAAATAATCCGAGAGTTATTAAGGATGATAAATTTAAGAAGCTCGTTACCTCTTTGCGTGAGTTCCCTGAAATGATGGAAAAGAGACCGATGGTGTGCGTAACAGATGCCGATGGTAAGTTGTACCCTCTTGGTGGAAATATGCGACTGAAAGCGTTGCAGGAGTTGAAATACAAAGAAATTCCAGACAATTGGGTAATGTTAGCCGATGAATGGAGTGAGGAGAAGCGAAAAGAGTTTGTTATAAAAGATAACGTTAGTTTTGGTGAGTTTGATTGGGATACGTTGGCGAATGAGTGGGACGAGATTTTGCTCGATAAATGGGGATTGGATGTTCCTAAAGAAACAGACACCGAAAGATTGAGCGAATTAAAATTTGAAAGTATATATTATGAGCCTGAAGAAAAACCAAACATAAATTTATCCGATTGTATTGATACTGAAAAATTTGATGCGAAGATTGAAGCCATTGAAAATTCAAATCTATCTGATGAAAAGAAGAACATATTAAAAATGTTTGCTTACAGGTTTTTGAAAATTGATTTTGAAAATGTGGCAAATTATTATTTTTTCAACGCAAGCGAAGAAGAACAAAAAGTAATGGAGCGTTTGCGGTTAGTGCTTTGCGATGCTGGTTTAAACGGATTTATAGAAGATGACATTTTGAGGGCGCATGAAGAAATTGAAGGATGGGGAGACGAAGCCAATGATTGATATATTTATTCCGTCATATCATAGAGCCGACAATTTGAAAACAGTTAATTACTTCAAGAAAATCGGATGGGATGCAAAAAACATTCACGTATTTATTGACAGCGAGGCAGACGACAGGGATGAATATCAACATATGGCAGATAAGGTTGGATTTAATTTATTTGTTTTTGAAATGGATGAGGCAAGGAAAAGATACGACTATGTTCATAGAGCAAGCATTTCAAGACGTTCAGCAGGACAGGCACGAAATATGTTTTATGATTATGCAAAAGAAAAAGGAATTGAATTTTATATGGTGCAGGACGATGATACTAACGGATATGAAATTAAAAAATATGGAAAATACTTCAGAATAGCAACGTTGCAGGATATTATCACCACATTTGATAATGTTAAGGAATTAATGTATAAACGTAGAATTGGATTATTCGGAATAAGCCAGACAGGAGATTTTATTGGTGGAGAAAACAAGAAGCTATTCAGAAAAAAAGTAATGAATACAACCTTTGTATTAACGAAATATATTTATCGAGGGGAAAGAGGTGTACAGGATAATGATACAAGTCAATTTGTTGGAGTAATGAATGAAGGCTTATTTACTGGAAGTTATGGAGATGGATTGATTTTAAAACAAACACCGTCAGCAAAAGCAAAAGGGGGGCTTACTGATTTATATAATGAATGCAAACTATTAAATAAGTCGTTGGTTGCACCGATACAGTTTCCGAGTGCCATACATGCCGAGAGACAAAAGAAAAATGGGGCAAGATTACACCATCATATTAAAGCGAAATATATTTTCCCGATGATATTGAAAGGAACGAAAAGAGATAACATTGCATGGGATACGTATTCTGAAGATTACCCATTCACTAACGAGCCAAAAAGAACCAATGTTATAAAATTATGAAAACAACAGAGTTAAGAATAGGAAATTATGTATAACAAAAATAAAATATTTGAACAAGCGAAAACCGAAATAGTAAAAAACAATCTTTTTTTTATTGAGGATATAGTTGCATTCTTACCATGCGATAAAACTACTTTTTACCGATTTTTTCCTGTTGATTGCAACGAATACAACATATTAAGGGAATTGCTCGAAACAAATAAAATACGTGTAAAATCAAGCATACGAGCGAAGTTATATAAATCTGAAAAGGCTGCGGAATTATTGGCTTTATATAGACTTATAGCGACACCAGAAGAACATAGATTGTTGAATCAACAGTATATAGAAAGTAAAAACACTCACGAAATAAAAGGGCTAATTACAACGAACCCACTAAATGAAAGCGACTAAATCACTTAATAAAATATGTGCTTTAAAAAAACGAATTAGAGTTATACAAGGTGGGCAGGGTGCCGGTAAAACTTGGGGAATACTTATAATTCTAATTGACTTCGCATTTACCAATCCGAACAAAGAAATATTTATTTGCTCCGATGAGTTGAGTAAAATGCGAATAACAATAATAAAAGACTTTTTGAAAATCATGCGGTTATTCGAGCGGTTCGATAGGTCGCAATGGGTTGACGGTACTTTATATCGGTTTGAAAACGGCTCGTTTATAAAATTTATCGGACTCGACAAAGCAGATATCGGTAAAGGTTTACGTTCCGATGTGTTATTTATAAACGAAGCAAACAAGACAAACTTTGAAACGTACCGGGAAATAACCTCACGGGCAAAACACGTATATCTCGACTTTAATCCGAATAATGAGTTTTGGGTACATGAAGAAGTCGTGAACCGTAGCGATTGCGATTTTCTAAAACTAACATACAAAGACAACGAGTATTTGTCGATTGAAGAAAAAACAGAAATAGAACTATACTATCAAAAAGGATACGATGCAAACGGTAATATAATAAATGACTACTGGGCGAACATGTGGCAGGTTTACGGGCTTGGGAATATTGGACGTTTGCAAGGCTCTATATATCAAAATTGGGTAGTTGGTTCGTTTGCAGAATTACCACATGCCTACGGTTTAGATTTTGGGGTAAAAGACCCCGATGCACTTGTAAAATGTGCTATTGATAGAACTAATATGAAAATATACCTACATGAAGAAATATATCAAAATGGGCAATCCACAAAAGAACTATACGAATCTATAAAATCACGAATAACGAATAACGGGCTAATAGTTGCCGATAGTTCAGGAGCAAGGCATATACTCGACTTGAAAAATTACGGGCTAAACATTGAGAGTGTACATAAACTTCGAGTATTAGAGTATATTAAGCTATTAATGAATTATCAATTAGTAGTAACTGAAACCTCAACTAATCTAATCAAAGAGTTAAATAATTGGCGGTGGATAGATAAAAAAGGGCAGATACCACTTGACGGCTCAAACCACTTAATAGACGCTACTCACTATATTGTAGGTAAGTTGTGCAGCAATTCGCAGCGTTCAAATATGCGTGTACTATCATAATGTAAGCAAAACAACACTTTTTACTTACAAATCGTTTTGTTTTCTCGGACACTATACTTACAGATTGCAATTAAAAACATTCTTTTTACTTATAAATTGTAACTTATTAAATTTAAAGTAATAAATTTTCATTATTTATTTGATTCTTGTTATAAATTGTAATTATATTTGTATAATTTATTAAAATATGTTAGAGTTAAAAAATATAACAGTAAAAGAGTTCATTGAGTTAGAGAAAAAAGAGCCGTATTTGTTTGCAATGAAATACGCGTTTGCGTTTACCACGCCCGAAAACACACTTGAAATAAAAGACGTTACCGAATTGGAGTTTGGATTTATAAAAGATGTTCAGTATTCACTTGAAAATGAGTATACTTTTTTTGAGCAATTAAAACACATGGAACAAATAACAAGTAAGAATATCGGACAAATGAAACTTACCGACTATTGCCGGGGTGCAAGTTGGTTCATTAAAGAGATTTACGAGCTAAATAAAAAAGAAGCATATTTGTTGCAAACGAATGAAGTGTGGGAACATGCAGAAAAATTTGAAGGGCTTGGCGTGTATTTACAAAAAAGGCAAATAGCACATCAATTTCATTGCACACCTCAACAGGTAGACAAAATGACTTATGCGATATGTATTACTGAACTCTACACTCAAAAATTATTTTCAGAGGTTGAACGAATAGAAATGAAAAAACATGCAAAGCTTTGATATTTTAGAAAAATTACGAACATACTGTGTAAACGAGGGTATAATATTCATACCGTCAATAAGTGAGGCGTATGTTAATTCTGTAATAGATTGGAACGAATACGAAAACAATGATTTAATAATGTTTGCCCTATTTAATGCTGTTCATGTATTCGATAATGCAAAACTTATTGAAATAGCTTATACCGGAGTAATTGGATTAGGTCGGAAATGTGAAAGTGAATTAATCGAAGACGACGACGGGGATTATACGGTAGAAACAGAGAGTACGTTAGACGAAACGCCCGAACAGAAATACGATAGAAGACTAAAATACTTGGCAAATAAACTAACTCAAATATTAAGTGAAATTGCATGCGAAAATAAATATGAAATTCGTAATTGCAATATGAGGTTAGAAATAAATAAATTTGATTTAAACGCTGATTTTGTTGCATGTGATATAACGATAGTATGAGAGAGGTTCAAGAATGGCTAAACGAAACGACAACGGCACTTGTTGATAATTACAATAGGTTAGGACTTCGTGCTTCGGGCGAATGGGAACAATCACTCAAAGGAACGCATGAAGAAACCGAAACGGGAATAAAAGTAATAATAAGTGGAGCAAAATATACTGAACAATTAAGTATAGGCCGTAGACCCGGTAAGATGCCGCCACGTCAAGTTATACTAAATTGGATTAGAGAAAAAAATATACAAAGTGAATTAAAACCTCAAACATTGGCGTATTTGTTTCAGAGAAAAATCGGAACTGAAGGTATAAAAGTCCCGAACAAATATAATGCTGGAGGTTTAGTAACTGATGTATTAACAAATGAAAGAATAAACGAATTAATAAAATCGGTAGGTAATGCGGTTTTGAAATCGCAAACAAGTGAAATACTAACAAGTTTAAAAAATGGCAGTAAGTAATTTAGCGATAGTTCAAAGTAATGTAGATGAATGTGAGCTTTTAGCAGTTCATAATCCTTTGACATTCCTATTAGACGCTACCTATACGGGTACAGCTCCTGAAGTTTGCACATGTGAGGTTTGGGCTGATGGTTCATTGATTAATACGTACAAACTTATTCCTTATTCCGATTTTTTATTGACACGTAGATTTTGTTTTGTTGCCGATGTAATACTACGCAGTTATATGAGTGATTTTAACGATGAGTTAATTACAGAAAAAACACTTACAAGAGTAGAAAATATAACAAAAGATTTTACATTAATATTCAAATGCGAAGCAACGGAAAGAGAGATTAATATAACGGCATTGCATGGGGCTGTTCAGTATGGAGAAGTCCCCGCATTGCTACCTATTTACAACAACGAAAACGAAACATATATAGGCGGTGCAGGACAACCTATTTATATTTATTTTTACAATAAAAATGATGGGGATATATTAACAATTAATAGTCCGTTTTACGACGATGCAGCACTTGACTATGACGACTATTTATTTACAGATTTTGACGAATTTATTTTCAAACTATAAAAGACATGGCAAAATTTACAACACTAACATTCACGAACGATGACCTCGATAGTAATTTTGAGGTTGAATTAATTCACGGTAAAAATACTGAAAATGTGATATTATCATGGGTTGACGAAAACAACATAGATAGAACAACTACGGACGTGTTTACGGTACTCGATGCAAACACTATAAAGGTATCATGCGGCAGTTCGGTAACAGGAACTCAAACAGTAGTAGTATGCTATGACGATATATTAAGTATAACAGGTCGTAAGCTGTTTGGATTAGCTAATTTGCAAAGTCCATATGACCAGACGTATAGATTAGCATTAGGTAAAGAAAATGCCCCGGCTGTAAATGTATCGCTGCAAAATTTCTTAACGTGGTTGACTTCAATTTTGCCATTTATGAAAGGTGAAAATGCGTTAAGTGATATACCAGAAAACAAAAAAGGTGCTGCACGTTCAAATTTAAGCGTATATTCAAAGGTTGAAGTAGATGCGAGGCTACTTCCAAAACTTGATGCATATAGTCCGGGAATGGGTGGCGGTTTAGGTGTCTATAATACTTCCCTGTATACTCCTGTTTCAGATTACAACCCCGCAACAAAAAAATATGTAGATGACACTTTTGGAGGTTTAGTTTTTGACACGATAAATTTTTCTGATAAAGATGCAGCAATAACTGTTGAGGCACATTCAGCAGCATATATTACGCCTAAATTTGCACGTTTACGATTAGACTTCAAATTAAGCGGTTCGGTATCGAATGCAAAACTCGGACAATTAACTAATATGCGACCTTATGCGGGTGGAAGTGCTACGTTTCACGCTATTAGCGTAGGAACTTATCAGGCATTCGTTACGATAAATGCAGATGGAGAAATATTTGTAACATCGGCGGGACCTGTTGCGAGTAGTCAAGTTTTACGAACATATCCAATATTTATAATTGAATGATAAAGGGATTATACAAATATAAGGTTTCAGACCTCGAAGCGGGGGTACATACGTTTGATTTGTACGTGAATGGGGAAAAGACCTCAACTGCAACGGCAATAATACGTCCGTTTTGTTTGAATGGTAAGTTAGTAAAATACTTGGATTCAAAAGGTAGGTATCGTTTCTTTCCGTTTAACGATTTATGGCAGTTGTCAAAACGTGTAAATGTAATAGGCGAAAAGGGTTATTTTGTTACCTCAACAAAAACGGGGCAGTCGGATAGTCGAGTGATAGGGTACGAACAAAATAAAGTACTATCACTCACAGCTGAAGAAGTAAGTCCTATTGAGTTAGAAAAACTATTCGAGATATATGACAGCCCACGAGTTTACTTGTACGTTGGTTCGGGTACTGATGAAGAAAAGGACTGGATAATAGTGCGAGTAACAGGCGACAACATTGGGCGTACAAGAAAACAAAGGAATACAAAAGTGAGTATAAATATAGAACTACCGACAGGATATGCAGTTACTGAAATTTAACGGGCAAACGGTTGATATTGATAATGAAACGTCAATAGGTATAACTTTTCAGGCATATGATTTTTCAGACCCTGCGAAAAGAGTTGTATCTGTTAGTAATTCGTTTACTCTGCCTGCAACTGCTAATAACTTACGAATAATCGAACATACGGGAAATGCTCAAAGCACATCATTAATAGTTTATGATTCTTTACTGTGCGATTATTGGATTGATAATTTTAAGGTAATTGACGGTGGAAAAGCTCGAATAACTAAAATAGGCAAAAGAATAGAATGTTTTTTAACGGAAAAAACAGATATTTGGGATACGCTAAAGGAGGTAAAATGGTATGAATTTCAAGGAACCTTACTTACTTGGCTTCAATCTAAAGGCGTTCCATCAATTTTATACCCTTACGAAGGGGAATTTGCAGGCTTTATAGAACCTTACACTACTTCAACAAGCGGATTAATTATACCGTATTATTTAGGGAATATTGGTATGTACTCACGAATCGAGGGGCAGCCCGCAGTAGAGAATGTAGACGAATTATATTTGTCTCATACATCAAATGTATATAAAGACGGTAAGGGAGGTCATATATGCATATATTTAAAGACTATATTTGAATGTTTAGAAGAGGTTTACGGCGTAAATTTCGGAGTAAAAGAAACATTCGATAATAATATATTTGACGATGAGATTTTTAAAAGAATGTATATACCTGCTCGAATGCTTATGTGCGAAGTGATAGATAATAGTACAACTAAACTATTTTATTTTAAATATTCAAATTTGCCATTTATTCCTCACGAAATCGAAAACGATTGTCAAGAAAAAACAATGTACGATTTAATTAGCAACATATTTAAGCACTTCAATTGTATTATAGATAAAGACGAACATTATTTTATACATAGATTTGACGATATAGAAAATGCACCTATTGTTGAATTATCGAGTGAATTTGTAAGTAAAGAATTTAGTCCATCTATTTCCGGATACGCTCAAATGAATAGAATTAAATTTGAGAAAGTTTACGAAAACGGCAGTGAACTATTGAACTCTAAATTAATCGAATGTAAAAATAAGAACATAGACAAAGAAAAGGAGCTGTTTAAAATTGACGGATATATAAGTAAAGGACTTATTAATTTAGCTCCCGACCTTTCAGATGAAGAGGCATTTGATACGTTTAGTTTTCTAATAGATAACGGAACTGTTACTGCAAATGTAGTTATGTATCAAAATGATGTAAGCTATGCGACAACACCAATTACTTTAAAAAAATCGGCACACTATTCATTAAACGATGAGTATAATACACTTGCAAAGATGGTTGAATACCCCGTTTTTTATAAAGTTGAAAAATGGTTGAACTTAAATGATATATTTCAGTTGAAATTTTTTCGCAAGTATTTCATACGTGAATTGAACGGGTACTTTTTCATAAACAAAATAAGCGGGTACAATCCAAAATCGCAAAAAGCAACAACAATTGAACTAATAAAAATTTAATATGGCAGAGATAATTAAAATAGCAGAAATAGACATCGACTACTCAAAGGCGGTTAACGAAAGTGTGCGGCTTAAAGATGAGATAGATAAGGTAAGAGCCGACTTAAAAGTACTTGAATTACAGGGAAAACAAAATACAGCTGAATATGTAAATCAATCGGCTAAACTAAAGCTATTGAATGATGACTTACGCCAAAATGATAAGTTTTTAAAAGATGTTCAAGGAACGCAACAAAGTGGAATAGGAACTATAAAACAATTAGAAAAACAAAATGCAGCTTTACGTGCCGAGCAAAAAAACCTCAACCTAACAACAGAGGAGGGGATAAAAAGGAATAAGGAAATTGTCGACCAAATAAATAAAAATACAGAGGCAATCAAAGGATTTTCAGATGAGCAAAAAAAAGGTTGGATGAGTGTAGGGCAGTATGCTGATGCTTTGAATGGATTACCTTTCGTTAATACGATAAAAGGGTTTATATCAATGGCAAAGGCGGCAATGGCTTTTATTGCTACCCCAATAGGAGCAGTAATAACTGCTATTGCAGGTGCTGTTACGTTATTGGTTAATGTGTTTAAAAATTTCGACCCGTTGGTTGACAAAATAGAACAGAGCTTGGCAGCATTAAGTGCTTCGTTTACTTGGGTAAAAGAATCCGTTATCGGTCTTATTACTGGGCAAAAGGAACATAACGAAACTATGAAAGAAGCTGTTAATAGAGCTATTGAACTCAAAAAAGCAGAGCAGGAATTAGATGACATGAATTGGTTATTAATCGAGAGCAATGCTAAATCAAAAAGACAAATAGATGAACTTTTGCTTCAATCTAAAGACAGAACGAAAAGCGAAAAGGAACGTATGGCGTTGATAGATGAAGCTTTAAAAATAGAGGAACAAGCATACTTAAAGAAAAAAGCAATTGCAGATAAGGAATACGAAATAGCTTTAAACAAAATAATAGTAGGACGCAACCTTTCAAAGGAACAAATACAACAATTAAAGGAACAGGGGGTGCAGGCTGCAATAAACTTAAAAGAAACAAAAGCTATAACAGATGAGGAAATAGGGGCATTTGCGAATGCAATAGCAAAACGCGAAACGGTATTAAATGAATCTGTTGCAATAAGAGAAAAGGCAATCAATAGACAAAACGCGTTGGAGGAAAAAGCAATAGAAGAAGAGAATAAACGCCAAGCAGAAAAAGAAAAAAGAGAAGAAAAACTACGTGCAGAAAAAGAAAAAAGAGATGAAAAAGAACGTAAACGATTAGAGGAAGAAATAAAGCAAAAAGAAAAACTCGCTCAAATATCTTTGCGTAATTTAGAAATCGAAGTTGAAATGTATAAACTTCGTAATCAAACTATTTTAGAAGACGGAAAAAAACTAACACGCGAATTAGTAGATGAAGAAAATAATCGTTTAGAGCAAATATATAGGCAGGAGGTTGCATATTTAGAAGCTCAAAATTTGGCACAAAATGAATTTGAGCTACAAAGACTGCAATTAAAATTAAACTATGAGCAACAGACTCAGGCTAATTTAACTGCTTTACGTGAACAGAACGAGGCGTTAGAATTAGAACGAATAGAAGCTAATTATCAAAATGAATTAGCACTTGCGGAGGGTAATATATTCGCTGAATTAGACTTGCAAAAACAAGGACTTGAAATGCAACGGCAGCAGGAATTAGATGCAGCAAAACGAACCGGTGCAGATGTCAAACTAATTAATCAAAAATATGCAAAAGCAGAATTAGAAATAGAAAGAATAAAATCAATTGAAAAATTAAACATAGCTTCATCGTTAGCAAAAAGCCTACAGCAATTACTTGGCGAAAATACAAAAGCGAGCAAATTAGCAACGGCGGCGGCTACAACAATAGATGCAATTGCTGCATCTTTTGCGGCTTATTTTTCTATGGTTAAATCTTCAATCCCAGCACCTTATAATTTTATAGCAGGTGGTGTGGCGGCAGCTGGAACTTTAGCCCAAGGGTTCGCATCGGTAAAAAAAATAATGGCTGTAAATACTGAAAGTCCATCAACTCCTAGTGGAGGAAGTTTTTCAAGTCCAATTTCGGGAATATCACCAACAACACGAGATACGCAGCAGGACATGAGTATAAGTGCCGGCATATTAAATAGGGGAGGGCAAACGAAGTATGAGGAAGTTAGGACGGTAGTTGTTGTTGACGAAGTTACGGCAGCACAAAACACACAAAATCAAATAAAAACGGCATCACAAATATAAATTTGTAATAATTTTTCATAAATATTTGATTTTTGATTATAATTTATTATATATTTGTACAATTTAATTACAATTTGTAATATGAGATACATAATACCGATACATGGCGAGTTAGAATTTGAGAAAAGAATAGACACTTTTACACTCAATGACTTTTTATTACACTTGAATAATGCAAAGGAAAGCGAAGTATTACATTTAGACATTTCAAGCGTAGGAGGTTATGTAGAAATTGCAGATAAAATAATAGACTTACTTAAAAAGAGTGGCAAAACAATTACTGCATCTAACAGTGGTCATGTAATGAGTGCTGCAAGTCTTATATTTATGAGTGCAAGTGTTCGCACATTCGACCCTACTAAAGGCGATTTTCTTATTCATAATGCATGGGTTGAGGTTCAGGGAGAGGCTTCGGAGTTGGAACGTCGAGCAAAGGAATTGAGAGTGATAGAAAAAAGCTATGCACAAACCTATTCACAAGTTACAGGCGTAGATATTTCAATAATTCAAGAATTAATGAATCAAAATAAGCCGCTAACAAGCGAACAAATAGAATCAATGAACTTTGCTCATATATTAAAAACGGAATACAAAGCAGTTGCAAAAATTAACTTAAAATCAAATAAAATGACAGAGGAACAAATCAAAGAAAATTTTGATACGTTAGGCGATAAAATCCTAAACGGAATCAAATCAATTTTCAAACCAAAAGCGTTGGTAATTGCTGATGCGAATGGAACTGAATTAACTATGCCGGATATTAACGACATTTCGGAGTTAAAAATAGGCGTAGCTGCAACCGTTAACGGTGAGCCTGCAAACGGCGAATATCCACAAGTCGACGGTACTATCCTAAAATTTGAGGGTGGCGTATTAGTTGAAATCGTACCCGTTCAAAATGAAGACGTAGATGCTTTAAAACAAGAAATCGAAGCATTGAAATCTGAAAATGAAGCATTGAAAACTCAAAATGAGCAAGTAAGTGCAAAATTAATTGAAATTGAAAAAGATGTAAAAGAATATAAAGCTTTGGCATCGAATTTCAAGCCAAAACCACAAACACAAACAGACGTAAAAAAAGCAACATTCACTTATAAAAAGAAATAAAAAATGGCATCAGCAATTGACATTAGTGGGTTGACGTTAAACCCAAAGGAATCAACAGAATTTCAGAAATTCGTTATTGAAAAAACGTTTGAAAGACCCGAAATAAAAGCACTTCACGTAGTGTATACGGGCGTAAAAATGAAAGAACAAATAGTTTTAGCTGGACAACTTGGGTTGAGTGGTGTAAAAGGTGGTGCGTGTACCCGTGTATCAAGCGGTGCAAAATCGGTACTTACTCAAAAATACTGGGAACCTGCAGGAATTGAAGACACATTCGTACATTGTCAAGCAGACGTAAATGCGTTATTCAAGGCTTACTTTGACAAAATCCAATCGTACAAAGAAAAATACGAAATAACCGGTTCAGACGAAGAAGTATTTTTGTCTTTGATGTTTGAAAACGCAATCAATCCTACTATTTACCGAGCTGCTTGGTTTGGTGATACTTCGGTAGCTGCTGCTACTGCTTCGGTTGCAGGTTTAAAAGCTGCGGGTAATGTAAAATTCTTCGATTATTTCGATGGAATTTTAGCACAAATTTTTGCAGGCGTTACAAGTGGTACAATTAAACGAGTTACTATCAATGAAAATTCATTGACTACTGTTGCAGCTCAATTGAACTTATCGAGCGGTTATGCAGTTCAGATTTTTGAAGAAATGTGGGCTAAAGCTGATGCACGTTTGAAAGCTGATCCGGACGCAATTTTTTACACATCTAATTCAATGTGGGAAAATTATCGTCAATATTTACAATCGAAAGGCGAAAACTTTACAATTGAGTATACTCAAGATGGTTTAAGTCAAATACGTTGGAACGGCAAAAAAGTAGTAAATATGAATACGATCATAGATATTACTTCACAAGCTTATTTCGTGAATAATACTACCGATAACGCATATTGGTTACCTAACTTGGTTGTATTGTCTACTCCAATGAACTTACCTATTGCGACGATGAATGAATCTGACTTCAATGAAATGGAAGTATGGTATGAGAAAAAAGAAAGAGCTACATATATGGCTTATGGTTTCTCACTCGACGCAAAAGTAGTTGAGGATTACATGGTAGTTGCAGCTTACTAAAATAAACGGGGGTGTAAAAACCCCCAATTTTTAACTTTAAAAAATAGACACATGAAAAAAATATTTGGAATAATAGCAATTTTGTTAGTGGCTTCATTAAGTTACGGACAAACAGTAGTAAACAACTCTGCAAACCTCGTAAAAGGGGCAGGAAAAAATGATACTATCACAAAAGACCAAACAGTAAATACAGCTTTTTACGTTTCGCCGTATTGTGAAAAGGCATCGTTTCAAGTAACTGCGGCAAAAATTAGCGGTTATACGAAAGTAAATTACATTTTAGAAAAATCTTACGACTATGCGACTTGGTATCAAATCGATACAGTAAAAATTTCAAGTTCAGCTGCTGTGGTTAAGGGCAAAATGGATATTAAAGATGTAAATGCACCATATGTAAGAGTTCGAGCAGTGGGCATAGATTCTACGCAAAAAAACAGATACACGTATAATGTAATTCTTAAAAAAGCACAATAATGAGCTGCGCAACTAAAATATTCAAAGATATTACAAGTGATTGTAATATGCCAACCCCGGGCATCGAAGTCGAAGCTTGGGTGTTCAATCGAAGTGAAATAAGTACTACTTATTCTGCTATGGACACAAATCAAATTACAAATATATCAATGGTAGGTAGTGCAAAAGCATTCAAAATCAAAGGATATAAAAAGAATTTGAATTGTGGTTCTGATGTTGTTGTTGCGGATGACATGCCGAAACGATTTAATCACTATTTCTCATTTAAAAATTTCGAGTTTGATACAGATAGTTTGCGAAACGTAGACAATTTAGATGACTTATGTATCGTTGTTGAGCGAAAAGACAAGCCTTCAGACGGCGACGGTGTGTTTGTTGGCTATGGTTTCAAGAGTGGTTTATTTGTTTCTTCCGATACTCATAGAGCTTGGGAAAACAATGGCGTTCGTTCTGTTGAGATGACTTCCATTGAGGGCGGTTATGAACCGCATAGTCAATATGTGGTATTCGTTGCAGACCAAACAAGTGCATATACAGCAACTAAAGCTATGTTGGACGGTTTACTTCCCAAAGTTCCATAATGGTAGATGAAGTAAAAAAAATACTATCACATAGCTTGGGGGAGGTAATAGCAGACCCCGAGCTATGTTTTTCGCTCATAAAATGCTATTCAAGACTATATAAAGGGGGCTGCTCTGTTAGAACTTGTAAAAATTCACTATATTTGTATTATAAAATTTTACAAAAAAACGGAATCGAAATGGCAACAATCAACGAACAAGCAAAAGAAAGAACATGCGTACCCGCATTTAAAGGCATTAAGTACATATCACGTGCAGCGAAATATTTCAATGCTGATTTATTAACCGATAGAGATGCAATATTCCTATTGCAGCATAAATGTTTAACCGAAGAAGATTTTATTAAATTGCCTACCGGTTGGAATACAGGTCAAGAGGACTGTATTTTAGAAATTGCTGATTTATTGGCTCAAGGAATGAGCGTAAAAGCGATTAAAGAAAAGTACAAAGACGTTAAGGAAATAGGCGGTAAGGAATGTACAAAAGAATTGTGGACTGAATTAATCAAAGAAGCAAGAAAACTCAATGAAGTTAGTAAATAAGGAAATAGAGCCACGTATTGAGGTTAAGCTCAATAAGAATATCAAAGATGATGTTTCGAGCGGTATAATGACATACGGCGAAAAAAACGATTATCCGGATATTATTGAGAAACTAATATATGGTTCGCAAACAGGCAAAAGTGCAGCCAATTTATTAAGTAAATTTATTGCAGGCGATGGTTTCGTGCAGCCTGTAGGGAATATTGAAATTGGAACTGATATACGAGGAAAAAAAATAACAATAGACAAATTGCGACAACAAATTGCAGATTCTTTGGCATTTTTTGGAGGCGTTTATATACACTCAAATGTATCTATTGACGGTGTATGTAATGACTATAAAATTTTAAATTTTAAGAATTGCCGTTTTTCAAGAATGGACGATACCGGATATTGTTCGCGAGTAGCTTATAATGATAATTGGTTAAAGACTAAAGAGACTGTATTTTTCAATACTTTCAATCCTGAAATGGCAAAAGAAAATATTAAAAAATATGGTAAAGAATATAAAGGACAGGTGTATTTTCAATTTCTCAATGATACGTACTTATATCCCTTGAGTCCTTTCGATTCTGTTTATTTAGATATGGATACTGAAAATCAAATACAGATATTCAAAAATAGAGAAATACGTAACGGATTTACGGATAAAATCGTGATGGTAGTAGAGAAAATGAATTCAGACGAAGAGGCGGAGGAAATGATTGACAAATGCAAATCATTCGTGGGTGCTGATGGGGAAAAACTACTATTATTTGAAGCAGAATTTGACGAAACGGGGAATATTCGGGGTAATAATTTTAAAGTTGAAAAAATAGCAACAAATATAAATGATAAACTTTTTGAAAATTGGGAGGTTTCTATTCCTAATTCAATACGAAAAGCGGCGTACGGACTTCCTGCGGTACTTATAGATTATCAACAAGGCACATTGTCGGCAGCAAGTGGCGAAATGCTTACGCAAGCGGTAAGCGTATATAATGCATATACTCGTGATTTACGTAAAAAAGTCGAGGAAACATTCGCTGAAATAATGAAATACAGCAAAAATGAAACTTTAAAAACTAATATTGACTGGAGTTTAAAGGAGGTTAGGTTATGATTACTTGGGCAAAACAGCAACTTATAAAACCACTTGCAGCAAACTCACAAAAGAGATTTACGCAAGTTGAAAAGGAAGTGTGTGATTATGAGATAAGTAATCTAATAGGTCAAAGACTGTATTCACAAGTAGAAGAAAACCCGGGAAATTATAAAGATTTGTTGGAGGGCTGCACGTTTGAATATTGCGGCGAAACTATTTCACATAAAGGTTTAGAATATGTAATTGCTTACCTTGTATTTGCGGCTTATTCGTTGGAAAATAATCTGCAAGATACATATACGGGAATGGTGCAAAAGCAACGCCCCGATTCCGAAACGGCACCCGTGGGACTTGTTAAAAATTTGGCACAACGAAATAGAGAAATTGCATATAATTATTTTGAACAAACGAAGAAATACATAGAAATAACATTCGATTGTGAGCAAAGAACTGAAAAAACAAAATATCGATTAGTTGGCATTAAAAAAACTGAAAAATGAAAAGATTTTGGAGCAATATAATAGAACAAAAAGCCTCGACTTCGTGGTATAAGCGAACATTAACGGCATTCAGCGAAAATAGTACAAACTTATTAGGTCATTTATTTGACAAGTTCGTAAGAACTCCTGAATTACAGTTTGAGGAAAATATAGGATTATCTTATGATTCGGTTTCAGATTCTTTGGTAATGAAATTAAACAGCGGCACTTATGATTTGAATGAAAAATTCGATGGTAAAGTAGATGGTCCAGCTTCATCAGTAGACAACTCTATTCCCGTATTCGATGGTGTTACAGGTAAGTTGTTGAAAGACAGCACGGGTGTTTCTATTGTAGGTGGTAATTTTGTTATGTCAAACACATCATCGACAATAACTACCGACACAATTGATGGGGCTGACAATAAAAGAATGCAAATTGGTGGTGGTGGGGCAATAGGAAATACCAGAGGCGGTTACATTGAGCTCGTTGGAAATGAACTGCCAGGTGCTGAAGGAAATATTGGAATATACGCCGGTAATGCATCTGTAGGTGATATAAGATTTTATACTGGAGCTGCAAATGAAAAAATGCGAATTCAAAAAGATGGTAACGTAGGTATATCAACAAACAACCCATCCGAAAAGTTACATGTTATTGGCAACACATTAGCAAGTGGCGATTCTGCATCAGCAACGAAAACAATCGGAGGTAAAGTACGAATGGAATATGATACTGCTGCCGACACATTAAAATTTAATTTCTTATAAAATGGCACTATTACTTCACTATACAGGACAAGATTATATATCACGAGGGTTACTCAATACAAAGCTAACTCCAGGCTCTACATCTGCATTTGCTAATGGCTGTAAAACGGGTAAAGGGTTTGCGTTTGATAATACAGCGAACAGTGCGTTATCGGGAAACTTGGCACTAAATCATGTCGAATTTTCTTTGTCATGCTGGTTTATGATTACTGCAACACCCCCAACGGCAGGTCGTAATGTTATTTTCTCGACAAGCCCTAACACAAATAATAGAATCATTTTAGATTTGGATGACAATAACCAAATTCGTTTCATAATTTTCTACGGTTCATCGCCAAAAATTGTATTGGGCAGCGTAGCGACACTCAACAAATGGTATCATGTAGCTGCTACATGCGATGACTCGAATAAAATTATAAGGATTTTCGTAAACGGAATACTTATAAATCAAGAATCTTATGTTGGCGTATTAAATATAGCTTCCAATTTTAGTATAGGAAATAGAGTTGGAATGACTCAATATTTCAAAGGACAAATCTGCAACTTCAAATATTATAATCACGTCCTTTCAGCTCGTGAAATAGCAGAAGACTACAAGTCATTAATGCTACATTACAAGTTAGACAAACCTATTACAACGCAAGTAACAGACTATTCAGGATTCAATAGACATATAGCAGTAATAGAGAATACAACAACTAATAGTACAACTGAAAAAAGGGTGTATGGAGGTTCATTGGCGAATGATGGAACAAAAAGTTTATACGGTTCATTGAATCTATCTGAACTGAACGGAATAAATGAAATATCTGTTGCAGTTCGTTTTCGTTTCATATCGCAAGAGGGTGGTCATTGTTATTTTGCAAGTAGAACAACTGCTGGTGTTGGCGGTAACGGTATCTGCTTGTTTAAAGTAGGCGGTTCCAGTAGAAATTTCTATGCTGATATAGCAGGTCGTAACACATTCACGTTACCTTATGATTTGGTATCAGGAACATGGTATGATTTAGTAGCAGTAAAATCGACTACAGATGTGAAACTATACATTAATAGTGTATTAGTTGGCACACTTTCGAATACCAATTCAATAAGCAACATAGGACAACTCTACGCCTCAATTAGTCGTTTAATAGCAGATGATAATTTAACGCTATCAAATACAAGTAATAGAAACTTACAAGACATTCGCTTCTACGCCAAAGCCTTAACACAGGCAGAAGTAACAGAATTGTACCAAACTCGTCATATGGTAGATAAATCAAGTAATTGTTACACTTATGAATTAATAGAAGGACAAACAAAAGTAGGAATGAACAAGCAAGGTCAATTATTATGTGATGAAGTAATTGAAAATGAAGATGGTACTTTTCAAATAGTAAGCAATAAAAAAATAAAAACAAAAGAAATAAAGGAGATATAAGATATGGCACAATTAAAAAATACAAAGGTAACAGGTGATTTGACTGTAAGTGGAAATGTAAATAACGTGAGAATAAACCACGCATCGACCTTACAGACACTATCTACGACAGTTGAAATCAACCCTAATACATTGAACGAAGAAGTAACTCTATTCACTATACCGACAGGGTACAGAGGATTTTTAATAATGCCGAATATTGTATCGTCATCTAATGCAATAGGCATTAATAACTACTCAACTGAAACTGCATCAACTGCCGCTGTATTGACGTTCTATTGGACACCGATAAATTCAGACAACGAACAGACAAGTAATTATACATTAGATACAGTATCAAGTAATACAGCTAACTCATTATCACCTTACATTAAACCTAATACAACAATAAGATGTAAGGTTACAACCGCAGGAGAAGGGTATACTAATAAGGTAATATTGCAGGCAAATTTGATTTTACAACCAGTATAAAAATGGAAGAACAAATAAGAAAAATAATAATAGACCTACAGCAAGGCTCTGTAACTATCGAACAAGTATGTGGCGACACTTATGTATATAATTACAATAAATTCGATCTTGATGAATTGCAATTGACGGAAAATTTTATATCTTTGTTAGTAGAGAAAAATAAATTAAATATGACGAAATATGAGAAGTAAATTTGGTAAAATAAATATTCGAGATATAGTAAGAGGAACTATTTACTCATTCGCTGCATCTGTAGTAACGGCACTTGCAACAGGCGTGCAAACAGGAGAAATAAATGTAAATGCAATTGTATTAACAGGCATAAGTACTGCATTAGGATATTTGTCAACCAAACTTTTGCAAAACGAAAACGGGGAGTTTAAGGCATGACGAACGAAGAATTAATATTAGGCGAATTACGTGTGTTGCGTGCCGAGGTTCGCACAGATATTGAGAAAATTCATGCTAAAATAGACCTCGTTCATCAACAAACAACAAAGACAAACGGGCGTGTTACATCGTTGGAAAAAATGCAAGATGAATGTCCGGGAAAAGAGGCTTTAAAATTCGTTACAGAGGCAAAAATAAAGGAACAAAAACCGTATCAAATCGGGCAGTTTATTTTAACTGTAGGAGCAACAGCAACGATAGTACTATTGCTTATAAACATATTCACAAAGTGCAGTTAAAATTTCACATATATATATTTAAAATATGGATTTAACAGAAAATTTCACACTTAAAGAGCTTACAGAAACTCGGCACGGAGAAAATACGCCAACTGCCGAACATGTAGAAAATCTAAAACTATTAGCAACTAAAGTACTTCAACCTTTACGTAATGCAGTAGGTCAAATAGTAGTAAGTTCGGGGTATCGGAGTGAAAGAGTAAATAAAATAGTAGGGGGTTCAACGACTTCACAACACTGCAAGGGCGAGGCAGTAGATATTATATGTAAAAACAACCGGGCTGCCTTTATATATATAGCTAACAACCTACCTTTTGACCAATTGATATGGGAGTATGGTAACGAAAAAGCTCCTTCATGGATACATGTTTCATTTAAACGTACCGGAAATAGAAAACAGATTTTAAGAAAGGAACATGGCAAAGGATACGAACCATTTAAAACTCCGAGAATATGAAAACAATCGACTTAAAAGACGTTAAAACAGGCGACATTATAATGACTTCGAGCAATACGAAGCTCTCAAAAGCCATTCAATCATTTCAGAAGTTAGAGAATAAGCATTGGGGCATGTGGTCGCATAGTGGCATAATATGGCTCGCGTACGGTCGTATAATGGTAATAGAGGCACAGAAACGGGGTATATGTATAACACCTATTGAACATTATTTAAAGCCTGAATTTAGCCTTATGATCCTCAAACCACATTTACACATAGACGGTTCAGAGATGGCTCAACAGATGCTACCTTATTGCGGTAATACCGACTACGATTTCTTTAATTTACTTTTCTCACAACCTATAAAAATTCTATTCAAAAAATGGATAGGTGCGAAAAAACAAAAAGAACGTAAATTCATTTGTCATGAATGGACTGCATTCAGTTATAACCGATATTTTGAACCCCGTTACGGTATTATTTTCGCAAATGAGCTTCAAGTAAACGCAATAGACCTATGCAAGTCAAAATTCTTTGAAAAATTTATAATAAATAAGTAAAAATTTTGTATATTTGTTTGTCAGTGCAAAAATTGTGATTGACGTGGCTAACATTATAGTTTCATTCTCATTGCCTTAAGATGAGGGTTTTCTTACGCATAAAATACAGTTTGCCAACATATCCGAAAAGTTGGACTACCCCGAATGCCTTTTTACAATGCACTTTCGGGGTTTTTTATTTTATTAAAAATCAACACTTTACAAGTTTATGCTCATCTTTTTCTGTCCGATACACAACAAAAAGTAGCAACAAGTTTATGCTCATCTTTTTCTGTCCGATACACAACAAAAAGTAGCAACAAGTTTATGCTCATCTTTTTCTGTCCG
>ERZ1026810.296-NODE-296-length-34602-cov-13.328470_pt1 | contig 34602 bp, 23 predicted proteins | sample MGYA00520872_ERZ1026810 | MGnify/ENA primary metagenome ERZ1026810 (study PRJEB33270, sample SAMEA104284477) | anaerobic digester metagenome | biome: Anaerobic digester microbiome; feature: mesophilic sludge digester; material: Anaerobic digester biomass | place... | reverse complement strand
TTTTCCTGATCTACAACCCCTATGGTGATACCAGGAGCATAAGTGTAAATACGGGAGATCCCTCTGATCTATTTGACATCGTTTCACGCACCTACCTGGCCAGAAATATCCTTAACGAAGGAACTATTGAAATTCCAGCCGGGAAGGCGGTGGTTATGGTTCAGCTTCCCGCCCGGACCCGTTTGAAAACCGAAGGCCGGAAAATAAAAGCGGGGAATAGTGTAATTGCTTATAAATAAATTCAGAATGCAATGTCAGATTTTTTAACAATGAAACCCACATGCATCAAATACATAAACACCTGTCTTTATGATTTTCAGTCATATGGGTTCCATCATACCTTTAAAATCAAAACAATATTATGATGAAAAGACTGATTATAATATTATCTGTCATCTTGTCGACAGCCACCCTGCTGGCACAGCAGAGTGTGCAGGGAACCATTACCGACGCACAAACTGGAGAATCATTGATCGGGGTGACTGTACAGATAAAGGGGACTACCACGGGTACCATGACGGATGTTGACGGGTATTACAGCCTGGTATCCAATCAACTGAATGCATCTTCGGTACTTATGTTTTCCTATATCGGCTACAAAACCGTGGAAGAGACCCTTGGCAGCCGTACAATTATCAACCTGCAGATGCAGATAGAGCAATCCATGCTTGACGAAGTGGTTGTGATTGGCTATGGCACCGCAAAAAAACGTAATGTTCTTGGTGCAGTTTCAAAGGTTGACAATACTGAACTCACCCGGATACCGGTTGCCGGTGTTGATCAGGCGCTTCAGGGAAGGGCTGCAGGCGTACAGGTAACACAAAACACGGGAGCTCCGGGTGAAGGCGTTTCGGTAAGGATCCGTGGTGCAGGCTCAATCAACTCAAGCAATAACCCGCTATATATTGTGGATGGAATCCCCACAGCAGATGCTTTGAAGATACTCTCCCCTGGTGATATCGAAAATATCACCGTACTGAAAGATGCATCCACTGCAGCCATCTACGGTTCACGTGCCAACAACGGCGTGGTACTGATTACCACAAAGAAAGGTGCTTCCGGAAAAACGGTGGTCACATACAGCGGTCAGACCGGTTTTCAGAAAGCGGTCAGACTAACAAAAATGGTAAATACTGCCGATTATATAACAGTATATAACGAAGCGGCAACCAATGACAACAAGTTTCTCCCCCCAACCCTCCAGCGCAGCCTGATCAGTGCAGAAGATGCCTCACGCTTCTCAGACATTAACCATATGGATGAGCTCTTCCGTGTTGCTCCTGTCAACTCCCATGAGTTTACCGTTTCCGGTGGAAGTGAGAAAAGTACTTACCTCATCTCCGGTTCCTTTTTTGATCAGAAAGGAATCATTAAAAGTACCGGTTACACCCGTGGTACCGCCCGCATTGACGTAACCTCCGAAGTCAGTAAATGGCTTACGCTGGGGACAAGTATGCTGGCAGGTATTTCGGATAATGACATCATCGGCAGTTCGGGCGACGGATACGGTGGTAACGGCGGGAGTGTGGTGAGATATGCCTTCTTCAGGAATCCGGCTATCCCCATACGGTTTGATGATGGCACCTTTGTTGACCGGCCTGCCGAGTATTTCGGGGCGCAGATTTTTGACTCATATCTGGGTGATGGGTACAACCCCATCGGCATGACCCATTTCAATGATAATAACCTGAAAGATGAGAGCTACCTCGCGAAAGCTTTCCTTACCGCAAAAATTACCTCTAACCTGACTTTCACCACCAACTTCGGAATAGATTACCATAATTCCAATTCCCGCCGGTTCAACCCCACTTGGGGCACGCTCAACCGTATCAATGCCAAGAACAGCCTGAATGTAGCCAATGTGCAAACTGCAAACTGGACGGTGAATAACGTTTTAAACTACGAAACCACCTTTGGCGAAAAGCACAATCTTTCTGTTATGGCAGGGTTTGAAGCCATTCGCAACAGTGGTAGAGGGCTTTATGCCAACGATATGGATTTCCCGGTTCAGCAGGAAGAGCTGATCTTTATAGGCAACGGCCTGGGAGAGAAGATTACCAGCCAGAATGCCTACGGTTCAACCCTTGCTTCGTTTTTCGGCCGTTTCAATTACGAATATAATTTCCGGTACTATATCTCGGGTACTATCAGGAGGGACGGCTCCTCAAGATTTACCGGCAACAACAAATGGGGTACTTTTTACTCATTCTCAGGTGGATGGGTTCTGAAAGAAGAACCTTTCCTGAAGGATGTCAAGTGGCTGCAGAACCTGAAACTGCGTGCCGGCTACGGTGCCATTGGAAACCAGGAGATTGGTCTGTATGCATACAGTGACAGGATTTCTCCTTACTTCAACTACCCGTTTGGCGGAGTCATAGCTTCCGGATATGCCCAGACAGCGCTTGGCAATGAAAACCTGAAATGGGAGACCAGTTACCAGTACAATGCCGGCGTTGATGCTGAACTTTTGAAAGGTGCCCTGGCCTTCTCGGTTGACTATTTCTACAAGGTGACAGGCGATATGCTTGTAAAAGCACCTAATCCTCCATCAACCGGTTATGCTGATGCAGCGTGGATAAACAGTGGCTCAGTATTGAATACCGGTGTTGAGCTTGAAGTTGCTTATAAGAAATATGAACAAGATTGGGGTTATTCCGTCAGCGCTAATGCAGCTTTTATACGTAACAGGGTACTTGACCTGGATGCACCGCTGTTTGGCGGAAGGGTGGAGTCGGGAATCTATGCCACACGCACTGAAGCCGGTCAGCCCATTGGCGCTTTCTACCTGCTTGAGATGGAAGGAATTTTCCAGAACGAAACTGAAATACTTCTGTCGGCCTTCCAGGGTCACAATATCCGTCCGGGCGATGTTAAATTCAAAGATCAGAACCTCGATGGGAAGATTGACAACCAGGACCGCGTTTATATGGGGAGCTCTATCCCAAAGGTTACCTCAGGTCTGAACATGAATGGATATTATAAATCATTTGATCTGAGCCTCTTCTTTCAGGGAGCTTTCGGGCACAAGATTTACATGCAGGTAAATCAGGATATCGAAGGATTCTACCGCGGATTCACCGTAACACAACGCTATTTTGACGAGCGCTGGACAGGTGAAGGGAGCTCAAACACACAACCCAGGCCTGCCTGGACAGCAAAATCAAACAACGCCAGACCCTCCTCACGGTTTCTTGAAGACGGCTCATATGTAAGGTTGAAAAATATTCAGTTAGGATATACCTTAAGCGATGAATTCATCCAAAAGCTTAAGATTGAAAAGACCAGGGTTTATGTTTCTTCCACCAACCTGCTTACCTTCAGTAAGTATCCTGGTCTGGACTCTGAAATGACCGTCAGCGACAACTCAAAAACCGAAGGCGATCGTGCCGCCGGAATTGACTGGGGTACTTATCCTTCGGCCATGACACTGATGCTGGGAATTAACGTTACTTTTTAACCAGAAGAGGCTATGAAACCCACATGTATCAAATACACAAACACCTGTTTATATGATTTTCAGTCATGTGGATTCCACCATACCCTTAAAATCAAAATTATATTATGATGAAAAAGATATTCAGCCATAAAAACCGTGATGCAGCCATTCTTTATGGTTCCCTCCTGAAAAGAAAATTAACCGCCCTGATCATAGTTGCTCTGGCAATTCTCTTAATACCATCGTGCACCGACTTCCTCACCGAAGAGTTGCAGGGTGACTTTGCCAGCGGTACCTTTTATAAAAACGATAAACAGGCTATTCAAGCCATTAATGGCGTATACAATGCGCTGGGTTTTTACAGTTTTAACAACAATATCTGGGTGTTTGGAGATGTGGCCTCAGATGATGCCGTAAAGGGTGGAAACCCCGGAGACCAGGCAGAAATAACTTATATTGATGAGTTCAATGCCGATGCAAACAACGGTATCATCAATAATTACTGGGCGTTTGCCTATGAGGCTATTTCGCGTGCCAACAACGTGATTGCCAAGGTGCCGGCCATTAATATGAATGAGCAGCTTAAAAACAGAATCGTTGGCGAAGCCAAATTCATCAGGGCATACACTTACTTTAACCTGGTCAACATCTTTGGTAAAGTTCCCCTTAAACTGAAACCCCAGCTTACACAGGAGACCATTCATGTGCCTCTGAGCGAAATTTCAGCCATCTATCTGCAAATAGAAAATGACCTGAAGGAGGCCGCTGCTGTGCTTTCCGAATCATACAGTGCAGCAGATGCAGGCCGTGTTACCCGGGGAGCAGCCTATGGTCTGCTGGGCAAAGCCAGCCTTTACCAGGGCAGATGGCAGGAAGCGGTAAACTACTTCCATCAGCTTGAAAGTTCCGGCCATTACGGGCTTCTTGACAATTACGCTGACAATTTCAAGGTTGACTTTAAAAACAGTAAAGAGTCAGTTTTTGAGATAGGGCACCTCACCGGCCAGAATCCCTTTACCGGAAATGTTCTCAATCAATGGTTTGCTCCTGCTTCTGAAGGCGGGTATTACTTCAACGCTCCCACACAGAGCCTGGTGGATGCTTTTGAGAAAAGCAACACAGGCGAAGTTGATCCCCGCCTTGATATGAGTATAGGCCGTGATGGTCAGCCCTGGCTGAACGGTGAACTTTTCAGCACTGACTGGTCGCCTACCGGCTACCTCACCAAAAAACACCAGCAACCGCTGTCAGAAGTTCCGGCCTCTCTCAAAGGCGACGGCGATCTCAGCTACATCTACATGCGCTATGCCGATGTATTGCTGATGAAAGCCGAAGCATTCAATGAACTGAACAATGCCGATTCTGCTCTCTCAAACCTGAACAAAGTAAGAGCACGCGCCCGGAACAGCTTTGACGGAAACGCCCCGGCTGATCTGCTTGTCCCTATCACAACAACGGATAAAGATCAGTTACGTACTGCTATTTATGAAGAACGCAGAACAGAACTGGCCCAGGAATTCCATCGCTATTTTGACCTGATGCGCTGGGGAAAAACAGTGGCCGAAGCCGCCCTGGGTCACCTCTTCAACTATGAGACTGACAGGTATCAGCCGATACCCCAGGCAGAAATTGATGCCAACCAGGCAATAGATAAACAACCTTGAACAGATGTGAACCCACAATTCTTCTTAATTAATCAATCTAAACAATAACCAAAAAATCAAAGTAAAATGAAAAACATGATGAAATTTAACACCCTGATGCTCGTGCTCTTCGTTGGCATGGCTCTGATCTTCGGATCATGCAAGAAAGACAAGGAGGATGATATCATTGAAGGTGACAAAACCGAACTCAATGCCCTGATTAGTCAGGCTGAAGCTCTGGCGAATGCTGCAACCACCGCCGATTATCCTCAGTCAGCAATTGATGCGTTCAAATCTACTTTACAGACGGTTAAGACTGCTGCTGCCACTAAACTTACCCAGAATGAGATTGACAATCTGATTGTACAGCTCGATGCTGCCATGGAAACTTTCATCTCACAGGCTTACGGGTTCATTAATGAATCGCTATATCTGAATGCAGGATGGCATTTTGATGAAGGTTCCGGAAACACCGCAACCGACTATTCGGCCACAAAGCATGTAGCTACATTCTTCAAAGGATGTACAGCTATTTTGGGAAGTGATGCCAAAATGCCCGAATGGACCAACGGCCTAAAAGGCAAAGCCATTTATTTCAACGGCGGCGCTCACCTGGAAGTACCCTACAACAATGCCTTCCTGCCCGCTGAGCTTTCCATCTCCGTATGGATAAAGCCCGATGAGTTGTATGAGCACAACTACATCCTCTCGCAGAACTACTGGAATGGTTACAAACTACAGACCCAGGGTGGTGGCAAACCTTTCTTTACCTACAAGAAAACCGATGGCGGTATCATTGATGCCGACAACGAAACCGACAACTCCATCAAGGCCGGTAAATGGAACCATATCGTAATAACCCTTAATAAAACCACCAAAGAGCTGAAGTTCTACGTGGATGGAACCCTGACAAAAACATGGACTGAAACAGATAAAGGCATTGGTCCTCTGCTTCAGACCCTGGAAGATCCTCAGCCATTCATTATCGGTGGCGTGGCAACCGATGCTGAACTTGCTGCCAACTTTATGGAGTGGACCACGGCAGAAAATCTCGGTTATTTCAAAGGTGTGATTGACGAACTGAAGATCTATAATATCGCACTTACTGACGGACAGGTGTCAAAACTCTATAATGATGAAAAGCCGTAACAGGTTGATTGATTAAAAGAGGTGTATAAAGAACAGGGCTCAGATCTCATCTGTTTTTTGACGTGAGAAGAGCCTTGTTCTTTTTGAAAAATTTTAAATCTTCACGGCTTCAAGCCTGATATCCGGCCCGGCATCAGATTGAAACCATATGATATGAAAAAAGCCCTGCTTCATCTGATACTTGTATTGTCTCTGTTTAAGTTACAGGCACAAAGCGGGCAACTTTCCATCAACCGCATAGAGCAAATGCCCGATCTGCCTTTTCCCCTTGAGCTGAGGGACTGGAAGGCTGTTGCTGCCGCTTATGACAACTATGTGTTTGATATGGACAAAACCGGTCAGTATCTGCCTCTGAGCCGGACTGGAAGCCAGGGACAATTCAACTACCCGGATAATATCCCTCTTTTTATGGATAGTTATGTGGGTGCTGCGGCACATGCAAACCAGGCAGAAGCCATCAACATTATACCGGCTATTGTTGGTGCATCACTTATAGGAATTGACAAGAGTAATCAAAACGGGCAGAACTGGGTGGAAAAAAACAAGGACTTTTTCAATCTGAAAAATGGCCAGAATGTATATCTGAATAACTACTTTACCTCCTCGGGTAACGACTGGTGGTATGACCTGATGCCCAATCTCTATTTTTTTCAGCTACGGTCACTTTACCCCACGGCAGTACCTGAATTTGACTCTCAGTTTCTGACTGTTGCCGACCGCTGGCTATGGGCTGTTCGTCAACTGGGCGGCAGTACCACCCCCTGGCAAATCCCGGATATGAATTACAGGGCTTTTAACCTGGCTACTGGACAGCCTCTTGCCACCGGAGTGCCTGAGCCTGAATCGGCCGGATCTATTGCCTGGCTGCTTTATACTGCCTTCCTGGAAACAGGTGAGCGGAAATATATGGAAGGCACACAGCTTGCTCTTGACTTTCTGGCCGGCTGGCAGACTAACCCTTCGTACGAACTTCAGCTTCCGTACGGCACGCTGACCGCTGCCCGTTTAAATGCGATGGAAGGAACGAACTATCCATTGCAGAAGTTTCTTGACTGGTGTTTTGACCGGGGCGCTCTGCGTGGCTGGGGCGCCATTGTGGGCAACTGGGGAGGGTACGATGTTTCCGGCCTTATCGGAGAGGCTAACGATGGAGGTAACGATTATGCTTTTGTCATGAACGGCTTTCAGCAGGCTGCCGCACTGGCACCCCTGCCCAAATATGACAAACGCTATGCAAAGGCTATCTCGAAATGGTTGCTCAACCTGACCAATGCCAGCCGCCTCTTCTACCGGGACGCCCTTCCTCAGGCAAATCAGGACTCCTACATCTGGTCTTCGGTTAATGATCCTGAGGCTTGCATCCCTTATGAAGCAATGAAAGAAAAATGGGAGGAAAAAACGCCTTTTGCCACCGGTGACGCCATCAGAGGCGGATGGGCAGCAACCAACCTGTCACTCTACAGTGGCTCCAGCGTGGGATACCTGGCCGCCGTGGTCAGTGAAACCAATGTTCCGGAAATCCTGCAGATTAACCTGAACATAACCGATTTTTATGGTGACAATGATCTGATTGGTTATATGTATTTCAACCCTGCCCCTGAGACAAAAACCGTTCAGATTTCATTGCCCGGAGGCACCTACGGTATGTATGAAGCTATCACTGAAACGGTTTCAGAGCAATACTGGTCAGATATGGCAGAACTATCCATCCCGGCAGGAGAAACAAGGCTGGTACGCTTTTTCCCCCGGGGAAACAGACCTGAAGCCAGGGATGGAAAGCTCTATATTGACAATAAAATACTGGATTATCACTATCAGTATGATTACACTCTGAATATCAGAATCAAGGCCCTGTCAGTCAGCCAGAACCCTGTATTGACAAATGCAGATTTTATGGCATACTGTGAATCCGGCAACCTGAATCCTGAAGATGCAGCTCACTATTCCTGGTATCTGAATGAGACAGTGATTCCGGATGTGAACGGATCAACGGCACAGTTGATCGCTCCGGCAGAACCAGGTAAATATATCCTTAAATGCGTGGTATCTGCTAACGGGCAATCGGTTCAGGATACACTACATATCCGGGTTGTTGACCATATTCCGGTTGCGCCTGTGGTTGAAGGAATCATCACATCCAATTCCTATACGGCAGTGAATGAATCTAATACATTCACAGTTAAGATTGTCCCGGCCCCGGATGAAATACTGGAATATGAGTGGTCTGTTTCTTCCGGCTCACTAAGCCAGAATAACGAAAATAGCGTAACCTGGCAAGCCCCGTCAAATCCAGGTGTGGAGAGTGTTACAGTAAAAGTCACCAATCAGGATCAGCTCTCCACTACAGTAACTGCGAACCTGCTGGTGAAAGATCTCAGCTTCAGCGCCCAACAACCATTGATCTGGTATCCGTTTGATACTGACAACCGGAATATGGCCGTCGACAGGTTCCATGCCACGGTAAACGGAGCTTCCAAAACAGATGACCCGCGTGGAGAACCCTCCGCAGCATATCGCTTTACCTCCGGATCAAATATTATCTACACTGAAAACCATAACGATCTGAATTTTGAAGATGCTGTCAGCCTGAGCTGTTGGGTAAAGCTTGAACAATTTGGATCAGAACGGTATATTATCTCCCATGGCTCCTGGCATCAACGCTATAAACTATCTGTCACCCCGGAAGGATTTCTCCGCTGGACGGTGAAAACCAGTAACGGAGTCAGCGATCTCGATAGTTCTGAACCCATCAAACTGAATCACTATTATCATGTAACGGCACTTTATACCGGTTACTCCATGGAACTTTATATAGATGGATCACTCGATGTCTTTAAAGCCTTTTACGGTGCCATTCAGCCATCCACAAAGCCACTGACCATCGGCCGCATGGATAACACAGAAACGCTCTACGCCCTCCGGGGAAGCGTGGACGAAGTGAAACTATGGGACAAAGAAATTCCTGCTCCACAGATTGAACAGCTGAAAAACCAGTGGGCAACGCCTTCCGGTATTGAAGAAACAGATATTATCGCCCTGATATATCCCAATCCTGCAGATGGTTACTTTATAATAAAATACTCAGACAGCGAAAAGGTCAGTGACATTATTCTTACCGGTTATGACAGCAGGCAGATACTCTCTGGCGAGATCTGCCGGAATGATCACAGGATAGAGGTTCATCTGCCTGAAATGGTTCCGGGACTCTATATTGTCACTTTAATTCTTGACAATGGAAGGAGAGTAAACTGGAAATTGATGGTGAAGTAAAAAAGGTTGTTTTGCGATTATTCTCCCGGCAGCCCTTGCCTTCCTCAGCATTGAGCTGCACATGATTTGCAATTACGTAATTAAGTACGTAATTTTGTACTTAAATAACACCTCAAGAATTTAATTATGATTGCAGCAAACTATACCGAATTCAGAAAAAAGCTTAAGTATTACCTTGATAGTGTGGAGCATTACAATAAAACCCTGATAATCAAACGTGGTTCGGGAAAAGGTGCTGTATTGATCTCCCTGGAGGAGTATAATTCCATTATGGAAACATTACACCTGCTGAGTTCCAAAAAGAACGCTCAAAGACTCTACGAGTCAATTGAACAAATGAAGTCTGGAAATAGTGTCCAAAGTGATCTCACTGAAGAATGAAGAGGATTACCTTTTCCAAAAATGCCTGGGAAGATTATCTGTTCTGGCAAGCAGAGGACAGGAAGATTTTAAAGAAAATCAACACTTTAATTAAAGAGATTCAATCAACACTTTATTCTGAAATTGGTAAATCTGAACCCTTAAAATATGATCTGGCAGGGTTATGGTCAAGACGTATAGATCATGAACACAGATTGGTATATCAGGTAAATGAAAATGAATTACTTATCTACAGCTGCCAATATCACTATGATTTATAACAGTTGCACGGCATAACAGGTTTTATTATGGAAAACAGACCCAGAATTGCCTCTGTTGACATCATGCGTGGGCTGACTCTCCTGCTCATGCTCTTTGTCAATGACCTGAACATGAAGGTGGCACCTGCCTGGCTAGGGCATACGGAGGCTGACTTTGACGGCATGGGCCTCGCAGACTGGGTTTTTCCGGGATTTCTCTTCATCGTTGGCATGGCCATACCATTCGCCATCTCAGGCAGAATAAAAAGGAATGAGCCGGTTTCCGGAATACTCCTTCATATAGCAATCCGCACTGTAAGCCTTATGGTAATCGGGATCCTGATGCTGAACTCCGGAAGAGTCAATCCCGAGGCCACCGGCATGAACAGAAACCTCTGGGCATTGCTCATGTACATCTCTGTCTTCCTGGTATGGAATGACTACCCTAAAGGGAAACACAAACTGCTTTTCACAATACTGAGGGCTGCCGGCGTCGCTACACTGATCTTCCTGGCAATTATTTTCCGGTCAGGCAGCGCCGATGACCCGGGCTGGATGATAACAGGCTGGTGGGGAATCCTTGGCCTCATAGGATGGAGTTACCTGACCGCATCGCTGATTTATGTGGCATTCCGTGATTCAGTGGCATGGACCATGGCTGCCGTCATCTTCTTCCTGATGATCAATATCCTTGACCAGTCAGGTGTGCTCGGATTCCTCGATCCCGTGAGGCCGGTCCTTGGAATACTCATACAGGGCAATGTCCCGCTGATAGTTCTTACAGGCATGTTTGCCGGTATACTGATCAGGAAGCTGAAAAAATCCGGAGATGAAAAAATCATTTTGATGCTAATAGTGATGGGCATAATCTCCCTCGCCCTGGGATTCTTCTTGCGAAAATGGTTTATCATCTCCAAGCTCCTGGCCACTCCCAGCTGGGGGATGATCTGCAGCGGCATCAGCTTCCTGGCCTTTGCTGCAATATACTGGCTTGCCGATGTAAAAGGGCTGATCGGATGGGCTGATTTCGTCAGACCTGCCGGGAGATATTCACTGACCACATACCTCGCTCCCAATATCCTCTACCACGCAATATGGATGTCATCCGTACCGGTACTGATTTACAAGCAGTCGTCAGAACCACTGGTTGTTATCCTCGGCTCCATTGCCTGGGCGCTGCTAATGTCGGGGCTTACGGCGATCCTTGCCAGGATGCATATCAAACTCAGGCTGTGAGAGGGAAACACAGATAAAACCCAACCTCCCACCATGAAAGTCACTCTGGAGAGATCAGCGAGTAAGTTGGGATGCACAGATAAAACCTGAACTCCCACCCTTTGCGAGACAGCCACTCCATCCCGGAAAGTATGGTACAAATAAATCGTCCTGCCATCTCTATTTTCTTTTATCGTATTCCTTTATCAACTCCTCCCTGCTGATCGGCCTGCCGTGACCGGGAAGAATGGATCTATAGCCGGTGTCGATGATCTTCTTCCAGCTGTTGAGAAGCAACGTGACATCATCGGCAAATGGCGGGAACGGTGAGCCGGGCATGGTCCCAACTACCAGGTCGCCTACAATGACTGTCTCATCATCAATCACCACCGTGGCTCCTCCCGGCGAATGTCCCGGCGTATGCATTACATACCCGTTTATCCCAAAACGGTTCAGATCAAACTGATCATTGAAAACATGTTCGGCAACACAGGGATCATACCTGAAAACCGGCTGCATCTTCCTGCCAATTCCAATCATGCCGCGGGTGAAGGTGTAGGTCCCTTCCGGTATCGGTGTATCACCGGCGGCAAGCATGCCGCTCTCGGCCTCCTGCACCACCACCCCGCTACCATACTCCGCCTGCAGCCAGGCTGCATTGCCGGCATGGTCAAAATGAGTGTGGGTAAGGATCACCGCCTCAGGAATTATTCCCTTACGCTTCAGCGCCCGTTCAATCCTACTCCTGTCAAACGAGATGCCTGTATCAACAATAATCGTCCGGTCGTTCCGCGTAACAACCCATATATTGCACCCGGCAGGCGTCAGCCTCGTGATCGTGGTGCCATTCTGCGTGTTATGGATCCTATTCATGATACTAAGATAATACTCAAGTTTCATCCTTTATCAATTTGTGATAAACAATGGTAACTTTAGGGCTGCAAAAATGAGCCTGAATGAAGTCCATCCAGATTTACCAGGTTGATGCATTCACTCACGTTCCAATCACTGGCAACCCTGCTGCAGTATGCGTTCTTACTGACCCGGTGACAGAAGAAACAATGCAGAAGACAGCTATGGAAAACCATCTGCCTGAAACTGCATTTATCACACGCGGAAAGGATGAATGGCTGATAAGGTGGTTCACGCCGATGCAGGAGGTTGACCTGTGCGGCCATGCCACCCTCAACGGAGACAGGAACGAATCGCAGGCTCAGCACCGCTGCATCTTAAAGGCGAGCTCTTTATCTGATTTAGATTAAAAACCATTAAGTTTGCCGGCGAAACAGAAGAATATGATAAAAAAGGATGCCATCCATCCCTACGGGGAAAAACAGGAGCAGTTTGACAGGCGTTACCTGCGCATGGCCTCAATATGGTCTGAGAACTCCTATTGCGAGAGACGGAAGGTGGGAGCACTTATAGTCAAAGACAAGATGATTATCTCCGACGGATATAACGGCACACCTGCCGGTTTTGAAAATATCTGCGAGGATGAGAATAATGTTACCAAGCCATACGTTTTACATGCTGAAGCCAACGCCATCACCAAGGTAGCACGGTCAAACAACTCAAGTGAGAACGCCACACTGTATATCACCGACTCACCCTGCATGGAGTGTGCAAAACTGATCATACAGTCGGGTATCAGGCGGGTAGTCTACAGCAACCAGTACCGCAATATTGATGGTATTGAGTTACTTAAACGGGCTGGCATCGAACTTCTTTATATTGATCTTGGAGAAAGAAAAAATGAAATATAACAAGGCGTACCTTCCGCTGATAATCGGAATCTCAATTGCCATTGGCATATTGATAGGTTTTTATATGCCCCATCCCCAGGCCGGGTTCTATACAAACTTCCCGCCGTCAAATGACAAGCTGAACCGGATACTTGACATCATTGAGTCTGATTATGTTGATACCGTCAACAGAAACGCGCTGATAGAGGAGGCCATACCGGTAATGCTCCGTAAACTTGATCCTCACTCAGTCTACATCCCTGCCACTGATCTCGCGCAGGCGAACGAACCGCTGCAGGGCAACTTTGACGGAATAGGTGTTTCATTCAACATGCTGACTGACACTGTGCTTATAATCAGCACTATATCCGGAGGGCCCTCAGAAAAGGCCGGCATTATACCGGGCGACAAGATAATCATGGTCAATGACTCACTCATCGCCGGCAGAAACATTCCCGATGAGGATGTGGTCAAGATGTTGAAGGGTCCGCGTGGCACCAGGGTCGACCTGAAGATTGAGCGCAAGGGCGCGAAGGAGCTCCTGCCTTTCACCATTATCCGCGACAAGATTCCACTCTATAGCGTTGATGTATCATACATGATGTCAGATGATGTGGGATACATCAAGATTTCCAGCTTCGCACTCACCACCCATGATGAATTCAAAAAGGGCCTCAATGAGCTCAAGGAGACAGGAATGAAAAAACTGATCCTTGACCTCAGGGGAAACTCCGGAGGTGTGATGGATGCTGCAATCCAGATTGCTGACGAGTTCCTTCCGGAAGGAAAGCTCATCGTCTTCACCATGGGTAAATCTACACCCCGCCAGGAGATGAAGGCCACCGCCAAAGGCGAATTTGAGACGGGAGAGCTTGTGGTGCTGATAGATGAGTGGAGCGCCTCATCGAGCGAGATACTGGCAGGAGCGGTACAGGACAACGACAGGGGCACGATCATTGGCAGACGCTCATTCGGCAAAGGCCTCGTTCAGGAGCCTGTCATGTTCCGTGACGGGTCCGGCATGAGACTGACAATTGCCCGCTACTACACCCCTACCGGTCGTTCTATTCAGAAACCCTATGACCAGGGAGTTGACAAGTATTATGAAGATCTTGGCTACCGGCTTATGCACGGTGAGTTTGAGGAGGCAGATTCAGTAAGACTTGATGACTCACTGCGCTTCACCACCCCGGGAGGCAAGGTAGTCTACGGCGGAGGAGGAATCATGCCTGATATCTTTATCCCAATTGACACCGCCGGTATTTCAGAGTATTTCCTTGCTGTCAGGAACTCCGGCCTGCTATACAGGTATGCCCTGAAATTCACCGAGGACAACCGTGAGACCCTCAAAAAATACAATGAACTGCCGGAGCTGATAAGATGGCTCGAAGGTCAGAATCTCCTTTCAAAATTTGTTGGCTACGCGGGACAAAATGGCGTACCGGCCAGAAAGGATCAGATTGAGACCTCAAAGAACATAATTGAAGTCCAGCTGAAAGCATATATCGCACGTAATATGCTTGATAACAAGGGATTCTATCCTATCTGGCAGGAGATTGACAAAACCCTCCTGGAAGCCTTCAGTTACCTGGAAAACAACTGAAACCTCATCACCAGGTTAACCGGCCGGCAAAATCCTTCAGCAGTAAAGCTGATTTTTCTGTCTCCTCGATGAAACCGAGGTGGCCTGAGTTCTCCAGGATGACGACCCGTGCGTTGAGAGGCAGGCCGATATCATACTGGGCCTTCCCGGGAGAGAAGTAAAGATCATGCCTGCCCAGAATCCATAAGAGCGGAACCTCCCCCTTTTCAAGGATATACTGGCGTGAAGGCCTGACTATCATTCCATTCAGAATGGCAATAATCCCCTCAACGCTATTCCGCGAAGCAATCTGCCGGGACCTTTCCAGCTGTGCATGCATTGACTTCAGATTCTCCTTCGCGAACATCATGCTGACATTACCCGGATACATAATGTTCTTCTTTCCGGCCCTGACGATGGCAATCTCCCTCTTCCGGCGTGCAATTGCCTCAGGTGTGTCAGCGTGGGGATGAGAGTGAAAGAGCACATATCCTGACAGCATCTCCGGGTAAAGCTCCACAAATGCAAGTGTGACATATCCGCCCAGGGAGTGACCAACCATCACTACCCTCTTCTCCCCGGCATCCCTGATCACTTCGCGCACTGCTGAAGCAAGAAACTCCATGGTGTGTACTTCACCCTTAACCCCTGATTCACCATGTCCCGGCAGGTCAGGGCTGATGATCAGGTAATCTTCTTCCAGCTTCTCAGCCAGTGGATCCCATACCTCTCCGCCTTCAAGATATCCATGCAGCAAAACAATGGGCCTCCCCTTGCCGCGCACCGTGTAATATATCCTTACACCTTCAAATTGTATATTCCTTTTCATGCGGCCACGTATCAACCATTACGTATTTTCCATGCGGCCACGTACCGACGGGTCTAAGACCCGTCGCCACATCAACCAATTACGTATTTTCCTGTGGGGCAATATTTTAAATGCAGGTGCGTTCAATCTCCTCAACGGTTTTCGGTGCCGGTTTACCCAGTAACCTCGAACCCGTGGGGGTAATGAGAACATCATCTTCAATCCTTATGCCGCCAAAATCAAGGTAACTCTCAACCTTTGCGAAATTGATGAAGGCTTCGTTGATACCTTCAGCTTTCCATTTGGCAACAAGCTCGGGAATGAAATAGATTCCCGGCTCAACGGTAAAGACATGACCCGGCTTGTATGGCAGCGCGAAGCGGAGTGATCTCAGTCCGAACTGGTTACTGCGCTTCACCTCGTCATTATAGCCCACATAATCCTCTCCCAGGCTTTCCATATCATGTACGTCAAGACCCATCATATGGCCAAGGCCGTGCGGCATGAAGAGAGCCGGTGCACCTGCTGCAACAGCCTCATCAATGTCACCTTTCATGAAGCCCATATCCTTCATGCCTTCTGCAATTATCCTCCATGCACCAAGATGAAGGTCGCGGTTTGAGATTCCCGGTCCGGCATTTTTTATTGATTCGGTGTTAGCCCTGAGGACAATTTCATATATCTCCTTCTGGCGCTGGCTGAATTTCCCTCCCACCGGAGTGGTACGGGTCAGGTCAGCCGCATAGTGCATATTTGATTCGGCTCCGCAGTCGGTAACCATCATCCTCCCTTCCCTGAGCACATTAATATGCACATGGTTGTGAAGGGTTTGCCCGTTGATGCTCAGGATTATCGGAAATGAGGGGCCGGCTCCCCGGGAGTAGGCTATGCCCTGCAACACACCAAATATCTCCTGCTCTGTTACTCCGGGCTTACACATGCGCATAGCCGTTGTCTCCATCTCGCATGTTATGTCAATTGCCTTTTCAATCTCAACTATCTCAATATCTTCCTTGATTGACCTCAATGAAACCACGGCTTTGATGAGCTTCTCCGAAGCCTTCGTGCGCATCTGGCAGGGGTTTTCCTTCAGGAGTGCACCCAGGGTCATCTTTGTCTCAGCACGGTATGGCGGGAGAAAATGGATTGGCCTTCCTGCCTTCAGGGCATCATGGACCATTTCATCCAGCTTATTCATCGGATGCGTAAGCACAACACCGGCACGGGATGCCAGCTCGGCAATTGAGGGCTGAGGGCCCATCCACACTATGTCGTCAACGGTAAAATCGTTGCCGAAAATAATCTCATCCCCTGAATTGAAATCAACCACTCCTGCCAGTCCCGGCAGATCAATGCCGAAAAAATAGAGAAAATCACTATCCTGTCTCCAGTGATAGGTATTGTCCGGGTAGTTCATCGGTGCTTCAACATTGCCAATGAAAAGGGCGATACCATCATTCACCAGTGACTTCAGCCTTTGGCGGCGCTTAATGTAAACTTCTTTTTCAAACATATCTTAATTTGTTTTATGTACCAGTACGCTAATGTAACAAGAGCAACGGATTTTTTAGCTTATTAAAGTCATTTTTCATTGCGAAGAGTATTGTTAGATTCGCACAAGAACGTATATTCGCATATTAACTTCACAAAAATCACCCGTTTATGCCCTATCGCCGCCTGCCCAATACAGATTCTGCGCGTCTGAGAGCCTTTAAGAAAGCTATTGAAATGAGCAAGGAGATTCCGCCTTTCAGACTCGCTTTCTCTATGAAGACCCTCGTCAGGATCCAGGCATTCCTGCCATTGTTTGAAAACAGCATCAGCCACCAGAGGCAGACACTTGTCAACCAAAATGAGAAGGCAAAGTCAAACCAGGAGACGGCACGCAAGGCAAGGCTTTACCTTACTCATTTCCTGAGGGTCATGAATATGGCAGTGACAAGGGGTGAGCTTCCGCCTGAAACAAGGACTTTCTATGGCATTGCTTCGGATGACAGCACCCTTCCTTCCCTGGCAACAGAAAATGAACTGGTGGCATGGGGCAAGCGGATCATTGACGGGGAGGAATACCGGATCAGAAAAGGTTATTCACCTGTAACCAATCCTACCATAGCAGTTGTCAAGGTGCGGTACGAAAAGTTTCTTGAGACGCGGAGCCATTGCAAGACTGTCAACCGGAGGGCATCTGATTGCGTGAACAAGACCGCAGGCATGCGTCAGGAGGCTGATGAACTGATAACACTGCTCTGGAACGAGATCGAAGCCAGCTTCTCGTCACTTCCTGAAGAGGAGAAAAGAGCCAACGCTGAGAAATATGGTCTTGTCTATGTATTCCGAAAACATGAGAAGACCAGGAAAAATCTCTCTCTCACCCTCTTCAGCGCCAACCAGGAAAACCAGTAATCACTCATTGAAGCTCGGAAATACCATACTCAGGGAGCAACCACTCTTTCTCGCTCCCATGGAGGATATCACAGACCCCTCATTCAGGTATGTCTGCAAGATGTTCGGCGCCGATTTCATGTATACCGAGTTTATCTCATCTGACGGACTGATAAGGGATGGCCGCAAAAGCGTCAAAAAGCTTGATCTCTTCGATTATGAGCGGCCAATAGGTATCCAGCTTTACGGCCATATCACCGAATCAATGGTTGATGCCGCCCTTCGGGCCGAAGAGGCAAATCCTGATCTCATTGACCTCAACTTCGGATGCCCGGTAAGGAAGATAGCCGCCCGGGGCGCCGGAGCAGGTATGCTTCAGAATATCCCGCTGATGACAGAGATGACCTCAGCCATCATCAGGGCAGTGAAAACCCCGGTAACGGTAAAGACAAGGCTCGGCTGGGATGAAAACAGCAAAATCATAGTTGATGTTGCCGAGCGTTTGCAGGATACAGGTATCGCAGGACTGACCATTCATGGGCGCACCCGGTCACAGTTGTACCGGGGCGAGGCAGACTGGACCCTTATAGGCGAGGTAAAGAAAAACCCGAGGATGAAAATTCCTGTCATTGGCAATGGTGATATCAACGGGCCCGAACGGGCGAAAGAGATGTTTGAAAGATACGGGGTTGACGGTATCATGATAGGACGGGCAACATTCGGAAGACCATGGATATTCAGGGAGATACGACATTACCTTGATACCGGTGAGATACTTCCCGAGCCCACCGTGAGAGAAAAGGCTGATCTGGCTCTGCTGCACCTTGATAAATCACTTGAACACAAGGAAGGAAAACCTGCCATCCTGGAGATGAGACGCCATTTCTCAAATTACTTCAAGGGCCTTCACGGGTTTAAGGAGACCAGGCTGAAGCTCCTGACATCAACCGACGTGGATGAGATACGCTCAATTATCGGTGAAATCAAAGAAAAATGGGGTGATTTCACTTATGAACGGTCAACCGGCATCTACGGCATCTGACACTTCCGCAGCCGGAACAATGATCCGTGCATAGAGCTTGCGTATATCTTTCCATTTGAACACAAGTGCCAGTATTGCAATAAAAATCAGCGACTGCAGAATCAGCCCGCCAAATTCCTCCCATGGATAGATCTGTATCTGTTCATATAGTGCCGGAGTCTGAAGGGCCATGTCTTCATGGGTGACAAGCACCGTAAGGAAAATATTGTTTGCAGCATGTGCACCTATTGCCAGCTCAATTCCGTCATCGAACATCGTCAGTACTGCGAAGAGAAGCCCGAAAAAGATGTACTGGGGCATCATCGTGAGGAAACCGTATTTACTGACCTCCGGGTTAAATCCGTGCATCAGCCCGAACAGTATTGATGTGGAAAGTATCGGGATCCACCTGTTGCGTGCCAGGACGGCAAAACCCTGCATCAGGTAACCCCTGAAAAGAATCTCCTCAAAAGCAGCCTGGAAAGGTATCAGCAACAATGCCAGAAGAGCAAGAACAATCAGTGAGTTTGATGTGTTGTTGATCCGGAAGTTTCCCGGGTCACTTTTCAATGCATACAGCAAGTATAGCGCCGATACGGCGATCCATGCCAGGGCGGCAAACATCATCCGGCCCCACCTGACCTTCCGGCCGCCGTTGATAACACTCCCGAATGTTCTGTTGTGCAATGGCCTGACCAGAAGGATGAATGCCAGCAACCCAATCAGGAAAGGAAACACGTTCAGAACGAATCCCAAATTGAGATTGATGCCCATGGCTTCAAAATCAGGCATGGTATCTTTCTGTAGCATTGCATAGCCGTCAGGAGAACTGGCTATGATGACTGCCTTCAGCAGCAGTCCGCTTATGATGATTGCAGCAAGGAAAGGAGCTATCACTCCTGTGAAATACCTCCAGAATGAGTTCTTCCCGGTAAAAGCAGCGCTGATAAAAGGTGACTCGCCCCCGGCCTCAGGGGTGTTGATTGTTTCATTGACTTCCATATAACTTGTCATTAAAATTCAGATCCGGGTCTCGCCGGGTAGTCTATCGAGTAGTGTAATCCCAGGCTCTCCTGCCTGTTCTGGGCCATCTTTATTACCAGGTATCCCGCAGCGATGAGGTTTCGGAGTTCTATCAGCTCCCGTGAAATGGTTGACCTCCGGTACAGGTCCTCCGTTTCCTGGTAGATAATCTCGAGGCGTGCTTTGGCCCTGGCAAGTCGGAGATCAGACCTCACGATTCCAACGTAGTTGCTCATTATCATCTGCATCTCCCGGTAGTTTTGTGTTACGAGGATCATCTCCTCGAGGTGGGTGGTGCCATGATAGTTCCAGACAGGAATCTTTTCTTCATGAGTGAGTGAGCCTATGCGTGCCGATGCATCCCTGGCCGCCCTGTGTGCATATACGGCTGCCTCGATAAGGGAGTTGGATGCCAGCCTGTTTGCACCATGAAGTCCGGTGGATGAGACCTCTCCTATTGCATATAGCCTGTCAATGGAGCTCCTTCCGTTCCTGTCAACCCTCACCCCACCGCATGAATAGTGGGCTGCAGGTACAACCGGAATCATGTCCCTGGTTATGTCAATACCCTCGGAGAGGCATTTCTCATAAACATGCGGGAAATGAGACCTGAGCTCGTCAGCGTCAAGATGGGTGCAATCGAGCCACTCAAAGTCATCACCCTTCAGTTTCATCTCATTGTCGATGGCCCTGGCCACAACATCGCGCGGTGCGAGAGACCCCTGTGCATGGTATTTCGGCATGAACTTTTCTCCGGCCCTGTTGCGCAGTTCAGCCCCGAAACCCCTCAGCGCCTCAGTGATAAGGAATGACGGTCTCTCCCTCGGATTAAACAGTGATGTGGGATGAAACTGAATGAATTCCATGTTCTCAAGCACTCCGTTGGCCCTGTGTACCATCGCCACCCCGTCGCCTGTGGCAACCGGTGGATTGGTGGTGGTCAGGTATATGTTTCCGCAACCACCGGTGGCCAGCACCGTAACCCTGGCAAGAAATGTGATTACTCTTCTGCTTGTCAGGTCTGCCACATAGGCTCCGTAGCACTCGATATTCTTCCACTCCCGGGTCACATACTCGCCAAGGTTATGCTGGGTGAGCAGGTCAATGGCAAAATGATCTTCATAGATCCGGATGTTTTTGTGCTCACGTGCCTTTTTAATCAGCACCTTCTCAATGGCAGCGCCTGTATAATCCTTATGATGAAGTATCCTGTGCTCGGTATGGCCTCCCTCCATTGCCATGTCAAGGGTACCGTCAGGCTTCTTGTCAAAATCCACGCCCATCTCTATCAGCTCCCTGATGCGCTCCGGAGCTTCGCTGACAACCATTCTCACCACCTCCTCATTGGAGTATCCGGCACCGGCAATCATTGTGTCCCTTACATGTTTCTCAAAGTTGTCAGGCTCATACATCACAGCTGCTATCCCACCCTGGGCATAGTTAGTGCTGCAGTCATCCATCTTCGCCTTTGTGATCACACATACTTCTCCGTGGGCTGCAGCCTTGAGCGCAAAAGAGAGCCCGGCGATACCCGAACCAATCACAAGATAATCACACCTGATTTTCATAGCGGCTTGTTAAGAAAAAAAAGTAAAGATACAAATTGATTTCAGACATGAAACCGGATTGTAAAACCGCGGATTTTAATATACTTTTGCCCGGTTGTTATCACGAAGACCCTCAGAATCAATATGGCTCAGGAAGATGTTTTCAGAAAACTCGTTGCACACTGCAAAGAGTATGGATATGTGTTTCCCTCAAGTGAAATCTATGATGGCCTGGGCGCTGTCTATGACTATGGCCAGTATGGCGTTGAACTGAAAAACAACATCAAGAAATACTGGTGGGACAGCATGGTTCTCCTCAATGAAAATATTGTGGGTCTTGACTCCGCAATATTCATGCACCCGGCCATCTGGAAAGCATCAGGCCATGTTGACGCATTCAATGACCCTCTGATTGACAACCGTGACAGCAAGAAGCGTTACCGCGCTGACATGCTCATAGAAGAGCATCTTGAAAAACTCAGTGAGAAAATTGAAAAGGAGGTTGTGAAAGCCAGGGGCAGGTTCGGTGAAAAATTTGACGAGGCCCTTTACCGCTCAACTAATCCCCGCATACTCGAGACCCGGGAAAAGTATGATGCCCTGCATAAAAGATTCGTTGAAGCCATGGCAGGCCCTGATCTGGCAGAGCTCAGGCAGATAATAGTTGACAACGGCATTGTATGTCCCGTATCCGGGACCTGCAACTGGACTGAAGTGAGGCAGTTTAACCTGATGTTTGCCACGGAGACAGGGCCAACATCTGACGGTTCGATGAAAATTTACCTTCGCCCGGAGACGGCACAGGGTATCTTCGTAAATTTCCTGAACGTCCAGAAGACCGGCCGCATGAGGATCCCCTTCGGGATAGCCCAGACAGGCAAGGCATTCCGGAATGAGATAGTGGCGCGTCAGTTCATCTTCCGCATGCGCGAGTTCGAACAGATGGAGATGCAGTTCTTCGTCAGGCCCGGCACAGAGCTTGACTGGTTCAGCCACTGGAAGGAGGCAAGGATGAAATGGCACAGAGCCCTCGGGTTCGGAGACGACAACTACCGGTTCCATGACCATGACAAGCTGGCCCACTACGCCAACGCTGCAGCCGACATTGAATACAGGTTCCCGTTCGGGTTCAGGGAGGTTGAGGGGATCCACTCGCGTACCGACTTCGACCTTCGTCAGCACCAGCAACAGAGCGGCAAGAAGATGCAGTATTTTGATCCTGAGATAAATGAATCATATATACCCTATGTGGTTGAAACTTCTATCGGTGTTGACCGCATGTTCCTCCAGGTGATTGCTGCCTCGTACTTCGAAGAGGATCTCACAAAGGAGGATGGCACGCCTGACAGCAGGGTGGTGCTCCGCCTTCCTGCAGCGCTGGCTCCGGTAAAGCTGGCGGTTATGCCTCTGGTGCGCAAGGATGGCCTCCCGGATATTTCACGCAGGATTATCAGTGACCTGAAGTTCGATTTCAACTGCCAGTATGATGAAAAGGACTCGATAGGCAAGCGCTACCGCAGACAGGATGCAATCGGTACTCCGTACTGTATCACTATTGACTACCAGACAGTGCAGGATGAAACGGTAACCATCAGGTACCGTGACTCAATGGAGCAGGAGCGTGTTTCTGTTTCGCAACTCAGGGCAATCATCGCTGACAAGGTCAGCATGCAGGAACAACTGAAAAAACTTTGATATGAGAGCCGTGCCGGCAAAGGTTCTGATCATTACCTACTACTGGCCTCCCAGTGGCGGGGCCGGAGTCCAGCGCTGGCTCAAGTTCACCAAATACCTCCCTTCATCAGGCTGGTTCCCGGAAGTGCTTACCGTTGACCCGCTATATGCAGCCTATCCCTTCAGGGATGACTCCCTGTACGGCGAAGTCCCGGTGGATGTGAAAGTACACCGTACGAAAGCCCTCAATTTTTTTGCACTCTACAACAGGGATCAGTCTAAAATACCTCATGCCGGATTTGCCTCGGGAAAGGATAAGGGATTTAAAAGCACTGTCAGCAGATTCATAAGGGGAAATTTTTTTATCCCTGACCCCCGCAGGGGATGGAACAGGTTCGCCTTTCGCAGGGCATCCGAACTAATCAGATCACAAAACATAACTCACATTATTACAACCAGCCCTCCTCACTCCACCCAGCTCATCGGACTGAGGCTGAAGCGTCGGTTCCCCGGGCTGAAATGGGTTGCAGATCTGAGGGATCCATGGACTGACATCTATTACTATGACATGTTCAGGCCTTCGCTGCCGGCAAGGATGCTCGACAGGAATCTTGAGAAGAGAGTGCTTTCCAGGGCTGACAGGATCATTACCGTCGGAAAAACACTGGCATCACTCTTAGCTGCAAAGACAGAGGCGGTGGCTGGTAAAACAGAGATACTGCCCAACGGATTTGACGAGGAGGACTTCCAGGGAATAGTGTCATCGGTGCCGGAGAGATTCACCATTACCTATGTCGGTACCCTCTCACCTGCCTATCCGGTCCGGGGGTTCATTGACGCCGTGAAGGATATGCGCATTAACGGGAAGCAGGTGGCACTTCAGTTTGTCGGTACTGTTCCCGAAGAGATCAGGGCTCTTTTCCCGGCAGGTGACGAGGGCGATGGCCCCCGGTTTATAAGTTATTGCGAGCATCCTGAAGCAATAAGGTATATGATGAGTTCCAGCCTGCTGCTGCTTATAATTCCTGACCACAGTTCAAACAGGTCAATCCTGACCGGAAAAATTTTCGAATACCTTGCAACAGAGAAGCCCATTCTGTTCCTCGGACCCGAAGATGGCGATGCTGCAAGGTTGCTGACACTCTGCGGCTACCAGGGTATCTTCGGGTATGATGATGTTGAAGGCATCAGGGAGTTCATCCTCAGAGTTGCAGAGGGAAAGCCGGTTAAGCGGAGCGGTTATCACCTCGAGTATTCGCGCAGGGCGCTGGCAGTGAAGCTGGGAAATATTCTCGACAGGCTGTAGCATTAACCGGCTGGTCTGGTTCCTGCCGGCAGGCACCTCTCACAGGTTACACGTAAGCAGGCACGCATTCTACCGTCTCCGCCTGAACCGCTCCACAAAAGATTCAGCTATGCCGTTCAGGTCATCCGAGAGCCTCCAGAACAAAACCCCGGCGGTGTAAATCATTGTCACCAGCAAGCTTCTTACAATGATGTCAGTAATAAGCGGCATCTGCGGCAGGAAGTACCCTGCCGCAAGTGCTGCAAGAGCGACAAGCGTCATCTTGAGGTGCACCATGCTGTACGGCCAGAGGCCAAACCTTGTGCCGGTAAGCAAAACACCCAGCATGCTGTAGATAATATTCGAAATCATCGATGCAAGCGCAGCACCGGTTATCCCGAACAGAGGGATGAAGATCAGGCTCGTTCCGACAAAAAGACCGATCAGAATGAACATAAGCCAGGTCTGATACCTGTAAAGCGGTGAAGTACTGAGCACTACACCGTTAACACCCGCAGAACCGCTTACAAGGTTGCCGAAGCTTATGAGTACTATTACTGCCGCACTCTTTGAATATATATCCGGCAGCAGGCGGAATATGTTGTCAATGTTGACCAGAAGGCCGATAAAGATCAGAAGACCGACAGCATACTGGCTAACACTGCTGCGCACGTACATGTCGTCAATTTTTTCAAGGTCGTTCTTCTTCCATGACTCGGCAAGAAAAGGAATCGATATCTTGGATACTGACCGGCCGGGCAGTGTGATCATCACTGCAAAATATGAGGCAATAGAGTAAATTCCCACCTCGGCCTCGCCGAGATAGGTATTGATAAAGAGCTTGTCAAGGGTTGTCAGTGTCACCGTGCTTATGCCTGTCAGTATGCCGAACAGCGACAACAGTATGATCTCGCGTCTCAGATGCGGGGTGATGAATCCGGGCTCGAGCCTGAGTGAGATCTCACCCCTCATAAGCAGGCTGATGAAAATGATAATCAGCAGCACTCCCTGGGAGACCACATACCAGAAGACGTAACCGTCAAAATCAATTATTTCTGCCCAGAACAGCACGATCAGCCCCAGGTTAAGCACCCTGAAGAAAAACTCCCTGAGGAATGTTCCAAGCACAGCATCATAAAGAACCTTGTTGTAGTTGTCCAGGAGATTGAAGAGCAACGTTACCAGCAACAATGCAGGGAGATATATGGAATACCTCGAGATAAGCGGCGAGCGCTCGAGGTTTACCCTCTCGAAATGAGGTGCGTAAAACTTCAGGAAAATCAGCGCAATAATAAACCCTGCAAGAGTTATAACAACAGCAAGCCCGAGAAATCCATGATGCCTGCCACGGGTACCCCGGAAATATGGGAACAGCCTGTTGATGACATTTGTGAACCCCAGGCTTGAGAACTGTGCCAGCATCGTGGCAAAAGAGAGAAGCAACTGAACCACGCCAATCTCTCCCGTGGTAAATATCCTGGGTGAAAGGAGGATTATATTCACGAAGCCAAGCAGGGCGCCCAGGTAAGACCAGGCGGTCCCGCGTATTGTCTGCCTTTGAACTATGCCCATGTTGCTTCGCCGTTGCGGCAAATGTAAAACAATATACTCATTTGAATTAAAGATCAGTTGGTGTATTTTTGTCAGATAATTCAAATCCGGGTATATGACCTGCCAACACCCTGCAAATGAAACCGAATAGCTTCAAATCAGCATTGCCGCATATTATTGCCGTGCTCCTGTTCACTGTGATCTCCTTCGCCTATTTCTTCCCGGTACTGGAGGGAAAGAAGATAAATGCCCATGATACCAAAGTGTACGAGGGATCTTCAAAGGAGATAAGCAATTACCGTGAGAAACACGGCGGTGAACCGCTATGGACCAACTCTATGTTCGGCGGAATGCCTGCTTACACGATCTCGGTGAAATACCCGGGAAACCTTTTCAAACACCTGGACAACTTCCTGAAGGCCTTTAAGACACCTGTGGCAGCACTCTTCCTGTCAATGCTCGGCTTCTACATCATGCTGCTCCTTTTCGGGGTCAATCCATGGCTGGCGATAGCCGGAGCAATTGCATACGGATTCTCGTCCTATCTCTTTGTCTGCCTCTCTGCAGGTCACAATACAAAAGCCTATGCCATGGCCTACATGGCACCTGTTATTGGCTCGGTGGTCTACTCCTTCCGGAGGAATCTCCTGACCGGAGCCTCACTGTTTGCCCTCTTCCTGTCGCTCCAGATAATGGCAAACCATGTACAGATAACATACTATACCGGCATCATCGTGCTTGTATTCGGAATCTTTGAGCTGATCCACGCTGTAAAAAGCAGGATGATTCCATCCTTCCTCAAATCCCTGGGAGTGCTGGTGGTGGCAGCGCTGATTGCCTTCAGCGTCAATTTTGCATCGCTCTATTCCACATGGGAGTACAGCAAGGAGTCAACCCGTGGAAAAAGTGAACTCACAACGGCTGCAGGAACCAGTGAGAAAGGCCTTGACCCGGAGTATATTACCCAATGGAGTTATGGGATAGATGAATCAATGACGTTCCTGATACCCAACTTCAGAGGCGGTGCAACGGCACCTTTCGACAGCAACTCGGAGACGGTAAAGGCTCTGAGAAAGAACAACATGGGTCAGGCACAGGGACAGCTCTACAGGTACTGGGGCAAACAACCCAGCACAAGCGGGCCTGTTTACTTCGGGGCGGTGGTGCTATTCCTGTTCGTGCTCGGCCTTATGCTGATCAAAGGCCGTGAGAAGTGGTGGATATTGACTGCAGCACTGCTCTCCCTCTTCCTCTCATGGGGCAAGAACCTCATGCCACTGACTACCCTTTTCATCGACTTCTTCCCGGGATACAACAAGTTCAGGGCGGTGTCAATGACCCTGGTCATGGCTGGTGTGCTGGTGCCGCTGTTGGGTGTGCTGGCCCTCAGGGAGATTTCCGAAGGAGGTGTAAACAGGGAGAAGGCTGCCAGGTCAGTGCATATTGCAGCCATGATTACCGGCGGCCTGGCTTTCATATTCTTCCTGATACCGGGTCTGGCCGGATCATTCCTGCGACCTGACGAGATGGCACTGCCAGATTCTGTTGCATGGATAAAGGATGCAATGGCAGCCGACAGGAAGATGATGATTCGTACCGATGCCCTCAGATCATCCCTGTTTATTGCCGGCGCAGCAGCCATTATATGGTTTTACCTGAAGAACAAACTCAAACCCGCATATGCACTCCTGGGTCTGACAGCGCTCTTCCTCATTGACCAGGTGCCTGTTGATGCCCGGTTTCTCGGCAAATCCAGCTTTGAGACAAAGAGGGCATCCGCAAACTCCTTCGCTCCATCCGAGGCAGACAAAATCATCATGGGCGACGAAGATGAATTCAGGGTACTAAACCTGACCGTTTCGGTTTTCAATGATGCTTCCACGTCATACCACCACCATTCCATAGGAGGTTACAGCGGGGCGAAGATGAAGAGGTACCAGGAACTTATTGAGACAAGCCTGTCAGATGACATCAACTCCCTGATAACTAATCTCAGAACGGCAACGACCATGGAGGAAGCAGAAGGAGCGTTGGGAAGCCTGGGCATACTTAACATGCTTAATACCAGATATATTATACTCGATCCCGGATCAGCTCCACTGGTAAACAGGCATGCTGCCGGCAACGCCTGGCTGGTCAACAGGGTAACACTTGCAGAGAACGCGGATGCTGAACTGCTGGCAGTCAAAACCATCAATCCAAAGGAAGAGGCTGTTGTTGACAGGCGTTTTGCTGAGCTGATCGGAGTTGATGAGACTGCCGGAACACCCGGGGATACAATATTCCTGACCTCATATGAGCCCAACCTGCTGACATACAAGGCGGAATTGTCGTCGGAAAGGGTGGCAATATTCTCCGAAATCTATTACAAGTACGGATGGAAGGCATCTGTTGATGACAAACCTGCTGATCATTTCAGGGCTAATTATGTCCTCAGGGGAATGACCCTTCCTGCCGGAAGCCATACTGTCACATTCATGTTTGACCCGGAATCGTACAGGATTGGCAACAGGGTTTCCCTCGCAGGATCTGTTGTGCTCCTGGCATTTCTTCTGCTGGCTGCCTTTCCGTTGCTGAAAAAGAGGAATGGCTGATGGCTGAACAACTTGTCTGCCCTGCATGCGGATCTTCAGACAGTGCCGGTCTGTTTCATGCAAAGGATCATCTGGTCAGCAACAGTGAGTTTCTGGTCAGACGATGCAATGACTGTGGTATGGGATGGACCGCTGACCCTCCCCCTGAAGAAGAAGCAGGCAACTATTATCTCTCTGAGGAATATATCTCGCATAGTGACAGGAAACAGAGCATTGCTGACTACATCTATCATCTCGCCCGCAACTTTATGCTAAGCCGGAAGCGAAGGCTGGTTGTGTCGGCTGTCGGGAAAAAGACCGGATCACTGGTTGATATAGGGAGCGGTACAGGTTACTTTGCCGCATTCATGAAGAAGCGGGGATGGCAGGTTACGGGAATTGAGATAAGCGATAATGCCAGGGAATACTCAGTAGCAAGATTTGCAATCAGGGCGGTGACTCCTGCGGAGATAAGGGAGATGCCGCCCGGCTCGGCTGATTGCATTACATTCTGGCATGTGCTTGAACATCTCTATGATCCTGATATGTGGATGGGTGAAGTAAACCGTATCCTCAGGGATGACGGCAGGTGCATTATCGCTCTTCCCAACTTCGCATCAGCAGATTCAACCTGGTTCAGAAACAGGTGGGCAGCTCTCGATGTGCCCAGGCATCTGTGGCATTTCACACCTGCAGCTTTTGTCAGATTTGCCGGGAGACACGAACTTGCCTGCGAAAAGATTTCAGCCTTGCCGCTTGATCTTTTTTATATCTCCTGTCTGAGCTACAGGAACGAAGGCAAATCGATACCACTGATAAGGGGAGTTGCAACAGGCCTCTTTATCGCTCTGCGAAACCTTTTCCGGAAAGAGCAGGCCAGTTCACTGGTTTATGTTGTCTCAAAAAAGAAACCCTAATACCTGTCAAGCCAGCGGTATTTCCTCGTGGTATCTCCGAATCTGGCGGCCACAATTAATTCATGTGACCCGTAGGTGGACATCTGGATGGAATTCAGGGTAAAATCGAAGGAGTACCCAAAGAAGAGCTTGTCTCTCCGGACACCCACATTGGCTATGATAGCGCTGCCGGTCCTGAAGGTGGCCCCAATCCAGAGTTTATTGTCATATGAATAGGTAATGCCGATATCTGCCTGAGGCCTCATCTGTTCAGACATCTTTATAAGCAGTGATGGCTGGATCACCGTTTTGATGTAAGGCTCAAAGTCATAGTTTCCAAAGAGGTAATAGGTCCTCTGTACCTTCAGGTCCCTGTATGCCTGGCTTCCTGCCCTGATGAACCCCTCCATAAGCTCCTGCGCGGAGAATCCGATGGCGTATTTTCTGTTCAGAAGATAGGCACCGAAATTGAAGTCGGGAACAAATATCCCCTTCCTGAAATCAGTATTCAGCCATGGCTCGTCAGGATCTTCAAACTGTATCTGCCTCTGGTCTATCTTGTAGTGATAGCCCGTAAAGGCAAGCCCGAAGGAAAGCTGCGTCCCTCCCTGCAACCAGATATGGTATGCATATGAAGTGGAGAATCCGGTTCTCCGGACCAGCCCGTTAATATCAGAAAAGACCGTTCCCCCGATACCTACGCGGCCCTCACTGCGTGGCCTGAAAACCTTCCTGTCAAAAAGATTCTGACGTATGAGGTACTTCTGCTTCAGCAGTCTGCCGTTCAAGCTGAGTGAATATGTCTGCGGGGCTCCCTGGTAGCCTGTCCATTGCTGCCTTGTGGTCAGGTTAATGCTGGTGTAACCATCACTGCCGGCTACGGCAGGATTGATGAGATACTTATTGAACAGATACTGGCTGTAAATGGGCAGTTGCTGGGCATCAAGCCCGGATGCCATCATGATTACAGCCAATATGATCAATCCCCTTTTCACCTTATGCTCTCTTTCACTTCTGCGTATAATCTACCTGATAATGGTCACATGACCGACAATTGGTTTCTCTCCATTATGGAGGTCTATCGCGTAATGGTATGAATCCATCGGGAGTACCTTGCCGTCTGAGGCGCGGCCATCCCACGGTTCAGGATATCCCTTTTCGGATTTCCATACAATCTCTCCCCACCGGTTGAGAATAATCACTTCGACTTCGCTGTAGTATGAAATCCTTGTGATGTTCCAGAACTCATTGATCCCGTCGCCGTCAGGCGAGAAGGCATTGGGTATGCCGACACAGATGTCGTTTAGTGCCTTAAGTGACATGGAATCTGAAACTACACATCCGTTAAAATCACGTGCTTCTACAGTGTAAAGCCCCTGTACCAGGCCAACAGCTTCCTGGGTGGTCTGTCCGTCGCTCCATGTAAAGGTGTATGCACCCTCACCTCCGGTGACACCTGCAAAGATGCTTCCGTCATTGCTTTCAGGACAGAAGGGCGAGATCAGACTGAAGTTGATCCGCATGGAATCAGGCTCTGTAAGCGTAAGTGAGGTGTCAGCAACGCAGCCGTTGGCGTCTGTCATGATTACCTCGTGATAGCCTGCCGCAAAGTTGTCCCTGGCAGCTCCGGTCAGTCCGTCTGACCAGATATATTCAGGTGTACCGACGGCATTCACAGCTGTTATATTAACCCTGCCGGTTGCAGCTCCATAACAGTTGATATTATAGCTGCCGCCGTTGCTCAGGCCAATATCCAGCGTCATACTCAGCGGTCCGGGCGAAACCAGTGTAATATCATGAGTCACTGAGCAAAGGTGCTTGTCTGTTACAGTTACTGAATAAGTTCCCTCCCTCAAAGAGTAGATCGAATCAGTAGTTGCGGTGAACCCTGCAGGTCCGCTCCATGAATAACTGTACGGAGCCGTGCCGGTCTGTGGAATTATCCGGAGCCATCCGTCACTCTTTCCGGAACAGCTTACGCTGAATCCGTTATAATCTGAAACACGTGATTCAAGCGAGATTGGTTCAGGCAGGCTGAGAAGGGTGTCTGAGGCAATACTGCATCCGTATGCATCGGTGACAGTGATCGTATAAGTACCTTCTGTCAGTCCTGAGATGTCCTCAAGGGATGATGTAAAGCCCTCCGGACCGGTCCATGAATAAGAGTATGGTGGCCGGCCTCCGCTGACTGTCAGGTCAATTGAACCGTCATTGTATAACGGAGCATTTAAACAGGTTATGTCTGATACCGCAAGAGACAGGTTTAATGCGTCAGGTTCGGTCATCTCCACACTCCTTGTATTGACACAGCCGTTTACATCGGTAACCTGCAGCTGATATGTCCCCGCTTTGACAGTCAGGTCTTCAAGTGTGCTGCTCCATGACTCATCTCCTGATTTTGTCCACTGGTATGAATAGGTTCCCTCACCGCTTCCACCGGTAACGGTGATATCAATTGTACCATCTCCCCCATTGCAGTTGATATTGAATTCATTGTCAGGTGTATGTGATGTTGAAACTGCAATGCTCAATGAATCAGGTTCGTTAAGAATGTAGGTATAATACCGGTGACACATGTTGCCATCAGTAACTGTCAGATTATACGTTCCTGCCCTTATCCCTGTCAGTGACGCGGTGTTTGCCGTAAAGCCGTCAGGACCTGTCCATGCATAACTGTAAGCTCCTGCTCCGCCGTCAAACTGCAGGTTGATATATCCGTCGCTGGCACCATGGCACGATATCTGGTAATTGCCGTCATTGCTCAGTGAGACATCTTCTGCAATAAGGTCAATGCCGTCTGGCTCGGTCATTGTCTCCGTAAAAGTGAAAATGCAGCCCTGGCTGTCTGTTACAACTAGAGTATATGTACCGGCCGGGATATTGACCAGCAGGCTGTCTGTTGAGCTGCCGGTTATAACTCCCCCGTCAGAAGCAGACCACTGGTAACTATATGGAGCCCTGCTGCTTACAAATACAGTATCGGTGCCATCCATATAATAGCTGTATATTTCACTTACCCTGATGGTTCCGTCACTGTAGCTCTTGCATGATATATTATAGTCAGCATATATCGACTTTTCAAAGCTGGCAAAGGTGACAGGTGCATCGTACAGTGTTCGCGGCAGTTCCTCCCTGCATCCGTTGGCATCCACAACGGAAAGCATATAATCACCCGGTTTCAGGTTGTCAATGGTGAAGAAATGGCCCTCGGGCGGCATCCATCCCGCGGACACGGTATCAGTGCCGTTCCAGACAAGGTTGTAGTAGTGCGGAGGTGCATGCCCTTCTGTCAGTGCAACTACCATCCTGGCATCTTCAGCTCCGGGACATGAGATAAACTGTCCGAAATAGAGCGATACCTCTGTATTTGGAGCCAGGAAATTAAGTGCGTCAGAGCTGGAGCAACCGAGACTGTCAGTGACTGTTGCCGTATAATAACCCTGGCTGCACTCCTCTGCAATGAACATGTTGTATGCAGCCTCTTCCCAGTAATCAGGCCCTGTCCATGCCACCCACAGTGAATCATATCCACGTGCGCAAATTACCTGCAGGGCTCCGTCCTGACCACCATCACAAGTGATGGAGTCCAGTATCTCAAGTGATTGAAGCGGATGAGGGTGAACCTTTATCTCGGATATTGCCGGAGGCCCGTAAGGACAACCCGGACCTGTCACCTTGGGTATAATATGGAAGAAGACCGACTGTATTGTATCGCTCTCATTGGTGTAGGGGAACTTCAGATGAGTCCCGGGTACTACGCTGTTCAATGCAGTTCTGTTGCCTGCGACAACATCGGTGGAGGCTGTGGAAGTGATCGAATAGTTGAATTCATTTATTCCGGAGCTCATTACCGTGGGTGACAAAAGCAAAACGTCAGTTGTGTCACCGTAACATATATGCGGAACATAGTTCACCGGGGTCGCCCTGGGAGTCGGATTGACCCATACACTGACCGTATCCCTGATGCCGTAGCACTTCTGATTGCCACTGACATCAAGTGTTGCAGGGACTACAACATAGGTGACAAGCCTGGCTGTGTCACCGCTGTTGTTCAACGCCTCTGTAATCATATCGCTGACAACAAGCCCTGTCCTGTCGGTGCATCCGGTTATCTCAGGATGGCTGTTAATAGCTTCCACATTGAATTCCAAACCATTGTATGCGATTGTTGGTGTGGCGATCTGGATGTTCACGTTTTCACCATTGCACAGCTCATCGTCTGCCAGCGTCAGGGCAACCCTGGCAGTAGGTTCAATATGGACAGTGATTATTACCTCAACTCCATCATGGCAGGTCGGATCACCGGTTTTGCCCTGTATATAAGGTCTGAATCTGTAGGTTACTGTCTGGTAGCTGTCAGAGCTGTTGGTGAGCAGGTCAGAAATATTTGCTATCTGGTTCTGTCCGTTGGCGAGGGTGCCGCTGAGGCCTGCCGGATAGGTTACATCCAGGTCATACATCACCTCGCCCCGTGAAACCACCAGTGAGTCTATTGCAAACTCAACGGTTGAGCCATTGCAGAAGATTGTATCAGGGACCGTAACGGCTATGCGCGGTACGGGTTGGACCCAGATTATCTGATCATGGCTTGTGACATTTCCACAATTATCGGTGAGAGTCCATGTTCTGGTAATAAATCCAACGGCATCTGCTGTACCCATATTTACATCCGAGTCAGTATATGCCGCATCAAGTGAGGTGTCGCAGTTGTCCTCTTCTCCGGTAGCATCACCCGTGTTGGTGACATCCCTGTTATATTCTCCATTGATATTACGGCAGATGGTAATATCCGCGGGCGGGGTGAATGTCGGAGGTATAGTGTCTGCAACGTAGATAGTCTGAGTAACCTCACTGTAGTTATTACAGGCATCAGTAACACGATAGGTCCTCGTGACAATAACAGGACAACTGCCAGAGTGACTGTCACTGCTGGTAACAATAAGTAAGCTGTCAGGAGTACAGTTGTCTGAGATCAACACACCCAGAGACTCAAGTGCAGAAACAGTGGTAACAGCAGCAGGAGCATCAACCTCCGAACAACCCTCAACAGTAGACTCGGGAATGATGCCGGTGATAACAGGAGCAGTGGTGTCATCAACGTAGATAGTCTGAGTAACCTCACTGTAGTTATTACAGGCATCAGTGACACGATAGGTCCTCGTGACAATAACAGGACAACTGCCAG
>ERZ1026810.293-NODE-293-length-34927-cov-6.697557_pt1 | contig 34927 bp, 25 predicted proteins | sample MGYA00520872_ERZ1026810 | MGnify/ENA primary metagenome ERZ1026810 (study PRJEB33270, sample SAMEA104284477) | anaerobic digester metagenome | biome: Anaerobic digester microbiome; feature: mesophilic sludge digester; material: Anaerobic digester biomass | place... | reverse complement strand
GATTTATAACCCTGGACGATGCCGATTCGTAATGTTTCATCTTCTATCGGATAACGATCTTTAAGTTGAAATTTAAGCATTATCATTAGTGCATCTACAAATTGTTCTTTTGATAATACAAAGTTATCAATATAACAACTAAAATACAACTGTTTTAATTCTTTGCTTTGTTGTCTTAGTTGCATCATTTCTTGTTCAGTTGGTTCTTGGTAATTATTTCTGTATTGATTAAAGTATAGCTTTCTTGCTTTATCTTTTTGTTCTTCAGAAAGTTTGTGCCAAGATAAACCAAGTTCTTTCTCTAGATCATGTCTTGCTTCAGCATAAGCTTGATGATTATTTCCAATACCTCCTTTAGAGACTCCTCCGCCCATCATAAATTTGTTAAAAGACAGCTTGTTTTCTTTATGTTCCGAGTCAACCGCTTCGTCCAGGTAATCAGGGTTAACCAATGTAATATCAATAGTAGCGGCATTATTTAACAGGACTTCTAGATATTGTTTTCCTCTCAAAGCTTGTTCGTCAGTAAGGCCTGTATTTGTTGCATTAAATTCAGAAATTTCATCACGGGTTATTTGTCCGTCATTTGTTATTTGTTTCCAATAATTGTTATCACTAATTTTCATTATATTTTATCTCTTAAATTTTAGATTAGTATTATATATATACCCAATGAGACTCTATTATAAACAAGTATTTATGATTATTTGTTTTAGTCGACTGAATTCGATATATCATTGCTGATGCAAAGTGGCAGTTTGAGTGCGAAATGCCAGAAGCATAAAGAGCGAAGCGTAAGTACGCCGGTATTAGTTCGTGTTTATAATTACCTGCGCAAGCAATATATTTGAGAGTTGTTTGCTATATAGCTTGAGCCACAGGACGTGGCGAATAGCTCACAACGCTCTCACATGAAGTTTCAAAATGAATTTTCATGTGATATAATGATTTTTTAATAAAATAACTAAGGAGCATAATTATGATACAACAAGTTAGTTATCAAATCTTAAAAGGACTAATAAAAGCACAACAAGAATATATTAAATGGTCAGGAGGAGCTTTTTTGTCAGCTTTTGGACCCGAACACTTAGCGACAGCATACTCTTTTGATTTTTTAAAGAAAATAAAACCTACACCTAAATATTTGGTGCCAGAAATGCTTATGGAAACATTAAGAGATGATTCAGGCTATGATGGATATAAAACTGGTAGGCTTTATGGTAATTGTGATATCGCTGTTTATATGAAAAATCAACCAACTTATGTTATCGAATTAAAACGAAATAGCAAAATTAATGAACTAACAAAAGATATCGATAGAATTACTAAATTATTAAAAAATAAAAATTGTTCTATTAAAGCAGGGTTTATTGGTTTTATTATAGAGAGTTCTAAACAGATTAATAAAAAAGTTGATTTACAAAAAATTCTTAAAGACAAAATTAATAATATTTTAGAAGATAGAAAAGATCAGCTCAATAAGAAATTTAAGGATTTTAAAATAAATGTAAGTGATAGTTATTATGATTTAAAAACAATTGATAAAGAAAGTAATAAATTGTGGGGTTGGTCAGCTATTGTTTTAACTATTACAACTTGATATTAGTAGGAATATCCCGCCTAGGACGGGCGGGATAAGCGCAGGTAATAATCTATGCGTGGACATCTACAATAGAAGTAATACAGGCGTACTTATGTACCATAACGTTCCGCGGCTATATGAAGTTTTTGCGGAACGCAGTGGAGCAAAAATTTGGGTGGAGCAAAGCGGAACCATATAGCCGCTGTTGTGCGATGTGCTTGGGAGGCGGTCTTCATACGGTAATGCTTTTTGATACATGTGCGCTCTTCCTTCTAAAAAAACTTGCCCGTCTTGTCGCCGTAGCCCATGGACGGGCGGAGGCGATTGAATTAAAACACAATTTTCACATCTTCTTTATAGTTCTGCAAAGTTCCGTTTAGGCTCGCAGTCCAGCCGTCAATGAATACTTTGCCGTTTTTAATGGCGTTAGAATAATCATCACTGGTTATTTTATCGCTGTTAGTTATATAATAATGGCTACCGATTTTATAAATGCAATCTTTTACTACTTCTTCAGGGACTTGTGTTGGTTCATCTAAACCAACAGTGAAAATCATATTGTAAATTCGGCTTAAAGCATCGATGCCATTAAAACTAATAGAAATCTGCCCTTTTTCATCCACTTCTAATTTTGGTGCCTCAACACTGTCAAAAACCTTAAAACCAATATCTGGAACTTGTTTTTTATCTTCTCCAAATAAGTCTGGTTTTCTGGCTTCGGCCTGAAGGTCTTTGGCGATTTTTTCGCCTGAACGCTTTAATCGCAAAACTGTAATGCTTGAAATAAGTGGTGGTAAATCATTATCAATACATAATTGGTACTCAATTCGATCTTCTTTTATCGGTTCATCAATCTGACATAGTATAAATTTACGTTTCCCATCATCTTCATTATTCATATCCATTAATGCATGACCAGTAGAACCACTGCCTGCAAAGAAGTCTAAAACTATAGCATTTTTATCTTCTAGCACTGTCCATTCTAAAAACTGCTTTATCATTTTAATTGGTTTTTTTCCACTATTAAAACTAACACCCCCCTCGTGACTAATGTTTCCAAAATCAGGGCTAAAATCAAAATAAGTAGGAATTGGCGCGTAACGGACTGCACCTTCTTCTGATTTCATTTCTTCAACTCTATTTAGAGGCATACCCGAAAACATCTTTCCTCTTTTAGCTGAAGCTTTTTGAGGGCCAGTATAATATCTGTAACCTAAGCCATCCTCACCCCTTCCATAAACCTTATACAAACAACCAAGTCCATCATCTATTACTCTAGGCTCCACAACTTTCTGATAGACCTTACCATAACTCATTGTGCTATATATACTACCTGAAATCCAAGTTTCTTTTAAATATTCTTTACTGCCGGTATTGTGCTTTTTTACTTCCCATTGACCTTTTTTAAAAACAGTAACTTGTTGATTACCAACCTCAAAATCTAAACCTTTTTCTATTTCAGAAATTTCGTATACAAACTTCTCTTCAGTATACTCCTCGACGGGACGATTTGGTGTGAATTGATTTGATTTTGAGTATACTAAGACATTTTCAAGTAAGGGTTTAAAAGGCTTTTCTTCGTTTAGGCTTTTATCTGCATATCGCACCTGAATACTTAAAATAGTCTGTAAATTTTCTTCTCCAAAAACATCATCACAAAGTAGTTTTAAGTTTGCTTGCTCATTGTCATCTATACTTATGAAGATTACTCCGTCATGACTGAGTAAATCTCTTGCCAAAAGCAAACGAGGATACATAAATGCTAACCAGCCGTTATGACTCTTTTGGGTTTTGAAACTAAAATCCATTCGAGCATAATCGCTTTCACTCAAATTTACCAAGCCTAATACTTCAGCCTCTTCTTTATCAAACTTATCAGGGTACACAAATTCGTCTTTATCGGTATTGTATGGCGGGTCAATGTATATACATTTTATTTGTCCACTATAATAGTTTTTTAAAATTTTTAAACTGTCTAAGTTATCACCCTTCAAAACTAAGTTTTGGGTCGTGTCAATGTCTTTGCTCATTGATGTATTTAGACGGAACTCTTTTGCAGTCTTTTGTGCATATTTTGCTCTGGAAAAGTTTCTACCCACAAAATTTAGACCGTAGCCATTTACTTTTTCGTCAATTGGCAACCCAGCTATAGCCTTGAGTTCATTAAGGTCAATTTCGTTGTCTCGAATTACACTTGGAAAATTTTCTTTTAGAAATGCTAATAGCTTATTCTCGTTGTTCTCCGTGCCAACAACTTTATATCCTGCTTGCATAAATTCTTGTTCTTTCATTGTCTTATTTCTCCATTATCAACGCAGCTAGCTGTGTCTTGTTGATTCGTTCTTTGAACGAGATTTTAAAAGGTTCATTTTTGTGGTGTTCAGCCAACGCCTCAAAATACTTTTTAGCAAAATCAATTTTCCCTTTTTCATCTACAGGTATCGCTGTTGATGATTTATAACCTTTAGCTTCCACTACAAGGAATATTTTGTTACCTTCTGTGCTTTTTATGGCATAACAAAAGTCCGGGTTATAATCACCCAAAGGTGTTTTGATTTTCAAGCGTGGCAGTTTCCCAAAAATTTCAATGCTGTCAATATCTGGGTCTTGTTCAACAATTTCCAATTCAAAATCACTATCGTATTCTATCACTTCTTCAAATACCCATTTTGTTTTTAAAGAAAAATCACCTGTAATATCTTTTTGATATTTTCCAACGCTTCCCGTGTCTAAGTACGGTTTTCCTTCTGCCGTTTTGAATACATTTGGCAAACCTGTTCCGTTAATGCCATCGTACTTGATATTTGCTTTAAGCATTGCAATCAGGTTTTTATTTATTATTTCGGAAATTTCTCTTTGAGCTTGTTCTGGGTTGTTACAGAGCATTTTGTTCTTAAAATCATCACTTAATGCATTGAATATTTTAGCAACAAATGAGATGGGGGTTTTAGTGTTGTTCGATAAAGTACGAACCAATTCCAAATAATCCACTTTGCTTTTGTATGAAATCGTATCGGTAAGCTTTTCCGTTATAGCACCTTGTTCTCCAATTTTATTTACATGAAGTTCAGCCTTTACCGTCTGCAATAATATCTGTTCAATATTCACTTCTTCAATTTGTGACTTTATGTTTTGTATCAGTTGCTTTTCTTGTTCTTCGGTTAATGTTTCTAAAACATAAAAAGCGTTCTTATTGATAGTGTTCCACAGGTTTTGGAACTCTTGTAGGTGCGATGCTTTAATAAATATTTTCTTTTTCTCTTTTTTCTTTTCCGCTTTTTGAACATAGGTAGTTGTATCTGTTGCAAATAGACTTTCAATTGCTTTTTCTTGTTCTTCTGGTAAATTTTGTTTTTTCAGAATCGCAGAAAAATCAGGTGACTTTTCGTAAATCTTCTGCCCATCAACAATTGCCTTGCGAACAATCATTTTCTTTTCTTTAAGCACATCATCAACCAACGTAACAACAGTGTCATCATCGAATCCAGATTTCTCTTTGAGTGTCTTTATGAGTTCTTGCTCTGTAAAAGTCTCGGAAATCAGGAATGAATTGCTTAAAATCTCATTTTGAATGCCTTCTACAAAACCTTGTTCTTTGCTTGAAACGACAACATCAAGGTTGTTAATTCTCCAAAATTCTTCTTGATTGTCATTTAGTTTATCTAACGTATATCGCTGTAAGTTTTGATTTACACAAATACGTAAACCTCGGCCAATTTGTTGCAGTTTTGATATTTCGCTCCCTTGATTGGAAAGTTTACAAATTGTAAAAACATTAGGGTTGTCCCAGCCTTCTTGCAATGCCCAAATTGAGAAAATAAACCGTGAGGGACTCTCAAACGAAAGTAATTTCTTTTTGTCCTTTAAGATTTCATCAACTCCTGCTTTTACTTTTTCGTCAGCATTTCCTTTGTCGCCTGAAAAATACCCTTTGTGAACTTGCAATGTATTATCGCTGTCATAATCGTTTTGCAGGAATCTGTAGTAATCACTTGTCTGGTCAAGTAATTTTACAAGCTCGTTGTATTGCTTTCTATATTCTTCTTCAAATATATTTTTCACTTTTGGATTGTCACCCCGAAATAAACTGGTATCGCTTTCCATGAAAAACAGCGTGAGGGCTTTTACCCCCTGCTCAAACAGTGTCTTTTCTTTCTCAAAATGTATTTTAATGGTTTCTTTAATCATTGCTCGCAGTGATTCGTCAGACAAAGAGTAATCAACTTTCTCAATGGTGTCATCTGACAAAACTACTGTGTCTTTTAGAATTTTTTTGATGCTTTTACCGTTAAAAACTGCACCAACACCTAATTCACGCCTTGCTATAATACCGTTGGTTAGTGTGCTTACATGAGCAATATTTTTTGAACCAACTTTTTCAATGCCGATAAGTGTGTCAGTGTTTTCAACCACATCTTGCGTATAAACAACAATTTTCTTAACCAAATTTTGTCGAAATGAAGAAATGCTGTCTAATACATAAGCTACATTTGATAAAGGTAAACTGTCTTTTTTCTTGGGGAAGGTAGCACCAAAACGCAAGTAATAATTGGAAAAACCCTCAAAATAAGTCTTAAAGGCATTGCCTTCAAATCTATGAGGCTCGTCCATTATTACAATTGGGTTTAAGCGTTTTAAACATTCTAAATACGATTTTGGCGGCTCTTGATTGGTTACAAATAATTCCGGCTGGTTCATTTCTCGTTCTAACGGACGATTTAAGATGTTGTCTTTGCTGTTAAATGAACTCGGTGTCATAACTAATACAGACAAATGCGAAGTGCCGATAAATTGTTTAACTGCTGAAAGGTTTCCACCTTCATAAACAAAGGCTTCAATCTCTTTTTCTTTTTGGTTTGCGTAGTAGCTCTTGAAATAATCTTTGGTGTCTTCTAAGTTGGTTTTAGTTCCTTCACGAATTGGCACGGTAGGTATAAGAACAATAAATTTCTTGTACCCATAATTTTTATTTATAGAGCGCCGCATAAATAAAGCAACATTCAAGGTAAAAAAGGGGGAAGATCCGATTGATGGATGCAACCGCGCAGAAGCTGCTGAGAGCCCGTCACCTCGCGGATCTCTTTGGACAGCACGTCCATGAGTTCGCTCACCGTATCCGGTCGTCCGTTGGCCAATCGCCGTTTCAGGAGGCTCCAAACTCCCTCATCCGGGTTCAGCTCCGGGGCATGGGAAGGAAAGGGGATGAGATCAAGTCGCGTCGTCCGCTCCAGGAGTTCCTGCACCGGCTCGCCCCGATGCGAGTTGAAATTATCCAAAAGAACGATCAAAGGACCGCGGATCTGGCGCAAGAGATGACGGAGGAATGCGGCCACTTCTTCCCCCTGGATGTTCTCCTCATACAGATGACAGTACAGCGTGCATCGAAAGCGCTTATGACTGACGGCAATCCCGGAAATGGCCGAGATGCGGTCATGGCGATAACGATGACGGATGAGAGGCGTGCTCCCGACCGGACTCCACGTTTTCCTCACGGACGGGATCAGGAGGAAGCCCGATTCGTCGAGGAAGACAATATGGGCTGCCAGCCGCGCGGCGTTTTTTTTACCTTGGGCCAAACGGATCGTTTCCATTCGGCGATGGCCGCCTCGTCGCGTTCGACAGCTCTCCTCTCCGGCTTCTGGTGGCTCCAGCCCATCTGGCGGAGAAGCTTGCCGACATGATTGCGATGGTAGGTCACGCCCAGGCGCTTCCCGATCAGATCCGCGATCCTCTGCGTCGTCCAGAGGTCCGTCCGGTATCCGTGAGCCAACGCTCCTTGGAGGAGGAGGCCCACCAGCTTCTTTTTCTGGATCGAGGTCAACCGGGATGGCCGGCCTGGCGCCGGCTTGGCGTTGAGCGCGTTTGCTCCACCCGCTTGCCAGGCATCGCGCCATCGAAGAACGCTGCTGGCATGGCAACCCATGCGGCGCGCGATCTCATGCAGCGAGAGGTTCTGTTCGAGGAAGGCGATCACTTTTCGCCGTCGGGCTTCCAGTGTTTTGGGCGAACCGTATGGTCTCATGAAGGCTCTCCTCTCAGGAGTGCCTCCAGTATATTGCATTAATTATGCGGATGTCAATATTTGGTTTGATTGTATCGAGCAACTCAAGAATACAGTCAGTATTATTCATTATAAATCTCCCTTTCCGTTCTATGGCTTACTATGATTTTATGTTTCGTAAAACAGATAATGCCTCATTAATCTCCCGACCTTTGGCTTCAATAATATCCAATAATTCTTCTGGCGTTCGCGTATCCACCACGGGAATTCGATGAGGATTGACCGCTTTAAGGTCATAAACGGCATCTTCGATTTCCTTGGCTTTTGAAGCCAAATCCCTCGCTTCCTTCATTAATTCAGATACCTTCGCCTTCGCTTCCTCTATTGCCTTTTCATCGCGGGGGTCGGCTTTTTTCAGGTCTTTGATCTGTTCATTCAATTGAGCCGCCTGTTGGCTTTTCGCGGTAGATTGCTCGTTAAGCGGTTTTGCTTCATCTGCGGCGAGCCGCTTGCGCTCGACCATATCGACGGTCCAGGAATTATCGCTAGCCGCCCGCGATGGCAATAACCGGAAGAATTCCTCGAAATGCTTAATCAATAAAGGCGTTTTCTTTCGGACCTTGATATCCGTCAAATCGTAATACCAGATATTTTGCGTCGGCTTTCCTTTAGTGAAAAACAACAAGTTCGTTTTCACTCCGGCTCCGGCCGCGGTAAATACTCCGCCGGGCAAGCTGACGATGCACCAAAGGTCACAATCGTCTAATAGCTTTCTCTTGGTTTTGACAAATGCGTCTTCATTAGCGCGAAACAGCAGTCCCTCATCAAGGACGATTCCGCAACGCCCGCCTTCCCGCAGGTTCCTAATGACGTGTTGGAGGAAAAGCACCTGCGTAGCCCCGGTTTTATAGTCGAAATTTATCTGGGCTTCCTTGCCTTCCTTTCCTCCGAAAGGAGGATTTGTAAGGATGACGTCATATGATTGGGGCGCATTTTCAAACAGCCCGCCGTAGATCTCCTGGCCGGTCAGCGTATTTCCGTGCCAGAGACTGGGTTTATCGATGCCGTGTAGAACCAAATTCGCCAGGGCGATGGGGTAAATTAGGTTTTCTTTTTCCCGTCCCCAGTAAGTCCTCTGCTTGAGCGTCTCGAGTTGTTCGGCGGTAGCGCTCTTGCCCAAATTGCCAACCATATATTCGAAGCTCTGGGCAAGAAAGCCGCCCGTCCCACAACCCGGGTCATACACCGTTTCATCAACCTTCGGGTCGATTACCCGTACCATCGCTTTAATAACCTGGCGTGGCGTGAAGAATTGTCCTCCATCGTTGCCCTTCTCCCCCATCTTCAACAGCAGTCCTTCGTAAACCTGAGAAAGGGTAAAAACATGCGTCGGGTCCACGGTCTCGGCCGTGAGTTGGTGCACTTTATCAAGGACATCAAGGAAATTACGCTCTGTATCGATGCGCACGCGCTCGACTCCGGTCATGATCTCGCTGATGACCTTCTGGCGAGGCGAGGCATCAGGCCGATTCTTTAGGTCCTTCAGGTAAGGAAGCAGCTGACTGTTGATAAAGGAAAAAAAGGCATTCTGCGGCGCGTTCTGGAGCTCGAAACGCTTATTCGTTTGCCCTTCAGGCAAGGTTTCCGGCGGAGCGCCCCAATCTCTCCAACGGAAGGGCGAATCAAGAGAGGCTCGAAACGGCACGCCCAAAGCCTTTGCTTCCTGTTCTTCGCGGAGCTCCTTTTCATCGAGAATGCGCAGGAAGAGAATCCAGGTCAGCTCGGGGACATACTGCATCGCTCCGGCGCAGTTGCCCCTGCGCATGATGTCACATATGCTTTTGACCGCCTGGTCCACAGATTGCGGCGTGGCCAAGCGCTTGCCATTACCGTTTTTTATTTTCCCCCGGGGCATGATCAATTTTCCAAATTTTTTTATTTTCTGAGTGTATCTAACAAAACCCAATCGCCTGGAGCCCGTTCATATTTCCACAGAGTCCAACCGTTACATGACCTTCTTTTACACGCGACAGCCGCCGCCACGGATGGCGAATTAAAGGTTTTGCCCCTGTACCTTATTGACCCGTCTTGACGGACTTTTGCCATTAAAACCATCCCTTTATAATCTGCCCGAAGATTCCTATTAAACAGTTTATACTTTGCCAGAATGGGTTTTCTTTCCTCTTTATCCGCGGATTTCGGCTCCTGAGGTGCCCGGTCTTTATCGGGGAACAAATCACTAACCCCTTTAAGGGCTCTCAACTTCACGTCCCGTCTAAAACGTCGCCGGATATCCTCGGACCTGGCGAACGCCCCCTTTTGTTTATTCCCTTTCGGTTCAACAATTCTAAGGATTAATGCTTCAAGCTCCTTCAGATGATGATCTCCGATCGTAAAGTACAGAGAAAAAGAGTCCCATGACTCTTTATGCTTGTCGTTCAAATGTTGGGACATTCGATTTCTCAAGTTTGTCGCCAGTCCGACATAATAAAGCCGTCCGTTTCGATAGAGAGCGTATACTCCTTGCCTTTGACGAGCATAATCTCGAATGACGTCTTGATAGTCTTCTAAGACCTTACGGGAAACATTTTCAAGGTGCTGGGAGACAAGTTGGGAAGACTTTTTCATTATAGTTCTCCATTGAATGCTTGGCGAAGCAATGCTGCTGGCAAAGCGTTGATTATATTTAATTCGTTCGATATTTTCTCAACTATAGGATTCAGATATGCCATATGGCGAGAAGCATGGAGTTGCGTTTCATAATCGGGGATTTCAATATTACCAACAGACAATCTATTAAATAGAATACGTTCTCGAACAGCTCCACGAGATAAAGAATCAATCAAATGAGCACCCTTAGAAGATCTAAACCAATAATAGAACCATCTCGTATCCAATATTCCTTCTTTTCCTTTAATAACAACGTAGTCAGGACTCGTAATACCTGCTTGATCGCTATAATCTACGACAGCGATGGATCCCAATAGGATACGCATTGGATTATAAAATACTGTCACAGGATCAACTAATTTATATCTTTCCGGATTTTTCCCTACTGGTTCTTTAGCTAAAGCCAAACCATTTCGCGTTGCTCCCAAAACGGGATATTTTCCCCAATCCTTTCCGACTCCTTTTCGAACTTCGACGAGGCAATCACCAAGAAATCTTTTCGATTTTTTCCCACTTTTTAACGATTCCCAAATGAAAGAATCAGGCAGAGTTTTTGCTGCCTCAAGCCGCTCCTGGGCCGCTTTTCGAGCCTTATCCACCGCCGCCATCTGCTCCTTGAGGATTCCGGCGATTCGCCGTTGTTCTGCCAAAGGAGGGAGAGGAATTTCGATATGAGCGACGAGCGTTGGTCGCGCCCTTAGTAACGAACCGCCAACCCCCGATGTCGTATCCATGAATTCCTTATGGAAGTCATCGTCAGCCAGAGCGTATTTTAGGTATTCCGATTCGGCCTTATCAGTCCGGAATACGATCCATTCTGTAGAAGCAATTATCCTCCTTCCCGGCGCATTTCCGACAACACACGTCCTTCGAATATGAGGAACGATTTTAGATAATAAGACATCGCCAGAACGCACTATTTGTTTCGTTGATCCCACCGTTTTCCCGAAGACCGTATCTGGTTCTCCACGGTCAAAAGAGGGGATGCTATACAGGACGAAAGCCTCATCCGGGTCCATTGAAGGGTCTATCGAACCCACCTTCTTTGGCATGAACTCCGCGAGTTTCACCCACCGCCAGCCGTCGGGAAGTTTTCGCTTCATATCCGATTGAACGGTCGATACGGCCGATTTCTTTGTATGCTCCATTGCCGTTCTCATGCCCCTATATCGCGCCATGCCGTGAGCTTGCCGGCTTCGTTTATCTTCATTCAGCGAGTTCCTTCTCGATCTCCTCAATACTCGGAGGCACGCCATGGAATTGAAAGGGGCTTTGTGAAAGCGCTGCTTGCATTATTGCCTTAACCGGCCAACCCTCGGCGAAAGTACAAATATACTTCGAGTTACAGGGCGATGAATTTAGATTCTTCACGCCGCGAACATCCTTTCTTTGGTTTCTTTCAACAATTCGTTTGGCTCGCCGGCTGATTCAAGCGCCGCCAGCCCGCCGGCGGCCTTGACTTCAGGCGTCTGGAAGATTTGAGGGTTTTCCAGCCCTTCCGTCCCCCCGCGTTCGAACTGGCCGGCAATCGCGCGGATCGTCGCCGCGGTATTGCCGGGCAAACCCTTAATCCAATCCTCATGCTTGTAGGTGAAGGCCATAGTCCGATCATGGCGAGTCCGCGGGCTCATCCCCCATCCGAGTTCCGCCAAGACGTCGTAAAGGTCATATTCCGCTTTACCGTCAACCATGCGTACGACGTTGGGCGAATACCCGCCCGTCACGAGCGCGTCTATCAGGTCGTGTCGCGAGGGCGGGTTGATCCAGCGACGCCGGAAGTCGTTGAGCGAGTGGACCTCCTGGACCAATCGGGCGGCCATGCGCGCCTTGTAATCTTCGATCGGAACGGGCATCGCCCTTCCGTCCACGTCGGCGACGATAAACCTCCCGGCTTCGGTAACATGAACGTCGAAGCCTTCCACGCTGATTGACGGTTCGGGCATTGGCGGCTCGGAGCCGGGCCCATCGCCTTCGCTGGTTTTACGCGGCTTGGTAACGAATTCTTCGCCGAATAAACGCGTCGCGTCGGTATAGTCATAGACCCGAAACATCAATTTCCCCGTCGGTGCGTCGATTCGCGTACCGCGCCCGACCATCTGGTAGAAGCTGATCGGGCTCTTGAGATACTTGAAAAACACGATGTTTCTCACGCAGGGCACATCCACGCCGGTCGTCAGAAGCTCGACGGTTGTGGCGACGAAATGACTCCGAGAAGAAGCACGGAGATCGGGCAACTGGTCGTTGCCGCTGCTCGCCGCGGTACACTTGAAAGCAAAATATTCCAATCTTTGTCTGTTGTTTTCGGAACACCATTTAGCGTAAAGATTATTCAAACAAACGGCCACATCGTCGGCATGGCGATCGCGGGCGCAAAATACAATGGTTTTCTGTTCGGGCCCGCCAGTGTCCAGCAAATACTTAAACAAATCTCCGCACATGGCCAGGACGCGATCCGGCAACAGGATCCGGTCTTCGTACTGGGTTCTCTGGTAGAGCTCCTCGATCTGTTCGGCGCCGATCGGCAGCCCGGTTAGGGCATCGATGGGATTTCGGGCAATGATCTCGTCTTTGGTAATGCCGGTATCGTCGAGGTTGACGCGACCTTTCTGGATTTCGCAGGCGGCCAGGTAGCCGTCCTCGATGGCCTGAGCAATGTCGTACTCGTAGGCCGGTTCGCCGAAGTACGCCAGGTTGTTGGCTGTGATTTCGGCGTCCGCCTTTATTTCCTTGCTGACGACGTAATTCGCTTCGGATTTATGCGTCAACACGCTTCCCGGCGTAATCTCGCCCTCCGCCGCCTGGGGAAGAGAATACGGAACCCCCTCTGCCCGTTCGACTTCTTTCTTGAGCGTCTCTGCCAACCGGCGCGGGGTTGCGGTCAGGCCGATATGAACCGCGTTTTGGTTCCGGGTGAGCACCTGGGACCACTTTCCCCAAGCCGAGCGATGACATTCGTCGATGACGACGTGGGTGAAATAGTCTCCCGGATAAAAGGTGGTCAGGAGAGAAGCATCACCATTTTCACTCTCGATGCCAAGCGTTTGATAGGTCGCGACATGGATGCGGGCATTTTTCGCGTTGTTGGTCCCGTCGGATTTCCGATACACTTCGGCAGCGTCGGAACCAAAGACATTCTGGAAGGCCTTGACGGCCTGAGCGCGGAGCTCGTCCCGGTCGCAGACAAACAGTGCGCGAGTAAGTCGACCGGCGTCGGAAATGCGCTTGAGAAGGTTAACGGCGATGAAGGTTTTTCCTGATCCGGTCGCCAGGGAAAGAAGGGCTCGTTTGGGTTTGCCGGACAATTCGCATTGAGCAATTTTTTCCATGACGGCACGTATGGCCGCGTCCTGGTAGTAGCGTCGTGTCCCCTCGCCGCCCGGATATGTTTGGAGCAATGGCCGGGCGACCGGCGATTCCAGGGCAAAGCCCATGCCTTTTTCGTAGCGAAGGCGAAGCTCCAAAGGGGACGGGAAAGAATCGATCGGTTTAGGCGCGGACGTCAGCCCGGAGAAGCAATCGAATTCGACAAACTGATGACCATTTGAGGCGAAGATGAATTTGACGTTCAACCGTTTGCATTCGGCATAGCCCTTACCCTGGTCCAAACCATGGCCGGGCGGGAGGCTTTCCTTTTTCGCCTCAATAAGAGCCAAGGCAACGGGTTGAGTATCCAGGTTGACTTTAACTCTGAGGATATAGTCGATTTTCCCGCGAGCGCGGCGTCGTGCCTTTCCGCCGATAATCTCGACCGAACCAGCCGTTTCCTCTCGTCGAATCAGATCCTCGGTCCAGCCATTCTTATGGATCGCCGGATCGATCAGTTTGGCCCGGGTATCGGCTTCGTTAAGAGGCATATTTCATTCTATTTCTGAATTAATACATAATACTATTTGCCTTGCCTAGTTTCTTCAACAAATATCACGTCACAGGTTCCATAATTCTTTTAGCTTCGTAAGAAGCTCTATTTGTCGCTGTTCAATTACATCAGGAGTCCATTCGGATTTTTGTAATACTTGTGTAGTAATCGCGAACGGAGATATCCCCTTGCGTGTGGCGAAATATTTTTCCTTCTTAATATTAAAATCAAAATTTTGCGCTTGAGCGTTCTTCTTACCGGAAAGCAAAGCCAAGTTTCCAATTCGATGCGTATATTTTGCTCTATCTTCCTCTGTTGGAAACCATTTTAACCATACACTTCCCTCGCTGGGACTTTGAGGAAGAACGTGCTCAACTGTTATGATAGGATAATCATAGGTAGCTTCACCCTGCGCGAGCGCAGAATCAAGGCGAAGAAGAACATAGAGCCTGATCCGCTTAATAAGATACAAGTTTCCGTTCAAGGTTTCCATTATTCGGTTGATTTCATCTGAAGTAAATTGAAGAGGCGAATCGGGAGCATATAAATCTCTATTTTCTTCAATAAGATTTATCAGCTTTCCATTCCGTTCAATTCGATCATTAACGTCATCCCGTAATATCATTTGACCCGCTGCCATTCTTTCTAGGGCGATAAAGAACTTAATAAGTTTATCCGGAGAATGCCGGTTTTGGGACAGGTACAAAATTGCGGGAGGTACCCAATCGGAGTTATCTATTTTCCTCAGCCATCGAAGCATAGAGTTAATCGGTTCCGCGCCTTTTTCACTTTGATAATTCGCGTCTTTAATTATCTCAAGAGAATCCGAGTACGGCTTAATAATTTTGTCAATAAACACTTGTTTCTCTTGCAGTGGCAAAATATACTTGCGGAACTCATTAAGAGCCATTTCCCGCGGTTTAGTCTTGCGGTATATCATTCGTATGTGGGCAAACAGATCTTGAAATGTATCTCGCCCCAGATCCTCCTCCTCACTTTCCCATATCTCCGTATACTTTTCTTGTTGATTTTTCGGTATAGCTCCAATAACTTCGGCCTTAAGTAAATCGGAAAGCTTTAAATCCAATCCGCGCGCATTCAGCACGGTGAATATACGAAAAGCAGAATCAAGGTCAGGAGTTGACACTACAACTAAATAGCAACGACGCATTAAATACTGTAAAAGCCTGACTCTTTGCGGCTCGGTAAGTTCCGTGAGGGCATTATTAAAATAAATTGCATTCGTTTTAATGTTTTGCTGGCTATCGGACAATTGCTTTTTTTCAAGATTCAGCAGACCATTAATCCCGTTTTCATCTTGAATATATTCACGGAAAAACTTTTCGTCTCGCTCGCGTAAATTGAGCCGATAACGATTTAACGTTCCTATAATCACATCCCCTCTTTCATACAAATATTTCGTTATTTCCTGAGCGTATTCAGATGGAACTTGAGCGCGCAGAACCGCAAGAAGAATCGTCAGAGTTGTCAATCTTTGTTGACCATCGACAATATCAGCCTTCGATGAATCCGCGTCTTTAATTAAAACTATGCTTCCTAAAAAATACGGATTTACATCATCAATCGGCTGCGCATCATCTCCTAAAAATGCCAACAAATCCGAAAGTAACTCACCCGCCTGGTCTGTAGTCCATGCATATGGACGCTGATAAGGAGGAATTGCAAATAAAAAATCATTATTGAATATTTTAAAGAGGGCCTTTTCGACGGCATGGATAGTGACTGGCATGTTATAGCCTCCATGCTAATGATTTAAATACATTAGCAAATACCCCGACTGACATACCCGGAGTATAGGTCAGGGCAATCAAATAGTCAATGAAATCAAGCAGATAAGAGCCGTAAATAGCTCTATTTATAATACTTCTCAATCCCGCCGTAACCGAACGTCTTGCCCTTGGCCGTCATCTTGATGAAGTAATCCAACCGCTTCTTGAAGAAATCCGGCCGGATTCGGGAGCGGTCGATGTAGCCGACGCGGATGCGGATGTAGCCCGGCGAGAGCTTTTGGAAATGTTTCCAAGCGGCCTTGTCGGCTTTGACGGCCTTGAGGATGTCGGGCGGGACGACGAACTCCTCCCCTTTTCCCAGGTTCCCCAGAGTCGCCAGGACGTCCTTGACGACCTTCCCCTTGTCGATCATGGCCCGCAGGCGCTCGGTATTGGCCTGGGAATAGGGGCTTTTGGGATTGCGCTTCGAAAACCGCTGGACGAAGCGTTCCGCGTCCATTTTCTTGATGATGCTGTCGATCCAGCCGAAGCAGAGGGCTTCCTCGACCGCGTCGTTATACGGGATGCGGGGCTTGCCCGAATCCTTCTTGTAATAGATAAGCCAGATGTCCCGTTCTTTTTTGTAGTTCTTCCTCAGCCAGGCCCGCCACTCCCGGCGGTTCGCGACGTAGAGGGTCTTTCCGATTTCCACGAGCGCGTTCAGCCCTTTTCCGGCTGGACGATCTGGATCAGGTTGCCGCAGGTGTCCTCGAAGATCGCTTCCGTGACCGGGCCGTGGAACCGCAGCTCGCCCCGAAAGACGACGCCCTTTTCCTTCAGCCGGGTGTACTCCGCCTTGATGTCTTTGGATTCAAACGAAGTCGCCGGGATTCCCGCGTCGAAAAGGGCCTTCTGATAGACCTTCGACGGGGGAAATCCCAGCGGCTCGAGGACCAGCTCGATGTCGTCCCTTCCCTCCGGGGAAACGACCGTGATCCACCGGTATTCCCCCACCGGGACGTCGGCCTTCTTCACGAATCCCAGGGATTCGGTGTAGAACTTGAGGGCCTTCTCCTGGTCATCGACCATGACGCTGTTGAGGTTGATGCGCATGAGATATGTCCTTTCAAGAGGATATGCGGGCGAAGAATTCATCCAGAGTTTCCGGCATGGAGGAAAACCAGCCGGAGTTTAGGCTAGAAAGACAAACGTGTCAATTTGGGGAGAGGGGGGAGCGGATGCGAAGCTATTTCAGGACCCGAAGCCAATCCGCTTTTTCGGTTTTGACGGCGGTTTCATAAGAGCGCGAATTGCGTCGAAGACAATCTTGAATCTCGTATCATACTTTTTCTCGAGCGCCGCGAGCTTTCGAGCAAGCTCGGCATTGGATTGAAGCATCTGCCTCAGGCGGACGAAGGCGCGCATAATCTCGATGTTGACCTGAACGGCACTCGGGCTGCGAAGGACGCTGGAAAGCATGGCTACGCCCTGCTCGGTGAAGGCATAGGGAAGATATCGACGGCCGCCATAACCATTTAAACTTGAGATCACAATTTGTGATCTCAAGTTTTCACACTCGCTATTGGACAACTGGAACATAAAATCATTTGGAAAACGGCCAATGTTGCGCTTAACGGCTTGATTCAATGTCCTAACATCAACCCCATACAATTCTGCTAAATCCTTATCCAACATGACTTTTTGGCCGCGCAGCATGAGAATCGCCCGCTCGATACCCTCGACAGGGACCAAGCTCTCAGCAACCATGTTTTCCCCCTTCAAACTTGAAATCGCAATTTGCGATTTCAAGTTTACAAACACGCTGAATCACGATTGTCGATAAAATCCATTAGTCTCAAGGCTTTTTTAAGATCACAGATTGTGATCTTAAAGAACTTGAGGTGCCAAAATGGCACCTCAAGCCACGCCCGCCATGTCTCCTGATATAAAAGACGCGATTTGTCTCCAAAAATCTCAAAGAAAATCCCGGGGGGAAATGCGGGGACAGATTATTCATTCCCTCATTTTTTTTGAGGGATGCGGGATAGATCTTGAGATCTGTCCCAGGAGAAAATATCTCGTCGATTTCCTTCAAACGCTTGAAACACGAGGTTTCTATGGTCGTAAATCATGAAATTGCGTCCGCGTTCCCGTCCGCGGAGCCATTTGCCGTCTCGGCCGCGGCACCCGGTACCGCCTCGGGCCCCCCGTCCGGCCCCTCATCCGTCTCCCGTCCCGGCGCGGCTGTCTTCCGCTCGCCGATCTGCTGGCGCCACATGGCGTAATACAGCCCCTTGAGGTCCACAAGTTCCCGATGCGTCCCGGTTTCGACGATCCGGCCCTTTTCCAGGACGAAGATCCGGTCGGCGTTCATGATCGTGCTGAGGCGGTGGGCGATGGAGATGATGATCCGCTGCTGCTCGGCCGCGATCCGGGCGACCGTCTCGGTGATCTCCTCCTCGGCCAGGCTGTCCAGCGACGAGGTCGCCTCGTCGAAGATAAGGAGGCGTGGATTTCGGATCAGGGCCCGGGCGATGGACAGGCGTTGCTTCTCCCCGCCCGAAAGCTTCGTTCCCCCTTCCCCGAGGATCGTGTCCAAGCCCTTGTCCGTCCGGGCCAGGACGGCGCCGAAGGAGGCCTTGTCCAGGGCGGCGAGCATCTCTCCGTCGGTCGCGTCCGGCTTGATGAACAGGAGATTGTCCCGGATCGTCCCGGCGAAGAGCTGCGTCTCCTGGGTGACGAAGCCGATCTGCCGGCGGATCAGGTTGTAGCGGATGTCCCGGACCGAGGTGCCGTCGAACAGGATGTCGCCCTCCCGGGGCCGGTACAGGCCGACCAGGAGCTTCACCAGGGTCGATTTGCCCGAGCCGGACGGGCCGACGAACGCGATCGAGTCGCCGAGCCGGGCCGAGAACGAGATGCCGTCGATGGCGTTCTCGGCCGCGGTCTTGTGCCGGAAGACGACGTTCTGAAACTCGAGGCGGTCGATCGGCCCGACGTCGACCGGCTCCTCGGGACGGTACTCGATCGGCTTTTTCATCAGGGCATCGAAATTGCGGATCGAAGCCTCCGCCTCCCGGTAGGAGACGATGATGTTGCCGAGCTCCTGGAGCGGCCCGAAAATCGTCGTGGTGATGAACTGCATGGAGATCAGCTCGCCCGGCGAGAGGACCTTGCGGAAGATAAGCCACAGGAGGATGAAGAGGATCGACTGCTTGAGGATGTTGATCGTCGTCCCTTGGAAGAAGGAAAGGGTCCGAACCCGGCGGACCTTGTCCATCTCCAGGCCGAAGATGTTCTCGGTCAGACCGCGGAAGCGGACGACCTCGGCTTTCACCAGGCCCAAGCTTTTCACCAGCTCGATGTTCCGCAGCGACTCGGTGATGATTCCGGACATCTTCGCGTTTTCCCGGAAGATGGACCGCTGGACCGTCTTGATTCTACGGCTCAGAAGGCCGGTCATCCCGCCGAGGAGAAGGACGCCGACGGCGAAAACCGGGACGAGGGCCCAGTGCTTCGTGACCGCGTACCAGATGAGGAAGACGAAGCCGACGATCGAGGCGAACAGGACGTTGATGAACGCGTTGATGAACATCTCCGTGTCGCGGCGCGTCCGCTGGAGTGTGGAGACCGTCTCGCCGCTCCGTTGCTCCTCGAATTCCTGGTAGCTCAGCCGGAGGGTTTGCTTCATTCCGTCGTTGAAGATCCGCATCCCGAATTTCTGGACGACCAGCCGGAGGACGTAGTCCTGGAAAGCCCGGGCCAGTCGGGCGGCCATGGCCACACCGACGGCCACGGCCAGCCAGAAAAGCGCCCCGGAGACGAGCTCTTTCTCCGGCTTATGGAGGGAGTTGAGGGCGTACTCGTCGATGATCTTGCCGAAAATCACCGGGTCGATCAGGGCTAGGAGCTGGGCCGCTCCGGCCAAGGCCAGGGTCAGGAGGACGAGCCCGCGGAAGGGCTTGAGGTAGCGCCAGAGAATTTTCATTTTTCTTAACTCCCGCCCTCCCCAAAAGATGAGAAGGGCGGGGCTTCAGTCGGTTTCTCCCTCGCCTTTAAGTCGATGCTCCAGGAGCTCGACGGGCGCGCCGTCGCGGACGATGAAGGCGACGACGACTCCAGGCGAGGGACTGTTCGGCCGGATGAGGACCTCCTCCCCTTCCAGGGCCTGGTCCAGGTCAGCCACTTCGAAAGCGACGTGTGGAACGGTCTTGACCAGGTCCGGCAGCGGGCACCGCGGCCCGTATCGCATCCACTGGATGCCGAACGGATTGCGCTCGTGGTCGGTGCAGTAGGTATCGAACGCCGGCAGGTATTCCTCGCTCTCGCGCGGGACGGACGTCGGGATGCCGAGATGATGATATTTCATGAAGGTCAAATCCTATCGGCCGGTAAGAAGTGTGGATATCATACCGCTAAACGCGATTGAAAAGGAATCCTCGCATTGCCCGCGGCTCCTTGATTTGTTACGATGGCTTCTTAAATAAAGAATTCGGAGGTGGCTCATGTCCAGATTTTTCCGTGTTCTGACCGCGATCGTCCTTTCCGTCTCGATCCTTCCCGGCGTGATCGGCGCCCAAACGAACAAAGACGGAAAACCGGCTTATACGTTCAAGACCATCCGTGAGATCAAGCACACCCCGGTCAAGGACCAATACCGCACCGGGACCTGCTGGTGTTTCGCCACGGTCTCCTTCCTCGAAGCCGAGCTGCTGCGCCTCGGAAAGGGCGAATTCGACCTCTCCGAGATGTTCGTCGTGCGCCACACCTATCCCAAGAAAGCCCTGAACTACGTGCAGCTGCACGGTAACGCCGTTCACCAGCAGGGAGGCCAATCCCACGACGTGATCGATCGGCTGCGCGAATCGGGCATCGTCCCCGAAGAGGTTTACAGCGGCCTGAACATCGGGGAGAAGCGCCACAACCACGGCGAGATGGTCGCCGTTCTGCAAGGCGTCGCCGACGCCGTCTTGAAACGCGGGGGCGGCCGCCTTACGCCCCGCTGGCTCGAGGCCTACGAGGCGGTCCTCGACGCTTATCTGGGCAAAGCGCCGGCCGAGTTCACCTGGAAAGAGAAAACCTATACGCCCCAGACCTTCCTCTCCGACGTTCTGGGTTTGAACTTGGACGATTATATTGAGTTGACCTCCTATGACAGCCACCCTTTCTTCAAAAAATGCCGCCTGGAAATCCCCGACAACTGGAACTACAATTCCGACTATTACAACCTTCCTCTCGATGACCTGGAAGCCGTCGTCGAGAAGGCGATTTCCGACGGCTACACGGTCGCCTGGGACGGCGACGTGAGCGAGCGGGACTTCTCCACGCGCGAGACCGGCTGGGCCCTGGTGCCTGATACGGACTGGGAGGACAAGACCATGGCCGAGCGCGAGAAAAAGCCGGCGGCGCCGGTGAAGGAAAAGGAGATCACCCCGGCGATGCGCACGGCCACCTTCCGCGACTTCACCACCACCGACGACCATCTGATGCACATCGTCGGCCTGGCCCAGGACCAGACCGGCGCCAGGTTCTACTTGATCAAGAACTCGGGCGGCACCGACCGCAAGTATGACGGCTACATGTACATGTCGCGCGCCTACTTCCGCCTCAAGACCACGGCCCTGATGGTCAACAAGAATTCGCTCGCCCCCGATCTGCGGGCCAAGCTGGGAATTTAATCCCGGCGCCGGCGGCCGCTCCGCCGCCCTGGTCTTACAGGCAATCCGGCCGGTCGAGGAGACAGCCGTCGCCGGCCGTCGGAGTTTCCACCTGGATCGTCGCGTGGGCGATGCCGAAGCGATCGTGCAGATGCCGCTGGATCCCGCACAGGGTGTTCGTGTCGAAGGAATCAGCGGCCGCGACCACGTGAACGGTGAGGGCGACCTCCGTCGTGCTCAGGGCCCAGACGTGGAGGTCGTGGATCTGGACGACGTTTTCCAGGCCGGCCAGGTAACCCTTGATCCCGGCGATATCGATGTTTTCGGGAACGGCGTCCAGGGTTAAGTCGAGCGAGCGGCGGAACAGCTTCCAGGTCCCCCAAAAGACGATGACGACGATCGCCAGGCTGATCGCCGGGTCGATCCACGGCCAGCCTTTCAGGGCGATGAGGATTCCGCCGGCGACGACCCCCAGGGAAACGCCGGCATCGGCGGCCATATGGAGAAACGCCGCCTGGATATTCAAGTCGTTCTTTTTCCCGGAGAAAAAGAGAGCGGCCGTGGCCGCGTTGATGACCGCGCCGATCGCCGCGACGAGGATGATCACCGGCCCCCCGACCGGCGCCGGGTGAAGAAGACGGCCGACCGCCTCCCGGGCGATCGCCCCCAGGGCCGCGAGCAGGAGAACGGCGCTGATGAAGGAGGCGACGACCGTGGCCTTGCGGAAACCGTACGTCCGCCGCTCCGTAGCCGCTCTCTGGGCCAGGGCGCCGGCCCCCCAGGCTAAAAGAAGGCTGATCACGTCGCTGAAGTTGTGTCCGGCGTCGGCGATCAGGGCCAGGGATCCGACCGCCGCTCCCACGCCGCCCTCGGCAAGAACGAACAGGGTATTGAGCGTCACGCCGGCGGCGAAGGCCCGGTGGGAGTCCGGGCGGCGATGGACGCGGCTTCCGGTCATGCCCGGCCTCGCTATTCCTTATCGACGACGGCCAGGCCGCCCGTCGAGGTTTCCTTGTAGCGCGGGGACAGGTCCTTCCCCGTCTGGCGCATCGCTTCCAGGACCTCGTCGTAGCTGATCCGGTGCCGTCCGTCCGAAAGCAAGGCGTACGCCGCGTGGCTGACCGCCCGGGAAGCGGCGAAGACGTTCCGCTCGATGCACGGGATCTGGACAAGACCGTGGAGGGGATCGCAGGTCAGGCCGAGATGGTGCTCGATGCCCATTTCGGCGGCGTTCTCGATCTGGGGGACGGTACCGCCTAGAAGCTGGGCCGCCGCCCCCGAGGCCATGGCGCAGGCCACCCCGATCTCGCCTTGGCAACCGACCTCCGCCCCGGAAATCGAGGCGTTGGTCTTGGCCAAGTTGCCGATCAATCCGGCCGCGGCCAGGGCCCGCAGGATCTCCCTGTCGGAAAAACGGTGCTCTTTCCGCAAATGAGTGAGAACCGCCGGAACGACGCCGGCCGAACCGCAGGTCGGGGCGGTGACGATCACCCCTCCGGCCGCGTTCTCCTCCGCGACGGCCAGGGCATAGGCGAACAGCAGCCCCATCCGCTTCGAATGGCCGGCGAACATCTTGGCCTTCATGAAATAGGACCGGGCTTTGCGAGAGAGACGAAGGTCTCCCGGCAGCGTGCCCTCGGTCTTTAATCCCCGGCGGACGGCCTCGGACATGGCCGCCCAAACCCCGGCTAGGAAATCCCAGATCCCGGGGCCCTCGACCTCCTCGACCGTCTCCCAAAGCGTCCGGCCGTTCTGAACGCAGGATCGGACGATCTCGTCCATCGAGTGCAAGGGGTAAATGGACCGGCGGACGGTGGCCGGCGTTCCGTCGACGATCTCGCCGCCGCCGATGCTGTAGGCCGTCCAAAATTCCTGGACGCGGCCCTCGTCATCCAAGGCCTCGAAGCGGAGGGCGTTGGGATGGAGGGGAAGGCGTTCGGCCGGGCGCCAAACGATCTCGATCTTCCGTCCGCCGAACTCCTCCCGGAGCGTCTCCTCCGTCAAATGCCCCTTGCCCGTCGCGGCCAGGCTGCCGTAAAGGGTGACCCGGTAAGCCGGGGCCGCCGGGACGCGGGCGAGGAACATGTCGGCGGCCGCCCGCGGACCCATCGTGTGGCTGGACGAAGGGCCGGGCCCGATGCGATAAAGCTCCCGGATCGTTTCCATGGATTTACTATAGCCGAGCGGGGGCGGGCCGTCCAGGGGAAGGAGCGCGTTGACGGACCGCGGGAACACGCGTAGGATGGAAGGCTTGGCCGGGCCGGGTTCCGGCGATCATGCGGAGCGAGGTGCAGCTCATGCGCAAGAACAGCGATTCCAAGCTTATTATCTTGGCGGCCGCCGGATTTCTCGCTTTCGCGGCCTTCGCCGCCGCTCAAACAGCGACGGCGCCCGATCCGAAAGCCGTCGCCCTTCGCGGCGCCTACGGCCCCTTTCGGGCGAATAACGACCTTCTGTCCTATGATCTCGACATCCGCGTCGATCCCGAGGCCAAGGCCTGGAGCGGTAAAAACACCATCCGGTTCCGGATGCTCAAGGAGGATGCCCGCATCCAGCTCGATCTTAAGGCCCACCTGACCGTCGAGAAAATCACCCTCGACGGCGCTCCCCTCCCCTTCACCCGGGAATACGACGCCGTCTTCGTCGATTTTCCGGAGCCGCTCAAAAAGGATTCCGTCACGGCGATCGATTTTTACTTCTCCGGGCGCGCCTCCGGCGAAAAGGATTGGGGCGGAATCACGTTCAAGACCGATCCCGCCGGCCGTCCCTGGATCACGACGGCCTGCCAGGGATCCGGGGCCATGACCTGGTGGCCGAACAAGGAGCAGCAGCGCGACGAGGTCGAGCGCATGGGCCTCCGGGTCGCCGTTCCCAACGGACTGGTCGACGTTTCCAACGGCCGCTTCGCCGGCCGGACCGACCTCGGCGACGGCTATACCCGCTGGGATTGGGAGGTTCACTACCCCATCAACAACTACAACGTCGCCCTGAACATCGCCGCTTACGTCCATTTCGAGGACCGGATGGACGGCCTGACCCTGGATTACTACTGCCTCCCGGAGAACCTGGAAAAAGCCAAGGTCCAGTTCGCCCAAGCCCGGACGACGATCGAATGCTTCGAGAAATACTTCGGCCCTTACCCCTTCCCCGAGGACGGCTACAAGCTGATCGAGGTCCCTTACGCCGGGATGGAGCACCAGTCGGCCGTGGCCTACGGCAACCGCTTCCTCAACGGCTACCTCGAGAGGGACTTCACCGGGGTCGGCGTCAGCTTGAAGTTCGACTACATCATCATCCACGAATCCGCCCACGAGTGGTTCGGCAATTCCATCACCGCGGCCGACGTCTGCGACGAATGGATTCATGAGGCCTGGGCGACGTACATGGAGGGGCTCTATGTCGAACACCTGTTCGGGTACGAGGACGCGGTCAAGTACCTGAACGGCTACCGGCCGAAGGTCAAGAACGAGAGGCCCATCATCGGCCCGCCGGACGTCCACTACAACGCGCCGCAGGACATGTATTTCAAGGGGGCGCTGTTTCTCAACACCCTCCGGCACATCGTCGACGACGAGGCGAAATGGCGGACGCTTCTGCGGGGATTCTACGACCGCTTCAAATACCAGAACATCGGCTCGGAGGACGCCTTCGCCTTTCTCAACGTCGAAACGGGTTTGAACCTGGGGCCGGTCTTCGACCAATACCTGCGCCGGACCACCATCCCGGCCCTCGAGCTGAAGCTCGACGAGGCGGCGGGGTCCGTGTCCTTCCGCTGGAAATCCGAAGTCCCGGGCTTCGACATGCCGGTCAAGGCCGGACGGCGCGGGCAGTGGCTGACCCTCCGGCCCTCGGCCGAATGGCAGACGATGAAAACGGACCTGAAAAAAGACGAATTCGAGGTCGCCGACGACCTCTTCTATATCGACGTCGTCCGGATCGATTGAGCCGGACGGCCCCGTTCCGGAGCGGGGAAAAGAGGGCCTCCCCGCCCCCCAAGAAGCCGGACGCTTCCGCCCTTCCAAAAGCCGCTTTCGTCATGTCAGGTGGAGCGGTCTTCCGCGACGATCGCCAGCGATGAAAAACGGGGCCGGACGCCGGCGCCTCAAGCCGCGCCCGGACGGCCCGGCCCGCCGAGATGATTCACGACGGCCGCAAGGCGGTCGTAATGCGACCCTTTCCAATAGACCCGCCCGCAGACGCGGCAACGGGTGAATTCGTGAAATTCGGCTTTCGTTCTCGGAGGCAGACGGTCCTCCACTTCGGACTTCGGGACGGGAACCACCGGGCCGTTGCAGGGCAGGCAGCGGGTGAACGGACGGAATTGACGGGCCAGGTCGAATCGCTCCACGATCTCCCGGACCTGTTCCTCGAGACGGCCGGAGCGCACCCAGGAGCCCCGGAGGACGCGGCCGTGCTTCAGGAGATTCCTATCCCGGGTCAAGATGATGCGCGATTCCCTCTCGGCTTCTCCGATCAGCTGTTCATCCGTGAAATCGTTGCGGTAGACCGTGTCGAATCCGAGGCATCTCAGGCGGCGGGCCAGCTTGCCCAGATGGACGTCCAGGATGAACGACGGACGGCGCAGCGGTTCCGGCCGCAGCCGAAGGACGGGGGTGATGTCCAGCGACTCGAAAACCGGATAGACGGAGACCCGGTCTCCGGGTTCGAGGTGATAATGAAAATCCACCGACCGCCCGTTGACCAGGATCAAGTCCACTTCGGTGTGCGGGACGCCGACGGCCTCAACGGCGTCCTTCACCGAAGGGCGGCCCCGAAACGAATACGGGAAATCGGCCTGCCGCCGTTCCGCCGGGAGGAAATCGTTCAATTCCTCGTAGAAACGGAACCAAGCCGTCCGTGTCGCCGTCTCCATCGAAACGAATCCTTCGGCGGCCGACCTCGGGCCGCGGCCCGCTCCGGAACAACGCGCCGTCCGCCCGGCGGCGTCTCTTATTTAACCGGCTCTCGGGATCAGGTCGATTTCTGAATCCGGGAAAGGTCGTCCAGGACCCACATTCCCCGGCCGTTGGTGGCGATGACCATCATGTTGTCGCGGGGATGGATCCGGATGTCCCAGACCGGGCAAACGGGCAAGCCCTTCCCGAGATATTGCCAGGCGCTCACCCCGTCCCGGCTGACGAAGACGCCCTGATCCGTGCCGGCGTAGAGCACGCCCTTTTTTTTCGGATCCTCGCGGATGACGTTGACCGGTCCGCCGGGCATGTTCGCCGTGATCGGCGTCCAGGAGTTTCCGTAATCCGTGGAGGCGAAAACGTAGGGCGCGAAATCATCCTCGTGGCGCCCGACCAGGGCGCAATAGACGGTCGCCGGATCGTGCCGCGAGGCCTCGATCGTCCAGACGTGGGTGTTCTCCGGCAGGCCGGCGGTGATCTTCGTCCATTCCGCCCCGCCGTCCCGGGTCACCCAGAGATGGCCGTCATCGGTCCCGGCGTAAAGAACGCCGGCTTTCAAGGGCGATTCGTCCAGGGTCGTGATCGACGCGTAAGGGATGGCGTAGGGCAGGCGGCCCTGCTTGTCGGGATCGAACGCCGTGAGGTCCGGGCTGATTCTCTCCCACGTCGCTCCTTCGTCCCGCGACCGGTAGACGTACTGGAAACCATGATAGACGGTTTTCGAGTCGTGGGGCGAAAGGATGGTCGCGGCCAGCCACTGGCCGCGGTGCTCGGGCTCGCCCGGGGCCGGCCGGGGATAGATGTTTTTCGACTTCCATTCCCCGTCTTGGCGGACCGACCGCATGAGCCGGCCGTAAAACGACGAGGAATAGACCACGTTCGGATCGGCCGGGTCGACGGCGATCTGCGTTCCCTCGCCTCCGGCCGCGTACTCCCAGCGGACCGGGTCCGCCGCCCCGTTCTTGGCCGGGGCGAGGCCCATCCCCCGGATCGTGCCGTGGTCCTGGACCGAGCCGTGGGCGGAGAACGGCTCCGCCATGTCCAGGGCGACGTTATAGAACTGGACGGCCGGGATTTCCTTGATGAACGCCCGCCAGGTCTTTCCCCCGTCCCGGGACAGGGCGACTCCGCCGTCGTTGACATTGACCAGGAAGGCCGGATCGTCGGGATTGATCCACAGGCCGTGGTGGTCGCCATGGACGTCCCGGGCGATCTCGGTCCAGGATTTCCCGCCGTCCCGCGAGACGAACAGGCCCAAGCCCATGAGGTAGACGGTGTTTTCGTCCACCGGGTCGACCCGGATCTGGCCGAAGACCCAGCCGTAGGTTCCGCCGAACGTCTCCATCAGGGCGTCGGAGACGCTGACTTTCCGCCAGCTCTCGCCCTGGTCGTCGGAGCGGTAGACCTCGGCCCCGATGATTTTCCGGCCGGTTTTCAGACGCCCGTAGGCGTCGCGCTCGCCCGATTCGGGCTCGCGGCCGAGGTTGTGGTTGTCGACATAGGCATAGACGACGTCGGGCTTCGAGGCGCAGAGGTCGATCCCGATCCGTCCCGTCAGGGCCGTGTCGGGGAGTCCCTTCGTCAGCTCCTTCCAGGTCTTGCCGCCGTCGACGGTCTTGAACAGGCCGTCCTCCCCGCCCGGAACGGGATCGCTCCAGCGCCGGCGGATGCGATTGACCATCGAGGCGATCAGCACGTCGGGATTCTTCGGGTCCATCACCAGATCGATCGCCCCGACCGTGTCCTTGAGGAAAAGGACTTTCTCCCAGGTTTTCCCGCCGTCGGCGGTTTTATAAACCCCCCGTTCGGGATTCGGCGTCCATTCGTGGCCGGTGGCCGCGACATAGACGACGTCGGGATTTTCGGGATGGATCAGGATCCGGCCGATGGACTGAGTGGCGGCCAGTCCCATGTGCGCCCAGGTCCGGCCGGCGTCGACGGATTTATAGACGCCGAGGCCGGCGATGGACGCTCGAAAGTGGTTGGCCTCCCCCGTCCCCAGCCAGACGATATCGGGATCGGAGCCGGCCACGGCCAGGTCTCCCACCGACGGCGTCGGGAGCTCGTCGGTGATCGGCTTCCAGGTCGTCCCGCCGTCTTCAGTTTTCCAGACCCCCCCGGTGGCCGCGCCGACATAAATGACGTTCGTCGTCCCGCGGGGGACGGCGACGTCCGTGCAGCGGCCGCTGCAGATGTCCGGCCCGATGAACCGCCACGTCAATTCGGGAAAGGGCGTCTGGGCTTTCAGGGAGGCGAACGCCTCGGCCCACTGGAGCCGGAGGGACGGATCGGTCGACGGGGCGGCCTGGACCGCGGCCGAAGCCGCGGTCCACATCATAACGAGAACCGGGATCAGGGTCTTAAGCCGCCGCATGGCTTACTCTTCCTCCCACCAAGCCCAGGCGCGGCGCTTGTCCTTGCCGTTGACGGGATTGGCGTCCAAGACCCACATCCCCCGGCCGTGGGTGGCGATGACGATCATGTTGTCCCGCGGATGGATGATCAGGTCATGGACATACACCGAGGGCAGGTTTCCGCCCAGGACGTTCCAAGTCGCTCCGCCGTCCGTCGTGGCATAGACGCCTTGGTCGGTACCGGCATAGAGGATCTTCGGATCGACCGGATCCTCGCGGACGACGTTGACCGGGCCCAAGGGAATGCCCTTGGAGATGTCCACCCAGGTTTTGCCGAAGTCCTCGGATTTCCAGACATAAGGGGCGACGTCGTCGTCCCGCTTGCCGTTCTGGGTCATGTAGACGACGGACATCTTGTGCTGCGAGGCGACCAGCCGCGATACCCATTTTTGATAGGGCAGGCCGGCGTTGATCGCCGTCCATTTCCGGCCCCCGTCCTTGGTCACCCAGACGTTGCCGTCATCCGTCCCGGCGTAGATCAGGCCGTCTTTGAGCGGCGATTCCGACAGGGCGAAGAGCGTGTGGTAGGGGATGTCGCCCATTTCCGACGGGACGGCCGAGGTCAGGTCCGGGCTGATTTTTTCCCAGGTGTCGCCCCGGTCGAACGAGCGGAAGACATACTGCATGCCGTGGTAAAGGATGGAGGGATTGTGGGGCGAAACCAGGAAGGGCGCCAGCCACTGGCCGCGGAGACGCGGCTCGTCCTGGTACGGCACAGGAAGGATGTTCTTGGAGGCGGGATATCCCGGGTACCGGCCCGGCCGGCTGTAATCCGAGCGCGTGATCGAGCCGTAAAAGCCGGCGGAATAGACGATGTTCGGGTTCGTCGGGTCGACGGCGTGGTTGGAGCCTTCGCCGCCGGGCGCATCCTCGAAGTCCTGCGGGGCAATCTTGTCCCGGCCCCCGCTCACATCGACCTTCGCCCGGTAGCTTCCGTGATCCTGCATCGAGCCGTAAACGCGGAACGGCTCGGCCATGTCGTAATTGATGTTGAAGAACTGGCAGAGCGGGAGCTCGGCCTGGAAGTAACGCCATGTCTTGCCGCCGTCATAGCTGACGTTTAAGCCTTGGTCGAAGCCGTTGAGCAAGTAGAGGGAATTCGACGGATCGATCCAGAGAGCGTGGTGGTCGCCGCCGTTCGTCCGGATGCGGCTGAAGGTTTTTCCGCCGTCGCGGGAGACGTTGAGGGACAGGCCCATCGTGTAGACCGTGTTTTCATCGTTGGGGTCGACCCGGACCTGGCCGAACACCCAACCGTAGGTGTTGGAGTGCCGCTCCATGAATTTCTTTTGCTCGGGCGTCAGGCCGCTCGTCTGGACCCAGGTTTTTCCGGCGTCGTCCGAACGATAGACCGTCGCGCCCTTGATGATCCCGGCCGAGGGGAGGCCGTACCCGTTGATCTTTTCCTCCTCGCTGGGTTCGCGGGCTTTCTCGTAGTTGTCGACGAACGCATAAAGGATGTCCGGCTTGGAGAGGCACAGGTCGATCCCGATCCGGCCGCGGTAACGGGCTTCGGGCAGGCCGGCGTTGACCGGAGTCCAAGTCTTGCCGCCGTCGGTCGTTTTCCAGATCCCGCTGCCGGCGGAGACGGCGGTGTTGCGGGGATCGTTCCATTTCTTGCGGGTCCGCTGCCAGGTCGTGGCGTAGAGCGTGTCGCTGTCGCGGGGATCCATAACCAGGTCGTAAGCGCCCGTTTCATCATTGACGAAAAGGACCTTGTCCCAGGTTTGGCCGCCGTCGACGGTTTTGTAGACGCCCCGGTCGGGATTCGTCGTCCATTCCGTCCCGCCGGCGGCGACGTAGACGATGTCCGGATTTTTCGGATGGATGACGATCCGGGCGATGGTCCCCGTCCCGGCCAGGCCGCGGTGCGTCCAGGTCCGCCCGGCGTCGGTGGAGCGGTAGACGCCCACGCCGGATTGGGACGAACGGAAAATGTTCGCCTCGCCGGTGCCGATCCAGACGATATCCTGGTTGGAAGGAGCCAGGGCCACGTCGCCGATGGCCGTGGACGGTCCCTGCTCGAACACGGGAGTCCAGGTCGTCCCTTCATTGTCGGTTTTCCAGAGGCCGCCGGAAGCGGCGGCGACATACATCGTGTAGGTCTTTCCCTTGGGCGTCGCGACGGCCACGTCGATGCAGCGGCCGCTGACGTTCTTCGGCCCGAGGAATTGCCATGTCAAATCCTTGAATTTCGATTCGCCCTTCATCTTCACATGTTGATCATAGGCTTGAAGGCGGAGGGCCGGGTCGGTGTTGGCGATCCGGACCGGCTTTTTCGTCTGCTGGGGGAAGAGGAGGAGGGCTAGAATGAAAACGGAAAAGGAGAGAGTCAGGATGCGCGGGAAGCGCCGGAGAGACATGAGAGAACCTCCGTCGTTGAAATCGCGGCCCTTGGATCGAGGATCCGAGGAAACGCGGTCTTTCGATTTTAACTCCTTCGGAATCTTCCCGCAAGGACAATGAGATTTGGAACGCCTCTCCCGATAAGACGGACTTTCCCTTAACTCCAAAATGAAAGAAGGATTGGAGAAACGCCGCTTCTCCGAGGAGGCGCGTCCCCACCTTCGGTTTGACTTCGCGGGGGAACCTGTACTACGCTTTCGCTTTCATGAACTTGCCAAATGCCCTGACTTCGCTGCGGATCTTCCTGATCCCGTTTTTCATGTTTTTCCTTCTGGTCGACTTCAAGGGAAACGAATGGGCGGCTTTCGGCGTCTTCCTTTTCGCCACCTTCACCGACACGGTGGACGGTCTTCTCGCCCGGCGGACCAACCGCATCACCACCCTCGGCCAGCTTCTGGATCCGATCGCCGACAAGCTCCTGATGACGGCCGCCTTCATCTGCCTCGTCGGCGTGGGACGCGTCCCGGCATGGATGGCCGTGGTCATCATCGGCCGGGAGGTCGCGGTCACCGGCTTCCGGGCGATCGCCGCCTCCAAGGGCGTCGTCATCCCCGCTTCCTGGCCGGGCAAGCTGAAAATGCAGCTGGAGACCGTGACGATCGCCCTCCTCGTCCTCGGAGAGGGCATCCTCGGAAAATTTTGGGTCGTGGGAAAAATCGGCCTCTGGCTGACAATGGCCATCGCCTTGTATTCGGCGGCCGAATACTTCGTCAAGCACGGCCGCGACATCGTCCTCGAAAAATAGTCGGAGCCGCGCCTCCGATTATTTGTCCAGCGCGTCCGCGTCCTCGATGGAGCGCACGGTGAACGGAGGAGCCCAGCCCTTGCCGATCCGCTTGATCAACCCGCAGAGGACTTTGCCCGGACCGAATTCGATGAACGCGTCGATCTCCTCCCCGGCCAGAAGCTCCATTGATTTCGTCCAGAGGACGGGCCGGCTGACCTGACGCTTGAGGGCGTCCCGGGCTTCGGCCCCGGTACGGATCATCCGGGCGTCGACGTTGGTGATGACCGGGAACGCCGGGTCGTGGAACTCGACGGCATCCAAGTCGGCCGCCAGCCGGTCCTCGGCGTCTTTCATGAGCCCGGAATGGAACGGGGCGCTGACCGGGAGCATGACCGATTTGACGCTCCGGACATTGCGGACGACGTCCTCGACGGCCGCCTTGTGGCCGGAGATGACGATCTGCTCGGGGCTGTTCCAGTTGGCGATCTGAACCTGCCCGCCCTCGGCCCGCCCGCAGGCCGCCCGGACCGCTTCATAATCCGCCCCCAAGAGAGCGGCCATCGCCCCGACGCCGACAGGGACGGCGTCTTGCATGTACGTTCCGCGCTTGTGGACGAGAGTCAGGGCGTCCTCGAACCGGATCGTTCCGGCGGCCACATGGGCCGAGTATTCCCCCAGGCTGTGCCCCGCGGCCGCATACGGCGTCCGCCCCCAGAGACGGAAGGCGGCCGTGCTCACGAGCAGAAGAGCCGGCTGGGTGTTTTGAGTCAAGCGCAGCGTCTCCTCGGGGCCCTCGAAACAGATCTTGGAAAGGGAAAATCCCAGGACGTCGTCGGCCCGGTCAAACAGCCGCCGGGCGTCCTCGAAACGATCATAAAAGCTCTTTCCCATGCCGACCGACTGGGATCCCTGTCCCGGGAACAAAAACACCTGACGGGCCATGCGCGACTCCTTTTCCGTGTGAACGATGGGGCTATTGTATCAAAAGCTCGGGGCGGATTTCGATCTCGGCCTGTTCCCGGAGGGATTGAACCCAGAGATTCGATTGGGCGGCGGTCTTTTCCACCCGGATTTCACCTTCCAGAACGTCGACGGTCTCGAGGAACGGCCGGGGAGTCCGTCCGGCGGCCTGCTCCGCGGGAAGATAACGCTCCCGGTACCGGGTTTCAATCTCGTCGAGACTGACGGTCACGCTCCGGCTGAACCGCTCGGCGATGACGGTCTCGACGCCGAGCTTCTCCTCGACATACGGCCGCAGGTCGTCTTTCCCGATCCCGAAGCGGGCCAGCCGCCGGCCCGTCTCCTCCTCCCCCAGACGGGCGGTGATCCGCTCGATCTCCGCTTCGACCCGGGCCGGGTCGGCTGTTGAGCGGCCCCGGACGAGGTCCAGGACGACTTTTTGGCTGATGAGCTTCTCCAAGACGTCCCGGAGATCCCTCCCGCCGCCCGGCAAAGCCGGCGATCCCTCGACGATCCCGAACGCCTCGACCACCTGGACGTCGATCAGGGTGATGATCCGGCTGTTCACCACGGCCACGATCCCGTCGACGATCCGCTCCCGACCGCCGGCCGTCCCGCCGGCCGCTGAAACCAGCACCGGGAGAAGGGCCAGAACCAAGGTCCCGATTGTTCTCAAGCGCATTTTTTTAAAACACATTGCCGATCGTCACATACAGCCGAGGCCCGCGGCCGCCGGCCGACGGATCAAGATTCCATCCGAGGTCGACGCGCAGAGGTCCGAGCGGCGTCTTGTAGCGGAAGCCGAAGCCCAGGGCGTCCTCAAGGGCATCGAAGCCGACGTCCTTGCGGCTGGCGAAGACATTGCCCCGATCATAAAAAACGGCCAGGGACAGGCCGGGCAGGGAGGAAAAAGGCGCGATTTGGGCATCGATGTTGAAGAGGATCAAGGCCTTCCCTCCGACCGGCTTCCCTGATTTCGCGTCTTTCGGGCCGAGATCGTCGAACCGCCGGCCGCGGAACGTCCCCGAGCCGCCGGCGAAAAAACGCTCGTGAATCGGAATGCGGCCCATCCCCAGCCCGCTCCGGAACGTCCCCAGCAGGAGGATCCGGCCGCCGATCGGCTGGAAATACTGGAATTTCACGAAGCTCTTCAAGTAATCCGATTCGACCTTGAACAGCGGGTACGCCCATTCAAGGACGGCGCTGAAAAAAAGGCCCCGGGTGGGATTGAAGCTGTCGTCCCGGGCGTCCCAAATCAGGCTTTCCGAAAGAGAGGTGGCCGAGTACGGATAATGCTGCCGGTCGATCTCGGATTCCTCGACTTCCAGGAAATAAAGCGTCGTCCGGGCGAACCGGAGCGTCGTCAGGGACGTCCAATCCGGTCCGATCGACCGGAAGCCGGAGAGGCTGAAGCCGCGGCGGTCGAAACCGTAGCTCACTCTCTCTTCCCGTTCGAGCCAGGCGTTGACCGAGGACTGGAAAGGCAGGCCGAAAAAGGCCGGCGATTCCCACGAGGCGACAGCCCGTTTTTCTTTCAAGCTGAACTGGCCGATGAGGCTGAGCTGGGCCGCCCGGCCGAGCATGTTGCCGCGGATAAACTCAGCGGAAAACCGGGGACGGATGACGTTGTTCCAGATCTCGAAGGTCATCGGCTCGTTCTTCGTCTCCAGGCCCACGCCCAGCCCCGCGTAGTTGCGCGCTCCCTCGCGGAGGCTGACGACCAGTGTTTCCCTCCCGCTTTCGGTCGAGAGGATTTCCTCGATCTTGACCTCGACGAAAACTCCCAGTTTCTCCAGCCGGCGCTTGGATTCGAGGATCAGGTCGGACCGCGCCGGGTCCCCCTCGCGCAGGAGGAGGGCCCGGTCGATCACGTCGCGCCGGGTCACGGCGTTTCCGGAGACGACGATCTTGTCGATGCGGACGGGCGTGCCTTCCTGGATATCGAAGAAGACATCGAAGCGCCCGTCGTCCAGGGCTTCGGCCCGGCCGGCGACCGCGGTCCCGCGGATCC
>ERZ1026810.277-NODE-277-length-35682-cov-5.057770_pt1 | contig 35682 bp, 37 predicted proteins | sample MGYA00520872_ERZ1026810 | MGnify/ENA primary metagenome ERZ1026810 (study PRJEB33270, sample SAMEA104284477) | anaerobic digester metagenome | biome: Anaerobic digester microbiome; feature: mesophilic sludge digester; material: Anaerobic digester biomass | place... | reverse complement strand
TGAGAATGATCTATGTGATGGTGCTGTGTATGAGGCTGGCTGTGCGGTCGTGTGGTCATGGGGTTGTCACGCGTATTATGTTGGTTGATGTTTGTACTTGTGATTTTTTTTTTTTTCAAGCAGAAGACGGCATACGAGATGCTCAGGAGTCTCGTGGGCTCGGAGATGTGTATAAGAGACAGCCTGGTGGGCTGGTCTCGTACTGTCCGCGCCCCGACGTCCTCGACGGCTGGGCGCCGCCGTGATGGTCACCTGGTGCCCTCGACCGCCTGGCCGACGTACTCGCCCCGGCGGTCGGCATCGGGCTGCCCCGATGGCGCACCGTATCGGTGGGCGGGCTGAAGGGGGCCGACGTCCTACGTTCACTCGATGGCCGACCCCCAAGCAGTAGAAGCCCTCACAACCGGCCACGACAGTTGGACCAACTACCGAAACCAACGCCCAATCCCCGACCTGTCCCGCGCGGTCCTGGGCAGGGCGGACCTTCGTGATGCGAACCTGACCGGTGCGGACCTGTCCGGCTCGAAATTGAGTGGTGCCATTCTCTCGGGGGGCGCACCGGTCGCTCCTGACGGGACTCGATCTGGGTGTGGGGGCCGAGGAGCCTTCTGCCCAGTGATCCTGTTGGATTCGGACCGGCGTCGAGATCAGTATCTTCAAGGCTCGTGAACCTGCTGCCCGCTCTCGACTGCCTCATTCCGTCGTCAGCACCGCGGGAATCAAGCCGACACGTGACCGAACAGGCCCATTGGCACCCATCGTGGTCGGACCACCCCCTGGGTAACCAACCTCACCGAAATCGCCAGCTCCAATGCGTTCCAGAACGGACCCGGCATCACTGAATCACTTCCAGGTTGCCGAAGGAACGGGTGAGTCCCGTCTGGTGGTGTGACTCAACCCTCCCTAAGATGACCGGATGGACAACGGAGACGGGATTGGCCCTCCGGGAGTTGACGAATCCGACCAGTCACGCTACCGTGAAGAGCAATCCGAGCGCCGTAGAGTCTGATCCCTTCGCTCGGGGTTGTCTACCGAGCGGAAGGCTCCCGCTTAAGACGACGTAGGCTGCGCAGCAATTGCCCAGTCCTTCGATGGAACACAAGATCTCATCAAGGGATCCAACCTCCGGGTTGGGTCCCTTATGCATCCTCGGAAGGACTGCCAGTGGAAGACATCCCAGCAAGCATCGTCGAACTGGTCTCACACGGCAAGATCCAAGGCAGCCGCCTAGCCCCTGAGATCCGGGCGCTCCACCCCGGCTGGACGCCGGAAGGCGCTGGGGCCCTGAACCTCAGGGACTACATCGACCGATATGTGGAAGGGGTCGAGGTGGTGGACCGCGCTGGCATGGACGTGGTCTACGGGCGTCCGGGCGATGTCCTTCTTGATTCGAACCGGCCGGAAGGTGCAGTCGACGCAAACCCAGTTGAGGCGTCTGGCGAGTCTGTCAACCTCTGGCGCGTCTGGGTCAGCCCCAACTGTCCGTTCGCTCTCGCCATCAGCCAGGACGGCGAAAATGTCAGGCGCGTTCCTCGGGACGGGTCTGACGATAAGCAAGCGGTTCTGCTGGCGCCTGCGAGTTCAGAGTGCCACAAGATCATCGCCCGTGATTTCCTCAAGGGTGTAGACGAAGAAGACCACGATGCCTTGGCGGCCATTCTCGATGGCGAAACAGGAGCATGGTGGCAGCCATGGTTTCGGAGGATCCAATCCGTTGGCATGTCAGACCGCTGGCACCAACACAGGACCGCAGCTCTTGAAACACTGCTCGACCAATCGCTCGAGGTGGCGGGAATCACCGAAGCGGCGGCCGAGACCGCACATGCAACGATCGTCAGCGCACGCTACACGGGCCGGAAGGCGGCCCTCAGACCTACGAGACCTACGAGACAAGGGCCGATTGCGGGTTCTACGCTGCTCGATGTGGTCACTCGAGCCGTGAGCGAAATGAGCACCGCCGAATTGCGCGATCTGAAGATACCAATCGGACTCGTATGGGATGCGATCCAGCACGATTCGAATTGATCTCGATCTCAGATGGTTCGATTTCTCTTTGTCTACCAGGACTTCGCTGCACAAGCACGGGACCTCGTCCAGGAATTGCTCGTAGGGGACGTCCGCGTAATCGTTGCACGCAAGGGTGAAGATTCCCCCAATGCGCAAGAGTTGCGCTTACTTGAGGAGTTCGCAGGTGCCGAGGCGGCGGCATGTCAACTTGGTAGAAAGTACCGGAGAACTGTCCAACCGTATGTCACCTTTACCGTCGAGCCGAAAAAGTTTCGCTTCGACGACCAGACACTCCGCGCTTGGCTAGTCGGTCAGGAAGAACGTTCGACTGAAGTCACTAGACCGAGCGACGCGTTCGCCAAAGCTAGCAACGCATCAGCCCGACTAGCACTCCACCAAGGCGCCCTCACTTCCGCCGACAAGCTCGACGTCACTCGTTGGCCATTCGCCCACAAGGCAGCGACATTGCTTCAACGCCGCTCATCTGGCGAGAACCTCGGACCGATGAGGGAGTGGCACTCTCGTCATGGAGTCGCTTTCGCTGCCAACGGTCAAGTTTCCTATGCATATGAAGTGAGGATCGCTGGCGCCAAAATATCAGGCAGCACCGAATGGCATTTGAAGGCGGGCGACCAAACCACCCCTGAACGGGCAGCGAGAATCTACTTTGATGTTATTGGGACCACAATCGCTCCCGTTCTTCTTGTATTTTTTGTCGGGCCTCACCCATCCGACGGGGCGTATTTCGCCGACTTTGGCGGTCTGGACTTGACTAAATAGCTACCATTTAGAGACCATTCGGCACGCTTGTCTCTTGTCTGCGAGTTGACCCAGAGGGCCAGCAAGCGCTATTAGTCACTTCACGCGGGGCTCCAGCGTAACGCTCGCTGACTGAAGGACGTACTGGCGTCGTGGCTGGTTATTGAGAGCGGCACACGCATGGTCGTTTCGGCCAGCGTAGGATGCGACTATGGCACGCGACGTTCAGCGAAAATGCACCATATGCGGCAACGAGGGGCGTGCCGAGAAGATGTCAGAGCGAGAGGCCAAACAACCTCCACTTGTGGGCCGTGGACTAACTCGACGGCCACAGGACCTGGCTCGCCAGTCGATGCACGAGGCCAAACTGGCTACCTTTACGCGCTTCAGCCGTTGCACAAAGTGCGGTTCCACGCAGGTGATCACGGTGCGCAGCAGGTCCAAGCCTCAAAATTCAGCCACTCTGAATGGGCCAACACCATCGAATGTAGCCCCGCCTCCCCAAGTGCCGGCGTCGAAGCAACCCCGTTCAGGCGGTTTGAACGTAGATATTGGGATGGTCAGAGGTGGACCGAAAGGGTCTCCAACGGACACCGTGAGAAGAAGGACCGGCATGGTTGAACACCCCCGGACTGGGAGGTCTCAGGCAGCGGTTGAGGTTTGAGCTGCTCGTCTGTGAGCCCAGGCAATGTGTTCGTCGTAGTTTTGCGGGTTCGCGACCCATTTACGTAGCCGACGAGCCAGTTGTCGAGCGTTCAAGACTGCTCGGTGAGCTGCGGGCATGGCGGGCAAACACCCGTTCTTCTTGATTGAGGTGATTGTCAGCGGGTGACGTGCCCGCGTGGTTCTGCGAGAACTGGCGGTCCATGACCTTTCGGCTGGTCAGAGTTCTCCTCCCGAGCCACTCGCCGATCGCAGACCGCAGGCCGCCAGATCACCAGATCACCAGATCACCAGATCACCAGATCACCAGGGACTGAAGACCATTCGTCAGGCAGACTCGCATGTCGGTCAAAGCCCCCAGAAACAGTCGGTTTTGGTAGCAAGAGGTGGTAGGGCTTGGTACCCAGTTGCGCTTCAACCTGTTTCGAGAGCGCCTACTACCCAGTACCACTCCCTACCAGGAGGGTTCGTGGCCCCCAAAGTGGCCAGAGCATTTATCGAGCAAACGCTAGAGTGCTCAGATCGCTGCAATTGCAAGGGTTTTGGAGCCCGAAGTCGGATTCGAACCGACGACCTGCTGTTTACAAGACAGCTGCTCTGACCAACTGAGCTATCCGGGCGTATCGCCCATGTTAGAGCCCGGACCGGCTGGCTCCACGGCCGCATTCGGGAAGTCGGGCGGGACGCCCTCCCGGAAGGCTTTCACGCCCTCGGCGAACTCGGGTCCGGCCATGGTTTCACGCATGAACCGTTGGGCGTCGGACACGGCCGGCCCGACGCTGCGGTCGGCATCCCGGTACAACTGGTACTTAGTGGTGGCGACCGCCTTGGGGCCCACGTTCTCGGCCAGGCCTCGGGCCACCTCCATGACGTGCGCCATGAGTTGGTTGGGCTCGATCACCTCGTTGAACAGTCCCCAACCCTCGGCCTCCTCGGCCCGGAACTTTCGGCCGGTCATCAACAGCTCGGCCGCTCGGGTGACCCCGACCAGGCGGGGTAGCACCCAACTGAGACCGAACTCCGCCGGAAGACCCAACCTGGCATTGGCCGTGGCCAGCCGAGCGCCCTTGGCGGCGAATCGGAGGTCCGCGTAGCAGGCCAGCACGAATCCGACGCCCGCACACGGGCCGTTGATGGACGCGATCACCGGCGTTCTCAGGCCATAGTGAAAGACGAAGTCGTCGTCGTAGTCGTCCCGCACGCCGTAGCCGGGCATCGGCAACTCGGCGGGCAACCCCGGGTCGTAACCACCCCTATCGGCATGACCGGCAAGCGCATCACTGTCGGCCCCCACGCAGAACGATCGGCCCTCCCCGGTGACGACGATGCAGCGGATATCGGGGTCGGTCTCGGCCCGCTCGATCAGTGCCCGGTACTCGTGGTGCATGCGCCCGGTCCAGGCGTTGTTGCGATGCGGACGGTTCAGCCGAATCACCGCGACGCGGCCGACCGTCTCCCACGATGTGACCTTGAGGATCAAGTCATCGCTCATCGGGCGTCGAGGGCCTGGGAGACCGGATCGAGATCGAACGGAGCGCCGACCATGAAGATGACATGGTCGGCACCGGCCTCGGCATACGCCTCCAGCTGATCGACCTCGTCAACGCTGATGCCGACCGTGCGCTCGATGTCCGCCGGGTTGCGCCCCTCACGTGCGCACCACTCGTTGAGCACCCGGTTCTTCGCAGCGAAGTTGTCCGGCGGACCAAAGGTGTTCCAAGCGTCGGCGTGCTGGGCCACCAGCCGCAGCGTGACCTTCTCCCCCGAGCCACCGATGAGAATCGGCATGTCCCCCACCGGGCCCGGAGTCAGCTGGGCGAGACGATCCTTGATGATCGGCAGGTCGCGCTCCAGGTCGGCCAGCCGCTGGCGGGCGGTGCCGAACGGGAAGCCGTATTCGTCGTAATCCCGCTCGAACCAGCCCGAGCCGATGCCCAAGACGAACCGGCCATCAGCGACGTGATCGATCGTGCGGGCCATGTCGGCCAGCAGGTTGGGGTTGCGGTAGCTGTTGCAGCTCACCAGCGCACCGATCGAGGCCGAAGTGGTGTCGGCGGCCATGGTGGCCAGCAGGGTGTAGGCCTCGAAGTGCGCGGCATCGGGGTCGCCGAAGAGCGGGTAGAAGTGGTCCCACACCCAGATGCTGTCGACCCCGAGCGACTCGGCGGCCATCCACGACGCCCGCAGCGCCGCCATCGTGGTGTTCTGCGGTTGGATCTGCACGCCAATCTTCATCTCCGCACGGTAGAACACGTCAGACTTGGGCGATGGTCGACCACCCCACGCCCGACGCGCCAACGACGAACCCGCCCGACCGGGAGGTGCTCACCTCGACGGTTGCAGAGGTGTGGAACGACTCGGCGGTCCCGGCGATCGAGGCCCACATCGCCGTGCCCGCCCTGTCACCGGCGTTCGCCCCAGGCTGGGCCGCTGCCGGCCATATCGACACCGTGCTGGTCGCTGCATCGGACTGGTTGGAATCGCTGGGCGTGCCCGGGCTGACGGTGAGCCGCCGCGATCTACCCGGCCGCACGCCGCTGCTGCTGGTCGACGTGCCGGCGACGGACGGGGCCACCAACGGCGGCACGGTGCTGGCCTACGGCCACCTGGACAAGCAACCGGAGATGGTCGGCTGGGACGACGACCTGGGCCCGTGGACCCCGGTGCGCAAGGGCGACCGCCTGTACGGGCGCGGCGGCGCCGACGACGGCTACTCGGTGTACGCGTTGGGTACCGCACTGGTCGCGCTGGACCGGGCCGGTGGCGAACACGGCCGCATCGTCGGCGTGATCGAGTGCTCGGAGGAGTCGGGCAGCCCCGACCTGCCCGCCCACCTCGAGGCGTTGGGGGACGAGCTAAGTTCGCCCGAGCTGGTCGTCTGCCTGGACTCGGGCTGTGGCGACTACGAACGGCTGTGGGTGACCACCTCGCTGCGAGGACTGGTGTCGGTCGACCTGCGGGTGGACGCGCTGACCGAAGGCGTCCACTCCGGCGCCGCCGGAGGCATCGTGCCCTCCAGCTTCCGCATCGCCCGCACGTTGCTCGACCGGATCGAAGCGGCGAGTGACGGCCGCCTGCTGATCGACGAGCTCTTCCCCGAGATCCCCAAAGCGCGACGGGAACAGGCAGCCCAGTCGGCCGGAACGCTGGGCCGCCCGCCGGCCTTTCCGTGGGCCGACGATACCCACCCGGCAACCGACGACGTGGCCGACCAACTGCTGGCTCGCACCTGGGGCCCGGCGCTGGAGGTGATCGGCGCCGACGGGCTACCACAGCTGGCCGACGCCGGAAACGTCGCCCGCCCGTCCACCACGTTGGGCCTGTCCATTCGCATTCCGCCCGGCGTCGATCCCGAGGCGATCACCGCGCGGCTCACCGAACTGCTGACCAACGACCCTCCGGCGGGTGCCACCGTTACCGTCAGCCCGGGCTGGGGAGCAACCGGGTGGGACGCCCCGCCGACCGCCCCGTGGTTGGCGGATGCGTTGCAGCGTGCCTCGACCACCTGGTTCGGGGAGGAGTCTCGCTGGATCGGTGAGGGCGGCACGATCCCGTTTATGGCCATGCTGGGCGAGCAGTTCCCCGACGCCCAGTTTGTGGTCACCGGGGTGCTCGGCCCCGGGTCAAACGCGCACGGTCCCAACGAGTTTCTGGACGTGGCGTTCGCCGAGCGGCTCACCGGCTGCGTCGCCGACGTGCTGCACGCCCACGCCACCCGGGCCGGCACTGCCGTGTAGGCGTGTCGCAACAACTGGCGCTTCCTACTGCTCAGCCCCTGGAGTTGGTCATGCCGCTCCTCCCGAAAGCCCGAGGAGAGCGCCGTTTCAGTCCCCTGCGGTAATCGTGAGGCGCTCGGTCTCAACCCTCCCGTGAAGGCCGCCGTCGGGGTGACCGACGCTGCGGTCGGCCTCGCCTTCGGTGACCGGCCCGGCCTCGCGGGCCGGCAGATAGCGCCAGGCCACCACGGCCGCAATCGCCACGACGACAGCCCCAAACACCACCGCCATCTGCATGCCCGAGACGAACGCCGGCGCGGCGGCATCGTGCACACGCACCAGATCCGACACGGGCAGCTTCATCTCTTTGGCGATGCGCAGCCCCGAGCCGATCGAGTCGGCCATGCCGTCGCGCACCTGAACGGGGAGATCGGCCGGGATCTTGACCACCGAGCGGTACTGAGCGGCGAAGATCGACCCGATGACGGCGACGCCGAGCGCGCCGCCGGTTTGCCGTGTGGTGTCGTTGACCGCCGACCCCACGCCGGCACGTGCGCGTGGAAGCGAACCCATGATCGACTCGGTGGCGGGCGGCATCACCAGCCCCATGCCCCAGCCGAAGATCAAGCGGACGCCCATGCCCAGCGGCACCGACTCCATCAGAAACTCCGAGCCGTAACAGAGCAGGGCGACGCCAACGACAAACAAGCCTGCCAGCACCACCAACTTGGTGCCCACCTTTTCAACCAGGCGGGGTGCCAGCGGGCCGGCGGTCATGATGCCCAGGGCAACCGGCGCGGTCAGCATGCCGGTCTTCAGCGGCGAATAGCCGAGCACGAACTGGAAGTACTGGGTGAGCAGAAACGTCGATCCGAAGAGGGCGAAGAAGACCAAGGTGATCGTGGCCGACGCTGCCGAAAACCGGGGATTAGAGAAGAAGCTCACGTCGAGCATCGGATGGGGGTTGCGCAGTTCCCACACCACGAACGCCGCCAAAACAGCCACGCCGATGGCCCCTGGAATGAGCGTCTCGGGCGCCAGCCACCCTGCACCGGGCGCCTCGATGATGGCGTAGAGCACACCGGTGAGCCCGACGATGGAGAGCAGCGAGCCCATCGGGTCGAGAGGACGGTCGCGTTCGCCGACGGTCTCGGGCACCAGGAACCGACCGGCCACGATGGCGCCGAGCGCGATGGGCACATTGACCAGGAACACCGAACCCCACCAGAAATGCTCGAGCAGAAACCCGCCAAGCAACGGGCCGACCGCAATGCCCAGGCCCGACACCGCAGCCCAGATACCGATGGCCCGACCGCGCTCGGGACCCTCGAAGGTGTTGGTAAGGATCGACAGCGTTGACGGAAAGATGGCCGCTCCGGCAATGCCCATCAATCCACGAGCCCCGATTAACGCTCCCGGCGAACCACTGAAGGCGGCGAACGCGCTGGTCGCGGCGAACAGCGCCAACCCACCGGTGAGCATGAGCTTGCGACCGAACTTGTCGCCGAGCGCACCGCTGGTGAGCAGCAGCCCGGCGAACACCACCACGTACGCATCCACGATCCACTGCAGGTCGGAGCCGGAGGCCCCAAGGTTGTCCACAATGTTCGGCAGGGCAACGTTGAGAATGGTGTTATCGATGCTGATTACCGACAGCGAGGCGCACAGAACGCCCAGGGTCCACCAGCGCTTGTCGTAGGCCTGCTCAACGGTCAGTGATCGCACCGGCTCACGTTACGCCCAACATGGCAGTCCTGCCACTACGGCTCCAGTAGCTGGATTCGGGCGCCGATCACCCCTACCGGCCTGGCCAAACCCTTAGCCCGCAGTCAGAGCCCCATCAGAGGACACGACCGCCCCATGAAACGCCGACGCGTCATCGGAGGCGAGGAACAGGATCGCCGCCGCCTGTTCCTCGGGCTGCGCGGCCTTTCGATAGCCCATGTAGGGACGCATCAGATCGATGTCACAGTCGGTGGGCAGCTCGATGGTGCCGGTCATCGGCGTTGCGGTCTGACCCGGAGCAAGCGCGTTGATGCGGATGCTGTTGTCCTTGGCGAACTCCATGGCCAGCGCCTTGGTCAGGTTGACCACCGCCCCCTTGGATGCGCAGTAGCCGGCGAAATAGGCCTGGCCCATGAGGCCGGCATTGGAGGCAACGTTGACGATGACGCCGCCTCCATCAAATGCGCCCAGGGCCGCCTGACACAACCAGAACATGCCCGACACGTTGACCGAGAACATCAGGTTCCAGTCGTCTTCGGTGACGTCCACCGTGTGGGCCGACCGGACCACGCCTGCCACGTTGGCCAGCACGTCCAGCCCGCCGAACGCCTCAACTGCCGCTGCCACCGCAGCGTGCCCCGCATCGCGGGTGCCAATGGCGGCGTGATGGGTCACGACCGAGCCCGAAGCTTCGGCGGCCTCGGTCGCCAACGTGGCCAGCCCGTCGGCATCGATGTCGACGGCCAACACATTGGCCCCCTCGTTGGCGAACGCCAGCGTGGTGGCTCGGCCCATGCCGGACGCGGCCCCGGTGACCAATGCGGACTTACCCTCAAATCGGCCCATCGGCCCTCCCCAACTTGTCGTGGCGTTGATCGGCACGCTCATGGTGTAAGCGGCCGGGCGGATCGTTCCGCAGGTTGCCGGTCAGAACGCATCTGACGAGGCGTCAGGTACCGTAACCCAGCCATCCACACGGATGGACGGAACCGACCAACAACGCAGATGGGGTAACGGGATGAACGACGCCAGAACCGACGCGATTGCCAACGGGGGCGCCACTGACGACAACGTCGACTCGGGGCCGATCAGGGTTGGCGCCATGTTGTTCACCCTGGTGGACCCGACCCCGGGGTTTGAGGTGGCCTACAACCGCTGGTACGAACGGGACCACTTCTACGGCGGGGTCATGGTGGGGCCCGGCACGCTCTCGGGCAGGCGTTGGGTGGCCACCCGGGCGTTGAAGGACCTGCGCTTCCCCACCGAGCCGTCGGGCCATTCACCGGTGACCAATCCCATCGACGCCGGCAGTTTCCTGGCCACCTACTTCATCGACGCCGCCTCAGTGGCCAACCACTTTGCGTGGGCGTCCGAGGAGGTGCACAAGCTGTACGCGGCCGGTCGCGGCTTCGAGGAGCGCACCCACGCCCACACGGTGCTGTACACGATGCGGGCAGCACATCACCGGGACGTCGCCCCCATCCCTGCCCACCTGGCGCTCGATCACCCCTACGCCGGCTTGGCATCGATCCACGTGGACCGGGCCGACGGCGTGAGCACCACAGACCTGGACGCGTGGCTCGACGGCGACGGGCGCGACGTCGTGCTCGGCGGGGGCTCACCGGTGGACCAGGTGTTGAGCTGGCGCCCGATCATTCCCGACAGGGAAGGGCCGATGGACCTGGGTTCGGGCCCAGGCGGCAAGGACCGGAGCCTGCTGCTGTGCTTTCTTGATCAACAGGTCGAGGAAGCCTGGGACCACCTGGTGGCGTTCTCCGAGGCCATCGAGGCGGCGGGGATCGCCCGCGTGGCACTGACCGCACCGTTCACCCCGGCCATCCCCGGCACCGATACCTACTGCGATCAGCTGTTCTAGACCGGCGTTCGGTCGGTGGCGTTCGCTGCTGCCTCAGCCGTCATCCAATCCAAGATGACGTTGCAGGAACGCAACGGTGCGCCCCCATGCCAGCGCCGCCGCCTCACCCGCCGGCGTATCCAACTCGGCGTCCTCAGCGAAGAAGTGCCAGGTGCCCGGGTACTCGAACACCTCAACCATGTTGTCCAACAGCAACAGGTGTGACTGCATCTCCACCCGATCGTCGACGGTGCAGAGATCGTCAAATTCGGCGAAGTGGCCCAACACCGGCGCGTTGAGCGACGTGAAATCGATGTCCTGAGCGCCGTAATAGGTGACCACTGCGGCGATGGAGTCGGGGTTGCGAGTGGCCACCCACATGGCCAGCGATCCTCCCGATGAGAAGCCCACCACCCCCACCGGCGCCGACGGATCGGCGCACTGGGATCGAAGTGCGACCACGCTGGCGATCACCAGTGCAGCGATGCCATCGGCATCCACCTCACCGAGCAGCGCCTGCCCGGCTGCGTCATCGACGGGCACCGAACCGAACAGGTCGGGTGCGAGGGCCGTGAAACCGGCGTCGGCGAGCGAATCTGCCATCGACTTGGTGACATCGTTGAGTCCCCGCCACGACGACAGCACCAGCACGCCCGGTCCCGGACCATCGTCGGGGTGCACCAGGTAGGCGCTCCCGGCGGAGGTCGTCGACACCTGACGCACGGCCGACACATCATCGTCGGACCGGCGCTGATCGGCCTGGTCACCTTCGTCGCCCGGGTCCGGTCGCTGGTCATCGTTCATCCCCCAACTTTGACATCCAGCGGCGATCCCGCCGAGTCGAGGCCAACAACGCCCCCCATCTACGCTTGAGACGTGGCAACCAAGCGCGATCGAACCACCCCATCCGGACGCCCCAGCTACTCGCTGGCAGTGGTCAACCAGAAGGGGGGCGTGGGCAAGACATCGGTGGTGCTGGGCCTGGCCATGGCGGCGCGCCGTGCCGGCAGGAAGGCGCTGGTGATCGACCTTGATCCGCAGGGTTCGGCCACTTGGTGCCTGGGCGTGGACGCCGACGACGATTACTGGACATCCGCTGACGTGTTGGAACGTCCGTCGGTGACCACGGCTCACAATGCGTTGGTGACCTCGGGCTGGGGTGAGGGTGTGGACGTGGTTGCCGCCAGCGCCTCGCTGGTTCGAGAGGACGGCGGGGACCCGCTGAGCCGGGTGACCTCGCTGGTACCGGTCGTGGCGGAATTGGCCACCGGTTACGACCTGACGTTGGTGGACTGCGCCCCCTCGCTGGGCGCCATCACCCACGCTGCGCTGGGCGCCGTGCACGGTGCGCTGGCGGTCGCCGAACCGTCAGCCCTCAGCCGTCGCGGCCTGGGCCAGTTGCGCTCGACGATCGAAACGGTCAACGCCAAAGCCAACCCGGATCTGCAGCTGATGGGGGTGCTGCTCAACCGGGTGCCGGCCCGGTCGGCCGAGGCAGGACGTCAGCGGGACGCCCTGATCGATGACGTTGGCAAACAGGCGATGCTCAGCCCAGAGCTGCCCCAGCGGGTCATCATGAACGAGGCGATGTCCAGCCGTCGTCCGCTGGACGACGTTGGGGCTCGGGGACGCGACCTGGTGGATCGCTTCGACCGGCTCTACACCAACCTGATGCGGCGCCTCGGCTAGAGCCACCCGGTACCGAGGGTGCGTTCTGCGCACCTCATCGACCAACATTGGGCCATGAGCGACGTCAACCCGCACCCGACGGCCCGGCAACACCCTGGCCTGCTCGGTGTTCTCATCGCCGTGCAGGAGCGGTTTCGGGGCATCCGAGGCCAGAACGCTGCGAGCGCGCTGACGCTGTCGCTGTTCCTTTCGATCTTCCCGCTGATCCTGGTGGCGGTGTCGGTGATGGGTTTCGTCTCCGCCGGCAACCCGGACTTCGTCACCGACACGATCAACAGCCTGAACCTCACCGGAGACGCCCAAGGGATCTTCACCAATGCGGTCAACTCGGCCCAGGCCAACCGAGGCGCCGTTGGCCTGATCGGACTGCTCACCGGCGCGTGGTCTGCACTGGGGGTCACCACTGCGTTGCAGGTTGCCGCAAACGTGCCCTGGCAGGTGGCCGGACGGGGCATCAAGGACAAGGCCGTTGGCGTGCTGTTTCTGTTGGGGGCAGCAGTGGTTTTCATCGGGTCTGCAGTGGCCAGCTGGGCAATTGGCCTGCTCCCGGGCTGGGCGAGCGCCGCCGGCACGCTCGTGCCGTTTGCAGTGTCGGTGCTGCTGTTCGGCTGGATGTACTGGCTGCTGTGCCGGTATGGGTTGACCGTGCGCCAGGTCTTGCCCGGTGCAGTGGTGGCGGCGATCGGCGTGGAAGTGCTGAAGCTGCTTGCGATCCACTGGCTGCCAGGGGTCATCGCCAAGAGCCAGGGCATCTATGGCTCGATCGGCATCGTGTTCGGCATCTTTGCCTGGCTGCTGATCTTCGGGAAGGTCATCGTGTACGCCTCGGTACTCAACGTGGTCCTCGAGGAGCGCCGAACCGGCAAGGTCGACATGTTGGTGAGCGTGCCCCGGATCGCCGACCCAACCGGTGAATCCCGAACCAACCGGGGCGGGCTCATCGACCAGGACAGCAAGCCGTTGAAGCTGCCGGGGATGAAGCCGCTCGAAGATCCGGAGGAGCGGGTGACCACCCGAGTCGTCACCGAGGACGCCGACGACCGGGAGCGCCCGTGAGAGGCACCCACGCCTGAACGTCCCCCACAGATGCGCACGTTCCTCCCGCTCTCGCGTGCCGTTGGTACCACTGCGTGCCGCTGCTGACAGACTCGACGTCATGACCGTCATCAAGATCAACGCCATCACCGTCCCCGCCGATTCCGGCGACACCCTTGCCCAGCGCTTCGCCGCTCGTGCCGGTGCCGTTGACGGTCAGGACGGCTTCGAGGGCTTCGAACTGCTCAAGCCCACTGACGACCGAACCACATGGTTGGTCATCACCCGCTGGCGCGATGACGAGAGCTTCAACGCGTGGGTGAGCAGCCCCGCGTTCGGCAGTGGCCACCAGAGCGACGCAAAGCCAGCGGGCGACCAGGCGGGTACCGGGCACCCCGGGGGTGAAACCGGCGGACATCCCGGCGGACGTCCGGGTGGCACCGAAGGCGGGGCACCCCCGCCGGTGGCGATGAGCGCCGAGCTGTGGAGCTACGTGCCGGCCGGTGGTTCCACCGGAGGGGCCTGACCCCACCGGCGCAGGCAGGCCGCCTACGAACCGTTCCCCTTCGGCTACGTGGGGATGAGTTCGAACACCCGGATGTCACGTTCGCCTGACGTCACCTCGTAGGTGTCAAACGAGGGCCACAGGGTGCGCATGCGCTCCCATGCGTCGGCCCGGTCGGTACCGGTCAGTCGGTTTGCCACGGCAGGAAACCTGCGGCCCTTCACCTCGATCTCCACCTTGGGCTCGTCGGTGATGTTCAGTGCCCAAGCCGGATGGCTTGCCTGACCCCAGTTGCTGCCGACCACCAAATAGCGATCCCCATCAACCAAATGGGCCAGCGGAGTGGCCCGTGCATGCCCGGACTTCCGCCCGGTGTGATGCAGGATCAAGGTCGGCAGGATCGCGTCGGAAAGGTGCAGCCGTCCGCCGGTAAGCCTGGCCAGGATGCGATCGGATGTGGGGACCACCCGCCGGAGCAGTGGCTGAATCCTGGGGTTGGTCGTCATCTTGGCAACCAGCGACTTGGTGCGAGCAGCCAGGGCCTGGCCCGATTGTGAAGCGTTCATCAGAACCAGTTTGGCCCAACCTCCGCTCATACGCACGAGCTCGATACCGAGGTGGTCCCGGGAAGCTAGATTCTGAGCCGGGTAACTTCACCCAAGGGAACGGCCCGGCGCTTTCGCCCCGCCACAACGAGAGGGACCTTCAATGAGCATGTCAGGCGGCGGTTACCAACCTCCTCCCCCACCCGGTGGTGGCGGCTATCAGGCACCTCCACCCGGAGGCGGGTTTCAACCGCCTCCTCAGGGCATGGTGTCCACTTCCTCCAACAACGACGCCACCATCGCATTGGTGTGCGGCATCCTCAGCATCATCTGCTGCGGCTTTGTGACCGCCATCCCCGCGATCATCTTCGGCAACCGGGTCCGCAAGGACCCCAACAACCCGCAACAGGGCTTTGGCACCGCCGGGTTCGTCCTGGGTTGGATCTCGATCGTCCTGAGCGTCCTGGGTGGCATCGCCTGGGTGATCTTGATGATTGCCGGCGGCACCGCCAGCACCTACTGACTCCGCGAGGCACCTCGCGTGTCCACTCGGACCCACCGCCGACGTGATCAGCTCAGGCGACCCAGCAGAAACGCCGTTGAGATCGCCGTCAACGAGAACCCGTCAGTCACCTGCCCGTCGGCGATCAACCCCGGCAGCCGGCTCGGCGCCACCCACTCGATCCGCTCCGCCTCGTTGGGGTCGGTCGGGTCGCCGAGGTACGTGGCATCCGACGACTGAAACACGTGGAAGGTCTGGTTGCTGGAACCGTTTGACGGGTGATAGCGGGTGAGGGGCGTCAGCGGCCCGGGTCGCCACCCGGTCTCCTCCTCGACCTCGCGCGCCGCTGCGTCGATCGGTTCTTCTCCCGGGTCCACGCGACCGGCCGGGATCTCATACCCCCAACTGTCGGTGATGAACCGGTGGCGCCACAGCATCAGCACTCCACGGTCGGGATGAGCCACCACGGCCGCAGCAGCCGCATGTGGGTAGATCACTGCGTGATGCCAGAGCCGCTGCCCGTCGGGGAGTTCGACGTCCGCCTGGCGCATCGACATCCAGTCACTCTCATAGATCGATCGCCAACCATGAACCGTCCATTCCATTGACGCAGCGTAGGTTGAGGACGCGCAGCGGGTTCTGGAGGCCTGACCGTCCAGACAACATCGACATCCGGAGGATTTCGCCCCGATGGAGCTGACCCACACCTTTGAAGTGAAGATGCCCATCGAGGACGCCTGGGCGAAGCTCACCTCGCTGAAACTGACCGCGCCGGCAACGCCGGGTACACGGCTGGAGCTTCAAAACGACGGTCTCCACCGAGGCACGCTCACGGTGGAGGTGGGTCCCGTTTCCGTCACCTACCAGGGTTCCGCCAGCATCACCGACCGAGACGATGACGCCAAGATCGCGGTGATCGTCGCCAACGGACACGACACCAGCGCGCAGGACGAAGCCACCGCTGTGATCACGGCCCAGTGCACCGCAGCGAACCCCGCTACCACCAAGGTCGAGTTGGTCACCGAACTGACGCTCACCGGGTTGATGGATCGGTTCGCAAGCGGCGTGCTCGCCGACGCATCCACGAAGTTGATCGAGCAGCTCGTCGAGAACCTCGAATCCGACGACGACAACGGCGCTGCAACCGCCACGCCGGCTGCAGCAACGACAGACCCGCTGGAAGTGCACCCGATGAGCCCGCTCGAATCCGACGCCGCCGATCTCCTGGACGCGTCTGCCACGCCGGTGGCAAAGCGGCTGGTGCCTGCGTTGGGGCTGCTGGCGGCCACGTTGCTCATCATTCGGATTTTGCGTCGCCGTTCGTCGCGGTGAATCCGGGGTTTCGGCACTCAACCCTCCACCCCGACGCGTATTCGGACGGCCGTCACCACGAGCCGCATCGCACCTTTGTGGCCGACCGGGCAATCCGCCTCCGCTCTCGGCCGTGGCTGAACCCTGCAACGCGGTCTCTCAGCCCGCAGCGGACGGAGCCATCCGGGCAGAAGTAGACGGTCACCCCACCTGGCGCACCGGATCGATGTCGGTGGCGGCGTCTTCACCCCCGGGGGTGAAGATGTTGCAACCGAATTGGCACGCCTGGCACTGCCCGATCGGCTGGACGGCAAGCGGGTGCTCGACGTCGGCTGTTCCGACGGTTTCTACAGCTTTACGGCCGAAGACCGCGGGGCCACCGAGGTGGTTGGTATCGACGACTTGTCGTCGCTGATGGTGGAAGGACGAAATGGCTTCGCCATCGCAAAGGCGCTTCGTGGGTCAGCCGCCGAGTTCCGTGACCGATCCATCTACGACCTCGACCCCGCGACCGACGGCACCTTCGACGCCGTTTGGTTTCTCAACGTTCTCTACCACCTCGAACACCCGATGGTTGGGTTTCGCAACCTGGCCCGGGTCATCAAACCCGGTGGCCTGCTGGTGATGAAAACCTACGTTCATCAGGACGTTCGGGTGTGGCTTCGCGGCCCGTTGGCGCGCTGGGCCGGGCGGGATGCTGTGGGCTTCGATGTCGGCCGCCGACCGCGGCTGTGGTTCTACCCCCACAGCGAACTGTCCAACGACCCCACCAACTGGGTGGGCCCCAACGTGGCCTGTGTCGATGCCATGCTGGACGCGGCCGGGTTCGACATCACCCGCAACCTGGGCGTTCACGGCGACCGCTACTACCTGCACGCAGCCCGCCGACACGACTGACAGCCAAGGCGCGCCGACGCTGCTTGTTCAGTGCCGAGGGCGTTGCGCTCGTCCGCCGCCGACGACAAGCCGTGGCCTCAGGCGTCGTCTGTGGTGTCCAACGGCCAGCCGTGCATGGCACGGAGTTCACCAACCAGGTGGGTGAAGCGGTCTTTCGCCAGCACCGCCCCCTCGCGGCGGACCTCCGATGGCTGCACCCGGAGGATCCGATCGATCTTGGCGAAGCTGGGCCGACCCTCGCTGTCCCACGCGCCGGTGCCGATGGGTACACAGTCGCTGCGACCCTTGTCCTTGCTGGTCAACTGCACCACCCCGAGCACCGGGCCGTCCCAGCCGATGACCGCCACCGGCCGATCCTTACCCTGGCTTGGATCATCCTCGTAACTCACGTACGTCCACACCACCTCGCCCGGATCCGGCTCACCGTCGAGGTCCGGCGCATAGCTGACTTCAAGTGGACCCGACCCATCGGGCTGCTTCTTCGATCCGCCTTGCGGCTTGGCCATGTACTCCACAAATTCGGAGGCCAACTTGGTGAACTTTCCGAACCGACTCATCATCCCCATGCTGCCGGCCCGTGGCGGTCGAGCGACCACTGGCTAGATTCGACCCGATGGCAACCATCGGCGAAATGGCACCCGACTTCTCACTTCCGGACCAGCACGGCAACACCGTGACCCTTGCCGGCCGGCGCGGGCACCGCACGCTGGTGTTCTTCTATCCCAAGGCCAACACGTCCGGCTGCACCACGCAGGCCTGTGGGTTACGAGACGTCGCCGAGCAGATCGGTGACGTGGCCATCATCGGCATCAGCCCCGACTCGCCCACCAGACAGCTCAACTGGGACACCAAACACACGCTGGGGTTTCCCCTGTTGTCGGACCCCGACCATGCCGTCGCGGAGGCGTTCGGATCATGGGGGCAAAAGAAGCTGTATGGCAAGGTCTACGACGGCATCATCCGGTCGGCGTATCTCATCGACGCCGACGGCAGGATCGAGCAGGCGTGGCCCAAAATCAGCCCGAAGGACACACCGATCAAGCTGCTCGCAGCGCTGGAAGCCTAAACGCCCGCAACAGGCCCGAACCTGGTCACTCGAGGGGCAGCGGAGCCTGACCGGACTCGTGGTCCAGCAGCCAGCGCTTGGTGTCGAGACCGGCGGCAAACCCGGTGAGGTCCCCATTGGCACCGACGACCCGGTGGCACGGCAACACCACCGAGAGCGGATTGCGGCCGTTGGCCGAGCCCACGGCGCGCACGGCTTTGGGGCGACCCAGACGAGCGGCCTGTTCGCCGTAGCTGATCGTTTGGCCGAACGGGATCTTGGCCAGGGCCCGCCACGCCTCCTGTTGAAACTCGGTGCCCACCAGGTGCATCGGAAGATCAAAGTTTGAACGGCCACCCTCGAAGTACTCAACCAACTGCCGCTCCGCCGCATCAAGCACGGCCTCGGCTCTGGAGTTGGGGGGCACATCGGACCCCCGATCACCGGCGGGAGCCTCCTTGAGGCGACCGGCCAAGCCCACGCGGCTGCCATCCTCGTCCGGCCAGGTGACCGCACGCAGTCCAATCTCGTCGGCAACCAAGGTGAGCGGCCCGATCGGAGTCGCCATCACCCGCTGGGCGGTGGACAGATCTCGAGACTCGTCGGTCGTTCGCTGCGATGCGCCGGTGGTGGTCATGCTCTGTCTCCCGGGTGTGAATTGCGGTGGGTGGCGGTTTGCTTCTGGACGTCGCTCACGGGATCGACGACTCAACGGTCGGGCGCTGCTGTGATGCCGCCCACAGGTGGGCGACGGCGATTGCCCGCCAGGGTCGCCACGCCTCGGAGCGGGCAAGCAGCGCTGTGCGGTCTCGGTCGATACCCAGATTGGCCGCCCCGCGTTGCAATGCCACGTCGCCGACGGGAAAGGCATCCGGGTCAGCGAGGCCACGCAACGCCACGTAATCGGCCGTCCACGGGCCGATGCCCGGCACGGCCAAGAGCGACTCACGGGTGGCCTCGCGCCCGGCATGTGTGTCGAAGCTGACCGAGCCATCGGCGACGGCCACAGCACCGGAGGTCAAGGCCCGACGCCGGGCCGCCGGCATCCCCAGCGAAGACAGGTCGGCCTCGGCCACATCGCCAGGATCGAGCGGCAGGTGCGTCAGCCCCTCCGGCGCCCATGCCGGTGCCACACGGCCAACGGCCTCCACCAGCTGCCCGGCCAACCGAATGCCCCGCCTCACCGCTACCTGCTGGCCCAACACGGCGCGAACCAGCGCCTCGAAGCCGTCGGCGCAGGCGGGCATTCGCCGACCCGGATGGGCGGCGATTGAGGGCGCCAGCAACTCGTCGGCCTCCAACAGGTCGGCCACCTCCAGCGGATCGCAGGTGGCGTCGCAGAGCCGCTCGGCCACAGACACTGCTGCGGTGAGATCCGCCAGATCGGTCGCCAACACCTCCACCACCATGGCGTCGCCTGCGTCACCGGCACGCAGGGTGATGACCGCCGGACCGCCCGGCAGGCTCAACGTGCGAGAAAAACTCTCAGTCCGGCCAACCTCAACACCGGGCAGTGCTCTGAACGCCAGGAACCTCAGCACCTCGGCGGCATCGAAGGGGGCACGGACCGCCAACCGCAGGACCACCGGCACCGGTGCCGAAGACCCGGCTGGGCCACTGTGACCACCATCGAACCCAACGATCGAACCGATGTGCGCTGAGGCTCGATCGGCGGCTGTGCCTCGCTGAGCCGTGACCGGCCTGTCTGCTCGAAGGGCCGAAGGCGTGCGGGCATACACCTCGCGCACGGTGTCGTTGAACTGACGCACACTCCCGAAACCGGCGGCAAACGCCACGCTGCTCATCGACAGGTCGGTGTGCTCCAGCAGTTGACGGGCCGCGTGAGCGCGTCGTGCCCGAGCCAGAGCAACCGGCGACGCACCAACCCTCGCTTGGAGTGCCCGATCCAGATGCCGAGCGCTGACCCCGAGCCGATCAGCCAAACCCTGCACACCAAACCGGTCAACCTCTCCTGCGGCGATCGAGCGCATCGCACGGTTCACCAGATCGTCACCAAGCTCCCATTCGGGCGATCCGGGTGCGGCGTCGGGCCGGCAGCGCTTGCAGGCCCGGAATCCCGCGCGTTGCGCAGCCGCCGAGGTGGCGAAGAACCTGGCGTTGGCCCGCTTGGGCCGCACCGCCGTCGGACAGCTGGGACGGCAATAGATGCCCGTCGACAGCACGGCCAACACAATCCGCCCATCGAAGCGGCGATCCCGGCTGAGCACCGCCCGGTAACAGCGGTCATGATCGGCCAACAACGAGGTCACCGACCAGTCGTCGGCAGCTGCAGCGACCGCCGAGTTCGCCGGCTGAGGGGAGGACATGGTGCCAGTCTCTCAGACGAACCGGCCGGCGTCTGGCGGAAATCCGACATCCAGGTGCCCCGGCGACACCGCTTCGAAGGCGGGCTGCGCTCGATGTGAAAAGTGCGGGTCCGCTATGCTCTAGAGGCCTTCGCGGGTGTAGTTCAATGGTAGAACATCAGCTTCCCAAGCTGAGAATGCGAGTTCGATTCTCGTCACCCGCTCGACCCATCTTGTACGCGCCGGGTCCCATTGGTCCGGCAAGGACGCCGACCAAGCGGAATTCAAGCCGCATGAACCCTGGGCAAATGCCTGACAGCGCACCACGTCCCAGGCTCGGGCAGGATACGGATCACCGACTCGCGTTGCGATTGAGCGGCGGCGCCGCCCAGGCATCATTCAAGTCCGCCATCGAAACGCAAGAGGGCCTACGCCGTCGCCGGCCTGTTGACTGATGGCTCCGTCGCGTAGTCGGATCGCTTCTCGGATCCTCCTCGCACGGTCCAAGTCACCGTTCGGCCGGAGCCGTCACCAACACGTCGGATCACGCCCCGAGGTGGAAGTCATTGTCGTGCCTGAGGATGCCGCGCTCCAAGGAGTCCCCAGGTCAAGATCGTTCGCCAGGAATCATGTTCCTGGCTCGTCGAGCAGCCTCTCGATCCCGCCGAATCGTCTCGAAACTGGCTCTTGCCTATGAGCGATAGGTTATCTATCATCGATAGTACACGGTTCCAAGTACTTCCACTTCCACAACGGGGGCTCACCATGCACACCAACATCGACGAGATCGCTGCGGACACATTCCGGTTCTCCACCTTCATTCCAGACGTCGGCCCAACGGGCATGACGTTCAACCAGTTTCTGATCCGAGACGACGAGCCGCTGCTGTTCCACACCGGCCACCGCCAACTTTTCCCGCTGGTCTCCGAGGCGATCGCCACGGTCATGCCGCTGAACCAGCTCCGCTGGCTTGCCTTCGGTCACGTCGAGGCCGACGAATGCGGCGCGATGAACCAGTTCCTCGCCGCTGCCCCCGACGCGCAGGTCGCCCATGGCGCCCTGGGGTGCATGGTGTCGCTCAACGACATGGCCGACCGGCCTCCGGTTCCGCTCGAGGACGGCCAGATGCTCGAGCTGGGCGCGCACCGTGTCCAACACATCGACACCCCACACGTGCCCCACGGTTGGGAGGCTCGTCTGCTGTTCGACGAAACGACCGGCACCCTCTTCTGCGGCGATCTGCTGACCCAGCTGGGCGACGTGGCACCCATGGTCGACGGCGACGTGCTCGATGCAGCGGCGCTGGCCGAGGACATCTTCGGCGCCACCTGCCTGACGCCTTCGACGGCGCCAACCATCCGACGGCTGGCCGGCATGGACGCCACCACGCTGGCCACGATGCACGGCTCGGCGTTCGACGGGGACACGTCGTCCACCTTGATGGCGCTGGCCGACTCCTACGACGAGCGGCTGCTCGCCGCTGCCTGACCCACACATCCTCCCCCTCGAAGGACTCCCGTGACCTCCGCTCCCGCCCCGACGACCGATCGACGCCGCCAACGACACCTCGCCAAGCGGGCCACGATCGTCGCCGAGGCCTGGACGCTCGCCCAACGCGACGGTCTCGCTGCCATCTCGCTTCGGGATCTCGCCGACCAGGTTGGGCTTCGGCAGCCGTCGCTGTACGCCTACTTCGATTCGAAGCTGGCGCTCTACGACACGATGTTCGCCGACGGGAACCGTCAGCTGATCGACGTCGTGTCCAAGTTGCCCGAGCGCGACGATCCCCACGCGGCGCTCATCGAGTTCGTCGAGGAGCTCACCCGGTTCGCAGCGGCCGACACCGTCCGCCATCAGCTGCTGTTTCAACGCACGATCCCCGGCTTCGAGCCGTCGACCGAGTCCTACGCCGTTGCCGAGGAGTTCTACGACATCGGCCAACAACGGCTCGCCGCAGCAGGTGTCGAGGATCCCGGCGACGTCGACCTGTTCACCGCCGTCGTGTCCGGCCTGACCCATCAGCAGGTCGCCAACGATCCGGGCGGCGACCGCTGGGTGCGGCTCTCGGGTCAGGCAGTCGCCATGTACCTCGCCGAGGTCGCCCGGACCCGTAGCACTCCGGCTCCATCGAGAAAGCCCCGAGCGGAGCAGCTGACGAAGCAGCCCACGACAAGAAGGACACCGACATGATGACCGAGCCCAGCGTCGACGTATCCACGATCCCCAGGATCACCCACGACGAGTCCACCGAGATCACCGCCGTCGAGAATCGAAAGTTCGGCGAACAGCTGCGCAACCTCGGTGCCAACGACTGGTCCGCCCCCACCGCCTGCGAACGGTGGGACGTGCGGGCGATGGCAGCACACGTCGTTGGCGGCGCCGCCGGGCAGATCTCGCCGCGAGAGTTCGTGCGCCAGGTGCGTGCGGGACGCCCGCTCGTGAAGGAGATCGGCGCGCAGTACTGGTGGGACGGCATGAACGAAGTGCAGGTGCGCGAGCGCGAGCAACTCGGCACCGACGAGCTCATCGCCGAGTGGATCACCAACTCCGAGCGGGCCCGGGTCGCTCGAAACAAGCTCCCCAAGCCGATCGGCAGGCTGCCGCTGCTTAAGCTGCCGGCGCCGGTCGGCCGACAGCGCTTGACCTACCTGTTCGACATGGGTTTCACCCGGGACGTGTGGGCGCACCGCATGGACATCGCCGCTGCCACCAACCGGCCGATGGACCTCGACGCCAACCACGACGGGCGAATCATCGCCGACGTCGTCGCCGAGTGGTCGAGCTACTTCGATGAGCCCTTCACGCTCGAGCTGACCGGCCCCGCAGGGGGACACTTCACCTCGGGCTCGGGCGGCGAATCGGTCCGGATCGACACGCTCGAGTTCATGATGATCCTGGCCGAGCGCGCCGAAGGCACCGGCGTGCTCCACCACACGTTGCCGCTCTGACCCGAGACCGACCCTCGGAGCCGTGCGGCCCGCACACGTCGCGCCGTGGCGCCCTCGGTGCAACTGGGGCGATAGCTTCGGGGCCATGACCACCCCAGTGCTGATCTGTATCGATGGTTCCAACTTGTCTCATCAGGCGGCAACGGCCGGGCTGAAGGTACTGCGCACCGACGCTGCGCTCACCCTCCTGACCGTGATCCCCGAGCCCGACCCGACCCTGGTGACCGGCGGCGGGTTCACGGGCAGCACGATGACGGCGGAACAGTTCGACGAGGAGAACGCCGCCCAGCGAGCGGACGCCGAGGCGCTCCTCGCCTCCACCCAGAAGGAACTGGGCATCGCGTCGGCCGAGCACGTGGTGCTGATGGGACCGGCGGGCGCCTTGGTCTGCGAATATGCCGCCAACGTGGGCGCCGAGGCGATCGTGATCGGATCGCGAGGCCACGGCGGAATCCGGCGGGCCATCCTTGGATCGGTGTCGGACCACATCGTCCGACACGCTCACTGCACGGTGCTGGTCACCAGCCACGACGCGCTGGAATCCGACGACTGAAACGCCGTTGAGCCGTTCACATTCCACCCAGATAGGGCATGATGTGGTGATGAATGACGTCGTATTTGGGATCTTGGCCATCGTCGTAGGCGCGCTGTTTGCGCTCCGCGGGTATCTCACCATGAGGCTGGTCATCCCGGTGTGGGGCGCGCTGATCGGTTTCATGCTGGGGGCCGGCGCGGTCGGCGCCGCAGGCGACGGCTTCCTCACGGGCGCTGCCTCATGGATCGCAGGCTTATTAGTGGCAGTGGTCTTCGCTGCTCTCGCCTACCTGTACTACGAGATATCGATTGTGCTGGCCATGGGCGGCATCGGTTTCATGCTGGGTTCCAGCCTGATGGTGGCGCTGAACGTCACCTGGGGCTGGGTCATCGTGTTGGCGGGAATCGTTGTGGCCGTGGCTCTGGGCATGCTGGCAATCGTCGGGGAGCTGCCGATGCTGCTGCTCACGATCCTCACCGCCGCCGCCGGAGCGAGCGCTGTCGTCGGTGGCATCATGCTGCTGGTCGGGTCGATCCACACGTCCGACGTAAATGACCTGGGCGTGACCGGTGCGGTCAACGACTCGGCCGCCTGGTGGGTGCTCTACGCCATCATCCTGATCATTGGAGTGGTTGCCCAATTCCGGGCACTCGACGGGATGCGCGGCTCGCTGCGCGACCAATGGGCCTCCGACGGCGGACGCGAGTTCCGTCAGGCTCCGCCCACCGTCTGAGGTCCCCGTCGGGCCCAAACGCGATGCCAGGCCCCCGCGGGCTCGGGCCGTCGGTGCCCATCTGCCGGGCTGCCCTGCGTGACAAGCTGAGGAGCATGCGAATCCGACGTTCGAGCTCCCGTCGATCCAAGCGACCAATCACGCAGGCGCCGTCATCGCCGCACGCTTCACCGATCCATCCACCCTCCGGGGGCACCCCGGCGGCCATCGACCCCAAGCAGGCTGCGATCATTCTGCCTGCCTTCGTGATCACCATGGCCGCCGAGGCGCTCGTGTTGAAGAACCGACCAAAGCGCACCTTCGGAGACCTCGATGGTGCCACCCGCGACGAGCTCTCCGACCCGTCGTTGCCTGCCGACCCGCTGGTGCCGGTGGGATACGAGACACGCGACACCGTTGCCAGCCTGGGGATGCTGGCCGGCAACCTGGTGGCCAACGCGGCGGTGTTCGGCCTGACCCATCGGATCGATCGATGGGCGTACCACCACCGGGTTGCCAACCTCGGATCAACCCGGTTCGGCTTTACCGGAGCCATGATGGCCTGGGACTTTCTCTACTACTGGGACCACCGCTGGATGCACGAGGTGCGGCTGCTGTGGGCCAACCACGTCTCACATCACAGCTCGGAGCGTTACAACCTGTCGACGGCACTCCGTCAGCCATGGTCGGGCATCCTCACCCACTGGGTCTTCCTGCCGATGCCGCTGCTGGGCTTCACCCCGGCGATGACCTCCAAGGCAGGGTTGTACAACCTGCTCTACCAGTACTGGGTGCACACCGAGGCGATCGACCGCCTGCCGGCGCCGGTCGAGGCCGTGATGAACACCGCTTCGCACCATCGGGTGCACCACGGCGCCAACCCGCAGTACCTCGACAAGAACTATGCGGGCATCTTCATCGTGTGGGACAAGCTGTTTGGCACGTTCGAGCCCGAGGTGCGCAAGGTGAAGTACGGGCTGACCAAGAACATCGACACGTTCAACCCGATGCGAATCGCCTACCACGAGTTCGCCGACATCGCCCGGGACATCCGCGCAGCCACAGGTGTTCGCAACAAGTTGGGTCACATCTTCGGCCGGCCCGGTTGGACGCCTTCAGGTCGCCGAGCGGGCACCGGACCGGTAACCGTCACCACCGCCGACTGAACCTGGAACCCTCATGGCCATTGCGCCATCACCTCACGCAGCCCGGACCGCTTCTGATTGCACCCAGTAGGTTGAGGACTGCGGCTCTCAGGTAGTGCACAAGCGGGGGCGACCAAGGGGGCGAGTGGTGTCAGCAACCGACCGTGGCGGCGCCCGGAGTGACCGCTCGTTGTGGGGGAAGGTCACCGACGCCCTGCCGGTGCTCGCCCAGCTGACCGGAAAGGGCGGTGACCCACTCGGTGAGGGTGCGTACAGCAGCCGCACCCGCGAGCTGTCGGCGCGCACCACCGACGCCGACGAGGTCACCACGTCGGTGTGTCCATACTGCGCCGTCGGGTGCAGCCAGCGCGTGTTTGTGCGCAATGGCCGCATCACCAACATCGAGGGCAACCCCGAAAGCCCGATCAACCGGGGTCGCCTCTGCCCCAAGGGGGCGGCCACCTTCCAGTTGGTGACCGGCACCCACCGCCTCGACACCGTGCTGCACCGGCGACCGGGCGCCACCGAGTGGGAGCCGATCGCCCTCGACGACGCCATGGACCGAGTGGCGCAGCTGATCGCCGAGACCCGCGACCGCACCTGGGAGGAGTCGGACGCCGACGGGCGACCGCTGCGCCGTAGCCAGGGCATCGCCTTCATGGGCGGAAGCACGCTCGACAACGAGGAGTGCTACCTGCTGGCCAAGTTCTGGGCCCAGCTCGGCGTGCTCCAAGTGGAGAACCAGGCCCGCATATGACACTCGGCCACCGTCCCCGGTCTGGGGACCACGTTTGGCCGGGGTGGCTGCACCACCTACCTCCAGGACCTGCCCAACAGCGACGCGGTGCTCATCATCGGCTCCAACTTCGCCGAGGCGCACCCGGTGGGGTTCCAGTGGGCGATGGAGGCCCGCACCGCGGGCACCAAGATCATCCACGTCGACCCGCGGTTCAGCCGCACCTCCGCGTCGGCCGACCAGTTTGTGCCCATACGCCCCGGAACCGACATCGCCTTCATCGGCGGGCTGATCAACTACGTCCTCACCAACGAGCGATGGTTCACCGAGTTCGTCCACGCCTACACCAACGCCGGTCACGTCGTCGCCGAGGGCATCGAACTGCCCGACGAGCTCGACGGCCTGTTCAGCGGCTGGGTCACCGACGAGGGCCGCTACGACACGGCCACCTGGCAGTTCGAACGGGACGAATCCGGGGAGGCCGTCACCGACCCGACGTTCACCCACCCGCGCTGCGTCATGTCGCTGTTGCGGCGCCACTACGCCCGCTACACGCCGGAGATGGTGTCCGACATCTGTGGCATCGACCCCGCTGCGTTCGACCGGGCCGCCGACACGTTCACGGCCGCATCGGGTCGGGACCGCACCGGCATGGTCTGTTACGCCGTCGGGCTCACCATGCACTCCAAAGGTGTGCAGAACATCCGCTCGTTGGGCGTGTTGCAGTTGCTGCTGGGCAACATCGGCCGTCCTGGCGGTGGCATCTTGGCGTTGCGGGGCCACGCCAACGTGCAGGGTGCGACCGACCTGCCGGTGCTGTACGACCTGTGGCCCGGCTACCTGCCCAAGCCCACGGCCGACGATGTCGATCTGGCCGGATACCTGGAGCGGGTCGCCAAGCCGACCGGCTGGTGGGCCAACACGCCCGCCTATGTCGTGTCGCTGCTGAAGGCGTGGTTCGGCGACGCCGCCACCGCTGAGAACGACTACTGCTTCGATCGCATGCCCCGGCTCACCGGCGACCACAGCTACATGGTGACCCAGGCGGCGATGGCCGATGGTGCGGTCGAGGGCATGATGGTCGCCGGCGAGAACGTGTCGGTGTCGTCGGTGCACGGGTCGCTGCAGCGGTCGGGCTTCCGCAAGCTGCGCTGGATGGTGGTGCGCGACCTGACGATGATCGAGACCGCCGAGTTTTGGAAGCGGGGCGAGGAGTACGCCAAGGACCGCGGCGAGGACCGCATCGACCCCGCTGACGTCGACACCGAGGTGTTCCTGTTTCCCGCCGCCGCGCATGTGGAGAAGGAGGGGTCGTTCACCAATACCCAGCGGATCCTCCAGTGGAAGGACCAGGCCGTGTTGCCGCCGGGCGACGCCCGCAGCGAGCTGTGGTTCACCCACCACCTCATGGCCCGGCTGCGCGACATCTACGCCGACAGCACCGATCTCAAGGATCAGCCCATCCTCGACGGCACCTGGGACTACGAGGTCGAGGGTGCGCTCGACGAGCCGTCGGCCAACGACGTGCTCGCCGAGATCGGCGGGTTCGGACCGGACGGACCGCTGTCGTCCTTTGGCGAGCTGCGCGACGACGGCACCACCTCGGCGGGGGCCTGGACCCACGTCGGGGTCACCGCTTCCGGGGATAACCACGCCCGCCACCGCGACGGCACGCCCGGCGAGAAGGGCGCTGCCCTCGACTGGGGGTGGGCGTGGCCCGCCAACCGACGCAACCTGTACAACCGGGCCTCGGCCGACCCAGAGGGCCGACCGTGGTCGGAGGACAAGGCGCTGATCTGGTGGGACGAGACCGGCGGGCCCGACGGCGGGGGGGCGTGGGTGGGCCATGACACGCCCGACTTCCCGGTCGACCGGGCGCCGTCGTATCGGCCCGAGCCGGGGGACACCGGCACCGACGCCATCGCGGGCGACCAGCCGTTCCTCATGCAGACCGACGGGCTCGGCGCGCTCTGGGTGGCCGACGGCCTGCGCGACGGGCCGCTGCCCACCCACTACGAACCCCTCGAGGGCGTGGCCCCCAACCGGCTCTATCGGCAGCAGAACACGCCCGCCCGCACCCAGTGGGACCGCGACGACAACCCGTATCACCGGGCCTACGACGATCCCCGCTTCCCGTTTGTGCTCACCACCTACCGGCTGACCGAGACGTTCGGCTCGGGGTCGATGGCCAACCGCAACCTGTCCTGGCTGGGCGAGCTGCAACCCGAGCTGTTCTGCGAGATCTCGCCCCAGCTGGCCGAGCTGCGAGGCATCGAGAATGGGGGCTGGGTCACGATGAAGTCGCTGCGGGCCGAGGTGGAGATGCGGGTCCTGGTCACCCGACGCCTCGTGCCGCTGCAGGTGGCGGGCCGCACCGTGCACACCGTCGGCCTCCCCTACCAGTGGGGCCGCACGGGCCAGATCGGCGGCGCCGCGCCCAACGAGCTGCAGAAGATCTCGGGGGAGGCCAACGTGACCATCGAGGAGTGCAAGGCGATCACGATCGACCTGGTGCCCGGACGGGTCGCCCGCAACCTGCGCGCCGGCACCGACGGGCCGCTTCAGCCCGAACCCGACGGCGACGCCCCAGCCCGCGACCTGCCCGGCATTACCCGGCCCGCAGGACGCCACGGCGTCACGATGGCCGCCGACCAGCGGGGCGGCGAGCCCGACAGCCAAGCCCCGACGCCAAATGCCGACGACGCTGAGTCCGAGCCCGGAGCGACCTCATGAGCAACCCAACGCCCACGTTGCACACCACGACCGCCAACGACCCGGTCACCGGCGCCGCCCGCCAGGTGGGCTTCTTCACCGACACCTCGGTGTGCATCGGCTGCAAAGCATGCGAGGTGGCGTGCAAGCAGTGGAACCAGCTGCCCGACGACGGGTTCAGCCTCACCGCCAAGAGCTTCGACAACACGATCGACCTCAGCGCCACCACCTGGCGCCACGTGGGGTTCATCGAACGGGACGAGCCGGTGTCGGGCCAGGAAACCAACCTGGGCGACCCGTTCTCGTGGCTGTTCATTGCCGACTCGTGCAAGCACTGCGAGGACGCCGGTTGTCTCGACAACTGCCCCACCGGCGCCCTGGTCCGCACCGAGTACGACACCGTCTACGTGCAGCCCGACATCTGCAACGGCTGCGGCACCTGCGTGGTGTCGTGCCCGTTCGGGGTGATCGACAAGCACCCCACCGACGGCCGGGCCTGGAAGTGCACCATGTGTTACGACCGGCTGAAGGACGACGAGACCCCGGCGTGTGCGCAGGCGTGCCCCACCGAGGCGATCGCGTTCGGGGAGCTCAGCGAGCTGCGCGAACGGGCCGACGTTCGCCTGGCCGAACTGCACGATCGTGGGGTGGCCGAGGCCCGGCTCTACGGCGCCCACGACGACGACCTGCCCGGCACCCGCGGCCTGCACGCGTTCTACCTGCTGTTGGACTCGCCCGACGTGTATTCGCTGCCCACCAACCCGGTGGCACCCCAGAACACCGTCAACGAGGGCTGGAGGTCGATGGCAGGCGCGCTCGGCGCGATGGCGGTCGGTGTCGGCGTGGCGATGCTGTCCGGGCGGCGAGCCCGATGAGCCGTCACGATCAGCGGCCCGACATCGTGATGAGACACCCGCCCGGCAGCTGGCAGGCGCTGGCCGCAGGCGAGTTCGGCAGCGATGGCCGCAACGTGGACACCCGTCGAGCCGAGCTGTCGGGCGAGGGCGCCGGCCTCGAGGCCGGTGCCCGGGTGGGCGACCGAGGCCATCTCGGCGACGCATCACAGACCACCGTGGCCGAGGAAGTCAGCAAACGGGTGACCAAACAGTCTCGCTGGACGTGGGAGGTGCCCACCTACTTCGCCGTCGGCGGCCTGGCCGGGGCGGCGGCCACCCTGTCGGCCGGCGCACAACTGGCCGGTCTCGGTGGCACCGACCGACGGATGGTGCAGTCCGGGAGGGTGATCGCCTTGGCCGGGACGGTGGTCGGCTCGGTGTTGCTGGTCGCCGACCTGGGCCGCCCCGAACGCTTCTGGCACATGCTGCGGGTGTTCCGCCCCAGCTCGCCGATGAACGTCGGGTCGTGGTTGCTCGCCGGCTTCGGCACCGCGTCGGCGGGGGCCGCCGTGCTGGGACGCTTCGACAACCGTCAGCTTCGGTTCCTCGGCGACACCGCCGGGCTGGTCGCCGGGATGCTCGGTCTGCCGATGGCCGGCTACACCGGCGTACTGCTGGGTGCCACCGCCCAGCCGGCCTGGTGGCACGCCCGAAGATGGCTGCCCAGGCTGTTCGTCGCCTCCGCCGCCTCGGCCGGAGCGGGCGCGCTGGAGTTGATCCCGATGTCGCCTGCCGAGGAGCGGGCGGTGCGCACGTTCGCCATCGGGGCCCGTGCCGCCGACCTAGTCGTGGTCAAGGCGATGACCCGGGATCTGGCCGACCACCCCGAGGTGGCCGATGCCTACGAGGCCGGCCGAGCGGGTCGGCGCATGAAGGCGGCCGAGGCGCTCACCGCCTGTGCGCTGGCCGCTTCGGTGGCCTCAATCAAGGTGCGTGCCCTGCGTCCCCTTGCTGGAACACTTGGCCTGGCTGGGTCGCTCGCCACCCGCCTGGCGGTGACCGACGCTGGAGCATCCTCAACCCAACCCGTCTGAGGCCGCTCACTACCTCGGTTCAGGCCCGGTTTGGCCCGCTCAAAGGCCGCTGCCCGCTACTCTCGCTACAGGCCAACCGGAAGGGATCAAGCATGAATGCGCGCCCACTCATCGCCGCAGGAGTGCTCATCGGTTCAACAGCCGGATGCAGCTTTTCTTTCTCAATCGGTAGCGACACCTGCGCCGACTTTGCCAACTACACGGCCGAGGAGAAGCAGAAGGCGGTGGAGGAGATCTACGAGCGAGGCGATCCGTCGGCTGACAATCCGACAGCTTCCGACCTTAACCTGCGCCTACCTTCGCTCGAGACCTACTGCGACAAGAATCCCGACGACAAGCTGTCTGACCTGACGCCTGACTGATCGGTCACCGGGTCGCTGGAAGCCGGATACCGTTGGACCGATGACCGATGCCTCCACGCCGTCCGCCAACCGCAGTCAGGTGAAAGTGGTGCTGTGCGACGACCACCCGATCTGGCGCTCAGGCGTGCGAGCTGACCTTGGGGCCAACTTCTGTGTGGTCGGCGGGGCCGGCGACGCCGACGAGGCGATCGCCGTCATCGGCGAGACCCAGCCCGACCTGGTGGTGTGCGACCTGCACATGCCCAAGGGCGGCGGCATCAAGGTGGCTCGTGAGTGCGGCGAGGACAGCAAGGTGGTGATGCTCACCGTTTCGGAGCAGGAACGCGACCTGCTCGACGCAGTCGCCGCCGGCGCCGCCGGCTACCTGGTGAAGTCCACCCCGCCCGACGAGCTGCGCGACGGCCTGTGGCGCGCCGCCCAGGGCGAACCGGTGTTTAGCCCGGCCTTGGCCGCCTTGGTGCTGGGCGAGTTCCGCCGTCTGGCCAAAGGCACCGAGAGCCACTCGGCGCTGTCGGACCGCGAGCGCGAGGTACTCACCTACGTCGCCCGTGGCCACACCTATAAGGAGATCGGCGCCGAGCTGTTCATCGCCGACAAGACCGTCGAGAACCACGTGCGCAACATCCTGTCCAAGCTGCACCTCAACCGGCGCCAGGAGCTGATCCGCTATGCGGTCGAGCACGGTCTGGACTGAGCCGGCCGAGGCTCAACCCAGCGGCTCGAGCAGCTCCAAGCGGTTGCCGAACGGATCGTTCGCGTACACCCGGTCGTAGCCCTCCAGCGGCTCGTCGACGACAACGTCGACCCCGGCGCCGTGCAGCCGCTCCACGAGCGCCCCCAGCCCGTCGACAAGCAGCGCCGGGTGGGCCTTGCGGGCCGGGCGAAAGTCGGCCTCGACCCCGAGGTGAACCTTGAGCGGTCCATCCTCAAACCAGCATCCGCCCCGCTTGGCCAGGTGCATCGGTTTGGCCACCTGCGAGATGCCGAGCACCCCGGAGTAGAAGGCGACGGCCTTGTCCTCCCCGCCGGCGGGCATGGCGAGCTGCACGTGATCGATACCGACGATGCCCATCGTGAGATGATGGCCGACGGCCCAGAACATCGCACGCACTGTGCGGTGAACACCACGTGAGGATTCGATGCGACCGACCACCCCCGACTTCCAACCAAGCCGTCGACGATGAGCGGATCGAATCGGCTCGCCGTGCGGGTGGGCGGCTACGCGCTCGCCACCCGTGACCATGAGGGCTCACTGGAGATCCTGCTCACCCGCTGCGGGCCCGATGCGCGGTTCCCGGGCCAGTGGGCGCTTCCCGGTGGCGGCATCGAGTGGGGCGAACACCCGCGCGACACCGTCGTGCGGGAGGTTGCCGAGGAGACGTCGCTCGACAGCGTCCCCGGGCCGCTGCTGACGTCCTACGCCCGGCGCGTCGCCGCTAAAGGCAGCTTTCCCGAAGGCATGGCCATCGGGATGATCTTCGCCGCCCGCGTTGCGGACGGCACGCCCGTGCTGGTCGAGAACGACGGCACCAGCGATCTGGTTGCTTGGCACCCGATGGACGCTCTGCCCGAGCTGGCATGGAACGCCGAGGCGGCGGTCGACCTGGTTCGAGCCGGCGCTCGCTCCCCGCAACCCGCCGACGATCAGCCCGGCCCGGGCCTCGGCATCCCCCACCGGCCTCGCAGCTCACGGCGGCGCCTCGGCGCCTACGCCATCGCCACCAACCATGACGCCGACGTCCCCCGCATCCTGTTGGTCAAGCTGGCGATCGACGACCCCGAAGCCGGCTGTTGGAACCTGCCTGGTGGCGGCGTCGAACCGGGTGAGTCCCCGCTGGAGGCGCTGCACCGAGAGTGCTACGAGGAGACCGGTCTGGCGCTCACCAACGTCACGATCCACGACGTCGACTCACGGGTGTACGAGTCCTGGGGCACCATGCAGATCAAACACAACGTGGGGGTGATCTATCGGGGCACCGCTCGAGGCGCACCCGAGATCATGGAGACCGACGGAAGCAGCGCCGAGGTCGCTTGGTGGCCCTTCGACAAGGCCGCCGACCTCCCGCTGACCATGCTGACCCGCGGGGTGCTGGCCGGGGAGCTGCTCCGCTCGGCCGAGGGGTAGCCGACCGGACACCGGCACCTCACTGCGTCGGCGGGGCCAGGGCCAGGCGGCCCGCTCGGCGCAGCGACCCGGCGCTGCGCAGCGCACGGATCAGCTGCGGGAATCCCCCCAGCGCCACGCGGCGCACCCGCTGATCCTCGAGCGGCGTGGTCAGGCCGTAGCTGGGCACCTCCACCTCGGGCTCGTAGGTGCCGAACAGCCGGTCCCAGATCATGGTGTGCCCGCCGAAGTTCTTGTCGAGGTACTGCGGGTTGGATGCGTGGTGCACCCGGTGGTTGGACGGCGTGGTGAACCAGCGGTCGAACCAGCCCAGCCGGGAGATCATCTCGGTGTGCTGCAGCTGGCCCACCATCAGGCTGAAGGCACCCATCACCGGGTACATGATCGGCGGGAACCCCAGCAGCGGGGCCCACAACCCGGTAAACGGCTTGTAGAAAACCTCGGTCCAGGGCATGCGCACGGCGGTGACAAACGTCAGCGACTCGGCCGAATGGTGCACCTGATGTGAGGCCCACAGCACCGACACCCGGTGCTCGGCCCGGTGAATCCAGTAGTAGGCGAAGTCGCCGATGATCCAGTACGCCAGCCAGGTGAGCGGGCTACGCCACGACCAGTCGAAGATGCCGACGTGGCGGTACAGCCAGATGTAGCTGGCGACAGCGGCCGACCCGGCGGCAATGACCTTGATCGCCAGGTAGCCGATCCCCACGCCAACCGACGTAGTGCTGTCGCGACGGTTCCAGCGTCCGGCCCGGATGCTGACCACCACCTCGATAACCACCAGGGTCAGCACCGATCCGAACAGCACGGCGTTGGCGTTGACCGGCAACAGGTTGCCGGTGGCCGGGTCGAGCGCGAGGGGTGAGACGGGAATCGCTGGCATAACCCCATCGTGCGGTCACGACAGCCCCCAGACCATCGGGGCAATCCCCCAAACCCGCCTGGGGTCACCCACCGGCCAGCCGAAACCGAGGAGTCAGCCCGCTGATCACGTACGAACTAGATTGAATCTCACTTCATTGCTCCAACGGGAGGCCCCAAACGATGACCAACGAACCGCCAAACCCAGCAAGTGACGAACCCCAGCAGGAGGGCTCACCCCCCGGTCCAGGACAGGAGCCGCCTGCTCCCGGCCCGCAGCAGCCATCTCCGCCCGAGTATCCGGGGCAACAACCGCCACCCGGTGGCTACCCGCAGCAACAACCGCCTCCGGGTGGCTACCCGCAGCAACCGCCTCAGCCCGGCTATCCGGGGCAACAACCTCCACCCGGTGGCTACCCGCAGCAACCGCCCCAGCCCGGGTACCCGATGCAGCAACCGCCACCCGGTGGCTACCCACCGCAACAGCCTCCCGCCAAGAACAACTCGGGATGCATCAAGATCGGCCTCATCGTTCTTGCGGTGCTCGCCATCCTGGGGTTGATCGGCGGCGGTTGTCTGGTGTTTGGCCTCAACCGGGCGGTCGACGAGATTGAAACCCAGACCGGCAAGGCCGACCCCTCGGACTACGAGCTGACGGGGCCCGAATGCAGCAATGATGAATTCGCCGGCCCGACGGCCAATGGCACGCTTAAGAACACCTCGGGCGAGTCCCAGGCGTTCGAGGTGTCGGTGCGGTTCACCGACGCCGACGGCAACCTCATCTCCGAGGACACGACGTTCACCGACTCAATCGACGCCGACCAGACCGCCAACTGGGAGGTGACCACCTTCGAAACGGCGGAGGGCGACATCAGCTGCGAAGTATCCGAGGTGAACTACTCCCTCTTCGACGGATAGCCGCCCACCAGCCGCCCTTAACCTGTCTCTTATACACATCTGACGCTGCCGACGATCTACTCTGTGTAGATCTCGGTGGCCGCCGTATCATTAAAAAAAAAAGCAAACACAGACCAACATGTGAATCGAACAGAAGCA
>ERZ1026810.276-NODE-276-length-35762-cov-6.154595_pt1 | contig 35762 bp, 49 predicted proteins | sample MGYA00520872_ERZ1026810 | MGnify/ENA primary metagenome ERZ1026810 (study PRJEB33270, sample SAMEA104284477) | anaerobic digester metagenome | biome: Anaerobic digester microbiome; feature: mesophilic sludge digester; material: Anaerobic digester biomass | place... | reverse complement strand
TTGTTGCGTGATTTGGTGGATGTGATATGTGATGGTGGAGCGTAGTAGCTATAGTAGTGTGTTGTGGATTCTTCTGCATTCTATTTCTTCGTATTTGTTGTTTTTCTTTTTTTTTTTCAAGCAGAAGACGGCATACGAGATGCTCAGGAGTCTCGTGGGCTCGGAGATGTGTATAAGAGACAGGCAAGGGGACGCAGGTAAAACCGCGTCTGCATGGTGCAAGTCCATTGGGCTTGATAAATACTATGCCAAGGAATACGTCTCGCAGGATTGGCGAGCAAACATGTTGCGTAGGGAACTAGAGGTGTGCGGAGAATTTGCGATAGCAAACTTACCAGCTACAAATCCGGAATCTGCCGATATGCGGGAATTTGGAAGAGATAAATATAATTCCATACGGCTGCAAGGGGTGACGTGGATATCGAAATATAATATCCCCTGCCATGTATACATGGCCCCTGCAGGGGAAGATGCCTCTAAAACTATACTGCATGAGTATGAAAAAGCGATGAAACTATTTGGTAACGGGTTTCGTTTCGCTGTTTCTGTACCGTCTATGTACGAGATAAGCGTTTATGACCCCGATTGGTCTAGTCCATATCCATTACAATCTATGTATCGGGAGGATGACCAAGACCATAATTGGGCAAAACCCTTCCCTGTAATTGGCTATTTGCAGGGTAGGACTGCCAAGGATTGGGGGGAAGGAGCCTATGTAATATAACAGTATCACATTAGTACTATTATACCATTGCGAAACTTACAAAACCTTGTATAATAGTAGTATCACAGGCTATACAGCTTGTGGTAAGATTGTTAGGCGATAATTCTTTAGTATTACCAAGGATGTAGCAGTATTCATACTATTAGGTACTATCGGCGTTGCTATCTAAGCTTACTTGCCGTGGGTTATGCCCACCTGCTACTTATTGAGTACCCTTACATCCCAGATACAGAATTATTGCCTAACTTTACTAATAAAGCCCTCGAAAGAGGGCTTTATGCTTAGTAACCTTAGAATGCCCACAATTACTACAACATATAAAATTAGTATTACCGTACTATTGATATCTAGCTTATGCGATGTATAATAGTGTTATAAGCGGGCGAAAAGACGGTCTATACTATGCCTGCGAGGGGTGTATGGTGATTCTTACTTCGGCAAAGGTGCTCGCAAAGGGCACAAAAGTTTTAGATGGCACGGTTATTAGTGCCACGTTTCGCGATTCTAGGTCTGGTGAATACTTTGCAGATGTGCAGTTTGCGGGGTGTGATTTCCTAAAAGATGTTTGGCTTGCTAGCAGCACGTTTGAAAACTGCATTTTTTTTAAGTGTAGTTTTAGCTGCGATATCGTAGAATGTAAATTTATTAACTGCAAATTCGTCAAATGTAGATTTTGGTCAATTGAAATGACCAGTATCATTCTAGAATCGTCTAAGATAATAGACTCAGAATTTCTCACTAGCACCCTGATGGCTATAACGGGAGGAGAGATAGCAGACAGCCTCTTGCATTTCTGCAAACTTCAGGAATTTGAGACGGAATTAAGGAATTGTAAGCTAGTGTGTGTCTCTATTAATGGGGAGAGGAGTATTTCTAGTTAGCAAGTCAAAAGGCTGGTACTATTATACCATTGATAATAAAGCCCTCTTTCGAGGGCTTTATGCTTAATAACCCTAGAATACTCACAGCTACAAAAGCATGTAGAATTGGTACTATTGTACCATTGCATTATTGTATAACTGATATATAATAGCATTATCAACGGCAAGCAGACAAGCCTAATAAACTGCTAAGAGGGTAATAAAGATGGAGATAAATTTCTCACATGGGTTCCATAACACAAATATAACCGTGTACGCAAAAGGTGGGGAACTAACCCCACGGCAAATAAAGAAAGTTGAAAAGAAATTATGCGGTATGGCGGACTGCTCATGCCCGATGTACCCCATTTACGGTATTACTGCGAATGAAGCGACCGCAGTGCTAAAAAAGGATGGGGAATTGTCAGTGTATTATGAGGTATGGGTAGAATATGACATTGAAAACTTGCCATTTATTACCAACGCAGCCTTTTGCGCAGACGTGGACGGGTGTGCTGAAACGGTGCAGGGGTCATATTCTCCTCGAGGGGATTATTTGGCGGTGATAAAGTGTCCAGTAGGGAACTATGAGTGGTTGGTGAATGCACTGCAGGATTCAGAATTAGGTTTAACTGTGGTAAAGTAGAACCTTAGTTAGTTTGGGTTGGCGGTCATCCCTGTTCCAAAACCGCAAAGGATAATGATATGTTATCGTTAATACAAGTAACAGATGTTCTGGATGTTGCACTAGAATTACTGGATTTTCCAGTACCTGTAGATGCAGATGCCTTAGCAGCAAAAGTTCTTCCTATTTTATCAGAAACCGCAGATAGTTGCGCTGTATGCGCAGCGGTGGGCGGGTATTGTGGGAATTGCGATGGTAGCTATTGGAAAGCCAATAGTTACTCGAAGTAGTAATCTTACCTAGTCGGTAGGCGACACCGAGAAGACCGCCAAAGAGGTTAGAAATGGCTAATAAAAATTACGGTATCGGGAATACTTACCCATCAACGTTAGTAAGACGAGCAATAGTTCAAATTCCCATAAGCAAAGAATATTTTCTAGCACTTATAGATGGTGCTACTTTGCATAGTTTCTGGGGACACGGGAACACCATTCAAGCTGCTAAAGCTTTTATAGGTATCGATGTCACGCCCAAAGAAGAACGACCAGCAATCGTGTTGAATGCAGATAACCTGCCAACACTGTTCGGGGTATTACTTGATGGGGTGTTTGTTATTTCTCCCACCTACGCCAAAGGCTATCGACCAGCTGAAGGGAAAGTTGCATCCCCCGAAGAAATTATTGACTGGCAGATACTTCTTGTAGAACCTGTATAGCAGCCTATTTGCAAAATTCCTATCTAAGTAAAAAGCTATCATCTCGATAGCTTTTTACTTTAACACAGTATAAGCTTAAGATAGTACTAATATATCATTGACTATCGGATATAGTATTATATAATAATAGTATAAACGGCAAGCAGAAAAGCCAACAAGCTGCTAAAGAGGTTGTATTGTGATGGTTTATGCTGTTATCTTTGAAGTGCAAGATGGTGGAACTTTTACTATGCAATTTGAATCTGCAGAAGAAGCAGAGTTTTATAGAGCTAAAGTATATGATAAAGAAATGCAGATTATCAAATCGCGCTATATCGGGGATGACCGGTCAAAGGATATAGTATTAGCTATAAATTCATCCCGTAAACCTGTAATACCTTTCAGTCATGCTAATAACATATCACTTGACTGGGCTTCACCAATGGGGCTTTATCCGCCTCTTACAAGGGTTGCCATTATGTATGCGGAGGGATTTGGTACATGGCATAGCTGGTATTATGAGACGAAAGAATGGGCTGAAAGTGAATCCCCTTACGAATCCTATAAGGATTTTGATGTTCTAATTGATAACACCTTGCAAGAAATTGAGCAAAGAAAACGTAATAGGGGCTGTATAGTGAACCTATTAGTAACGATAAAAGATACTATCATTGATGAAGTAGCTAAGAAGACTGCTTCTTATATGAAGTCTGAAAAATACTAATAATACTTAGCAAATAAGGTAGTAGCGTTATGCGTTATTACCATTACTAAGGGAAGGTTGGCGGTCATCCTTTTGCAAAACCGCCTTTAGGAATACCTTAATGAAAACATTACAATACGAAGATATATGTATCAACGTAGGAACTAAGTATGCTGTCAATTTTCGATGGCATATACCTATTTATAAATGTGTCGTATTATTTGATACATTTGATGAAGCTACCTTCTACGAAGATGCTTTAGAAGCTGGTCATCTGCGAGTGTTATATAGTTCTAGCGAAGCAGTAAATGAAAGTGCTAAGCTAATCTTTGTATATACACCAGAATTACTACACCTGCCATTTTATAAGAATGAGAAGTTCTCGCATGGTAGCCATATTTGGTATGATATAGAGAAGTTTATATACAGATACCCGAAAGATGCCGTTTGGGGTTATCTGCCTAGCAAGGGCATAATACATTGCTCAAGTGTTCAATGGGTGAAGTATACAGGCTACAATAACTACACCCATTCCCAATCACCTTTCATGTATGCTATAAAGGGTAGTAAGTAAAGTGAAAATTACGCATCACGAAGCAGTATACATACCTGCGTACACAAACTACAGCGTAGAATTCCGATGGAAGGATACTGAATATAAATGTGATGTTGTCTTTGATAACTTGCAGGAAGCTTCATTCTATGAAGAAGCTATAAAGCAAGGTAATTTACAAGCTGTCTATAGCTATTTTTATGGCTACCATGAAGACTACGGGGAAGGGGATAAATTAGTAGTAGTCTATGCAGCTGGTATGAAAAAGATTACTAAAAGCTTTTCGCATTGTAGGTATCAATGGGGAAGTGTAGCAAAGTTTACACATAGACTACCCGAAAAAGCCTTATTTTGCGTAATTCCCCGAACAGGTGCGATACATTCAGATAGGCTTCTATGGCTTGAATTTATAGGATATGATTATAGGTTTTGCCAATCCCCTTATGCTAAAAACCTAACATAACTTGACGAAGCTAGTAATAACTAATAGAAAATACCAGCTTTGCCTTGCTGGTATTTTCTATTAGGCATCTAAGATACTTCCCAAAATTGGTACTAATGTAACATTGCATTATTTTATAAGTGGTATATAATAATACTATACACGGGCAACAAATGATATTTACCGCTTATAACGTATATTGGAAAAGACGGTCTAAAAGTTTTATTTGTTGATATTAGGAATGTTTTTGGGTTGGCGGTCACCCCTATTCCAAAACCGCCAAAGAGGGTAACATGGATATTATAGCTTCCACACAATTTAACTGCAAAGACTTTTCAAATGCGTTAGCCATCATCAACAAGTTGGTGATAGCTAAGAAAGGTGAATTAGTACCACTTATAACGTATGTTCGGGTAACATCGAGTTACTTAGAATATATCGGTTGGGAAAACTATGCAAAAGTAAATATACTTGGTAATGACCTATCAGGTGATTTAGACGTAGTCATTAGTATAAAAGGTGTAGTAGAAGTCTTGAAAGCTGTTAAAAATAAAGGCACTTTCCGCTTACTAGATACATCTGAAGGTACTATTATTATCATTGGGGATAACCGATATAATATCGCTAACTTGCAAAAGACTTCATGGTGTCCCAACGCAGAAGGTAAGCCTAAACTGGTACGAGATTCATGGCTATCCTGTGAATTTAGTGTACTTGAAAAATGTATCCCTTTTGTATATACGGGGGAAGATAAGCCAAGCTTACTTGGTATTTATGTCAATAACAAGACTAAAGCCGTAACAGCAACAGATGGTTTTCGTCTAATTGAAGTGCAGCTAGATAATGAATGCTTTGCAAACTTCAACTTAGATGACTCTTACCTTATTCCTACAGGCTTGGTAAAAGCACTCAAGGGTACAAAAGGCAAAGTGAATGTATATAAAACGATACTTGCATCTGGTCAACTAGGATATATCTGGATTGAAACGGCTAGTGGCGTATTCGCTTGGATTTGTGAAGCACGGAATATCTTCCCAGATTACCCTAAGTTATTTGACGACTTCATACATCGCATAGACTTCTATACTGATATATCAAATTTGCTTAAAATTAGTTCAGATTGTCTACTAGAAATATCAGATAGTAGCATGAAAATAGAAGTTTATGGTGAAGAAGGTGCTAGCGCGTATGAAGGTGTCATAGCGTCTCAAGTCATAAATGTATTGGTAACAAATCCATACGTTTCTAAAGATGGTAAGCCTTTTCGGATAAAACTAAATTCAAGCTATCTACTAGACTGCTTAGCCGTATGCGAGCAGGGTGCTTATAACTTTTCCTACAAGGCTTGTAACCGTCCTTTACGATTTGACTGCAAAGTAGACACTTATAACGCGATTGTAATGTTGATGCCTTTAGCATAATAGCAAAGGGGTTGGCGGTCTTCCCCATTCCAAAACCGCCAAAGAGGGTAACATGAATATAGTAGCATCTCTCGATATTCCTGCTCATGTAATACTAAGCGCATACCGTACTATAAAGAAAGTAAGTAAGCAACATAGAGCAACACCTATATTGAGATATTGTAAACTTACACCTCATCAAGTGTATTATTTCGATGGCTTTACTGCTATTTCTTTGAAAATATACAACCTAAAAAGCTTAGGTGTCTTTGACTATTATATAGACTTAGTATCATTAGGTGATAAGTTATTACAGTTAAAAGTAAATCCAGCAGTCATTTTGCGATTAGCTGTCTATCAAGAAGCCCTAGGCAATGTATCGGTAACGATAGATTCGGAGTATGAGCTAACTATAGAATATCTAGGCAGCGATATGTTAGGGTACATGCCCCTGCAACCTGTCATTTATAACCTAGGCAAAACAACACTTGTATTAGACATTCCAACATTGAAAGACAATGCTAAGCCTGTAGCAGGTAATCTAGTATATGACTTTTCTATGAGTGATACGACTATTCGTATAATAATCCCTAAAGAGCTGCTAAGTATCTTAGGAAGCTATCAAGGAGTATTACGGCTAAATACTTGTAAAGTTGGAAGCAGGAAAGCAGTTGTCTTAGAGTGCAACCTAGGCGACTTTATCTGGATACTAGAATAAACAAGTCATATAGTACTAAACGCTTATATACTACAAGCTAATAGTATAGTATAATAAAACAAGATACATAGGTTAGCAGCTGCCTAATTCAAAAAGCTGCTAAGGGGTTAATAATGTTTCAACCAATTTTAAAAATAGAGCGGATATTATTCTTAGATTTAGAGGAAGTTAAGTATGAGGCTGATAGCGTAGGTTATACAGCTATAGCTAGCTATAACCATCAAGGTATGTTTTTTATCCTTGCGAATGTTGAAGGTATATTCACGGCGTTATCAAAAGGTATGAAGAATTTTAATTTAGATGTTATAAAAAGAGACGGACAATGGCACAAGGTTTTACCTAATACAACCTATGCCAGCAAAGCAGATGCTATGAAAAATGCGTCACTTGAGCAAGACCCTATCATAGTAAAATATGGTGACGCTTACCATGTGTTCTACGGTGCAGAGCCGTTTGGTTATAGTGTAGCAAATGGGGATTTTATCCCTTGGCCTGCATCTTCTTATGTAGTGTTATGCCGCTACATGGACAACAAATGGGTATATGTATAATGTTCGGCTTCATTATAACATTAGTCATAACTATCCTAGGCGGTGTAGCTTTTGCTAATATATTAGTATGGTGGCAAGCTCTAATTTTATCCCTAGGCATATTCGTTATAGCTTCTGGCTTTAAGGAAGTGAAAAAATGAGAGTAAAGGAATATCTACACCTTGCACGAAGCCAACGAAGATTTGGGCATTTACTAGCAAGTAAATATGGGTTACACTTTGACCCACAGTACCTAAATCTATACTTCCAATCTGTCAGGGTATTGAGCTTTTACGAGACGAAGATTAATATATTCTTCTATCGTAATAGGTTTGCAGATACTTTATCATTTACTACTTGTGATATAGACTTAGAAAATTCTACTATACCAGAGTTGCTAGATGAGGATATACAAGAAGCAATTAGTACAATACAGGAGCGATTACGCGATGAAAGCTTGGGTTAATGGTTTAGAGTGTTCTATTGAACCAGACGATATTTTGAAATTGCAAGATGTTATATCCTTACAGTTACTAGGATATAATGATAAACCTGTAAGTTTTGATGTAGCAAAACCTAATACATTGCGAGGGCTATACGATGCTAAGGCATCTTGTAAAACTTGTTGTGTCTGCTCGAAGGAGTTTGCAGCTAAACGTAAGCGGGATAAGTGCTGTAGCGTGTTCTGCTCTATGCAGGATACGAAGAAGCGAGTGAAAGCTAATGTAAAATGCCAGCAAAGCGTGATGCGGGTGAACCAAGTGCGGCTAAATGTACTAGCAAACCAAAGAGCTGATAGGCTTAAAAATAGCTACATAAAGCTACTATCAGATTATCCAGCCCTTGCAGATAATATACAGCAACAATTGTGGGAAGTACTGCAAGCAGTCAATGCTACGAAAGTGGCAAATATCGTAACAGAATAAGTTTATGGGTTGGCGGTCATCCCTTTTGCAAAACCGCCGAGAAAGTCCTATGCCCATTACATATTGTACAGGTGATATTTTTGATAACCATTATAAAGCTCAAGCACTTGCGCATGGTTGCAATTGTCAAGGTGTAATGGGTGCTGGGATAGCTATCAGATTTAAAACAAAATATCCTGCTATGTTCTTAGAGTATAGGCGGACTAAATTGGGAAAGAGTTAAAGGCTTAATCGAAGACGTATTTAAAGATACGACATTAGATATTTATGTTTACGATAAATACAGATAAAGGATGCAAATATGCTAACTTACCTAGACGAAGATGATGAGCAAGAAGATATTAGCCCTAGAATAAAAAAATTTCTAAGTAGACTAGAAAGTTTATCGCACTATAAGGGTAATATAAGAGAGGCGCTCGATAACCTTGCAACACCGCTTCTTACACAGGATGAAGCTAGGAAGCTAATTAAGCTCCACGCGATGGTCACAGAGCAAGACGAGCATCAATTGAATAATATCTATACCCTACAAACTTTATCCCTTCCTGAATACGAGGATTTTTTACAAAATCTTGTAGATACTTAAAGGATAGCAAGCCCTGTTTGTCGTTTATTAGAAAGCGTGGGGTAGTGCTTAGTAGGATAGTGATGATGTGAATAGATGTATCTAAAGCCCTACCCTTCATCCTCACTGCGCAGCCTTGCGCATCTAATACTATCTCTAAATCACCTTTTGTATATTGCCAACCTGTAGGGTTAACTACATCTAAAAAAGGTAGTGCTTTCACAACTTCAAATATAAGAGGGTGATTTTTAATAACATAATTCAGGCTATCATACGCTTCATTAACTTCAGTTAAGTAGGGATAATAACCTGAATTATCTTTTGATAAAAGGCGTATTAGCATATCAGATGCTATATTTGCAAATCGAAAGAAAGAGTAAATGCGTCTTTTATAGAATAATTCTCTATCAAAGATATGCATTTTATTATTGTAGATAGTAGCTATGAGCGCATCTACAACTTGTCCTTCTTGAATAATAGGCAAATAGAACATCTAAGCCTTAGATACTACATTACCTTTGCTTGTTTTTCGCTCACCTGAAAAAGTCATATTATATGGCGCTTGCAGTAATAATAACGCTATCAAGTCATTCACAGATGATAAAGGCGTTACCTTATCTGCTCTAAGCTTGCCATTCAACATCTCTAATAAATCCTTATAAATCTTTAGGATGGTGTTAGGGAAGTTTAGTATCACAAGCGTAGTCACGTCTGTAGGAGTTTCACCTTCTTTCAAGAAGTCAATAAGGCGAAAGTTCCCGTCATGGGCTTGTTGATAAAAGCTCTTTAGAAGGTTTTCAGGGGTGTTATCCACATGACTAAGAGCCTCTTTTAGGGCATTTGAGTAATCTTCAGGTATACGGGTTAGTAATAGCGTATCTGAGCCGGCGGCTGTAATACTTTGTAGTAATCCTAGCAGCAGCCAAGCCCAAGCATTTTCACCTTTATCAGGTGCAAGCTCTTTCGCCTTGTTACGAACCGCACGAAATACATCGGCAGGGATGCCTTTTAGGATATACTGCGTGCCTTTTTCATCTTCTTGTGCTTGTAGTTCTATCGCTAATTCTACTGGGTTACTCATCTAAAAGCTCCAATATCTTGCGAGATATTCCTGTATCCCCTGTCAGCCCTAAAGGTAAGTCAGATTCGTAAATTCTAGTACCTTTCTGTATATATGTACCACCCGCAGATGTATAGTCCGAAATAAAATCAAACTTACGCCCTTGCTTAGTTATGACTTCTACTTCAGGAGATGCATACTCAATAGGAGCATCATCTACAGTCATGGGAGGTACAGCGTCTAGTATGGTTAGTACAGAAGGTAAAGTCTTTTTCTCTATAGTGGTTGCGGCATTACGCCTTTTAGTTGGTGCTACCATTTTCTCTCAATCCTCTTTAAATTGGGGCAGGCTATGACACCTGCCCCTACTATTACTAGAAAACCCGCATGTGTAACAACGCAGCTGGGTAACGGATGATACCGACACCCTGCCAATGATTAAACACAGATATACTCTTAGACCAGCCTGTTAGATTAGCATCCGTGCCGACTTCTACGGCATTAGTCAAATCCAGCGAGTTAAAGGTAGAACCTAGAGTATAGAAAAGCGTAGCTACTGTATCCGGTAATCCGCTAGTATCAGCAACCCAAACTACTACACCATCTGGAACGTAGTACTGAGCTGTACCACCATTAATATAGCCTCCCTCACCATTCAACATGGTAGGGGTACATCGGTCATTTGTAACGAAGAACCGATTAGTATCTATTTCTATTTGGGGTAAACCAGCTGCGGATAGGGCTGTATTATATTCCCCCACGTTAGGACGGGTGCAACACCATTGCCCCAATACAGTCAATCTATCATTTAGATTAGTATTAGTAAGCAAAAGGTTTGCTGTGCGTGGGTTCATAACTATTTTAGTACGCTCATTGAATGGGATGACACGATTTAGTTGGTTATTTATCATAGTATCCCGAATATTAATGAACGGTGTGGCGTTTGCTGTATCAGTCCAAGGAATAGCTACAGTAACACTTTGTACATTAAAATTGACAGTATAAGTATTCCCACCATTGGCCATAGGGACGGTGTATCCACCATGCACAATGGTATTGTACTTGATGTGTCGAATACGGTCAACTTGACGTTGAGCTAGTAAACGAGTAGCACGAGCTGTAAGTGTCGATAAGTCAACTTTATGACTAAATAGTCCACAATTATCCGACATAGGATACCGATAAGCCTGCCAATCATCTTCTGTAAAAGGGATTTGTTCGCCCCAATACCCTGCATTTATGGTGCATACTCTCACTTCATTAACCAATCGCAAGGAAGGTAATGGTGCGTTTTGCCCTCTATACTGCTGCAAGCCGGCTTGGAAAGGCTCAATTTCATAAGTAACCTTATGGTCATCTATCGACCGTGAATCCCAAAGACCTAAAATAGTACTATTCTGTACAAGAGATTCATACAGGCTACGAAAAGAATCTTGGTAGAGTTGCGTAAGTACGGTTTTCTTTGGTAGCGAGAAAACAGTATTCCCCGCGGGGATATTATTACAGTATTGTTCTGGGAGCGTAGTCATTTATTTATTTCACCAATGCTAATAAAGTAGTACCAGAAGTGATAAGAGTGACAAAACCCGTACTTTGAGCATTCACATAGCTTTGCTGAATATCATCAGATAAACAGGATATATCGAACATAATACATCTATACCCCTTTGCCAATAATTCATTACAGGCATATAATTCAAAGCGTTGTAGGGTATCAAAGCCTTTATCATCTGAGCGGGCATCATGCACTAGCACAAGCTTAGGTACTTGCAAACCATTCGTAGCGGCAGGGTCGTAAGCATCGTAAACGCCAGTACCCCGCAAAGTACCATTAAACGTTTCCATTGTTTCTGCTAAGATTGTACCATGATGGTAGGCTTTATTAGGTGCTAACTTAACAGGAAAGTATATGCCACAATAACAGCAATTGTGGATTAATGCTAAAGACTGTGGCGCTGCAAAATTATAGCAGCATTCTTTTTGACAAGTTGCGCAAGGAACAGTATTATTACTCATTAGTTAAGACTTCTCTTTAGTAAATTAACCGCATTGTTTATTTCATCTGCGTTGAGTTCAGGTGACACTGATGCTTGGGAAGGTAGAACTTTACCTGTAACAGTAACAGGTGAAGGCTGCGCTAAAAGTGCCTTTAATGCCTCGGTAAAATTAGTTTTACTCGCTACATCAAGCGTTTTCAAAGCATTAAGTACAACCTGTAAATTCTCTTCATTCGCAGGGGTAGTAGTACCTTCCGCAACGGCTTTATAGGCATCTGCTTTAGCTTCTCTTTTAGCCACTGCCTTCAAAGATTGCAATTCGGTTATTTGTGGAGTAGCTTCAGCTTTATACGCATCAAATCTTTGCGTTATATCATCTAGCTGTGCCTTTAAATTTTTCTTTTCATCTTCACATGCTTGACAGGCGCTCATAGCCACAGGGGTAGTAGGAGCTTCATCCTCTTCAGGTTTGTCAAGCATACTAAGTAATAGCTCAACGATTGGTCTTACATCCATTTTAGTTATCCTTTTGTTCTTCTTAAAAGACTTTACGGCCTTTAGGTAACCTTTAGCTACCTTTTCGGCCACTGCGTAGAAATTCTTCGGTCTATAACCACTTGACAAAGGTACAAGTGATATTTCAACTACTGACAAAGATACTACCTTACCATCATCTGCTACGTTATAGAATTGGCTAATACCTCCTAAGCTGCAGTATAATTCACCTTTCTCTAACGCTTTTAGATACTCATTCTTGCGCTCGGTATCCCGTAGGCTTATTTTTACATACCGCCCATCTTCTTTATAAATGGGATACTCTAAAATATCTGCCATAGGTTCGTCATCGAAACCCATAGCGTAGCCGTGAATATGAATAATACGAGGTAGAATGCCTATATTATCCTGTACTGTATCAGGGGCAAAAAACTGATTATCAGCATCACGAGAATTATAGGGCATGTACCGTAGCAGAATTTCTGTCATAGTATCTATTATATCATATTATTGTGGAATACCAATAAGGTTGTTAATCTTTTCAACCTGTTCTGGTGTAAAAGGCCACCCTGACCTTGCAAGAGTGGCGACACCCTCGAGGGATAATGGGAAGCCTGAGCCGCTGCCTAAGTCTACTTTTGGTGTTAGGTGTACATATTGCTCACCCCAATTATAACGTACAAAAGGTTTTAGTAATTGTGTCGTGATAACATCTGATACAAGCATTCTATTCTGCAAAATATGCAAGGATGCAATATCCTGATGCGTTTCGGCTGCTGCTCTTGATTGATGTTCTCCTTCAGAAGTAGCTAGACTTTGCGATAAAATAGCTCGCACAATGGCACGGTTCATCATTTCAAGTACGAGCCTGAAGATACTACCATTATCAGAGAAGTTTACTGTTGCGATATGGGTTTCAGCAGGAAAAGCGCCATAGCTATTAGCTTGGAATTCTGCCAAAGCTTCAGCCAGTGCTTCAGTAGCCGAAAGTGTAGCAATTATATTACCATCTGCATCTTGTTTGCAAACATCTGCAGCGTCTTTGGGAACAGTACCCCATATCGCAGGGGTAGCGAAATTAGCTAGAAACTTAGAAAGGTAGTTTAGGACTGCTTGTTTAAGCCACCAAGACGCATAGGCAGCACGAAGGTAACTATTACCGCGAGGGTCAAGAGCACTAGAGCTAAAGTGTAGTAACTGCTGCACGGGTACATAGTTTGACCTATCTACCTGAGCCTGTGCCATAGCATAATAGGTGTTATTGCTTAGATTATTGGCTAAAGCAGTAGATACAACGCCTAGCAGCTTATTATTCGAATCTACAAAGTATTGGAATGTACCAATAGGTTTCTTATTTATTGCTGTAAAAGTTAGGCGAATTTTATCTCGCATAGGCACTGTACCCCATTCTACCACGGCTAAGCTTGAGCCGAATGGTATATAATCTAACATCTCTTGCAAAGTTAGTGTTAGATTGGGGTAATTATCTATTGCCCATTGACATTCATTTGCTATGCGTGCCGCTATTTCTCGCTCTTCTTCGTTATAACAATTAGGCTGGGGCGATATTTCTATACCCCTGCTCAGTATACCCATAGTCAATACTTTTACAGCAGATGCTACTTCTTCATCATATAGCATTTCTTGATAAGCTTTATGACTTAGCTGCCCTGTTATGTCGTCAAAGGCTACAGGCAGCTTTACTAAAGCCGCAAATTGGCGAGATGCATCTATGGGTATTCTATCCCTACTCAAATCCCCCTTAAATTCCAAAGGCACTTTATCTGGCGCTATTGGAGTAAGCGGGTTTTGCGCTATAGGGACGGTAACTACACTGCGATAGGGTATGCTCATTTTACAATAGAGTTGATATGGACTAAGATACCTTGAATATGTGTATCTGTAGCAGGTTGAAATTCTCTTGCTAAACCTTCTGATTTAAGTGCATCTGCTAATACATTTGGAATATCGAGAGTTACAACACCCATCATACGATTAATAGAGTATTGAGTACCATCGAAATTTTTAACATAAGTACCACCTGAAGTCATAACCATTGGGCGTGTATCAGGTGCGGGAGTAGCTACTCTTATTGTACCCCTGCAAGCACATGTTTGCCAATCACCCTTGTTATATTTTAACCCCATGTGACGGGTTATTAAACTAATGTATGTCATTTATGCCCACCCCGCTTAGAAAAAATAAAGTGGCAGCGTAAGTAACCGGAATAGACACAAGAAGTACTATGTAGTCTACGGGTGTCAGCACGATATGAAGCATATATTTAGCCACCAGAATACCTGCAGCACAACGAATAATGGTCAGCCAAGTTACTAAACATAGGCTGCACGCAAAAGGCTTAGGCGCTAATCGTTGTAAATTGCGCCATATATTATTAGTCCATAGTATATTTGGAAAGTTCCCCTTACTCAGCATAATACCATCAAAAAAGAAGGAAATGCAAGCATGTGTCAGCCCTAACAAAATAGCACTCATTAGTATTGTTTGTAACATATATTCTCCTAACATATTCTACCATAAAAAAGATACACTGTCTATAATTTTGCTAAATATGCAAGGTGTGGATGAAACCTACGAATGCCCTACGCTAAATGCAAAGGAGCTGCTGGGTTGTGATGAAATAATTTTTATTTGAAACCTAGCTATATTACAGCAGGAAATTGTGGTAAAACACCCCTAAAATCGACTTAAAGTTATTTAAAAAATATGCGTGAACATATAATAATTTATAATAAGTACATAATTTCTTGTAAAAATAAAGTAAATAAAGTAAATGTAACCCAATTATACCAGCTTATCTGTAAAAGTCAAGGATAGGCAAAATAGCTTCTTCAACCACACTTCTGCTTTAAGTGCGTATTATTTCTTTACTATACACTCACGCATATTTTTTAAATAACTTTAAGTCGATTTTAGGGGTGTTTTACCATTTATTTGTGCAATCCGTATCAACCGCATAAATAATTATTGTTTTTCTACAATACTTACAGCTAAAAATATACTACTCGCATTATATGTGTCATTCCTATAATTAGTACTTATTGGGGATAGCTTTTATAAACCTAGCTTGTTACAATAATAGTATTATATGTGGAGGAAAATATGAGCAAAGAAGACTTTGAAAAATCTATAAGCGTACTAATGGGGAACCTAATCAAGACTATTATCATCTTTCTGTTAGCTTGCGGTATTTTCACTATTGCAGGTATTTTTAGATGAAATACTTTTTAATTGTGGGGTATTATTATCCTCTATTCGGCGATTCTCTACTCTATCATGCACAACTATCTCACTGCGATATGCGGGAGGAAGCAGAATCGTTTTTCAAAGAAAGCCACCCTGAGATGTTTGATGTAGGGCTTAGCCGTGATGGTGAGTATGTGCTATTTGACTTATCCGAACAAGTTGAAAAAGTGCTAAGAGACTCCTACAGATACTCTGCACTTACTGTCTTAGTACTGTACGATACGACAAGCAAAGTTGTCACTTCTATAATCCCAATTGTAATGTCGGGGGATAATAAGAATAGCTTTATTGCAAGGGCTTTGACTATGCAAAGTATCAAAAAGGAACTAAGCCCTAACATTGAATGTAGGGTCTTGCAAATTGTACTACATGAGAAATTTGGTGATACACCAGTATTTATATATGAGGGATTAAATGAGTAACTCAGCTATCGAAGACTTTAGAAAACGCTTGCATAAGCCATCAACACCTATAGGCTTGATTGTCCTACGAATTATTGAGGGTTTGGCAGCCTTAGCAAGTATCTGGGCTGGTACGACTTTAGCAATGGCTTTCATGCCCAATGACATGGGCTTCTTCGAGAAGTCTGTGCGCTTTGTAGGTTTCAACACGCCTGCTTTACTTCTAGTAGCCTGTATATTTTTTATACATGAAGCGCACGGTTCTTTTCTAACTGCTAACATGGTAGTACTTATTATTTGCATTATCATAGATATTGCTAACTTAATGATTAGTGGTCTTGTAAAAATGCAAGTAGACTTATACGGCTGGGCAGATTTTTACGTCTTATACATATCACCTATCTTGCCTGTAGTCTGTCTTACTGCTGGCATACTTTTAGGATGGCATCACCCTGCAAGTGTAAAAGCGCGTATCAATCATAAGATTACATCTGATAAAGATGAGCTAGATAACTTGCTTACTTTACAGGATGCAGATACTAGATATAACAGTATGCTGCAAGAAGCCGCTTTACGTCTAAAATTAGATACTCAGGTACTTGATATGACTAGCAAGCTTCTAGGGGATGATACATCTATTCAAGTTCTGCAAGAACAAGCACGAGGCTATGCACAACGACTATTAGGCCGCCCTGAACCTACTGCGAAAGATAACCCAAACGAATAACCCCTACAGAAGCCCTACCCCGTAGCACCTTTGAGTGGCGCGATGAATGCTCAGGTGCTACTTGGGGTTGGCGTAAAGTAGGGGGAGATAGAAAGTATGTTTATGGTGGGATGTTCAAAATCTTACCCGATAGTAGAAAAAAATACTACGGGCAAAATGCTTTAGCTAGGAGACTTAGAATGAAACCTCCTCAAGAAACAAAAGATGAGACACGAGCTAGACTTCTCGATATACTCATTAACCTGCTAAATAGACTAAGAGATTTAGGTTTATCTGTTGAGTATAAGCCCATGCATAATGGGTTTTCTATCACTGTAGTAGGTTCAAAATTAGTACCTATTGGGGATATTCAAAATACAGATAAGGTTGTAAAATAATTACATATTCGCCCTTGTAGCTCATTTGGATAGAGCAGCAGACTTCTAATCTGCGGGTAGTAGGTTCGAGGCCTATCAAGGGTACTGGTTTATATATTTTGGGGCTGTAGCTCATAGGTTAGAGCAGGCGACTCATAATCGCTTGGTGGAAGGTTCGACTCCTTTCAGCCCCATTTCACAGCTATTAGGAGATAAAATGAAAACAGATTTAGAGAAAGAACCTGTATTAGACTTAGGTTTTGTAAGACTTATAGATGTTATGGGAGATGATACAAGTGTAGCAAATGCTGCTCGCGTATCATACGATAAGCATGTAAGAGAAATGACCGAAAAAGATGAAAAGCTCATCAAGTATCTTGCAAAGCATGACCATACAAGCCCTTTCAGACACGCCTTCCTATCTTTTGAGATTTATGCCCCTGTCATGGTGGCAAGGCAGTGGTGGAAGTATGTTGTTGGGAGCGACCATACTATGGATGGTTGGAATGAAGAAAGCCGCCGATACCTAAGCAATGAACCGAAATTCTATGTACCAGACGGGGCTTCTTGGAGGTCAACACCGAAGAAAAGTAAGCAAGGTAGCGGAGAACCTTTGTCTATTGAAAAAGGTGATAAACTTACTTATGCCCTAACACTACTTCAAGAACAAGCATTACAGTTATACAAGTCTGCCTTAGAAGATGGTGTAGCTCCTGAATTAGCTCGATTATTCCTACCTGCAAATGCTCAGTACACAAACTGGGTTTGGAGTGGTAGCTTGCAAAGCGTATCACATTTTATTGCCCAGCGCAGCAAACCTGATGCGCAGTACGAAATTAGAGAATATGCGCAGGCTGTTCATAAGCTTATCAAGGGTATATTCCCTATCAGCTTATCTGCGCTTCTAAATGGTTCAGATATTTAGTATTTATGAAAATAAGAGGGTAACATGACAACTTGTTCTACTTGTGGCAAAAAAGTCACTTCTACTACTGCATCAGGCCAATGTGAAGATTGTGTGGAGATTGTAAAATGAAACTGCTACTTTCGTTGACTTCGTGCACGTTTTGAAGGCGCACGCCGTTTTAAAGTAGGTGCGTATTTCCTAATATCCTTTATACCAATAAACAATATCCCTGCTAAGTAGGCATAACCTAATAGCAGGGATATTGCTTTTAAATACACCTCACTTATCATTTGAAGTTACTAAACTAATTAGAATATCAAGATTATCTCTAGCCTTTATCAAGTCCGATAAAGGATTAGGGGTCTTCTTTCCTGCCCGTAAAACGTATGTTACCACATTGCCCACTAAAAACCCTCTTGTCTTTACAACATCCATAACTTGCAATTTCGGGGATATACCATAATATACATCAGGTGGGATAGGAACTATCCAGTCAGAACCGTCAGGCTTGACTAATTCTGCTGGTACACTATCAAAAACTTGTCGCCTATTTATAAATTCAATAATACGCTGTTTTACTTCTAACATATTAGTATTTTACCCTTTTTATCGTTGACTTACTAAAAGATTACTGCTATAATAAAGAAGTCTGTTGCCCTCCTTCTCCTCCCTCCCTCCCCTGTGACAAGCGCCTTTTATAAGGCGCTTGTCATTTAAGTACTATTATACCAGTATACCTAGTACTATACTATAGTACCTTTGTCTTACTGGTGGGTATCAAAAGTTTGTAAACTATAGGATAAAATAGCTATTTACAAGGTAAATACCCTTTGTTATACTCTAAATATACGCGGTTACTATATAAGACTTAGAGGGTTATCAAAAATGTACAAGAATTCACAGACACTACAAGTTATCAGCGAGTATCTTAAAGCTACGAATGTCAGCACCGATATTACTAATGATATTGATGCAGAAATAGAGCGCATGATAGATACAGGTGAATACTCTAAATGCGCAGAAAAGCATCTTAGTAGAAATTCTGCAGCTACATTGCGTAGTATCTATTTTGCTATAGATGTAATTTTATTCTATGCTAGTAATACGGATAGACTAACATCTGTGGCATTAGCTAATATGATAGGCTTTCCAACTCTTTCGACAAGTATCAAGACGCACTTGACTTCTTTACGAAAGAATGGGGTTATTGATACTTTCAATACTTCAAGAGCTACAGCACTTAGTAAGCAGGGTGTATATACTTACAGTCCTGAGAACTTACCTGATGTTATTTACGTTTCTTTTGCTAAAACAGAAAATGAAGAAGCTCTTTATTTTGTACTAAATGAGACTTCACCTTTGCGTCAAAACGGTACTACTGAGAATACCCGTATTCATTTGACACATAATCAAATAATTAGTCACGGATATATACCTGTTTTATCAAAGTCTACAGGTATGATAGTCAAATATGTACATCAAAAGTATGTAGTGCCTGAAGGCTTCACTCTTGCGTAGCTAAGTAAGTGTTGAAGCTTGAATAGAATTGTACAGGGTCTACATATAGCGTCCTAGCACGCCTTTCATCTCCACCATGCCAGCGCGAGGGATTTTGCAGCACGAATTTATCTGTAATGACTTCAAAATGCAAATGGTGGTTACCGAAGCTGCCGCCCGATTTGCCTATATTAGCTATGTGTTCACCTACGCGGACTTGCTGGCCTTCCTTAACTCTTATGTTGGCAATGTGGCCATATCTAAAGAATAGAAATTCTTGACATGCTACTTTTAGAACAAGGAGACTATTCCAGCTTCCTCCAACGTTTCTAGCAAAAGTTACTTCGCTATCCATTGCTGCGTATAGGGGTTTCAAAGCATCATCATTCCAACGCATTACGCCATTTTCAAAATTCTTGTTTAAGTCTACGCCGGTATGATACCCATAATCGTACACTTGCAAGAATTTAGTGGCAATACTCCAATCTTTATTGGGGAGTAGATGTGGGCTTATATTTGAGACAGGGCTACAAAGGAGCATTATCAATCCTTTCAGGTATTCTAGCGGACAACTTCATAAAATCCTCCTCCAATTCTTGTATTCGCTTTTTCAAGTCTGTATTCAAGCGTATCAATTCTCGATTAGAATCCATCAACTTGTGGTTATCCTCCCTTAGCTTCTCTATTTGTGCTAAAACTTCTTCATAACGCTCCCGCGTATTATCTAACTGGTCGGAAAACCATTGCGCAGTAGTCTTGTGTGTTTGCAGAAGTATGTTGACTTCTTCTAACTTTCGACTTCTACTATCAGCTTGAAACTTAAGCACCCATGCAATTGCTCCACCTATAGTAGCCAATAACGTAATTAGGTTTGTCATAATGAAGTCTACGATGTTTATAGTCATAGTTATCGTAAAAAGTGTATTTTAATGCATCTTAGTAGTAGCCATAACCTTGCTCTCATTTTTCGGTAACATGTCCGTACGCTAGTTTGTATCTTATGACAGGCTATCGTCAACATTTCTATCTTTAACGCTAAGGTGGTAGCCTTTTATGCTTGCCCAAAATATCAAAGTCTTCGTAAGTACCTCACAAATATATAATAGCCAACCAGTATCAGCAGGCTTATAAATATAAGTTACTCCTAACGTTATGATAATGACTATCGCCGTAATAACGTTTTGTTTTGTATTAGATGCAAGCTTCTGAAAGTATTCTATATTTTCCAGCAATGACGATATTAGGGCAAGTAAAGCCCCATTTGCAAGGAGTATTGCTACTTCAGCCGATGTCATTCTAATAACCTTTTTACAACAGATGTGTTTGCTATATCGTATTCCGCCCAATCATTTGTGCTGCCTACTGTAAAAATAGTAGCACCAATTACTTCGGGATTTAGCATCAACTCTTTTTCATACCATAAGAGCTGTTTAGCATAAAACTCTTCTGGATTTAAGCCCTTACTTGCTATATACCCAGACATAGCCTTCCAGCCGCCTTGTGGTAGATTAGAAGCTAAATTAGGTACTTTATCAAGCCCAAGCTCGGTTATAACGATAGGGCAAGATATACCTTTTTGCTTCATTCTATTTAGTACCATGCGATAGCGTAGGGTAAGCCAACCTACATTAGATAGGTCTACTGCTGGTGCATCTAAAGAAACGTTTCCTTGTGTTGTGAAGTTCCATAGAAAATGTACACTATATTCATGTAAACCTAGTAGACCGCCTAATGCATTAACTTCCCCTAGAATAGATATAAAAGTATCCCAGTAATTCCAATTACCTTGTTGGGCATAAGGAACACCTACATCGGGGTAGCCAACAGAAAAGTTACCCACAACGCTTTTACGACCAATACTGGCTAGTAATCTAGTGCGTGTTAGCTCAAAATTTGCGTACCAGTTGGCTTCATTTTCGTTATTGAAAGACCGCTCATTTGCACCTTCCCAATACTCAATATCAGGATTTGCAAGATAGATAGGCTTTTGTCTTTCTACCCATTCATGCGCAGCCTGTTCAGGTGATATTCGCATATCTGGTATAGGGATATTATCAGCCCAGACACGCCCTATAATCTTTATAGCTGGGTTAGCCTTGCGTAATTCCCCTGCTATTTGGTAGTTATTAACCAGTTTGACAACACTTGCTTTTGTACTTAGCAAAAAGACATCTGGTGTCAGGGCAAGTACATGCGCACCAAGCTTACGCAGTGCTGGCGGAACTGGCGGCGTTGGCGGAACAGGCGGCGTTGGCGGAACAGGCGGCGTTGGCGAAACTGGCGGCGTTGGCGGAACAGGCGGCGTTGGCGGCACGCTTTCCCTTACCCAAACGCGACTTACAGGATACTTTGATATGAGCGCATGTTTGTCACCATCAAAAATTTCTAACGTTACATTCTGGGAATTTTTAGAAAACTTACCCTTACCAGTTACTTGCCAGAAGTCAGATTTGAAAGGTGCAGGCTGTGTTTGTAACCCTCGTATATAATTGCTATCTATTAGCAAGCCTGCTTCAGCTTCAGGTAATAAATCATAGGGATAACGTGCAAGATACCTCAGCTTCAGATACTCAGGATAAGTATATTCTTTGTAGATACTACGCATAATTGATAAGGAGCTGTACGATAAATAATCAGCTAACGATGACAATTTATCGAAGAAGCTTTTTATCATAAAGGGTGTAAGCTTCCTATCCTCTATATCTATCATAGGTGGGATATTTGTATGTTCTTTAGCAATGCAAGATAGAAACTCTTCTGCCTGAATATCAAGGGTGTAAGCTTTATTACCATCTACAGGTGCGACTAAATAATGGTACGCACTAACAAGTAGACCATTAGCTTTTGCATCGCTAATATGGGCAGGAAAAGCGCGGTCTAACCCGCTGCCAAACCGCTTAAAATTCAGCGTACTGCCACTGCTTCTCACAAAAGCAAAAGAAATTTTCCGCCACTGTGCAGCCAATAATCGTGTGTTATGATGACTTAGAGAAATGCCTATAGCTCGCATAAATACTTGTACCTCAGTACTATATTATAGCATAAAAAAGATTGTTTGGTTAGTGTTAGCTTGAAATAAAATACCCCATCTCTGGGGTATTTTATCTATACGCGACTTAGTGTTATTCCTGTTTGGCCTTGGTATTTACCACGCCTATCTCTATAGGTTACTTTAGGAGCACCTGACATTAGATGAAACTGAATTTGCGCTATCCCCTCATTCACATATAACATATTCATAGCCACATCATGGGGCGTATTTAGTAAACTTACAAATTCCAACGTGATATTACCCTCCCACTCAGGTTCTAAAGGGGTGGTAAGGATATGAATACCTACGCGAGCATAAGTTGACTTCCCAAAACAAACTGCACAGATATTTTTAGGTAATCTAAAGTACTCTAAAGATGAACCTAAATATACGACATTAGGCAACATGGCTACTTTTCCTAGTACTACTGATGCCTCTTCCCAGTCAGACTGCCTTTGTGCCTTTGCATCTAGCATAGTCATATACCGATTACCTGTAGGCATAGCATACTTTATCAATGGGTCTAATCTACAATCATAGCCAGCAGAAGATAGGCCGTAGGATAGTGCTTTTATACCTTCTGCCCCTGTAGATACTAACGAAGGTACAAAAGGTTCTATCATGCCTATATTAGCCAATTCGACTATTTGGTAATCTGCTAATATGCCACTAGACCAATTTCTAGTCAGCTCTTCTGCTTCTTCGTTGAATGTTTCCCGATTGTACGGCATTTTAGTCTTCCTGTAGATAGTATTCAGTGTTAATTAGGTATCCGTCAGGCGTAAAAGTAGGCGCTTGCTTACTGTATATGCCCCAATAATCTGTAGTATCTCTTGGGGTAGACGCAAAGCCCTCACCTGTAACAAAATACGCATAGGCTATTAAACCTATTATGGGTATAATAGCTATGAAAAGAGCCACGATTAGCACGGTATTTAATGTGTCCATATTTTATTTTGCTCTTCTATCAAGATAGTGTCATTTTGACAATAACTACATTTAGCAGATTTATACTGTATTAGGCAGGTAATATCTGTGTTATCTTGTACTGATAGAACCTGTATAGGTTCTTTGCAGACTTGGCAGCGCCCATCTTCAAATGACAAAGTGGTGTTGTTGATAATAAGTTTAACCCTTAAGTAGCATCTCTACTGCTCGTAAATCATATTCTTCAAATTGAGCAACAGTAATTTTTCTCCCACAATACTCACAATCTGCCTCAAGTATTGAGACATATCGATATCGTAGATTACTTTCATCTACTTTTATCACCATTTCAGTAGTATCAATATATTCCATAGTATAGCAATTCATACAAGTAGTAAGTATTCTCATAATCCCTCCTAAGATATTAGTATTATAATAATTACACGAAGCATTATCAATAGGCTGAATGTACTATTATTTATCTCTTTAAGCCTAAACGTGGTGGCAGGGTATTCTGAATGTTGATAGTATTTACTGATGCCCTAGACATTGGTACTCTACCTATAACAGGGATGCTTATTCTGCCCCTGATTTGCGCGAGATTGCCTGTTAGGTTACCAAAACGACTTTTTAGCCAGACTGCAAAGTATCTAAGAGCATCCATCGAGTGGTCATAACGCTTATCAGGTATATCTTTTGCATCCGTGCTTTGTTTCCAAGCATAGCATAATAGTTCATCTTCTACTCGTAAAGGTTGTTTATCTTCGAGTAATTTAATATCAACTTCAAAAAGACTATCAGAACAAATAAATAGCTTATCAGTTCTAAAAAGTTCTGTAACAGCTTCTATACCTGCTGGTATATCACGTTTATTTGCTTTTGTAATAGGGATAGACGATGCTTGCAAAAGTGCTATGTTATCGCTATCGTGGTCTGCAATAGTGACTTCGTAGTTAGGGCGAAAACCTACTCTTTGAATAAGTGCTTCAGATATTTTTTCGATGTGCTTAATATGTTCGGTTATGGTTCGCTGCGTCATATAGTATTGGCCTATTAAATAGACTTCGGCACTTTCTCTATTGATAGCAAACCATAAGCATACAAAGGGGTTTCGATAACCAAAGTCTATGCTTCTAGCAAATAGCCAATTGGCCGGTGCGCCCCATACGATACTGGATGTTTGTATATTGTGCTTACTAGGTGCGTAGTCTTCGTAAACAATACCTTCTACCGACACCCATTTGTTTAGATAAAGTCTATCACGTCTTATGCCCGTCAGCCCATTAAGAATAGCAATGGTATGCTCACCCTGTTCTGTTATCTTCCCATCATCATCGTATAAAGTAGGATTATCCATGTGCGAGGTTTCGTAAAATACCAAAGTAAATTTACGTCTGCGAAGTATCCAATGTTTATCGTGACTTGGGTTGCAGTCGCCAAATACCTGCGGGTTCTTAGTATTCCCTGCACGACCAGTACAGCGGGTTAAGATGTACTCCCAATCTTGCAAGGCTAATTGTTCTGCTTGATTGATATAGGCAAAGTCTACACCAGCAGATAGGATTTTGCTACCACTACCATCATCCATACCAACAAGGTATAAAACTGCGCCATTCGCATATTCATAATGTGTAGGGCGTTGACCACCTCGCAAAATAGGCTTGACACTACTAAGGTTTATCACCTTGTCAAATGTGGGTAGTACCGATATTTTTATACTTGAATAATGCTGTTTTACTAGAATGCCAATAGCATTAGGCGTAGAAGCTAGGAGGTTATGGATTTTGCAAAGTGATGCAAAAGTTTTACCTGTTTCAGATGCCCCACTGAGCATAATTTCATGGGCGCTGTCATTATAGAATGTAGCTACGTTATTTCGGAGCTTTATGGGTTTAATCCAGAGTACCGATGGCGTTGATACTCTATTCCGTATCATACGCTGCTCTAAGAGACTTAACCCAGATATATCAATCGCCATATTCGCCCTTTATCGCATAAGCAGAATATGTATCTTCAATTTTACGCCGAGCGGCGGCCAGCCTTTCTGCCAATGTGCTAGTATCTAGTGGTTGTATAATATCCATGATAGTAGGAATATCGCTAAGATTACCATCACTTATTTTCTTCATAAGGGTTTCGTAAATCAGACTAGCAATATACGCATGTACGGGAACTTCTTCCCCGTCATCTTTTACAAGTAGGCCTGTTAGCAGCTCAATAAAAGATGTAGTTAGGATATGAGGATTGATAAAGTCATCCAAGGATGAGTAACGGTTATCGTGGAAAGAAGCCCCAGAACTAGCAAGCTTGGCTTCTGCTAGGGATATTAGAATATCTGGGCTATCTAATGGACGTAGTAATTTTTTCAGGTTGTATAAGTCTCGAAGATTGCCAGATTTGAGATTGGCAACAAAGCTTTCTATTATTCGTTGAGATAATACTTCAGCTTTTGTTAGTCCGCCCTCTTCGGCTGTATCTGCCTTACTATTTAGTAGCATTGTAAGGCTATCAGGAAGGCTCATAGGGTTTTTTACTACTCTAGTACTATTTCGTATAATCCTTAATGGTGTTACAATACAAGTATTGTTCTGTTCACTTTCTGGAGTTAATATGGCCTCTACACCTTTATTTACAAACATTCTTTTGCCTCTCGGTATAAAAATTGTCCCTTCCGTTATTTACAAAGACAAGGGTAAATGGATTAAGCAACCCAAAATATCTGATTATGCAAATAATGCAGCTAGTACGCAAGAGCAGATTGATGCCTTTGTAAAACGCTTCCCATATATATCTGCGTGGCAAGCATTGCTACCCTCCTCTATTCGAGTACTAGACTTTGACGTAAGAAATGGAGGTCTTGATACCTATAAGCAACTGAAGGATAGCCAGTTATTACCAGATACTTGGGAGGTACGCACTCCTACTGGTGGGATACACCTATTTTATCATACTTCATCTGAATTATCAAATACAGATGGTTTACTACAGGGAATGGATTGCAAGGATTTGATAGTTTTAGCACCATCTTCGTACGAATTGGGCGTATATGAATGGGTAAAAGCACCTGATGAGTATTCTTTAGCCGAATTACCAGTTTTTCTCGAAACGCTTTGGAAAAGTCGTATTAGCAAGCGAAGTAGTGTAAAATTAGATAAAGCACCTGATGTTGGTACTTATAATGATACACTATTTAGTAATGCGCTTGTATTTGCGCGTCAAGGATTGCAGATGGAATTAGCTATAAATTCGCTTAAAGAATGGACTAAAGGTGTGCGAGGTGAAGAACGTGATATAGAAGTTGAAAGGACAGTTGAAAGCGCCTACAATTATGCTAATGTAGATGCTACAGGATGGGGCGATATTCTTGAATCTCTATATACAGATGATGGTTGTGCGGCTGCTGTTTTAGCACTAAATAAGAACTGTGTTTTATTTGTAGATAAAACACCTTTTGTATGGGATGGCAAGATTTGGATAGAGGATAAAAATACTGCTGTCATAGCGGGATTATGCCGAAATACAGCAAAGGTGCTAACCAGTAAAATTTTAGACTATGTATCCGCTCTAAAGCTTGAGGATAAAGAGGCTTCTAAAAAGGTAGGCACTTTGCAAAAGTATGTTAATAAATTCTCGAATATCACAACACGAGCGCACATTATAAGTGCTATGGCTACTCTATCATACACAACTTTGGATAAGTTTAATACCCATGATAATTTACTCAATCTTCAAAATGGAATAATTAACTTAGATACGAATGAGTTAATACCTCATAATCGTAAGTATTATTTTAGTATAGTTACACCATCTAGCTATGACCCAGCTTCAGAAGCACCTGATATTTTATCCTTTATTGCAAGGGGTTGTGGCGAATTAGGTTTTGGTTGTCCAAACATTACTTTTGGCGATTTTCTATCCAATATAGATGCTTACCCTAGTACACGGATGATGTTACAAGTGCTGGGATACTCGTTATCTGGACAGAACTTATATAAAAACTTCTTCCTCGCATATACGCCTAAAGGGGATGCCGGACGCTCAACTTTACTTAGTCTAATGTCAAAGCTCCTCGGAGAATTTAGTGCTACAATATCAGGCGAACTTCTGCTAGATTCATTTGATAAATCTTCTTCTCGGTTTCAATCTCAGTTAGCTAAAATTAGATTTGCAAGAGCTATCCTGACTAGCGAGTTGCCACATGGTACTCTAAATGGAGATTTTATTAAGATGTGGACTGGCGGGGATACCTTAGATTTTCGACAGCTTTATAGTCGGGATATTGAGGGTTATACAGCAAAAGGTAAAATGATTTTAGTAGGCAATACACGTCCTTATTTGCCAGATACGCCTACAGCTCGGCGGCTTATTTGTATACCAATGGATAGGTCTATACCAGAAAGTTTCCGCAAAAACCGACAAGAAGTGGATGACTTATTTGCCTCCCAGATTGACGGTTTCCTTCGCATCCTTATTTGGGGTTATCAAGATTTACGAGCTAATGGTCTGCTATTATCTAAGAAGGCCGAAGATTTGCGAACCTCCTACATCCAAGACACTAACTATCTAGCAAAGTTTATAGGTAAGCATCTAATTGAGGGTGAAGGTAGCAAACTAGACTTGCAGGTTATATTCACTGCTTTTCAAAATTTTGCCAGACTACGGGCTTTCCAAGCGGCTTCCAAATGGTCGCTAGACACTTTTAGTACACGTCTTAATGCAGAAATAAGCTCTTTGTATCCTAATAGCTACATTCATGGTGATATTGCCTATAATATACGCATACGAACACAAGCAGAATCAGAGGCGTTCTAATGGGAGATTTTACTATAGGTGCTGCTTCATCTAATGCTTTCAATAAGGTTCAAGATTCTAAAGATGCGCGTATTGCTTGGGCTAGTACACCTTATGTATTTGTAACATTGCGTAAGGGCGCAATGCCCAACGTAGAAACTAAGTATGCTGGTATGCGTTTATCCCGTGGTAGATTACGTCAAATCGGTACTACATCTTTACATGCCCGCTCAAGAGTTTTTCATGGTGATGAGCAGATAGTAAGGGCTTTCTCTAAAAACGCTAAAAGCGTTATTGAGATTAACCCAAGAGTATCGAGGCGTGCTAATAAAGGTGAATCTCGCTGGGCTATTAAGTCTTCAAATGCTAGTCTAGCTATAACCTTGCGAAATTTCTACAAAGCTTGGCTAAAATCTAAGCATAGAAATAGACGTACAGGTAGCACAGCTAATGAAGCCTATGGTAAGCAGCAAGCTGCGATAAGTCAGCAAAACGTAGATAGTAACCAAGGTAATACCGGTGACCAAAGAGGTGTAGCAGTCGATACTACCCGTGATAAGGAAGCGATTAAATTACATTACCCGAAAGACTTCGAGCGTAGAATAGACATAGCAATAAGCGCAGCTCGGAATCTCATTCGAGAGAGTATCCAGCAGTATTTCAAAGATAATGATAAAGATACACTTATTCAAGATTTACAGTCTTATATGAAAATACTAGGGCATGAAATTATAGCCTTAGCACAAGATGATAAGCCTCTAAGTAAGCGATATTTTACATCTGCTATGCGATATATTGCTAAGTCTATGGATAAAGTAACAAGTTTAGCAGATGCAGCAGAAGACTTACTCACAACCGGCAATATAACGCTAAAGCAGCTAAACTATAGAATAGACCAGCAAACAAACGCTACAAGGGCTTTAGGCGAAAATGTTGTGCGTCTGCTCATCATAGATAGAGCAGAAGAGCTATCCACAGTCGTATGGGAACGCAGAGTAATAACGGCTAATGAATCTTGCGGAGACTGCATAGACTTAGCTTCTTTAGGCTGGGTGGAAGTCGGTTTATTAGCATCTATAGGTTCAACAGAATGTAATGGAAGTTGTAAATGCTACTTTGAATATACAGATAATAAGCCAGCAGGTTATGAATAATAGTACTTTTATACCATTGTAACAGACTGAGAAGCCTAATATAATGATATAAAAGGAGTATTATATGAGTTTTACAACTAATTTAGGTAGGAAGCCTTTTACAGATATAGTAGAGGCTAGAAATTTTGCTGCCACGTTTCCGGCTTTTACAGGTAGATTGAAAGTACACCCAGATTCTTCTACTTATGAGTTAGAAGATAAAGTGCTAACATATCCTGCAAGAGAATTAGCTATTCATAATCTCACACTTTTCAGGTCTTTATTAGTAGCACAAGAAAATAGATTTTTTAGAGTAGCCTATTTAGCTAATAAGGCTGTTCGGCTACAAATCTTTACACGGGAAAGAACAACAGCCTATTCCTACAAGATGCTGGAATGGCATTTTGTGCGAGATATGCTGTATCCATCGGTGGGTTATGAATGGGCAAGATACCTTGATTATGATAAAAACGTAGCAGCAGGGTGGGCTTTGTATAATGAAGCATTAGTCCAGTATAACGCTGCAGCTTTTGTATGCCCTAAGCAGGTAAAATTTACGCCTGTTACGAAGTCTTTAGAAGCTGTTACTAAAATACCAGAAGATGATTTAGTCCCGTATGATAAATTTTGGCGAGAATGGAGTTTTGTATAATGAACATTATTGGTACACTTTCACAAGAACATATTGACAGTTTATTAGCCGCAGGTAATGTGGCTTCTATTAATTTAGCGCGCCGCCCTATCGCTAAAGTTATGAGATTTACAGGTTCTTTACCTGATATAGAAGCCTTATATTTGCGAGGCTTATATTCAAAAGATTTCTACGTCTGGAACACAAGTTGGGTTGATTTGTATACAGAAGCTGTTTTACAAGGTAGAGGTAATAGAAATGCGTCCATTTACCAAACACAATTTGTTTGGTGGGCTTGCGGGCGAGATATTTACTTAGATGATGAGCGTATCCAGTCTTTTGACACCAGCCTAAATACCTATAGCGCAGATGAAGCGGTTGCCAAAGCGAAAAGCACTTCTAATTCGCAAGATAACATCTGGGGTGGCAAAGAAGAAGGTGCTGGACTGTTTCTTGTAAATAGTTTGCATACTTTTTATGCAGTAAGAAGAGCGTTTGAGCTATACGCATTAGGTAATGGTGCTTTCTATAACTTTCGCGTTCAGTTAATAAATCCTCATATTCCCTATGAGAAGTATAAGGCTATCGTTGCTATTAATGATGCAATAAAGTCAATCCCTATTACAGGCCAACATATTTTTCACTTTAAAAATCTGAAGTCATCTTGGATACCTGCAAATGCGCAACAGTGGGATAAGATTAGCAGGCTTCTAAAATAATACTTAAGTCCTATTTACTACTTGGTATTTAGGCTGTATCATTCTATTACATTCAGATAGGAGAAATAATATGTTAGCAATTACAAAATTCGGTTCTAATTTGGTACAGCAGTATCCTGATGCTAAGGATAAAGAGTTATACCTAATTGGTCATGGTAGCGTACCTGAAGTAACGTTAGCCGTTACAAAAGTTTCAATTTTTCGTCAAGCTTATACAGGACAAGGCGCTAGTCAATCTGTATCTATTGCTTGTTATAACGGTAATGTTAGCGCAGCACTAAGTCGCACAAAGATTTTATCACCATTTTTTAAAGATGTGGATGATGATAATAGGCGTGAATGCATAACTTGCCCACTATTTTCTAATGTAGGAGAAGCACAAAAAAGGGATTTTGGTACAGAATTACTTTGCGGTACTGCTGTGGAATTAGAGGGTATTCTAATCCGAGACGGGGCATCATACGATGGTTTAGATGCTAAAATACGCTTAGCTAAGTTTGATGGTATGCAGGCTTTTCAAGCGATTAAGTCATCAATATCACAAATGCAGCGACTTCTTGCTTTAGGTAAAAAAGTATCTTCTAACCTAGTTGTCCGTATCAGTATGGTGACTAAAAAATCAACAGCTAAAAATCCTGTAGCTTTTAATGGTGTTGCCTTGCAAGTAATCACAGAAGCTATGCCATCTGTAGCTTTACTACAAGCTGGTGGGCTACTTCAGCCTACTGTGTTTTCCGATTTGATTAACAAGAATGAATATGTATTAGGTCTAACATCTCAATATGCTTTACCAACTAATATGCCGACTACTGTACAAGCTACTGTACCTCAAGCTCTACCTTCTGCTCAACCATCTGTTACAGACACAACAGTACCAGTTGTAGATTTAGCGCACCCTTTCTAAGGTAATAATTATGACCGTTTATATGAACCAGCAAGCGCAAGTAGAAAATATGCTACGAAATAGCAGTCTGATAGGCTTTGACGTAGAAACCACTACATCCGATTATTTAGGGGGAAACTTTGCCCCCGCAGGAAGCCCTTATGTCAAAGTACGCCTATTACAGCTCGCTAATGAACTTGGTGACATCTGTATTTTTCAAATAGACGGTCTAATACCTTTAGGAATACTTCAAGCGTGGTATGATAGTAAGGCACTTTTCATTGGTCATAATGTATGGAAATATGACTTACTATGCTTGAAACGGGCAGGCTTAGTTGTGGAAAACCTTTATCGAGGGCCTCGTCAATGGGTATTCTGGGATACGATGCAAGCCGAGTTATTTATGGACACGGCTAAACGTGCCACCCGTGGTAAGGTCTCCGATTTGCTTAGTGTTAGCCTGAAAAATACCTTATTTCGCGTTCTTGGTGTATCGCTTAATAAAGAGATTGAGCATACATGGAATGGGAAACTTACAGAAAGGCAAATCGAGTATGCGCAAGAAGATGTAGCTTATTTAATACCGCTATATCGTAAACAACGCGAACTAATGGCAAGGGATGAGGAACAGGCTAAATTCGCATCGTCTTTAGGTTGGCTATCAGGCTTCAATTCGGAAATGGAAGCGTGCTTCCCTGTTTTTGTTATGGAATATAACGGGATGCCTTTTTCAGAAGAGCTAATGTGGAAGTATATTGATGAAAAGGTTGAGCGTGCTAGGAGCGTCTTAGCTTCCCCTGAATTTGCGATAGAACAGATGGAAGAAGTAGAACCCGATTCTGTTAATACCTATAACTATAAGAAGACTGCAATACTGCAGAAAGCTTGTATTGATTTAGCTGTATTAGGATTGATAGTAGACTTGCCAAATAAGGCAGCTTTAAAAAAGATAAAAGATGTTACACTTGAACAACTGAATGTTATTAAGGTAGCTAAGGCGGCTTTAAAAGCCCTTGGCGTTACCCCAAAAGATAGTAAAGTGCAAGTCTTATCATCTCGCCCTATCAATTTAAATAGCTCGCAAGAAGTGAAATACCTTATAGCAAAGTGGGGTTATAAAGTAGATAAAACGGATAAAACTACCTTGCAGACGCTCTATCATGTTACTAAAGATGAGAGACTGGCAGATTTATTGAATGCGCGAGCCTGCAAAAATTATCATGCTAGAGATGCGGAGGAGCAGGGTGGCGCTTCTAAAGAATTTGGGCAGGCTTTTGTTGATGCCTATGTTTGGAATGGTTGTCTACATGGGAAATTTAATCCACTACAAACAGTTACAGGCCGCCTATCTAGCAATAATCCTAATATGCAGAATAGACCAAGAGACTCTCGACAAATGTTTGTAGCACCTAAGGGTAAGGTTTATATAAGCTGCGATTATAAGAGTATAGAGATGTCTATGGCCGCTGTTATATGTGGGGATGAAGACTTTATCACTTATGTAAATAGTAATGACCCCCATACTAAGGCTGTTTCTATCGCACAGGGTGTTAGTATAGATAAGGTCGATAAAAAGCTTCGTAATACCGTAGGGAAGCTATTTAACTTTAGCCTTATTTATGGTAGTGGTGCAAATTCTTTACAGCGTAAGATGGCCGCATCTGGTTTATCAGTAAATATAGACGATGTTAGCGATATGCGCGCCAAATGGCTTAATCAGTTTCCTACTCTAATGCGGCATATTAGATGGGCTTGGGACTTAGGTAATAAAGTTGCAGATGGGAAAGAGAAGTATACCTATAGGTATCCGAATGGGATGACACGCACTTTTGATGTGCGAGATAGTTTTAGTAGTAGTTATGGGGGCGATATGCCTGTAGATTGGAGTACAGCTTTTGTATTTACTAATACTAAAACCCGCTCAGTTGGGAATAGAATCCTAAATAATATCGTGCAGGGTAATGCGGCTGTAGGTATGAAAATGGCGATGATTGCGCTATGGCGCAAAGGTGTACGCGAATTTGTCTCAACTATACACGATGAATTAAACTTTATCGTAGACGAAGCAGTTGCAGAAGAACGTAAAACCCTAATAGAAGCTACAATGATTGATGCTATGCTTTGGGTAGTTAAGCGTTTAGCAACAGCTAATGAGCTACCGCACATCCAAGTTGAAAGTGCGATAGCTCAATACTGGAAGCATTAGAAATAATGCTAAGAGCGGGGGAATATATCAGTAGGTGCTTCTAGGGGTAATTCATATTTAAGCATAGATGTATTACCCCCTTCATTACCACTTGCGCCACCTAATTCTTCATAGTCAGCTAGACTAAGATTGATATTTCTATTGGTATAGGTACACAATACCTTACCTGTTGGGGATTGTAAGATATTACATACTTGGACAATCTTATTCGTAATAGGTTCACTGTATAGAGTAGTAAGACTATAAGTTATCATGGTACATGCCTTATGATGGGATAAGACCAATTTAGGATGCATTGTGTATAATCATAGGTAAGTTCGCCTAAAACCCCATATTTAAACACGGAATTAAAGCGTTGGCGTAGCATAATAGTAGTACTCCCTCCTACTGGAATATTAATAGTATTCAAGAAGATAGGATAAGATAATGAGTTTAGCGTCACTCCTGCAGTCTCTAGGGCTATTCTATGCCCCGGTATATGATTGCTAACCCATGTAAGACCACTATCATAGCTTACTTCAAGGGATACATTTGATTCTATAGACCAAAAAGCATTAGTTTGTGACCCCATTACTACTCTATATCGATGTATGGCTTCCAAAGATACTGTAATAGGTACATTCTCAATATTATTAATTGTAGCAGAAAAAGGCTCCGTTAGGATATCATCCACTACAGGGTTTAAATTATGCTTATGTGTACTAAAAGCTGTACCTCGCTCAGTCTCTATATAAATAGTCGCCAAATCTTGCTCAACATCTGTAACACGATTAGTCAAGGGTACTAAACAACTTGCTATATTCGTACAGATGTTATCAATAAAAGCTTGATGCGCAGCGAGTGTCGCTTCAGCATTGGTAACGCGAGTAGTCAAGGCTGTTACAGCATTTTGCAAGTTTATTACAACAGCACAAGCTGCAACCTTTGTGCAAAAGTTGTCAACCAAATCAGTTAGTGTAGTATTGATAGGTGCTAAACAAGGTGCTATATTAGTACAGATATTATCAATAAAAGCTTGATGAGCAGTAAGAGTATTATTAATAGGTACTAAACAAGTTGCAATGTTAGCACATATATTCGCAACAAAGGCTTGAAGTGCATCTATATCAGTCTCAGCAGTATTTAAGCGACTTGTTAGGGTATCTATAATAGTCTGCATACAGGTTTGTACGCGACTACATAATGCTGCATCAATACAAGCTGCTACTCTAGTACAGAAGGTATCTTCTAAGTCTTCTATTCTAGTAGCTAAGACTGCATCAGCAGTTATAAGATTTAGAATAACCTGACATGCCGCAACATCGCTACAGTCGATTATCTCAGTCTGAACGCCACTGATAGGTAAAGTAACAAGATGTTGTAACCCATCTGCGCCAATTATTGAAATGGTATCGCCTTCATTTATGACGTTACCAGTGGGTAAACCTTGTACCCCGTCTTGTACTACCGATACAACCCCATCATATTTATTACAACCTAGCGCATCCTTGCCTTTAATATAGGCTAATGCAGCAGTTTGATTGGATGTAGGCGGTCGGCATTCGTTACATTCGTGACAGTTATTGTCGCACATATCCTAACCTTTGTAGAGCTAATTCTATTGGTTCTGCAACTAAGCAGCCGTATTTATCGTGTCCGTATAGTGTTTCAATCTCACCTGCTCTAAACCTAGAGTCATGTGGAAAATCACACTCTCGACATAGACAGTCAATTAAGTCAAAAATTGTACAAATATCCAAGCACTCACATTCACCATCGGCAGCCCCATCTATCTTATTGTGGGTTTGAATATAGTCTTGCGAAACTAAAATACCATAGGTTTCTCGTAGGTAGGCTATAAGTTTTGCAACTACCTGTAATTGTGCTTTAGTATAAAAAACTGAGCAGTCTGAACAGGAAGTTGGTACTTCAGGATTACTCTGAATAGCAATATGGATGACGTACCGGTCTACTGGTATAGTAGGATTAGCTGTAACTAATGGCCAGTCAAAGTT
>ERZ1026810.273-NODE-273-length-36091-cov-14.966161_pt1 | contig 36091 bp, 53 predicted proteins | sample MGYA00520872_ERZ1026810 | MGnify/ENA primary metagenome ERZ1026810 (study PRJEB33270, sample SAMEA104284477) | anaerobic digester metagenome | biome: Anaerobic digester microbiome; feature: mesophilic sludge digester; material: Anaerobic digester biomass | place... | reverse complement strand
ATACATTTTTGCCGGAGCTCTTCCATATATGGAGCAAGACCCCCGATAGCTGCGAGGACTCCATCCAGGACGCCAGGGATCCAGGCTCCTTTCTCGAAATGTCCATTAAGATTCATCTCGATCACCAATCTTCGGAGCATATGTCAGAGGGAGCCAGTATCGCGCCATCATCTATCCCTCCTGAATGAAGAGATTCGAGGATCCTCCCGGCTTATCATTAGCTTTTCCGGTCTGAACACGACGATGCATGAGGGGAAGGGAGCCGGTCCTTCTGATACCCCCTCATATTTTACTCGATGATGGATGAAGCGGATCTCATCCGCTCGCAGTACATAATCGTGCCACCAGTCGGTATCGCTCGATACCTTCAGGAGGAGATACGAGATCACTTCCCGATCTGTTTCCCGGAATGCTTTCCGGACCCACTTCCCGACCTCCCTTCCATATGGAGGGTTACAGAATACAAATGTCGTCGAGGGGTTGCAGATATCCCAATGTTTCACGAGCCCGTTATCCTCCTCGGTGTAATAGAGGGGAGCCTTCGCATTCCCCGGAGTTGCTGCGGGGTCGAGATCGAAATCTCCTCCGATATCATTCCGGAGCTTCCGGATAATCCATTCCGGGGTTGCATGCTCCTTCGAATCGAGAGTCTTTAACGAGATTCCTTCAGCCATTCTGGACCGCCTCCTCCCTGGGGAAGATCTTCTCCTGGAGACTCTTCCAGATGTTTACATCTCTCGATCGATAGCATGGATGAGAAACCAGTTCGTTTTCATAGATACACTGTGGAGGACAGGTCTCCTCCCGTTCGAGACAGGGTTTCATCTTCTCACCATCGCCGAGGCTCTCATGAATCCAGGATCCCCGATACCATTCCCGAAGTCGTCTTTTGTCTCGTGCTTTCTCCTGGGATAATGGTGTCTACATCCGTGCGGGCTGTTACACGTAACCTCCTTTTCGGCATAAGTAACCTGTTTCCAGCCGCACCGGGGACATTTTACATACGAGCCGTGATCTATCATTTTAATTCCATCCTGGGCGCGGGTTCATCAATTCGCATCCATTTCCTATGCGCGATTCTCTTCACCTTATACGACCTGATTAAAAACCGACTCAATTCTTTCGCCATGAACTGGTATTTTCCTCGGGCTTCAGAACAGAGCCGCATAATATCGGAGAAGTCCAGGACCGTCCCGACCGGGACCCCTGCCAGAACCTGTTCGAGAGCCTCTTCTCTGTTAATTGTTCTTGGTTTCATTTCGCAACAGCCTCTTTCGCCTTCAGATAATTTTCGTGGTTCCACTTCCTTCGCAATGCTTTCCAGAACTCTTTCGAGTTCTCCTTCCTGTCCTTCTCCTCCTGGGGAATACAGTCCCAGCAGCATTCGGCTTCGGGAGCGATGAGCTCCTTTCCGCAGTCTGGACAGGTTTTCGTCTTCCCTGAATGATATCGCCGATGATGTCTGGAGCATATCGGAACAGCCCAGTCGAGAGCCCGGAAATAGGTTTCTTCATCCTTATAATCGGTCTCCCTGATATGGTGTCGGGTGAGCCGTTCAGTCGTCCCACAGATAACGCAGGACTTCCCCTGGTTCAGCTCCTGGACCCTGTTCCTGTACCGCTTCGTCCTTCTGAACTTCTGGAACCTCGCTCGCCTGTTATCTCTCCGAATCTCATTCGGACATACTGCCGAGATCATTCATCCACCAGTCCGGCGAAGATAGCCGTTCCCAGGATGGAGAGACAGCCTGCGAGGATATAGATCGAGATCATTCTCTCACCTTCACTCCTCCTCGTTTAAGCCAGCCATAACGAGCCTGACAGCCCAGACAGGTCGCAGCGTCATGAGGATCCCAGTCAGGAAAAATAAGGTCGGCCTTCTCTCTCATCCTCCCACAGAGAGAGGAACCATTAATGAGGACGTGAACAGTTTTCGACCGTTTCGATTTTCCCCAGGTAATCGGATCGGCTGAACTGGGAGACCTCACTGGACCGCCCCGTAAGACTTCGCCAGCAGGGAGAGAGCCTCCACTATTTTTGAATAGTGCTCCTCCTCCCAGGGAAGTATCCCTGACAGATCGGGCTTTTTCTCTCCGTCAATTTCGATAATGGCTTTATCCAGGATCTTATCCCTCCTGATCTGGATGAGTTCAGCCCAGGAACTTTTCAGGGAGTCAGCCTCCATCTGGAGCCGTTCGAACTGGTCTGGATCTGATGCTGTCCTGGTCTTCTTCTTAATCTCGTCCAGAGCATCGAGGAATCGTTTCCTGATGTTTCTCGGGATCTCGTTATACAGGAGAGGGGACTGATCCCTCTCTTCCAGTATGTAAAGATGTAACTCGCTACAAAGAGACACGATATCACCCGAGAACAGATACTGGACAGGACCACTCCTCACCGGAGAGAACCTTATACGCCTTCACTTTATTAATGAAATAAATGGAGGGAGGCTCTCCCGGAGCCTGGAGAGTTATCTTAACAGCTTTCCCAGACCTCGTAATCTCTGCGGTTCCTGCTGACGCTTCCGGGATTTCACCGAATAAGACTGTCTGGGAAGGATCTCTGGATAAGACCCTGATGGAATTATCCATCGTAAATCCCCGGATAAGGTTCCCGAGCTGCTCTTTTTCTATCAGGAGTCGTTTTCCTGAATTATGAAATTTTATCAGGGCTTTATGTGGATTACTTTCCATAATCCCGACTTCCCTGAACTGTTGATCCTGGTTCATCCTTTCGCCCCCGCTTTCTTCTTCCCCCCAGTCTCGATCCAGTCACGCAGCCAGATTAGAACCTGGGATTCGGGAACATCAATTTCGCCCCAGACTTTCTCCTCGCACCGGATCTCCTTCACTGGAAAAGGAAGGTTCCCGTCGTTCCGTTTCTTCGTAAAGATTCGTTGCTCCAGGGTGAACCTGATTCCCGTCCCTATGTCGCCCATGAGGACCGGCCTCGTCTCCCTGATGTATAGCGCATGCTCTTCGGTCTCGACTTTCAAGAAAAAACCTCCGATTAAAATACGCAGTCTTCAGGGAGGGAGGACAGGACGGGACCCTGCTGGATCTTCCCGAGCCTTCTCCCTCCTGCCATGTTCTTAAACTTTCCAGTGAAGACCCAGTAAGTCTTCCCATACCCAGCGAAGGTTCCCCGACGTTTCGCAGTCTCTCCCAGCTTATCCGATTTCTCTATGAACCCTTCAGAACGCATCTTATTTAAGCAGCGAGACCGTATCTGGTTCGAGTCCATCCCCAGGGAGGAGGCGACCTCATGACAGGTCCAGGGTCGGATCCTCCCTTCCTGCTGGAGCAGGATCTGATAAAAAGGGATGAGGACGTCATACACACAGTTTTTCTTCATACCGTTTCCCTCTCGATAATTACATCCCACACAGTCGCAGCCCTGGGGAATGCTTTCTTTCCAGACTCCCGGAGTTTCTGGGCGTAGTCTTCCGCAGCTTTCCTGGAAGGATATCTCCCTGCGTGATGCTCCATCATTCCGTCTTCCCCTCCATATAAGCGAAGAGGACGCGGCGTAGCTTCTCGATCCAGAGACTCCAATAAAAATAGTTTACGAGAGTTCCCAGAACGAAGCCAGCCAGCACGGCATAAAAATCTACGTTCATTCTTTCACCGCCTCCACCAGGAAGGACCAGACGAGGTTCTCCCGGTAAATTGAATCGGTTCCTTTCCGAATCTCCTTAATGATACCTCCCGAACCATTACATCGGGTCTCGATGTCCTGGAGGAGAGACTTAACCACAGCCGCCCCCGAATCCCCTCTCTCGATTCTCCTGGAGAAAGCCTGATGGTATGCTGTGATCTCGTCTTTCGTGAGATGCTTTCCAGCCAGCTCACCGAAAACTATCTGCCGTTCCCGGTCTCCTTCAGGGAAGGTTAAAAGATCTGCCTGGGCTTTCCTGACAGCCTCCAGCATAGACTTAACCTCCTGGAGGGTCTCGATCTCCTCTCCCAGGTCCAGGATAAGAAGGTCCATCCGGGAGAGCTTGAACAGCCCGATATGAGGAGGAACATGATTCGATAACCACTTTTTAAAAATGGCTTTCCTTCCCTCTTCAAAAACTTCCGAGTAGTCATAACCCAGGGAGGAGAGGATCTCGAAATCCAGAAGAGAAGCTGTCACCATCCTGCGAGCAGGCTGTTTAAGATCCTTATGCTTCCCTCTCATGATATCACCTGATATCTGATATCATGAGATATCAGGCTGGAACTTTTCCTTTCCTTCCCTCTCATGATATGATATGATATGATATCATGAGGAGCTGTAGCTAGTAGTAGTAGTAGTAGTGATATCTCATGATATCGAATATCATCTGATATCATGAGGGAGGAATATCGGAGTTCCATTCAGCATTCCCCCAGAACGAGCGGGAAAAATGGTTTTTGATAGTGGGAGGGTTCATCGTATAACCCCCGTTAAGGTGTTCTGTCGGTCTGATTTCTTCTCCAGGTAACCGCAGATAAGCGACGCCTGTCATATTAGGCTCCGAGCGATCTACCTTTCGAGATCCTTCCTGCTTCGGTGCTTCCATGCTGGAAAGAGCTCCCATGATAACCCTTCGCCGGAAGGAGTCGATCTTATCCTTCGTTGCTGGGGAATTCCTCCCGAGGAGTCCCAGGGTCTCATCCCAGTATCTGATCAGGTCTTCCCTCTCTCCAGGGTTCTTCGGGTCCAGGACTCCCTCGATCTCGAGTTTTATGTTCTCGTATCCATCCAGGGAGCAGGTTCCACCGAGCCGGAGGGTATATCCTCCTCCGCAGAGAACGCCTGGAATCTCCTTCGCATCTTCGCAGGAGGGAGAGGACGTGTAATTATCTTTATTCTCCCCTGCTGGATCTGCTGGAGGGTCTTCCTGCTTCGGTGCTTCCTTCGGAGGTTCAGAGATGGTCGCCTGTTTCGCCTTCTCCTGCTTAATCTGTCCACCAGTGACAATAGGAGCCGCAATGGGAGGGAGGCTGTCTTCCGGTACCGACTCCCCGAGTTCGTATCCCTGAACGAAGGAAATCGCATCAACAGATACCCGGATCTTCTGGGGAATGTTCAGCCCTGGGTCGGTCTGGATTCTGTCTCTCATCTCATGGGAGAGACAATAGAGAGAGATCCTGTCCTTTCCTTCCTCGGTTACCATCAGGTAAGGATCCTGGACCTTCCGGAGGATAGCCGAGACTTCCTTCCCAGGCTTCTCGGGCTTCCCCTTCTGTCCTGCTCCTCCTGCCTTATGAGGACTGATTTTCGTCAGGACTGGGAGCCCGTCCTTATCCAGGGAGAAAGAGACATCCACCAGATCCCCGATTCTCCTCCGGGTAACATAGGGCTCGACATAATCCAGGGCTCGATATTCTGTCCCGTTGATCCGAGCGTAGACGCCACGTAATCCCCGGTTCTCTATGGATTCCAGAGGAACCCCGATGAGCTCGTCGCTCATGCTATCTCCTTCCTCTGGATAATGTGAGTGATGGTCGTATCCAGGTCGCAGGCTGGATCGATGGTATCCTCTCCCAGCATCCGTTCCGCATCCTGAACCCTGATCTTTTTCCCAGCGTTCCTCTTCGCCCGGAGGAGCTCCTCCTCCATCAGTCGAGTATATACCTCGGGAAACATCTCGGCGAACCGCTTCACATTGATCTTTCGGACGACACGCTGCTTTTCCCAGAGAGTATAGGATTCAGATTCTTTGATTCCATGAAAGAGCAGCTCCTCCTTAATCAGCCCGAGGCGTTCCTGGAGCCTGTTAAGGTGTTCAGTACCGACCTGGATAAGCTCCTGAAGCTCCAGCCCTTCCTTAAAGAGTTCTTCAGCAGGGCGGGAGAGGGGAAGGATCTCGCTCTTCGCTTTCGCTTCAGCCATTCAGATCAACCCCTTCGCTTTCATCGCCCTGAAGCATCGGGCTCCATGAATACACAACTCGCAGCCGGGAAGATCCAGATCAGTCCTGGTCCCGAAACAGTCAGGCTTCGGACCGAGGGCGACTTTCTTCCTCTCCAGGTTTTCAAGTCGGGTTCGGATTGGGAGGAGAGCCTCATTCATCTTCGTTTCCCACTCCTTCTTCGCCTCCGACCATTCCTTAAGCACGGAATAGTATTCCTTTTGAATTTTCTCGAACTCTGTTTCCTCTGCGTCAATAATCGGAGCTGACGCTATTGATTCGGTTACGGTCATAATTTCATATCTCCAGAATTTTATTCGATGTTCACTTTTCCAACGACGAAGTAATAGCCATAAGGAGAGAGCCGAGCCCAGAGGTTCAGAACCTCGATATAGTCCTCGGCCTTCGCTGACAGGACAAGAGTATCGTCGTTTGTCTTCGAGGGTTCTCTCTTGTAGATGTCGAAGAGAATCACCAGATCTCCTCCCTATAAGCTCTGGATGCTATCTCCAGAGAGATCCAGCGATTACATTCTAAAATTGCGGGATTCCTGTCCCGGCAGATCAGCCGACCACAGGAGAGACATTTTATCTCCCTGAACTTCGGGCAGTCAGTCACTGTCAGCCCGAGTAAAGTATCCTGGTCGCGCTGTTCACAGTCTCTCGCGCGAACACATTTGATACATAGATTTTTATTCCCGTAACCTGAAACCGTATCGTTAGTTCTGGAACGGTCAAGTTCCGGGACAGCAGCAGCCTTATTTTTTATCAAGTTTATTCCTCCTTCAGAGGGTGTTCGATTATCTTTACCAGCTTCGCTTCTTCCATGAAGCGAGCGAAAGAAGCTGAAGCAGGACCACGTTTTGAGTATCCGTCCAGCCATTCTCTGGTCGCCAGTATAGGACCACTTACTGAACGCATGCTTTTCCTTCCTGCTCCATCAGGAGTTTATCCCCCTGCTCCAGGAGGATCCTCTCCCATTGCTTCTTCTGGATGAGAAGTCTCGTTCCCTCTCTCACGATTTCGGCTTGTGTATAGCCTTCATCATAGAGAGCCTGGACTCCTTCCTCCAGTTCATCAGGGATGATTCCCATAATTCTTTGAGACATTCCATTATCCAAAAGGATGAAAATAGTCCACTTTCAATCCACCCAGGCTCGCCCATTTGTATCGCCCTTTCTGCCTGGGATGCTGTGCTTACGTCGGCTTCCTCCCAGGCTCCCTTCCCATTAAGGGCCGTTCATTACCTGGAAAGATTTCAGGGAACCCAGCTGTTTCAGTTCCCCGCCCCATCTTCAGGGACAGCCAGCAGGAGGTTAATTCCTGGAGACTTCCCCTCTCCATCATGATTCATTCTGCTTCATGATGGATTAATAATTAGTATGAATCATGGATATTATAAATCTATGCTTCATTATGATGCATCATGAATATGGGGCGACATTGCCGGGCGTAGATTTATACGGAATGTCGCGAGTGATTCATTAAGTCTTAATATGACTGCTGGCGAATTATTGAATCAGACCGATGACGAAAACACGATTATTCGTCATTCGGTAAATTTTCCTCCAGGGATGTATCGAGCACTCCAGGAAAAAGCGAAGAAACAGTATCGGTCGATGTCCAGTATAGTCCTGGAAGCCTGCGACTTCTATCTGTCAGGCAGTATCGAAGAACAGACTATCGTCTTCCTATCCAGCGAGAAGGGTCGGGATCTCATAAAGCACATAATCGAAGAGGAGAAGACCAGAGAAAAGACAGGGTAATATTTTTTGAGAAGAGAAGTCAGGGGAAATAACCTCCCTTATAGACTGCCGCAATCGATCGAGAACTTTTTTATCATGGAAAAGAATTTCCATCCTGTCAGACTCAGGACGATTCATCGGATCCATGAACCCTATTTTGAATCTTAACCCGTATAAACTGTATGAAACTATATACTTTCGCCATCTTGTTGCGAGACGACGATTCTCTGATCCCTTTGAGTGCCAGGTGCCGAGCATAGTCTCGAGCATACTGCCGATTCACCGGGTCAAAGGAGTCTATATACTGCGTGGTTGCTAACATGATTAAGTATAGAAGATCCTCAAAAATAATTAAGTCAACCTATGGAATAATGAACTTGTCATTGCGTTGAACCTTGGCATAATAATTTTCCTTCAGCTACAAAGTGTTACGATTTGACTCCTGAGTGTCATCCGGGCTTATTTTGGCGAAAGGACTTCGATTTGAACTTGGATTTGGTGGTATATTTGTATGAGTTCGATCGAGTTTCGGTCCTGGAACGCTTTGGTGAGACTTTTTAGACACGTTTGTTGCTCATAGGAAATTAGTTTGTTTTATGATAGAAAGCCAGATTGACCGTTTTTCAGTTTCGATCCCTGACTCTCTGTGAATACTCATCTCTCTCTCCTCCCTTATTATTATTATTATTATTATTACTAATCAATTATTTTATTATTATTATTATTATAGTAGAAAGTGAAAAAAGTAGTATAGAGGGGCTTGAAAGTTATTTACTAAGTAATTAGTTATTAAATAATTAATTCGGGTATAAGAGAGAAAAATTGGGCGGAGTGGAAATGATCAGACTACTTTCCGGATTGCATAAATTGTCGAACCTTTCTGGAACCGTGTCGGGCTGGCTTCAGAATCGTCTTTGCCAACCACGTCAACACAATACACCGTGCTACCCACTTGCGCCCGAACAAAATCAAATTCTAGTGCTGGATCAGTGACGCTGACCAATGGTAGTGTAAAAATGGTTGACCCCTTCTGCGCCTTCATGGTTTTGAGCTGAGTCGGTCTGTTGTACTCATACTCATAATACAACTTGAACCCGAACTTCATTTCCTCCTCATAGGCCGCAAAATGGAGCGTGGTCGAACCACCAACCTTCAGATCAGTGAGCGCTCCATTATACTCCGTCCCGTTACCCCACTGTCCATCATTGAGCGTCCCACCATACCAGGAATACTCGCTCGTGCTGTCAATGTAGAACCACGGCTCACGGGTCTTTAATTCGGCGTAGTCAGTCCATTTACACGTATATGACCCCCACATTGAATGACCGCAATTCGTGTTGGTGAACGAAGAAGTTTTCACTCCCGGTCCTGATGCCGACCGCTGCATGGACGCCATCTCTCCATCTCCAAGATAATAGGTCTCCCCACACAAGACATAATAGCCCGGACCGTAGATCGCGTCCGTGAATGTTCCGGAATAGGAAATATAAGGTAACCCTCCGGCAGGGTCCGGGAAGGTCAGGCTCGCTCCACCTGATACGTTTCCGCTATCAGTTTTTTCCCCGCCACCACTGACCGTAATTCCTTTAAACTTCCCGTAGATTTTTGTGATTGTGATACCTTCAGGTACCGAATACGATTTGCTATCACCATGGTTAATCGTGGCTTCAGTGCTGGTATACGATGGCATCGGTTACCTCACAGATCTGTTCTGATCCAGATGTCTCCGGAGGTATGCCCCGTATCAGTGGTCGTCAATTCCAGTTTCAGTTTGCCGGAATCCGTCCTCACTGCGGCTTTGGTCGCATGGATATCAGTATCCGCCTCGTGATCTGTCAAGTCAGAAGTCAACGAAGATAACCTGCCATGCAGATCGAGGATGTTACCCTCGATCCGGTTCAGGTCAGTGCCTTTAATCCCAACCTTCTCATCCCAATCAACTTTCGGTGTATTCCACGCCATATTTCACTCCTGAACTTTCGTTCCACTCATCTCTACAGTCAATCCCCCATCATACTCGATATGCTGCCGGGTGATCGTGTAATCGTTCTCTGTTGACCCATCCAGGCTTTTCACAGTCATCCTTTCTGCCAGTTTGCTCATGATGTATCCTCGTGCCTGCACGACCACGTCACGTCGCGGATCTTTATACGCGGCAAGGATACCATCAGCGATCGCCTGCGCCATGGCTTTCGTCTGGATGAACTCGTTCCGGACCGGTTCACGTAACGACTGTTTCCCATTCAACCGGATACTCGCTGCATCCTGGGCGATCGCAACTTTCTCCCCGGTCTTCTCGAGCAGCTTCCCTTGAATCACGATACTGTTGATCGTCTGCTCAGTAACCCCGGTGTTCTTGAAGACGCACCGACACGCCCAGCTGTATACGGTCTGCGAATCAAGCACGATATCGCTCCCGGACTGCGTTATCACTGGTGCCTGCACGTCCAGACAGGGGTCATCGAACGTGTAGATGCAGAATATATCTACGGTCTCGCCTGCAGGGACGGTGATCGGTTCGTAATCGTTGTAGATGGTCGTCAGGTCGCTTGGTGCCCGCGGTGTCGCCTGGACCTCAACGTAATTGACAATCTCGCTGAACGCTAATGGGTTATCCTTCGTGAAGTATCGGTCCGCTGATAACGTATACGACGTTGCCGGTGCATTGACGTATGGAGTGATCACGATCCGACCGTACCGGTCACAGTAAACAGTCCCCATAATCGCTTCAGCAATCTCGACCAGAGCGTCACGGTGCGTCGTCCTGCCGAACCATGCGTAGGGAATTACTACCTCGTTTAATGAACTATGGATCACGTAGTCGGTCGATAACACCCCTGCGTCCGCAAACACCAGCTCCGCCAGTTGTTTCAGGGTATAATCCACGTAGATCTGTTCACTATAGAACTCGGTCTTCCGTAACAGTTCCAGCCGGTCGAACGCCACAACTTCCGCATACGTCTCGTCCTGCGGGACCGACCAGTCTTGACTCCAGAATACACCGAGCGGTTCCCAATCACTATCACCCGGCGGAGTGCCGAGCGGAACTTCGATCGCGAGCCAGACCTCGATACGCCGGTTCGTCTTCATCATGTTGTAGATCGGTGACCGGACGTTATCGACACTGAAATGGTTGGTGATATTATTCAACCGGAGCACCAGTTCGTTCGAACTGACGTTCCCGACCGGCAGGGTCCCGCCATGGAAGTCGCGTTCCTCGAGCACGGAGAGGTAGAGGATATCGCCCATCCCGTAATCTTCCGAATACGCGGTGAAGAACTCCGTCACCATCGCCGACCGGTTCGGTAGGCTGATCTTGGTGATGGTCACTTCCATCTTCTTGACAGCGTTCACCACCTCTTCGAGCGTCTTGGTCCAGGCATAGGTATCGTTCCCGGTGACCGTCTCCGTATACAGGAGCACGTCGTCTTCATCGTAAAGTTTGATCACGAAATCGACGGGGTAATTGTTGAACTGGTTATCCCCCACCAGTTGCAGATCATAGATCGGGCGGACGTCGGTCATCGTGACCAGGAGCTCGAGACCTGGACTGAACTCGCCGTTGGTATCGGACAGGGTATTCGACCACCACCCGACCGAATCGCCCATCGGGTGATACGTCCCATCTAACACGTTCTCCTGTAACGACGCCCATTTGTATGGCGATCCTTGGACGTTATCTGCGGTATGCAGTGTCGATGTGCCGTAAAGGGATCCGTCTGGTGAACTGACCTCAATCGCTTCGCTCAATGAGGGATCAGAATACGTGATCCTGGCTTTCGCATGGATCCGGCGCGTGATCGCTTCACATGCACCATGCAGGTTCCCGACACCGCCTAGGTCCCAATCGGATGCCAGGATCAGCGTATCCAGCGCTGTCAGGCTCGCGATCAGATCGAACGCTTCGATCGCCGGATCGATCAGGAGCGGGTCAATCCCCTGGATCGTTGCAGGGGGATACGGTGCGGCCTCAGTACCGAGTTTCAGGAGAAGGGTATCCGCTGCTGCCAGTAACCCTGCAGGGTACTGGCTGGCATCCGCAACGGTCATCGATAGCGGGTCCGTCCCGACAAGAATGGCTGATACGGCGGCAGACAGGTCGTTCAGCGCGATTGTGATCGTATCGGACCCTGCAGGCACCGTGGCGGTCAGTATCGCCGATTCTGGTGTATAGGTGAGTAACAGAGTATCTGCTGCCGCCAGGAGCGCTGCCAGGACGCTGGTTTCAGTACCGAGCGTGACCGGTAACGAATCGGACCCGGTGATCGATGCTGTCGGATACTGGCTGACCTCCCTGAATAGCATCAGTAAAGTATCCGACGCTGCCATTGTACCCGCGACCGACCCGGCGGATTCGCTCATTTTCAGGAGCATCGTATCGGACGCGGCGAGTAGTTGACCGACCGGTGGCGACGATTCGGCCAGGGCGAGTAGCAGGGTATCAGACGCCGATAGTTCCGTGGCACCCAGTTTCGCACCGCTCTCCGTACCGAACAACACGTAGATATTATCCGTCCCGACAATGGACGCGATTAGCGTGACCGGTTCAGACCCGAGCGTCAGGGAGAGGGTATCCACTCCGGTCAGGAGCGCTGACAGGGACGCGACGTCTGCCCCCAGGTGCATCAGCAGCGGATCCGTGCCGGTCATACCCGCGACCAGTGACGCGGTATCTGACCCGAGCGTCAGTACCAGGGCATCGGTCCCTGGTGGTGCCGTTGCGGTCAGCCCGATACTCTCACCCTGTTTCACCAGAAGCGAATCGGACGCTGCCAGGGCGCCTGCCAGTGATACTGACTCCGTCCCCAGTTTCAGGAGTAACGAATCGGACGACGTGACGTTCTGGACCGATGCCGTCAGCTGTAACCCGTATATCCGGATATCGTCGACGCCGGTCGCGTAACTGGCGTTCTCCGTCTGGACGTCAACGTAATATGTGTTTGCCGGATCAGTGGTGTAGTAACTGCCGAAATAAGGGTAGTATTTACCAGTATACTGCGGGACGATCCGGTCCGTTCCTATATCCGTGGATCCTTCGTATAACCCGACGGACCCTCCCGCGACACCGGAGGCTGTTGTCTGCAACCCACACGCGAGGATCAGATGGTCTCTTGCAGCAGCACTGGAGAAATCCGCGGTTAACGCATGATCTTTCGTTCCGTCAGTATCCGACTGTTCAGTATCCTGCGACGCGCTGACGATACCTTCAAAATCGCTTAACCGTAACAGAGTGAGATACGCATACGCGATCCCGACGGTGTTTGATTTGTTTCCAGTAGCATACCGGATCTTGATCGTGTGGCTTGCCGCCGTCAGGGTAACTTTCTGGAAATACAGGTAACCGTGGCGGTTGGCTGTAGCGTTAACCCTTGTTAGCAGCGACCCATACTGTGCCGTCCCGTCAACATCGATCTGGACCTGCGCGTCGATGTTGACCTTGCTCGCATCGTATACCGCTGATGCAAGGATCAGGTAATCCCCGGCACTCCCGGGCGTGAACGTCTTGCTAACCTTATCCTGAAGACTGGTATCGGTAGCATACGTCGATCTGTCAGTAGACGACGCGGTCTGGTCGTTACTCCCGAGCTTGATCGCGATGAGCCGGACCTGTTTGATCTTGGCATTAGTCCCACCACCTGATTTATACTGGACTTTGTAGGTCTGTTCGCTCGGCGATGACCCGAACGATACGCTGATTGCACACCCGCCGGGGATATAATCATCCGCTGATTTCTGGTCAACAACCTGTTCGTTCAGGGTAGCGGAACCGGTCGCGTCGTAGAGTTGGACGTAAGAGACACGACCGGCACTCGCCTGTCCCTGTAACCACGTAGCTAGAAGAAGGTAGGTGGAATTGGCGTCCGGCGTGAATGTTAAGGTGGCCTTATCCTGGTATGAACTGCTTGTGGTGGTGCTTTCGCCGGTGCTGCTGGTCTGGTAAAATTGTCGGCTAGCCATGATCCCTCCCTAAAAAAGAGTAGTCAGGGAGTGGATCAGCTTCCGATCGTCGGTGTCAGCGTGACTTCGAAGACCCAGGACCCGCCTTCTTTCGTGCCTTTGCTCTCGACCTTCCGGTTCGCCATGGTGCCCCCGGAACTGGCGTTGAATACTCCCCACTCCTGCCACGCGAAGTTCGCGTCACTGTCACCGAACGTCGCTTTGAACTTCAACGCATCGTTCGTCCGCTTCGGGTACCCGGTATCCATTGCCACCCGGACCTTGTTGGTGCTAGCCTGAAGGTCGGTCTGTGATGCGGCAAAAGCCGTGGTGCTGTCACCGACACCCAGGTAAGCGTTGGCTTCAGCAAACGTGGTCACAGTCTCTCCAATAATGGTCTTTGCGATATGCGTGATCATCGCATCAGTGATCGCCATGGTTCTCTCCTCCTCTGTTCAGGTTCTTGCGTTTCTGTGTTATCTGTTCGTCAAGCTGTTCGATCTGGCCGAGTTTCATCCGTTCCACCATCGCGACGGTCTTCGCAACCTCCTCCTCGGAGAGTTCACGAGTGGTCTCGACGATTTCATACGGGACCGCGGTCGGATCATTCGGGTCAACCCCGGGTTCATACTTACTGATCTTCGTCTTCTCGATCCACTGGATCTTCATCTGGTTCATTCAGATTTCCTCCATACTGATCGTCACGTCCTGCCACACTTCCGGGTCCTCGAGAATCAGTTCTTTCTCGATATCCGTGATCCAGACCGTCTTGGTCTGTGTCGACTGGTTCAATGGGTAGGTCAAGGTCACCGGTGCACCGGTATCGTAGAGTGTGGTCCAGAACACCAGATCCGACCCGTATAGTTCCTCATACCGGATCTCATACGTGTGTTTGACGGCTATGATATCGATCACCATCGTCCCGTCAGCGGTCCGGTCACGCCGTTCGATCCGGAACGGGGTTGGTACGAAAGAATGAGGGGATAGGATGATCGTCCCGTTCACTGTCAAGGTCATACCGATGCACTCCTCCGCCCACGCCGGGTATCCTCGAGCACTTTCACCTTCTCGATCTCCTTGTTCAGTTTCATCAGACCTGCCCGGTCAGCGATGAAGATCCCGTGAAGGTGGACATCTCCGCCACCACCACCACGACCTGACCCGATCCGGTTCAGAATCTTGTTGGCGATCTTGTCGATCCATTCGTTCTCTTTCCGGCGAGCTTCTTGTTCGGCTAACCGAGCCTGTCGTTCCGCTTCGAGTGCTGCCCGTTTCGCTTCCCGTGCAGCAGCATGTTCAGCTTTTCTTGCCTCGGCGTCCTGTCGGTTCTTGGGTAACGGACTGACTCGTGCTCCTTTCGGTAGGTGAAGGATTTCGGGGCCTGCATCACCGACAACTACCCCGCCCTCCTCCTCGATATCCCCGCCTTCAGCCAACCAGGGGAACGGTGAGTCCGGAAGTGGTGGCAGTCCTCCCCCGGACCCCCAGTCACCCAACCCATACCCTGACCAGTCGATATTCGATCCAATAGTCCACGAATCACCTAAGTCAGGCAGACCGGACCCTGGTGTTACCGACCCACACCCTGCACCGGTGCATCCGCCCGCGGTCGAACCGCCGGTCAACGCCGCGAGTGCTGCCTGCGCCTGCGATTGGATGCTCCCAAACAGGTCGGACGTGATACCGGAGATCTGTAGTGCTGATAGTCCGGCAGTGTACCCCATCGTGCCATACGCCCCGGCGACGTTATTCGCCGTCGCTGCCACCCCGGTCGCCACGTTTGTATTCATCTCGCCGACAGCAGAGGTTGACTGTTGTGCCGCAAGTGTCGTCCCGCCAAGGACGCTCGCCATGTAACTCTGCGCTGCAGTTGCGATACTCGTCGCCGTGGTGAACCCGCCAGCTGCGTTCGTCGCTGTCTGTGTTGCGTTCGCGGCTGTCTGCGTTGCGTTCGCCGCGGACTGTTGAGCGTTCATTAACGAATTTGCAGCGTTCGCCAGATCCTGCGCGGCGTCAGTCGAATCTTCGATCGCGTTGGTCGCTTCCTGTTGAGCATCATTCATCGACGCGAGCGCGTCCTGATACTCTTCCGTGGCTTCAACACCGGGGAACCATGAAGACCCTGCCATATTCCCGCTGCTGTAGACCGGGAATCCCTGTGCGACATACTCCCAGAACTGTTCTGGTGTCAGGTTATTGATCTGGTCGATCGATCCGGCGGTATCAATAGCCTGATATGTCCCGTCGCCAGAAGCGACCAGATATGTAACCACCGAGCCGGTTGGTGAATGTCCGGATGGTGCATAGTATCCACCGGTCCCGGTCCCGGTCCCGGACGTTCCGGACCCGGACCCTGAACTCGCGGCCTGTTGTGCGTAGATGCTCCCGGGACCGACATAATTACCGGCATTATCGTAGTTGGTTGAATACGTGCCGTCGTCGTTTACTTTCCAGGGTAACCCTGACGGGGATATGGACGGATCCGAGGATCCGCCACCACTGGTCGTATTGGTCTGCTGATTGGCCAGCGGTGAGCCGATCGGGACGTATCCCTGACCGTCTGCTGCAGGAACCATCTGTTCCCAGAGTCCGGATGTCTCGTTATACCAGAGATACGATGATCCTTGGGTGACGATCTCCTGTAACCCCTGCCAGACGCCCGTAGCAGTACGGACGAACGCCTGCAGCTTGCCGATCATGGTCCCGACCGCTGTATCCGTTGCACCAGCCATGGTGTTCATGGCGTTCCCGTGCATCCGTGCCATCAGCTCGGACGCATCACCAGTCTCCCTGAACTTCTGGATCGCTCGGTCAAGCGCTGCCTGTTCCTGGGCGGACGCCTGTTCCGCGGCGATCGCCATCAGTTTGGTAGCGTCACCGGTACGTTCATACTCCTCAATCGCAATCTCGAGCGCGATCTGTTGTTTCTCGCTCAGGGTCAGGAACTTGGCGACATGGTCCCCATACGCCTGTTCCGTCTTGTTAAACCCGTCAAGCAGGGTACTGAAGTAGACCCCAAAAGCATCCTTGGCAGCATCAATCCATTTGCTGACTGGATTGTTCGATAACTTGTCCAGAACTTGGTCCGCCTTGGCTATCGCATCACAGAGGACCTCGAACTCATACGCTAACCGGTTGATCCCTTTGGTCGCCCAGTCGCCAGCAATTGTCACCATCTGGTCCAGGACTTTTCCCAGACTGAACGCTGATTTCTCTGCCAGCCCGAACGATTTGTCGGTATCGTCCAGTTCCTCCTTCAGGCCACCCCACGCAGTCGCCATCCGGTCGACCGCCGGTCCGGACGAGACCGCGACGTCGTTGACAGTATCCTTGATATGCGTCCATCGTTCCGTGATGAACCCGACAACGGAATCGGTGATGTCCCGGACACCCAGGAAATTCGTTTTATACGCGACGTAGAACGCGGCGACTCCTGCCACGACCAATGCCAGGGGAGGTAGTATCGTACCGATCGAGACGCCTAACGTGGCGAACGCGCCACCGGTCGCGCCAGCGGCCACGGTCGTCCCTGTCAGAGCACCGGATAACCCGGCCATCACCCCGCCAAGTAACGCGCTTGCCGGACCGATCGCCCCCATCAGAGTCGGAAGTGCCATGAGAAGCGGACCGAGCACGATCAGCGACTGGCCGAAGATCAGGACGCCGCCTACCACGGTCTGTAACGGGCCGGGTAACGCCGCGACTCCTTCCGCCAGCATCGCCATAGCTTTCGCTGCTACCAGGGTAGCCGGAGCCATGGCTTCCCCCATCATGATCTTGGCGTTATTCATCCGGTTGTTAGCGATCTCGAGTTGTGCTGCTGTCCCTTCGACTTTGGTGTTGAACTGGTCGTACAGGAAGTTGGCGTCACCCATCTCGGTTGATAGTTCACCCAGTCCGCCCGCCTGCCTCATGAGCGCGTCAGCCGCACGGTATCCGTAGGTCCCGAAGATGCTCGTCAGGAACCCGTTCACTTCCGCCGTGCCGCCGTAGGTGCTCATCGCCTTGTTCAGGTCTACGAGGATATCCTCCATATTCCTGAAATCGCCGTTGGCGTCTTTGACCTCGACACCGACACCTTTCAGTTTCGCGATCACTTCCGGCTTGACCAGCTGGGTGAACATGGTCTTCAGGCTCGTACCGGCTTCCGACGCATCAGTGAACGAGTTCTGGAGTTGGACGTTCATCGCGGCTAACGTCTCGAACTCGACACCGAGACTTGACGCGATCCCGATGTTCTTCATGATCTCGATCAGGAAATCGTTCAACTCCCATTTCCCGACCCCGACGGCTTTCGCCAGAACTTCGGTGGCACGAGCCGCGTCAACATTCTGGTCCCCGTATAACGCCAGAGTGTTCAGCACGGATTCCATGGCGAGCGACAGGTCGACACTTCCCGCCACCGCGAGTTTGGACGCGGGATCGATCGCTGCCATCGACTCGCTGTAATCATACCCGACCGAGACCATCTGGTACATGGCGTTCGCAACATCCGTCGCTGCGAGTGGCATGGTGGAGGAGAGTTCCAGGGCTTTCTGCTTCATCAGGTCCATCTCCTGATTAGACAGGGTCCCCAGAGCCTCGACCTCGGTCATCGCCTTATCGAACGCCAGGAACGAGTTGTTGATATTATCGGCAGCGAGTTTGAACGAGATTCCCATGCCGGTCATGGCAGCACCGACTTTCAGGCAGGCGGATTCGAGTTCTTTACTCATCGCCGTGCCTTTCTGCCCGATACCTGCCAGTGTGCCGGACGCCTGGTCAACCGCTCGGACGATGATCTCTATGATGTTAGACCCCATTCTCCAACCTCGCTTTCATACATTCTACCAGGAACCTCCGCTGCAACGGCGTCAGGTCCCCCTGGGTACGTGCCAGAGGGATCCCGGCCTGATGCAACAGGAAGATCTCGTTCCCCTCCTCACTGCGGGCGAAAGGATTTGACGAGCTCGTCCGGCGTCTCAGTCCCTGAAATACGATAAATCTCGGTCGCGATCTTGCCGACCAGTCCCGGCGGGGACAGTCGACGGACTTCCTGGGCGGTCCACTTCTCTTTCCCGACGGATAACCCGCAGGTGCATACGAAGACGTGCGCCTCATACTCGGCACCGGTGAAGGCACCCAGATCGAAATTGATCTGGATCCCTTCCAGTGATGGCTGCTGACCGGGCGGAGCTTTCACCTGCTTCTCCTTCATCCGTTTCTGGATCGCTTCCATATCGGCCATGGCAGTGAACGCTCGCAGGACCGTAGCCTTCTGGACCTCATACTCGCCGTCAGTCAGCGGACGGATCATGACCTTCCCTTTCCCTTCGATTTCCACCTCGACCGGTTCCGGGCCGCGAAGCAAATCCGCTTTCGTCAGGAACTTGATGTCAGACTCATCGCCGCTCATGCCAGGGTCGCTCCCGTGTTCTCCAGGGTGACCAGGATATCGGTATCTACCGTGCTCAGGTCTTTCAGCGCAACGTCTTCCTCCAGGAGCGCCCGGGCTGTGATGGTCTGATAGAGGATGTCGCGACCGCGAGGCTGCTGCGGGGCGGAAGTCATCATGCAGTTCGGCATACTGAACGTGATCTTCTGGTTGCTCCCACCGTTCATCTCGATCACCAGCGGGAATGGCGTTGACCCGTCAGCTGCCGGTCCGCCAGCGTCACCCCAGAATAACGTCTGATGTGTCAGATCGTTGAACTGCATTTCGAGGGTAGCTTCCACCAACCGGTCGCCCGCCTTGAACGTGCTCGGGTAGCAGGAACCGATACACCGGCCGGAATCCCGACCCAGGTTGTTGTTGATCGCCAGCTGCACTGACCGGCATATCGCGCTGGAATCAACACTGTTAACCGTGGCAGATACATCGTAGAACGCCATGGGGTATCCGGTTGGCAGTTTCGATGAGAAATCGCTGTAGCTTTTCAGCGTATCGGTATCGTCCGGACCGCCGAAGATGTCCAGGCTCGCGGACGCTAACCCGTCAGAGACGGAGAGCGTCAAACTGTTTGTCGAACACCCTGCGAAGATATGTTCGTGGACATCTTTCCCGACACGATACGTCCATGACGTGAGTTCGTTCTCGTTCCCGCCGTAGAACTCATGGGTGTTGATCGTCGCTGGTGCCTCTGCTGCAGTGAACTGATACTTGTCCAGGACGCCTCGCATCAGGTGACCGATCGAGTTGATATCGACCGGGTATTCGATCCCGCCACCGCTGGAATAGAATCCTTTCCGCTTGCGGCGGGACATTCGTCCCATCCCGCCAGGAACAATGATCTCGTAGTTCTGCGGGGCGTCAAGTGTGCATGACGTCGGATCCAGGGCGATATCCCCTTCAACGGCAGTGCCGCGTTCGGATTCCTTCCCCAGAAGGACGTATCTGAATATGTTAGGCATTCTTGTCTCAACCTCTTACAGTGAACAGTACGCGGATCTCCGCGTATGCTCGGAACAGCTGCCCGTATTTGTGCCAGGGCGCTGACGGTTCGAACGATCCGGACTTGATACTGCTGACGTATGACGCAGTGGTCTGGATCGTTCTTGTTGCGTTCAGGACGACACCACGGGCACGAGCAGCGAGATCTGTCGCTGCCTGATACCCGGCATCATCGTCCTCGTTCTCCACCATGCAGGCGAGCATGACGGGTAACTCCCAGGTCTCATGCAGGTTCCCTAACCCCTCAACCGGATGTGCCGCTTTACAGAACAGCCAGATTGCCGGGGTGATCGGTCGCGGATCCTGCCGGTCGCCACGAGCAATCAGTTTCACGTCTTTCAGGACATCGGTATCAGTCGGGACTTTCGGGTCCTTCGTCTGTTCCGCGGTCAGGATGGTAAGCAGGGTATCCATAACCGTGTCCAGGGCTGTCGCCAGGGTCGGAAGACTCATGAAAGAAACCCCTTAAAGAACCCGATGATTCCCAGGACGACCCCTGACAGGATCCCTATTTTCGTAAGGCTGGAATTCCACCAGGACGAGACTGCTTCCTCTCCAGTCTGGATATCAGCCAGCCCGTCGATTCTCCTCTCCTGGAGATCAAACCGGGAGTTTATGGTCTCCTTACAGGAGGAGCAGTCAGCGTCCCGATCCTTCAGGAGCTGCTTAACCTCCTTAATCTCCCGATGGATTCCTTCCATCTGTCCTTCCATTCGCCCCAGGGTCCGGGATATATCAGCATCGATCATAATTTCGCCTTCATCTCGTCGATAGCTTGGTTAATGAAGCGCGGAACTTCTCTGTTCGTCTTCTCCAGAGCCCTGTCGATGTATGGGTTCGCTTTCGTTCCATGCTCGCAGATACCCTTCCAGACAGCGAACCAGGGTAAGCCTTTAAATTCAGCCCATTTTTTAATCGGGGCTTTCGGCGGGCAGTGTGGGCGGGTTCCATCGTTAAGATATGCTGCTCTTGGGAGAGGAGACCCGACGACCCATTCAGCCCCGATAGATCCTCTGTGAGAGGTTACGACATTGAACAGACCTCCCATAACCTCGGCCCCTTTATTCTGGTCGGCTCTCCAGGAGGCTCGTAACTGTCCCGTATATTTCGAATCCTCCAGCTCGTTCTTAATGGACTTCTCCAGGTCCAGGGCTGTCAGCTCACAGACTCTATCTGGAACACCTTCCAGCGTTCCGACAAGTCTCTCGAAATTGGACCAGTCTATCTCCAGCGAAAATCCTCCTTCCTGGTATGTCGGCATGATTACAGCCCCTCGAAGAAGGACGGGATTTCAGCCTCGTCCAGCTGGAGTCCATCCATTCTCGAATCGGCTCTCCTGGATGAATACTCATTACTGATAGAACCAACAGAAGGCCGGATCTTCGCAGCCCAGCGTTTTATCGTCTTCTGATACTCCACCATATAAGCCGTCTGACCGACTCTCCTCTGGACGGAGTATTCCCGGGCTGTCTGCGACTGATACCCAGTCAGACCCTTTTTAACCGAATAGAGATGTGCGATTAATAGGGCGTGGCAATAATCGTAGAGAGCATCCGGAAGTCCTGGATTATCTTCATCGAGGAGAGCCTGGGCGACTGGAGAGAGAGTATTAAAAAGGGACGTGGTAAAGATGGCGTTCCCGGTATCGCTGACAGAAAACTCGGATATCTGGGCGATCATGGTGGGAGTTGCGACCATCTTCAATCACTCCTTCGCCCTCTTCCCCTTCTTCGGTTTCACTGGTTCCGGCGAAGTATATACTCCAGAGTATTCAGACCCAGTCGTGGACTGGACCTGGACCTCCTCCTCCACTTCAGCCAGCAGGATCTCCGGAGGAACCTCCTCCTCGAATGTGAGAACCTCTTCGACCATCCCAGTCGGAAACCTTCCCGCTTCCTCCAGGGACATTTCGAAAGTGTCCCCAGGGTAAAGGACATTACCATCCCGCCCGATCTTCCCCCGTAAAATGATAAAGCGAGGCATTTTCCGTCCTCGCTTCAGATCTTCGTCAGGGTGCAAATCGCCTTATCGTGCTTGATTCTCGGAACGACCATTGTATAGGTGATTCCCTCGACAGGCGAGATATCAAACTTCGGGACCGCGACCTGGTTCTTATAGTCTGCTCCGACGATAAGATCCATATATACGCCAGCAGTGTCTACGGGCGTCATCATTCCAGTTCCAGCCGTGATATCGGTACTCATCAGGATCTGTCCCTGTCCTGCGCCTGGGTTCGGGTTGATCATTTTCATGATCTTATCCCATTCGTAGGTTCCATACTCGTAGTTCGCCTGGAGCTCCGCATACTGCGCATAGTTCAAGACGAGGTTAAAGTTGGTCCCGACGATTCCATCCTCATAGAGCAGGGCGAGAGCTCCAGAGATAGCCGCAGTCGGATAGCCAAAAGTGGCGAAGTCTTTCTGGGTCGTATAGGAGTTTCCTGCTGTCTGATAGAGCCCCTTAATTTTATAATTCGAGCCGTCAGGAGCCCAGCCCTGGAGGAGCATATCATCTTCCTTCTCTCCGACCTTCTGGGCGGCTGAAATCATCGCCGCAGTGTCCAGAGGCGTTCCCTGTCTTGCGAAGGCGTCAAACTGGGATCTCGGGATCTTGTATCCTTTCGAGATAACCCCGATCTTCATGCTGGAGGTCGCAACCTTCACAGAATCCTTTTCGATGGTATCATCTGGAAGGTCGAAGGTTACGATAGCATCTCCCATATCGGTCAGGGTATTATAGTCGATATTGAAGACTCCAGGATCGACTCTTGTCACCTTTCCGAACAGTTTCCTTCCAACGAGCTGCTGGCGAATCGGTTCGACAAGTTCCTTATCGAAATATTTCGCAGCGTTCTCATATGCCGTTGCCATTATAACACACTCTCCACGAAAATATTCACGGCAGCCGCAGAAGCATCAGCGGCGGCTCCTGCCTTCCCGACGATCTGGACTCCAGGAGACATTACCGGGACGTAGACGTATCCGGCGACAGCATGATCAGAGGTCGTATAGTCCAGGGATACACAGGTCCCGTCGCAGATATGTCCGAAATTGTTCGTCAGAACAGGAGCGTAAGCATTCCCCGCATCCTTCAGATGAGCCTCATCCAGGAGGACTCCGGCGGTAATACTTCCCTCGGTAGTATGGACCAGATCATGGGTCGCCCACTTCCCGTCTTCAGTGTTCAGGGAGAGACCATCCACCAGTCCATCGGCGTCGTGTCCTGCCTCGGTTCCAGCCCCGAGCCCGATGTCAATGGTCCCGGAATCATGATGAGTCGTTACGTAGACCTGGGGAAGCCCGACCCATGCTCCAGCAGGGATATCGATCCCGGTGTCCTTCAGGGTAGCATTTTTCGAGAAGGGAATCTTAATCGCAGGAACACCCCCGATCAGAATCGCAGGGATTACCAGTCCATCGGACCAGGATGCGAGGAGATCGCCCTGATCGGCTTTTGTCCCAGCATGGAGCGTCCCTCTGATAGCGAACCCGCCTCCAGAATGAACCGGACCTTCAGTATCCACCGTCGCAATGGTGTCAATGGTCGCAGGTCTTTCCGTTTCGTTGAAATCCTCGTATCCCAGCCAGCCCAGCGGCGGGAGGATTCCATCCCCGACTTTAATATCATAGTCGGTAGCTTCCCGGACTACTATCCGTCCAGGATACATATTCGTCGCGTTGCCGATGTTCCTCCGGTGGAGGAGTGGAGAGGTTCCACGAACGATGATGTTCTGCGTCGGCGTGACGTATCCAGAATCAGCCATATTTTATCCCTCACTCCCATTTCTGGGTCTTCGCATTCCAGACCCCGATACCAGTCGAAGCGGTGTTATCCCCTTCGCCAGTGTGCGTCTTTCCTTCCTCCTGGGTCGGAGGCTTCATCTGATGGTCGAGAACGGAGTTCATGAACCCGACTGGATCCTTCTCGAACTCTTCCCTCTTCGCAGGTTCATCCTCCGGTTTCGGAATGAAGCCTGGAAGCAGGCGGTTTTTGAAGGCTGTCCATGCGGCGTCCTTCTTCTCCTTCTCGAACTGGTTCACCTGATTAACCAGGGCTTCCTTTTCTTTCTTCAGAGTCTCGATCTCGGCGTCCTTATTGGCGATTGCGGATTCCTTATCCTTAATCGTCTGGTTCGCCGTAGCGAGCTCATTCTTCAGGGTTTCGGCTATATCTCCCATTCCATCGCCTTCCTTATTCGCAGCTGCTGGAGGAGTTCCGGGTCCGGACTCCTTCTTCTTCTTCTCCTCTTCCTCGTCCTTCTTCCAGGTACGGTCTGCGTTTTCTGCTCCTTCCCCTGTCCAGTCAGCATAGAGAGAGCGGAGAGCCTCAACAGCTGCTTTAAACCGGCTCTTGTTCTTTTCGGAGATAACCCTCCCAGCATGCGTAACAGCAGCATCGGTCGGCATATTATCATCCTGTTTATTCAGGAACATCGCCCCGAGATCCCGAGGCTGGTTCCGTTCATCCTGCTTAAAGACCAGAACATGATTCGGACGGACCTTCCCCTGAAGGTGTCCATCGTTACCAGGGAAGCAGAAGAACCCAGTCGAGAGAGATAACTCTCCCTGGTTATATCGTGCCTCCATTGAAGGATCAAAAAAGGAGACCCTGCTGGAGAGCCTGGGCTGTCCAGCCATAACCACTTCCGAAGAGGTAATCTCTCCACAGAGGGAGCCGTTTATCTCTTTCAGAACCTGATTAAGTTCCCCTTTCTCGATCCGACGCATCTGGTCCACGTCAGGATGATTTAATGCGAAAATCAGCGGGACTTTATCCCAGTTCGGTTCCGTGCCCTCGAAGTTCTCGACTCCATAAAACAGCCTCTTTCCCTCCCCGAAATCCATCCATCGGTTCAGGGTCTGGAGGATAGTCTCGTGCGCCGAGACTGCGTGGGTTATTGCATCCCCGAACGCAATAACATCAGAAGGCATCGACAATTATATATTAATCTCGTGATAATAAGTCCCACGTCATAAAAAAGGATTTTACTCGGTCTGGGCTCGTTCTCTGGCAATGAATTTTTTAACGCCTGATCCAGATCTGTTCCTCTGGTTATCCTCGGGAAGGATATCGTTCAGGGTCCGGGCGATGTCTGAATAAGACCAGTCCTCCCGAACTTTCCGGAGGATAAGGATTAATTTCTTTTCCCTGGTCGTAAATTCAATTTGTGCCATGATTTATCATCCTCTCCGCCGCGTCGTTCTCCTCCCGCCAGATACGGGTGAGCGCTCGCATCATGTTCATACACAGTCCTGTCGTGTCCATCCTGTCGCACCCCCCATCCTATGTCCCCGGTTGATACATTCACCACGCCGGATCTCGATATCCGTGAACGTCAGTTTATGCCGGCAATCTCCCGGGCATACGGTATACCCTGTCATCCCGGGAACAACGCACCGCCGCTGTGTCTCGTATAGCCGGCCCTCAAAGAAACAATCATCCGAATATTCCATCAGCAAAACCTCCCGTCTACCGGGTGGAACTCCTCCAGGGATTTATCGAAATAGATGTGACAGCCGCAGCAGGTCGAACACCCTGGAAGACATTTGAAACCCTTCTTTTTTCTCATCGTCTATTATCCCTCCTGACACGTCACGCAGAGACAGCCGGACCCATGAAGATATGAGGGAGGAGCGAGGATCCTCCCGTAAAACGAATCCTCGAAGGCTTTTCCTGCGTTCCTGACCGCTTTCATCGTGAACTCGGGAGTATATCCCTTTCGGACCACTGGGGCGAGGGTGCATCTACAATTTACATGGAGCGGGCAGTCTGGAATATTGTCGATATCGAATACTTGTCCATCCAGGGCGAGACATTCTTCGCAGGTATGATCATCATAACCGGCGACCCATTCCACCTTCTCGACTCCATACTGGTAATATCGGTTTATGGTCCCCTGGTTCAGGGAGAACATAGTCTCGTATCGGGCGATTCTATACGCCCTGTCTTCAGTGAGCCCTTTAACCTTCCCCAGCCTCTCGGCGACCTGATCGATGGACTCTCCCTGGATGAGCCCCTGGGAGACCTCCCTGATAATAGCGTCGTTTATATCCTGGGTCACTCCTTCCAGAACGGTTAAGTTTCTCCTCTCTATCCAGTCGAGAGCTCTCCAGTCAGCAGGGATGAGAGTCGCCGGATTCTTTACCCCTGCTTTCTCCAGGTTAATCGAACCGACCCGGACTCCCTGATGATACGCAGCGTCGGAGTTCTGTTTCGCTATATCCAGGATCTCCGTGCCATACCGGATGAACAGATCTTTCAGAACGGTTCGCATAATCTCTGGAGGAACCCCTGGAATGGACAGGTTCGCCAGCCCGAGGTCGTAAGCGTCTGAAACCTCCTTTACCGCATCGTCGAAGTATCTTTTGAACAGTCCCCGAAGATCCTTCTCGTATTTCTCGATGAACCTTCTCGCTCTGGCTGGGTCTTTCCTGATCTCTGGAGACAGGTTCCTGGACGCCATCTTAATTCCCGTGTTCCTCTTCTTCCTTCTCCTGGTCCTGGTCGAGAGCCTTATTCACGGCTTTTTTAATCTGTTTCTGATGAAGGATGGAGTATGGATCAACTGGATCCACCGCAGCAGCATCAATAGACAGTCTCGCTCGCTGGAATGCCGATGTTTCCTGAACGGGCCGGTATCTCTCGTAGACCTCCCGGAGGTATGCTATCTCCTTGGGTGATTTCTCCTCCATTTCCAGAAGGTTCCTGAACTCGTTCTCGTCTGCGACTGTTACTCCATCCTTCACCAGCTGACCGAGGGCGAGAGCCTGTTTCATCCAGATCTCGCTCTTGTCTATGGACGGGCTGGGAATGTAGATCCGGGCTGTGTATCCCTGATATGCGTTCCCTTCGAGGTATGTCTGGAGAAGCTGTTCGAATGATTCTGTTATCCAGGAGTGCGTCCCTCTGATATAGGAAAGGAGGAGTTCCTGCTCGGCTGCTGAACTTCCCCCGATAAGAGTCCCATCCTTCGCTATCAGGCTCGCAGGCGTGAAGTAATCAACGACCATTTTCGACAGGGCGTTAATGGTATCAATCGCGCTGGAGTTATCCTTCAGATCCGGAATAATCAGTTTCATATTCGGGCGAATCTGCATTCCCGAATTTTTCCCCCAGTTAGCGAGGAACTTCTGCCCGTAGGCGATATCATCCTCTGAAGGATCCTCGATCTCCATGAACAGGATCGGAGCCCCGATTCGGTTCACCTTCTGGAGCTGTGCCTGCCAGCTGAAGTCCAGCATCGAGATCACAGGGGCGATAGGCAGGATGATAGGAGACCCTGCCAGCTCTCCAGAGGCTGGATCTGATACCGTAAAGATGTCCTGGAGTTTATTCTGGAGCAGCTTCCCGGACCAGTTCCCGGGAACCTGGACGCCCAGGCTCTCCAGCGTCTGATAATATTCGGGTTCCCCAGTCTGCGGATCCAGGGTAACGCCCTGGAGGATCTCCGAATAGATCACGCTCCTGCCATAGGGAGCCGTTGCGAATGATTCGGGAGGGAGCCTCCTTAACTTCGTAAGGTAATACTCGTTGCCGACATATTCCCAGACGGGATTAAAGAATGCCATGCCGAACCAAAAGACATCGTTCCAGGCCGTTTGCATCTTCGCCCAGAGCCGGACATTTTTCGAGTCGCACATCTGGGTTAAGTGGAGGGAGAGCTCCTCGTCCGGTTCTCCCTGCTTATCCTTAACCTCGATGGAATACTTCTCGTTAAAGATTAAGTGCCGGTGTTTATTGGCGACTCCAGCCCCGTAGACGTTCTTCGAGTATTTCTTCAGCCTGTCAGCGTCTATCTTCGCTTTATGATAGACGGTCCCATAAGAGGAGAGATAGACGGTCCCCTCCATCTTCGTTGTCGATAATTTCTTCGTTTCTTCTGCCATGTTTTAACCCTCTCCTTTTACAGTCCCTGAATATCTCCCAGGGTGAAACCTCGGGGATTCCCCCATAAATCGGTCGGGCTTTCAGTGATGGTCGGAGCAGGAGGGAGAGCCTGTCCCGACATCTGACTGGAGGAGACTTTCGCTCCTGGTCGGGCTCCTGCTCTCATCAGGAACCAGACTGGAAGGGAGACGCACAGGACGAGATCGTCATGCTGTCCGTCTCTCCAGGCTTCGTATGAATCGTGACCTGTTTTCGTGTTGATCTTCATCCGGAAATTAAGGATCTCGGTGATGAGCGTTTTCGAATCAGGAATCGCACTGGAGATCTTTAATTCGTGGTTCTGGAATGCTACCAGGAGAGAGCCGACCAGATCCCTTTTCGGGACTGTCCAGGACATTCTTTCCCGGAGCGATGGAGTATAGAAGAGACCCGCACTTTTTTTCGCTGCGGCTTCGACTTCTGCCCGACTGCGAGCGATATCTCCTCCAGTTATGGTAATGGCGACTGGAGTCAGTCCCTTCTCGTAAAAGAGATCCAGGACTGGTCTCCCGACTCCTGTCGCATCAATACAAAGAGCCCCGCCTTTCAGCTGCTGTCTGATCTCGATACATCTATCCACCATCTCGGGATACGGTGTTCCCAGTGGGAACCTCTGGAGATGTCGGACCAGGAAAGACCTCGGCTCCTGCTGATAGTCAATGATTGATAATGCGGTGAAGTCAGCGGCTTGTCCCAGGTCCAGACCCATAATGAACATTTTAAATCGGCCTCCCGTTGATGAAGAGAGGAGGGATGGAATCGTCCAGGGCTTCCATTACCAGATCATAGGAGAAGATCTGATCCATCGTCTGGACGAACTCGCACTCGTATTCCTGCCGGATCCAGTAATCCCCGAGACTCCTCCTCTCCTCCTCGATGAACTCTGGAGATATCCTCGGGCAGTCCGTCCAGGGAACCCTCGTCCGGGACCAGGACTCTCCTCCATTCTCCCAGGCTTCGAAAAAGTGTCCCCTCTTCCCGAAAGGAGTGGACATAAGGAGGATCTGTCCCTGGGAGATAGCCAGCATCGGGCGTATCGCTGCGTATAATTCATCCTTCACTCTCGCAGCTTCATCCTCGATAATCAGGGAGGCTTTCGAATAACCTCTGATCGTCTTCTCCTCTCCAGGGAGAGATACTATCCTGGATCCGTTCTCCAGCTCGCAGGAGAGTCGGTTATCTTCCGGGAGCCTGGGAGGGTTATCCAGGGAGTCGATATGGTCTGTTACCTTCCGGAAGAGTTCTGAAGACTGACGCAGGGAGGGAGAAACCAGGAGGACCAGGGAGCCGGGGAAGAAGTATGCGACATGGAGCCCTTTCGCAGCCGCCGTCGTGCTCTTCCCCGCTTGACGGGTGCAATTCCAGAGGGAGTTCTTCCTGGTATTCAGGGCTTCCTCCTGCCATGCATCCATCGGACCGATCCGCTCTTCCCATTTTAATTCCTGTTTCGCCCAGATGGAAGGATATCTCCGATATACCGCAGGGAGGTTATTTTTTAGATAGCCGAATGATGTCCTCGGCGATCTCTCGCAGCTTATCATGACTCACCTCCTCGGTCTTGATTGGTCCTCCTCCCTTCCCGGTATGCTCGATGCTATCCTTATACACTTCAGGAGCCCAGGCGTTGAGCAGGAGCTTCGCCGCTCCCTCCCTGGGAGGTATGTATCGCTTGGTCTTCTCGATGCGAATCGGGCGGAGAATCTCGTTCCCGAAATCATCTTTCTCCGGAATAGCGATGACTTTCTTCTCCTCGATCTCGAATCCTTTCGCGAGGTTGAACATCGATTCTTCGAGATCTGCGACTGCGATATCTCTTCCCCTGGATAGCGCGTCAGATAATTCCGGGTATTTCTTCCTCCATTCTTTCAGGGTTTCCCGAGTTATGCCGAACTTCGCAGCGATTTCATAGTTCGTTTTGCCCTTCCTCGCGAAAGATAATGCGAGCTTCGGATGCCGTTTCGGATCATAAGAGGAAGAGCGGGCCATCGCTGCTTATCCTCCCTTCCTGAAAATGAGAATCGGTTCGGTTGGTTCGTGATCTACTTCGGAGACATTCCATATCTGCTTCTCCTCCTTCTCCATGCATGGAGGAACTCCTCCGACCTCGTAGTAAAAGACCTCCATGCTCCTCCTTAATGCGATTCGTCTTTCCTTCACAGCACCAGGGGAATTTACCCAGCCTGGAAGCATCAGGACGGCATCGCAGCGAAGCATTATGGAGAGATACCCCTCCGTCCAGACTCCTTCTGGAACCCCGATAGCGTGCTGAAAATCAGCCGTGTTCTTATGAGGACAGATCACAGCCCAGCCCTTCTTCCAGGCTTTCAGGGCGATCTCTGATGCATCCAGTATGTTTCGCTGGATTCCATGAATCGGGTCGGGAGCCCCGAATGGTCCTGCCAGATAGAGAACAGGCCGGGTCTTCATAGGTTCCCCTCCTGGATATCCTGCTCCCGTAACTGGAGGGAAAGACGTTTATCCCAGGGGAAGAAGTCGAGTTTATGATGAACCCGATCCAGCTCCTTCAGCACATCTTTTATTCGTTTAATGTGAGCCTGGGTCTCCATTGCGAAGTTTATCAGGTCGTCCGTTTTGGTCGCTTTCAGGATGGAGGAATCTCGGAGGCTCTCGACATGCTCATAAAAATACTGGTCCGTCTGTTCACAGATGAGATCGATTCCATTAATCCTCTTCTGGAGCTCCTGGGAGAGAGGAAGCAGAGCAGTATAATTCGCCAGGATCCCGGACAGGATCTCAGATCTCCTTCTCTCCTCTGGATTCGGGCAGGGAGCAGGCTCCATCATTTCGCCTCCATAAATCCAGAATCCTCGATAGTGACATAATCGGAGGTTATGCGGAGGAATCGGTACCGATTCGGGACTCCATCGGGAGCCTGGACTGTCACTGGTTCAGGGAGCAGGAGATCATACCAGAGGACGGGACCGACCCAGGACGCATAGGTAACACAGCATCGCATCCCTTTCGCAGCATCCAGGCACATTACCCCGAGATCCTTCATGGGTTCAGGAATGAACCGGAACTTCGGATCTCCCTCGTATTTCAGAGGAGCGTCGGGGATTACGACGACCCATTTTTGTTTCGTCTGGGAGATATGACAGATCTCGGCTGGAGGTATCATTCTGGGTTCTCCTCCTGGAGCCGTTGGATAATCCTTTCTCTCTCCTCGTCCGTTATCTGATAAGAGAGACCCATATTTCGGGCGTGGTGCTGAAGCCCGGCGACTGTCCGTTTTAGATATTTTGCGATTGGTCCGGGAGACTTTTTCCCGTAGTATGTGGCGAGGATAATCTCATCTTTCGGGAGCCATTTTCTTGATATAGCATCGGGAGCGTCTTCCAGTTCAGGAATGGTTATTCGCCGGACCTTCCTGCTCATTTCTGGACCCCCCCGGGTTTCTTAACGTCCCTCCCTACGATGCGACAGGGTCTCTGGAGATGCGTGATCCCGGACCTGTCTATTGCGATACACTTCTTATCGAAGATGTTCAGCGTTATCCAGCCGATATCTGGAGGGGAAACGATACCCTTCTTTACGGCGTAATGAGTTTTCGTCTGCCAGCAGGGATTTACGTATGCCAGCCCTGAAGGGTATTCGGCTGCGACGAATGAATGTCTATGAGCGAAACAGGCGACGTCGATAGGACCATATTTCTCCTCGGCTTTATTCAGGTAAAGGAGCATGTGGTCCCGAGCAGGAGCTGTCGTCATATACTGCCATGTCGAGGTCGAGGCTCCTATGGCGTGTCTGGCGAAGATCCTTATACCGCATTCTTCAATTACCAGTTCGTCCCCGTATGTAGCGTGGGGAAGAGATTCGGCGATAGTCTGCTCGACTGATCTCCCGTCTTCCAGTTCGTGATAGTCTGTCCCTTCCAGGATATAGGTCGGGACTTCTGGAAGGGTTCTGATTATCTCCGTTGCGCATTGGGTCTGCCAGCCCAGGTCGGAGGTTACGAGACCTCTCCCTCGGTCCTTCTTCGCCAGACCGTCGATAACATCTCCGATAATGATAATGCACTCGACATCCTGGATCCTGGGTAACATCTTTTTCGACCAGTGAGCCCAGAGGTTCTTCTGCGTCTGGTTCAGGATCCATTCGATATCATCCCCCGTCCTGGGATCCTGGACCCTGAATTTAGGAAGCCATAATCCCCAGCGACTCCCAACGTGGAGATCCGCGAGAGTCAGGATCTTTCTCGGCTTCATCTCATCCTCTCCAGGGCTTCCATTCTCTCCAGGATCTTCTCGATGCGAATGAGGTCTCCATGAATCAGGGAGAGGCTGTCCAGGATCATTCCCTGGAACCCGTCTGGGTCTTCCTGGACGAGCGATGAAGTATCAGAAGAAGGACAGGGTTTATTCAGGTAACAGGAGAGCCCGAGCTCCCAGAGAGCCTCCTCCAGGCTCTTTCCCTTTTTTATCAGGGCATAAACCCGGAAGTAATTCGGGTCGCTGGAGGGGAACGGGATCCCGAGTCCCTGGTTATATCCTCTTTTCGTCATAAGCGTAAATCTGAAATCCCGAGGGAGGACGGGCGACTGCTGGCGAAGCAGGGTTTTTATGAGCCTCCACTCGGGGAAGCTCTCCGGAGGGTGTGAGCCTCATCTATGCGTCCAGGACGGCGGAGAGCATGGAAAAAGGGGATTAAAGTCCCCCGGCTTTCAGTTTCTGCGTCCTTTCATTTCATCCATGTTTTTTCCCTTCCTCATGCTGTGATGTTCGTCCCCCGTTTCTCGAACCATCTGGTTACGAGGCGGGCGGTGTTCTCTATCAGTGCAGTTAGACCGATTTCGCCGAAGACGACGAAAGCTCCCTCAACGGTGAGCAGGTCCACTTCCTTTCCACTGGAAGCGACCAGGGCTCCGACCCCGGCTCCTATGGCAATGGTTCCCAGGAGCTTCGGATAATCGGGCTCCAGGGCTGGATCCGAGGCTTTCTTTTTACGGTATATCTCGTATCCATACGCAGCCCCGCCGAGGGCTCCATATGCTATCAACGCATAGTCCATTTTTTATCCCTTCATCATTCGTCCGGACGGTTCACCGGGATCACCCGGATCATTACCGTCCCTTTTCAGGAGTTTTTTTAAAATCTCGCCGACTCTTCGGAACAGGTCTGCGACCCAGTCTGGAGTCGTGCCTGGAGTCCCTGGGTTCCCCGGGTCCGAGGGTGTCTTCTTTGTGAAGGTGAAGACGATGGACTGGTCCCTGGGCTCGTCGAAGTAACAGACGGACTTCTCCAGGTATAGCTCCTCCACTTCGCCGAGGGCGATAGGATGAGCAGTGATCTTATATGGCTTCCCTCTCTCCAGGGAGAGGACCGGGCTCCCGGAGTATTCAGTCTCCTTCTCACCATCAGAGACCAGGAACTTCGCCGGAACATTCGAGGAGAGGGTCGCTCGGATATAGATGTCCTTTCCTATGAGAACCTCGTCAGAATCGAGGGGAACGTATCCAGGCGAACAATTTTCAGCCCAGAACCTCTTATCGATCCAGCAGGTCTGCGGGTAGTCGGTATTTCCCCAGCTGTTCCAGCAGCCGATCAGCCCTTTCGCCCTGTCCACGAAGACCCAGGGGAGAGCATGACTCCCGGCTTTCGGCTGTCCCGGATGAGCCTTCCAGATGTTACCAGGGCTCGGGCGAAGGTAATCCTCCTCCAGGTTCGTCGCCATGTTCACGCAGTGAGCTGGACTATTCTCGATAGCGTCCATCACCGCTTCGAAAGTAGTCAGGACAGCATAACCCTCGATCCGATGCTGGAGAGCGAGAGGGAGGAGATCCTGGAAGTCGTGCGGGTGCGTGAGAGGAGCGCAGGAGGGAGTCTTCGGCGTTAAGCAGGCGTCCCAGGGGACAGCCCCGTATTTCTTCATCGCCTCGACGACGCTTTTTGTGTATCCTCCCGACGGGTATTTTACATTCCCATGAACCCTCCCGATATGGTAACACCATTGCGCCGAGAAGACGGTCCGATACCATTTGTCATAGACCATCCGGCAGGAGCCCAGGTCTTCGGTGAGGTTACTTCTCGCCCCCCTCATCTCCTCCTCTGTCGGGAAGTCCCCCGTTACGGCGTAGTAATTGCATTGCATCCAGATCGCGCCAGCGTGTCCGGTACAGGTTCCCCTCCCATTCTGACTCCATCCATGCGGGAGGAACTTCTCGAATGGATTCTTGAAGGGTTCAGCCTGCTCGGGTTTCTCCCCGGCGAGGAGTTCTCCCTGGATGCTCTCGTATTCCCAGGCGTCCCCGACCTTCTTCTCCAGGTCGGCCTTTTTCAGTGGAGGGTCCAGGTAATACGGGATCCAGTATTTCCCCTCCTTCTCGGAGATCCAGCCCTGGGAGATAAGCTCCGCAAGAGCTGGAAGGACGTCCATTTCTGGAGCATTCATCGAGAAGGAGAGAGCCGATAAGGATAGCGGCTTCCCGATACCTTTCAGGGTCCGAAATATTTTCTGCTGGAGAGGGGAGAGAGGCATATCTCACCCTCGAACTGCGGTATAATTGAACTGCGAAGCGAAGGTAAGATCTCGTCCATGAATCTGCGTGAAGGCTTTCGAGCTCTTCAGCCCTGAAACGGTTGCGTTCTCACCTTCGAGATAGAGATACCCTCCAGAACTCTTCGCCCAGCCGTTCCCCTGGACGGCGAGAGACTGGGAAATGAGGGTGGACGGGACCGGCATGGAGACCGATGATATTATTCCAGCCTGCCCCGAGGTAATGTCGAATTGATTAACGCTTATCGCATCCTCGCAGAATGGAGGATAAATCCAGTCTAATTCCTCCGGGTCCGGATCATTGAAAACACAAGCCGCGATACAGGTTTCCTCTGGTCCTAATTCCTCGGGCTCTTCCATCTCTCCGGGGTTCAGTTGGGTTATGAATGCAGAGCTCTTTCCATAGACGCGCCCATCTCCGAGCATTGCCGCAAGTTCTCCGAGGACAGTATCTCCCGTTGCTATCGTGGATGAAGCAAACTGAACGCCACCCTTTCCTACGAGTTTTGAGGTATAGACGCTCGACCCTGTTGCGTTACCATAAAATGAAGACTGAACGCCCACATTTGACACGAACGAGCCCTGGGAGAGGGTTCCAGCGACCTGATAGAACGCTTCGATATTGCTCCCTGGTAGCTCTTCCACGTCCTCTCCTTCTTCCTCGCATTCAGCAGCCGAGACCATCCAGACGCCAGCGAGAAGGAGAAATAACGCCATTACGACGATAAGAAACCGATTTAACGATTGCATGAGAACAATCAGGCGTATTTTATATTTATGCGGTTATAAAGTTCCAGAACTGCCAGAACTGCCAGAACTTCCAGGTAAAAAGAGCAGGATACGGAAAAGAGAGGTTAAACCTCGTATCCTGCCGAAATAAAAAAATGTGAGAAGAGTTCACCAGCGTTTCAGAGGAGGAAGGACTCCCGACTCTGGAACGGCTGGAGCGGATTTTCGGTGTGTTGCTGCAAACGTACCATCATCATTCTCCGTGTACTGAGTCCAATGTTACCATTATGAGTCGTTAGTGCCGATACGGATGCTGTGCATAACGCCAGCATCAGGATAGTTCCCACTATTGCCGTGAGTTTCATTTAAAACACCTTTTCTTAATTGTCCTTTACGTGTGGACAGTCTTTTTTCGTGGTTCCCTCATAGGGGAACAGAGCACAGATCAGAGGGCGTTCTGGTTCATCATAGAGCTCGCAGGAGTATCTCCCCTCTGCGTCCTGCTGGAGATACCGGCAGGGATGGTCGAATACTAACCAGTTACCGCCTTTCTCGTCGGGCTCGATGTGTGCTTCGATTCCCTGACAATAAAGGATCCTGATCATCTCATCATATTTTAGCCGATCCATTCCTCCAGGATAGTAGAGCATAAAGTCTTTACAGCACGCCCCACAGGTCCGGCAGTCTTCAGGGTTAATCCTCGGAGAGAAGTTCATCTGGAACGCTCCATGTTAAATCGCAGAGTCTGACCGAGATCCAGGCTCCCTTCTCGAAATGTCCATAAATCTCGATGTTTCCTGCTTCGATACATTTTTGCCGGAGCTCTTCCATATATGGAGCAAGACCCCCGATAGCTGCGAGGACTCCATCCAGGACGCCAGGGATCCAGGCTCCTTTCTCGAAATGTCCATTAAGATTCATCTCGATCACCA